>Ga0182030_10010971_pt1 | contig 18313 bp, 20 predicted proteins | sample 812S3MmetaG_FD_121299 | JGI IMG/M metagenome (GOLD analysis project Ga0182030, IMG submission 121299) | Permafrost microbial communities from Stordalen Mire, Sweden - 812S3M metaG (Illumina Assembly) | ecosystem: Environmental > Terrestrial > Soil > Wetlands > Permafrost | place: Sweden...
AGCTCGTCGAGCAGCTCCATTGCCTGCGTTCGTCGTCACCGGCAATGGTCAGGGCGTAGCCCCGGGCCTGCTCGAGGTCGGAGCGGCAGCCGAGCTCAGTGGAGGCGTCGAGCACGCCGTAGGCGGCCACCCCCTGGCGACCCGCGAGCCGTATCACCGCCTGGTCCTCGGGGCCTCCCTGGTCCTGCTGGACGACGCCAACCGCGGCGCCGTAGCCGTCAAGCCCGAGGGTGCCAGCCCTCCTCGTTCGCTCCGGCAACCAGGTTGGGGGACGCGGCGACTACCTCGTCTACGACGACCACCGCCCGGCCACCGACGCCGACCGGCGAGGCGTCGCCGGCCACCAAGCCCGGCAGCACCCTTTCCTCAGCGTCATTGGGCGCAGCTCATCGGCACCGAGTAGGTTGGCCGGCTTGGCCTCGTTCAGTTGCATGTCACCGCGCACCGGTTCCGGTACCGGCCGACCTCTCAAGCCCTGTCGGCGACGAGGACGGGCCGCGGCGCGCTCTATATCGCCACGCCATCCAGGTCCCCGCGTCACCAGCCCAGTCGTGCCAGATTCGTGCCATAACGAAGTGTTAACCTGTGGCTGGGACTGGCACGACATGTCAGCAGAAGACCAGGTCAACAGAGGTGTACGTCCGTGGCCAGGGTCGCCGCGCAGCGTTCGGGACGTTGAGGCTCGGGCCTTCCGTCGGGTCCTTGGCCTAGTACGGTGCGGACGAAGCGACGTCCTCGGTCTTTAAAGCACTTCAATAGCGGCCATGTCGGCTCCGGACTCGGTCGTCGTCCCCAACCTGGTGCCCGCGTCGGCCGTGGCCCGCTTCGCCCGCCCGTAGTGAGACCCCCAGCCGACCGCGTCTAGAGCCCCACCGCCCTAAGCAGAGCCTGAGCGAGGCGGATTTCTGTGTCCGTCATCGTGCCTTGTATGAGCCTGTTTGCAAAGCCGTCCACGAGCCGAGCCTGTCGCTCGCTGAGCAGCGGCTCGCTTGTGAGGGCACGTTCGACTTGGCTAGCGAGATCGAGGTGGGCCTCATCGCAGTACCTGGAGACCGCTAGTGCCGTCTCCTCATCGAGCCGCTGCACGCTGCCCTTTTCCCATTTGCAGAGTGTCGGTTGTGAGACAACGCGACCCCCAAGCTCTACAAGTCGCTCGATACAAGTTTGCTGATCATGGCCGTGGGCGGCCCTTGCCTCGGCGAGTCGCCGACCCTCGGAGAGATCCCACGGAACGGCCGGTACGTCGGTCGTCCGTTTGGGGGCCATATTCGAATAATATTCGAATATGGCCCTCCTTTCGCTTCCGCCGCACAAGGAGGCGCCCAAGGGAATCGGCCCCGACGTCGTTCGGCTGCTCGTGGGAGTCGGCGGACCCCTGGAGTGGGCAGCCGAGGCTTCGTGGCCACTCCACCGAGCGATCGTCGAGTTGAGCGGGTCGGTCCGGCCAGGAGTGCTGCTCCCGAAGAAGCTCCGGGTGACTCCTCGGGCTGGAGTCGGCTTCCACGTGGAGGGCGTTGAGGCTGCCTTCCACGAGCTTGCTCGCTGCGGTGAGCTGGCCTTGGTCGGCGAGGACGGCTTTAGCTCCTGGCGGGTGCACCCCGACGCGCTACAAAGCTACCGCCGACTGGTTATGCGAGTTCCCGCAGACGATGCCGCTGTGCTCTACCGGGCGGGGCGCCGGTGGGCGGCGCTGGCCTCCACCTCGCTGAAAAAGCTCCGGATGGCCTCGATATCGTCAGGCTCGGCATCGCGGTCATCGACGCCGATCCTGCGCCAACCGGCGGCACCTGGGCGCCAGTAGCGAGCTACGAGCCGACGGCGGCCCTTCGCCCGACCCCTCGGGACGATCTCGGAATCCACGCTGTACACGTCTCGACGCTCGGGCGCAGCGTGGGGAGGCCATCCCCCTTCCCAGCGGCCGTCGAGCCCTTCCCCTTCGACATGTCGCCAGTCAAGGACTACCACGCGGTTGATCGCGGAGAGCATCTCCGCCGCCGATGAAAAGCGGTTTGCTGGCTCAGGGTGAATCGCCTTGCGGATCACTCGGACAAGGGACAAAGGCACGACCGGGGCGAAGCGCGCTGGCGCGTACGCAGCATCTGGCAGCGCTCGCCTGCCTGCGAGCACGCGGTCCTCAATCCTTCCGCGCTCGTACTCCTCCCACCGGAGCCGGCCATTCACCATCTCGAATAGCACCATGCCGAAGCCGTACACGTCGGCTTCGGGCCCGTGCCGCCCGGTACGAGCACACTCAGGTGCCATGTACTCGTAAGTACCCACCACCCACGGTGCTTTGCCGTCATCCTCAAACAGAGCGGCGGCGCTAAAGTCGGCGAGAAAGCCCTCGCTTCGCGTCTCGTCCAACAGCACGTTCCCGGGTTTAATGTCCCGGTGGGCCACCCCGTGCCGAGCGTGGGTGTACTCCAAAGCGTCGAGACCATCGCGCACGATGGCCATCGATTCATGGAGCGAGAAGCGATGCCCGTCTACGAGGGCACGCGCAACACTGCCACCCAGGTAGACCGGCATGATCATCACGACCAGGTTCTCGTTCTCCGGGTCGAACTGCGCCTCGAACACCTGGGTAATGTGCGGGTGCTCGAACTGCTTCAACAGCCATGGCTCCTGGAAGACCAGTGATCCAGGGGTTGCGCGGATCGACTTCTGGACGACGTCCTCGCCGAAGATGACGTTCTCGGCCTGGTACAGGACGGTGGAACCCTCGGGGAGCTTCCTGAAGTTCCGGTATGTGTCGCGTCGAGCGCCGGCCGCCCGGAATGGCTTCACGGCACCACCGCCTTCGCGGCCATGACCGCCAAGGCTCGCCCCTTTCGCCAGTAGTGCCCTGATTCTGGCCCGGCACCCGATTGGATGTGGGTGTCCAGCGAGCCGCTCCGGGGCAGTCCCAGACGGGATCGAACGGTGGGCCGAGCGACGAGATCCACCCGGGTGCCTTCCTCGGCCGCCGCGACACGGATCAAGGTCTCAAGTTCTGTCCGCGCTGAGCTTGGCGCTGCGGTGGCCTCAGACATCAGCAGGGCAACGTGTTCGGCTCGCGCCTGGCCGAGCACCCGCTTCACCTCTCGGATGCATTCGAGCAGCCCTTCACCGGTCTCTAGCCCAGCCGGCGCCAGTAGTCGCTCCGGCGCGTTCGGGTCCAGAAACCCGTCCTCGATGACAGCGAGGTAGGCGACCCTGGGGGCACAGTTCATGCCGAGCACGCGCACGTGTCAATTATCCCCTGTGTACAGGGGGGCGGCGGAGGATGCCTACTTCGCCCCAGCACCTCGCGCCCGCACGCTGTACCACGAATGACTCCGTGACCTGGAGCTTCCGGCAGTTTGGGACAGCGCGGCTGGCAGATCTCCCTCCGGAAGCGCAGACGGCGCGTAGACCATCAGAGCTCGCGCAAAACTGCTTGTCGGACGGGGACGACGAGGGGTACTTGGGGCGGAGGGGGGACGCCGTCCACCGCCTCGAAGGTCACCGACGGCTCCCTCCGCGACGAGCGGACAAGGGCGGCCACAGCCACCGGAGGGGTGAGATCGCCGAGCAGCCAGCTGACGCGCAGCTCGTTGAGTGCGGCCTGTCGGGGCGTGCCCGGCAGGTGAGCCCAATTGGGGATAACGAGGTTGGGCTACCGCTATCTTGGTGACCGTCGTGGCGTCGGCCGACCAGGTCAACTTTGGCCTTGCCCAAAACCAGGGACCAGCCGGCCGGCTCCTCAAAGATCTGGGCGACGGAATAGTCTCGACCTGACCAACCAGGCGGAGCACGGTGGCGAGCCCCACCGGTCCAGATGTCCGTAAGAGCTGATGGAGGTAGTGCCGAAGCGGGGCACTCTCAGCCGCGAACTCGGCTAGCCGGTGGTCAAGCTCCTGATCGAGGGCCGTCTGCCATCGACGTCCACCCAGGAAAGTAGGGCCTAATTATTCCTTCGAAAGCCTGCTCAACGAGAGATGGTTCCGTACTAGGTGTCCCACCCGCTCGGCGTCGCCCGCCTCTATAGCATAAAGTATGTCAACGTGGTCCCTTTGACGGGAGCCCAGGTTCCCTTGGCTGGCCAGCTTTGTCAACCCTGGCACACGCTGAGCATCTCGCAACTGACGCACGATCTCCGTGAGTTTGGCGTTACCGGCCTGGGCGACCAGATATAGGTGGAACTCCTCGTCTGCCGCCAAGAACCCCACTAAATCATTATCATCGGCACAGTCACCGAGACGCTCGAGAATCCTGCGCGCCTCGGATAGTTGTGCCGGACCTAGCTTGCCCACAATGCTCATCATCGCTGGCATCTCCAGCATCTCTCGAACGGCGAGCGAGTCCGACCATTCCTTCGGAGACATATCAATAACCCGAAAGCCGACCCCCCGCGTGATCTCTACCAGGCCCATCGCCGCCAATTCGAGAACGGCCTCTCTTATGGGAGTCCTCGAGGCGCCATATCTTTCAGCCAGTGATCCCATCTTGTACGTCGTCCCTGGCCCCATCCGACCGGTAAGGATCTCAAGGCGCAGAGCTCGTGCTATCTGTTCCTTAAGGTTGTCTCGCTCTACCACCACTTCCCGTGGGGCGGACCGGCTCGGGGCCCCCTCGTCAAGCGGGCGCAGCCCTTTGGGTCCGTCGCGCTCATCGCCTCCCGCCCGGTGTACCATCATCCTCGAGCTCCGCTCATGGCCTTTGCCACTGGTTAGTTCCCCGCCGCGAGGCGCCATAGCCTCGATGCATTTTCGCCGAAGAGACCGGCATTATTCGCCAGATCGAGCTCGAGCCCCTCGGTTAGTGCGCGCCGGTCACCAACATACGGTCCGCTCTCCATGCAGTACGGCCAATCGGTCCCGAAGACAACGCGTTCCGGACCGAACAAATCAAGAACAGGGGCCACAATGTTGAGGACGTCGTGGTAAGGCCAGACTTGATGCGATAACTGACCGAGTGCGGACACCATAATGGTGACATTTTCGTGTTGCGCGCACTCACTAAGCCCTTGGAGGGCCGCGTACGGCTCGGCCGGGTCGACCAAACCAAGGTGGTCAACAACAATGGTGGCCGATGACGATCTCCCCGCTCGACCGGCGACGAGACCCAGCTGGTCGGCGCGGGCGAGAACCTTGATCGGGACCTTGAGAGCGGTGGCCGCGTCACACAACGGGTCGGATTCGTTGCTCACCAGCCAACTGGCATCATCACATGCCAGTGGAATAAGACGCACCCCGGCGAAACCCGCAATAATAAGGTTTTCCAACTCTCGTGGCGCCGTGTGACGCACTGGATTTACTAGGCAAATTGCAGCCAACCGCTCGGGATGCTGTCGGAGCGCATTCGCCAGATAGGCGTGGTCGTAGCCATAGACACGCGGCTGCACGCAAACGGCAGCGTGCAGCTCGGACTCATCGAGTGCCCTAATGAGGGACTCCACCTTTGCCGGGTTCCTGGGAACGCTGACGCCGTTATGCGGTGCCCACGGATATTGAACTTCGCCCCCTCCCCAGACGTGGGTCGCCCCATCCACTCGTAGTGCCGACATACTCGCTTCCAAAGTATACCGCGTTTCCAACATGTAACATGTTAGCCGCGATCCACAGGCCACGACCAACCATACGAGAGCCTTAATCGTCCCCAGGGGAGACAACCGTGCTCGACATCCACCCCACCGATATTGACATGCTCCGACGTGCCTCAACAGCGACGATCCAGAGCCAGCTGTTTAGACGAGGCCTGCGCAACACGTTCCTGTTCGGCCTAAGACCGGCCAACCCTCGCTGCACGAGGTTCATCGGCGAGGCCTTTACGTTGCGCTACATCCCAGCACGAGAGGATGTCGACACACTCGACGTCTTCAAAGACCCGACCCACCCGCAGCGACTGGCGGTGGAGTCCATTCCCTCAGGCCAAGTACTAGTGATGGACTGTCGTCAAGACGCCCACGCCGCCTCTGGCGGCAACATCTTAATGACACGCCTCAAGGTCCGTGGGGCCGTTGGAGTCGTGACCGACGGATCGTTTCGGGACACCCCAGCACTCACCGACCTGGACCTGCCGATGTTCAGCGCAGGTACAAGCGCAACGATCAACCTAGCCAGGCACCATGCCGTCGAGATGCAGGTGCCTATTGGCTGCGCTGGTGTAGCGGTTTACCCCGGTGACATCGTGGTTGGCGACCCCGAGGGAGTGGTCGTAGTCCCCCGTCACCTCGCGTCTGAGATCGCTGCACCGGCCGCCGAGCAGGAGGAGCTCGAGCGCTTCATACTCGAGCGGGTAGAAGGCGGCGCCTCCCTGCCCGGCACTTACCCTCCAAACGAGGCAACCCTCCGTGCCTTCCGGTTCGCGCGCCGTGAAAGCCCCTCTGAAGATTGACCGTCGAGCCCCACCTTGCCGCCCCCCACACGTCGCCCCTAATCGTCCGGCGCCCAGTACGGCTCATACCCTCGGGCAACCAGCGGCCATGGGAACATCTCGTACCAGGCGTCGGCGAGGTCAAGCAACGTCTCGTCCCCAAAGCGTGAGACCGTCATCTGTATGCCGAAGGGTAGCCCAGATGGGAACTCACCTGCTGGGAGTGACAACGCTGGGTGACCGGTCCAGTTGTGAATATTGGTGTTCGTAGTCGACTGGGGCAATAACATCGCCGAGCCATGGTTTACGGCGGTGCCGTCTGCGTACAAACCTTCCACCGTAAGCGTGGGCGTCACGATCAGGGTCGATTCGAGCGCCGCGTCCAACCTGTCCCTGTACGCCAAGCGGCGTCTACGCAAGGCCAAATAGTCGTCCAAGCTCAGGTTCTCAACACCTCTTATCCCACAGACGATGCTCGGGTCGAGCACGTCTTCGTGATCGGCGATGGTCCGTCGTCCTAGGAAGCTCATAAGATCAAGCGCGAGGTTGGCCAACGCATCGTCGTCCGGGGTCACCTCGACAAACACCGGGGCGTCCACGACGCTGAACACGACCCCTAGCCTGGCAGCGAGCTCCTGCAACTGCGCCGACACGGCCGCGAGCATTATGCCGACGGCGTCGTCAAGAGCAGCCTCCCCAACTAACCTTCTCCGTAACTCGATACGTTCCACCCCGATACGTTCCACACGGGGTCGAGTGGGCGACGAGCCTCCTGTCAACAACGCCGCATGGACCAGGCGAAGATCCGACGGGTGCCCGGCAAGCAGCCCCGTCGTGAGCTGGTCGAGCTCACCCGGCTGACCCTCACAACTCAGGGTGCCTCCGGATGGCTTAAGCCCCAAGAGCCCGCACTGAGCGGCCGGGGTCCGAGTCGACCCTCCAGCGTCGGTGGCCGTCGCCAGCGGGACCATTCCTGCCGCCAGAGCGGCAGCAGACCCGCCGGAGGAGCCGCCGGGGGAACGACGCACGTCCCAAGGGTTCAGCGTCGCCCCGAACAGCCGGTTCCACGAATGGCCTTCCCAGGCGAACTCCGAGCAATTCGTCTTACCCAGTACGACGCTACCCGCAGCCCTGAATGCAGCCACCGACGATGAGTCGCGAAACGCCGGTGGGGTGTCCCGAAAGAGCATGCTCCCGTGAGTGGTGGCAAACCCGATCGCGTCCTCGGTCTCCTTGACCAGAAGAGGCAATCCAAGAAGCGGCCCATGCGTATCAGCCTCGCCCATCCGGTCCGCCGCTCTCAGGGCTCCTTCTGGGTCGAGTTTGATCACAGCATTAACCACTCCGTCCGCCCTCTCAATCCGCTCCAAGCTTCGCTCCACGAGCGCGCGGCCGCTCGTTCGGCCGGCCGCCAAACCTGCCAAGGCAAGACCCGCGGGACCAAGACCACTTTGACTACGGCTCACGGATGGCCACGGCCTTCCCCGGATCGACCTGAAGCCCCACCAGATCCCCGACGGCACGACCTTGCCAGTCTTTCGCCGGCATCTCTGTCCATGCCGACGTACCGCTTTCCAACTGCACCTCCACCCGCGATACGTCGCCTACGAGAATGACATCGGTCACCCGACCCCTAACGACGTTATCGGGGCCCGGACCGAGCACCCGAAGGCACCCGGGCCTCAGCGCCACCGCGACAACCGTCCCCACCGACCGGTCAACATCTGACGCCATCGTGAACCTATGCCCCTCCCAGGTAAGCGTAGTCGTGCCTTCTGTCACACTGAGCACCGTTGCTTTAACAACCTGTGAGTGCCCGAAGAACCGCGCCACAAACTCGTTCTCCGGCGCACCGAGCAATGCTACCGGTGTCCCACATTGCTGGATGCGCCCCAGGTTCATCACGGCGATCCGGTCCGCCAGAGTCATGGCCTCCTGTTGGTCGTGGGTCACGTAAAGCACCGTCACGCCGACCGCTCGATGGATCTTTCGCAGCTCAAGCTCGAGCTCGCGCTTCAGCTCTGCATCCAGAGCAGAAAGCGGCTCGTCCATAAGCAGTACGGCCGGCCGCGCCGCCAGAGCGCGCGCCAGAGCGACCCGTTGGAGCTGGCCACCGCTCAGTGCCGACGGTAGGCGGTCGGCCAGCGGTTCGAGACGCACCAGTTGCAGCAGCTCCGCGACCCGCTGGCGCGTCTCCCCCCGTCGAGCACGCCTTATACGTAAAGGGTACGCCACGTTATCAAAGACGTTCAGGTGAGGGAACACGGCGCCCCGCTGGAACACCGTAGACGTCGGCCGGCGGTTCGCGGGCACACCGGTCACCTCACGCCCGTCGATCAAGATCGAGCCGCCAGACGGACTGTCCAAGCCCCCGATAAGCCGCAGCAGGGACGATTTGCCGCATCCCGAAGGCCCAACGATTGCCAGGAACTCCCCAGCTCGGACGCGGAGGTCAACCGTGTCCACGGCCACGGTCTTCCCGTACCGGCGACTGATACCCATAAGTTCGACGGTCGCTCCTTGCAGATGAAGGTCTTCGCGGGTCCCGGGAACGCGGGCTGTCTCGGCAGGCGAAGCAGCCCGCGTCGGTCCCGAGTCGGTGACCACCTTCACGTCCTCAGCCGGCACCAATGGGCAACTCCGAGCCCAGCGAGAACGACCAGGACCCTGCACTCAGACTCTGTCAATATCACGTCCCATCTGCACTATCGCAGTTATAACTAACGTGCTGCAGATCCCCAGGATAACTGTGGCCACGGCGTTCGACGTTGGGTCGATTGTACTTCGCAACAGCCCCCAGAGCACAACGGGCATCGTCGGCGAGGAGCCGCTCGTGAAGAACGCGATCACAAACTCGTCCAGCGAGATCGCCATGGCTAGGCAACCGGCCGCAATTACAGCGCCCCGGATCAGGGGGAACGTGACTAGTCGAAATGTCCTCCAGGCTGACGCCCCGAGATCCCTCGATGCCTCGGCAAAGCTTGGGTCAAGGCCGCGCAAGCGGCCCACCAACACGACGGTGGCGAACGGTAACGCCACCAATGTCTGGCCCAATATGGTGGCCATCGTGCCCTGCCGTAACCCCAAGGTCCGCAGAGTGATAGCGAAGCTCAGGGCTATTAGCAGAGCCGGGAACACTGACGGGGCGGAGCCGGCTCCGACCAAGATGCGCGTCGCGCGCGAGGTGCTGAGCATGAGACGAGCTCCAGCATAACCAAGAGCCATGCAGAGGACACCTACGGCCACGCCGACTTTGATGCTCTGGCCCAGCGCATCGGCGATCATGGGGTTGCCGAAGGCCGCCCTGAACCAGCGAAACGACGTCCCACTGTAGGGCAGCGCAAGGCGCGCCGAAGAGTCGAAAGCAAACACCACGACCACTATGATGGGCGCCGCCAGGAACACAAACACGATCCCGATTAGGACTATCGCCCCCACCCGCCCAGCCATGCTCGCCTTCACGTCATTATCGCCGATCGCCGCGCCACCTCAGCACCCGTCGCTGAGGCACCAGACATCCGTCGGGCGACCGTCCCGATTATCAGATAGACAGTGCTAACGACGATGACCACCGTTGTCATAAGAATGATGGCCAGCACAGCCCCAAGAGGCCAGTCAAAGGTCAACGTAAACTGTTGTGCGATAAGCGAGGCGAACATAAACCCGTCCATCCCGCCCAGAAGGGCCGGGGTCACGTAGTCGCCGGCGCAGAGGATAAACGCTATGGCGAAGGCGAAGGCGGCGCCGCGGAAGGTCAGCGGGAAGACGACGCCGCGGAAGGTGACCCACGGTCCGGCTCCCAGGTCCCGGCTCGCCCCGAGCAGTTGCCGGTCAAGGCCACTAAAGGTCGACGCGATAGGCAGTATGCAAAGTGGGACCGAGAAGTTCACTAAGGCGAGCAGTACCGCCCAGCGAGTGTTTGCTAGGTTCCCAATCGCAGTCAACAGGTGCGAGTGGCCCGCTAGCGTCGCAATGATCCCTTCGTCGCCGAGGAGGATGCGCCACGCAAAGACTCGTACCAAATAGCCGGCAAATAGCGCGAAGAGGGCAATCATCATCATCCCCCGGAGAAATCGAGGCACGACGATCGCGACGCAGTACACTACGGCGTAGGCAATGAAGGTAGAGACAGCAGCTGCCGCGAACATCACTACCACTGTCTTGCCTAGCAGGCTCATGTCGCCGGCACCCGTGATGCCGCTAGCGTAGTTGCCGAAGTCCAGAGCAGGCTTGAAGGTGTACCCGCTCTGGGCATAAACGCTGTATGCCGTGAGGAGGGCTATCGGTGTCAGCGCAAAGACAACGTAGCAAATGGCGGGCACCAGGCCGATGGAACGAACGATGTTTGGGGACCGACCTAGCCTTCCATTTGGCACCGGGCGCACCTATCTGTGTGTTGGCATGACCCTTACGACTTCAGGCCGTCCCAGGCCTTCACCCAATCAGTATTACCCATGATGCCTTTTGGCGGTGTCTGCGGAGGCGTGCTAATGACGATCGGCACCGGAGGATGACTACTGTCGACGATGGAATAGTCGTAGAGCTTCTGCTCGGCTGTGCTTAGGTCATTATAGGCCGGTCGGGTGACGGCGCCGGATTGAAGGGCTGTTGCCACGGCCGAATTGACTCGGGCAGAAATGACTTCATTTATATAGGCATGTGCTGTATCGACATTGGTCGAAGCCTTTGGTATGGCGTAGTTGTCACAGTAGGCTACGCCAAAATCGATGAAGTAACCTTTGACTAAGGCAGCGCCGGCCTTCTGGCCCTGGACCAGCATGGCTTCCCATCCGATCGGCGAGAGGCTCGCCTCACCACGGATCAGGAGGTCGGCGGCATCGCTGAACCCGCTGGCGATACTTACGACATTTTTCATGACCGGTCTCGCAGCCTTGATTATCTGGTTAAGCTGCTCCCGCGTTATCATGTTCGGATGCGGGAACTTGAGTGCTGTGCCAAAGCCGTATATCGTGGTATAGGGGTCGTCTAGCCACACGACCTGCTTATGCCATTTGGCGTCCGCCAAACCAAGGATACTTTTCGGGACTGCACCGGGTAGGTGCGTTGGATTAGCTATATAGGGCCCGTCTCCCCAGATGTCCGGCACAGCCAATACTTCGCCCTTTGGGCTCCTGAGCCATTTAGCATGTTTTATAACGGAGAACAGGCCACTGAAGTTGGGCACCTTGGAGAGATCGATCGGCTGAATGAGCCCGGCATCATACAGTACCGAGATATATCCATTGTACGGGTTGACCAGGTCGAGAGGCTTACCGACCTCAAGAGCGTTCAGGATATCTGACTGTCCGCTCATATAGGTGCGGTTTAGGGTGACGTGATTTGCTGCCAACCAGCTCTTCGTCTGCGCCTCTGCGTCCTCCCCTGACCAGCCCAGCCAGTTGAGCGTACCGCCTACACTCGGACCGGTACTTGCCTGGGCCGGGGTTGTCATCGCGGACTGCAAAACCGTTAGCGAAAGGACGCCGGCACCCGCTGCGCCCAAGAACTGCCGACGAGTAAAGGCTCCCGCTTGCGAGCCCAGGACTTTAGGCGCTTCCTCGGAATGAGACACCGTGACCTCCTCCTGACGTGCTCCACGTTACACGCTACATGTTACACGTCCGACTTGGCGGGATCAAGGAGGCCTCGGCCGTTCCCTCAGAAATCCGTCGAGCCTCAGGGCAACGCCACCTCAATGGTCACTGCGGTCGGGGCGCCTCTCACCACCCACGACCTCCCGACGAAAGCCCTCGTCGTTTGCGAAGCGTTATGAGCAGGTCAACCCACAGCCCTGGCTGCCCTCACACCGGAACCATCACCCCTTCAGCGCGGGTGATCCGTGCCCAGCAGGGTCCATCCCCTCCTTCAACTCGACGAGCTGGATGGAAATACCGTCTGGGTCCCTGAAGTATGCCGTACGAGCCCCTTCGTACACGCCGTAGTCACTGGTCACCGGGCTACCCGAGCGGAACTCCCCGCCGAGCTTCTTGATCCGCTCGAACTCAGCAACGAGGTCGCTACACACCAGGCAGAGGTGCGCGTTACCTGCGTTGTAGCTCTCCATATCTACAATGCCGGCCTCGGGACGCAGGTACTGGATAAGCTCCAGGAACATTTCCGGTTGGCCCGGGAGCCTGAAGAAGGCCGCGTGCTGGATCGCGCCTGGGTAGCCGACGATCCGGCCGATGTATTCCACGTCATAGATCTCGTCAAAGTACGGCGGCTCATCGAAGAGACCACTGTAGAACCGGACCGATCTCTCCAGGTCCGCGACTGCAAACCCGATATGGTTCACGGCGGTGAAATTCATCGTTTAGACCTCCACGGTCGGGAGCTCGGGCCGAGCCGCGACCGATAGCATCTCAGCTCGGCTCTCGGTGACCACAATATTGTCCTCGAGGACAAAGTACCCGTCCCAAGACGCCACCCCTGTCTCCAGCGAGACCGTCATCCCGGGATACAGGACGGTCTCGTCACCATCGACGACTGAGGGCGGCTCGGTAAGCTCCATGCCCAGCCCGTGACCTATGCGCGCCGACTGGCCCATTGGGTACCCGGCGTCCCGGAAGATCTCAGATGATCGCCGTGCGATGTCGCCAGCGGTCCTTCCGGGTCTTACGAAACCGATCAATGCTCGAATTACCGCCCACGAAAAAGCATAACGCCTTTGGTCGTCGGGCCGCGGCTCACCGATCGCTGCCATGCGGGTGACATCCGACCAATACCCGCGAAAAGTCGCTCCACCGTCGAGCCAAATGAGGTCCCCTGGCGCCAAATGCCGGTCCCTGGCAGAGCCACTAACTCGGCGATAGTTCCCCGGTCCCGAGTGGACAGCGAGGTAACCCGGGCGATCTGCGCCGAGATCAACCAGTGCGGACGACCAGGCCCGAGCCACGTCTCGCTCCGTGGACCCAATCCGCACCGACGTCAGCGCCTGGTCGAACGCCGAAGCGTTGATGACGCCCGCTCTACGCATGAGGTCGCGCTCAGCCGTGCTCTTGATCGCTCGGAGCGCCCAGATCGTCGTGCTTGCGTCACAGAACACAGCCTCGGGGAATGCCGCCTCAAGGCGGAGGAACGCCAGTACTGACATTCCCACGCGGAGCTCACCCCCGAGTTCGCAACCAACTCTCGAACCTGCGGAGACTAGGCCGACCAAGCTCCCGATTAGCTCGTCAATCGCCTCCCGCTCGAAGCCCTCGAAGCTACGGATATCTTGGATCCAAGAGGCGGCGCGTGCGTTCGCCGACTGGCTGCGCGAACAAATGAGGAGGGGAGAGCCCTCGAGAGGGACGACTACAACCAGCGGTCGAGAACGAGTGACAAAGGAGGGCGTAGCCATACCGGTGAAGTAGACGACGTTCGCCTCGTCTGAGACCACTAGGACGTCTAACCGGTCGCGGGCAAGACCCTCTTGCGCCCGTTGCAGTCGGTTGCTCATCTCGGCGTCGTCGAAGCACCGCACCTGGAGGTCTCTTTCGACTTGTCGCTTCAGTTCCTCGCCCGGCTCCGGTTCTCTCATCGACGCGGCTCGGTCAGAGACGTTAGGCCGCGAGCGATCGGCCCAGGTAGTTCGGCGCTGTAGGAGAACAGTGCGGGTAGGCCTCCCGTGTGAAGGAAGACAATAGGCTTCCGCGGGTCAATGGCCCGCTCTCGCAAAGCTCCGATGACGCCTGCGAACCCCTTCGACGTATAGACGGGGTCGAGGAGCAGACCCTCGGTGACGGCTGCCAACCTAAGTGCAGCCATGCCTTCCTCGCTCGGTACTCCATACGCCGGTCCGCCATGGTCTCGGGTCGCAAAGCGGCTTGGCTCGGGTCTCCAATCCAGTCCAAGGAGATCGCTAGTCCGAGCCGCGAGGCTTGCTAACCGCTCGGCCAAACCATCATCCAGGGGGCGCCACCCAACCGCGACCACATCCCACTCCAGACCGACAACATCCACGATCAACTCGATACCGATCCGGGTCGCCCCCATGGAGGTGCAGACAACGGTCGCTCGCGCAATGTCGTGGTTGATGAGCTGGTCGCGCAACTCCAGGGCAGCCAAGGCGTAGGCCGCCGCTCCCAACGGGTGGAAGGAGGATGTGAGCAACCATGGACGGCGGCCAGCCTTCTCGAGGTCGCGGACGACCCTCCCCATCTCTGACTTGAGGAGGTCCCGATCAGCGAGCCCCGGGTCCTCCTCCGTCCAATGAATGTGCGCGCCCAATAGCTCGGTCACCAAGAGATTGCCAACCCGTTCGCTACCGAACACCCCCCGCCGAAGCACGAGATGAACATCGAGGCCGGCCCGGCGGGCTGCTGCTGCACACTGGCGGGCGTGATTTGACTGACCGACACCCCCGCCGGCAACAAAGACGTCGGCGCCGTCTGCTTTGGCGGCGCCGAGGAAGTACTCCAGTTCCCTGACCTTGTTGCCGCCGAAGGCGAGGCCCGTGAGGTCATCCCTCTTGATCAGTAGGCGCTCTGCACCGATTGCCGCCGCGAGCCTGGGGTACTCCTCGAGCGGAGTTGGCAAAGTGGTCAGGGGGAACCGTGCGAGCCGCTGGAGCCTGGCGTCGAGCGTAGACGAAGGGTCGGTCATCAGCCGGCGACGGCGATGGCGTCGACTTCGATTAGGAATTCCGGTCTCGCCAGGGGACCCACCTGGACCGTCGACCTAGCCGGGTACGGGACGGAGAAGAAACGTGCATAGACTGTGTTCATCCTCGCCGCCATTGACGATTCGGTGAGGAACACCGTGACTTTAGCAACGTCAGCAAACCCTGCACCGCCAGCCTCCAGCACTTCTCCAAGGTTTCCGAGTACTTGCTCTGTCTGTTCTTCAATCGTCTCGCCTCGCGACTTGCCAGAGCGAAGGTCAACTGGCACCATTCCCGACACAAATAGGAAGGGTCCTTGCCGGATGGCGGGCGTGTACGGCGCTCCAGAATGCCAAGCATCGGGGACCCAGATGGCCTTACTGTCTCCGAGGGAGTGGTTAGACATGGATATCATCAGATGTCCGGGTCCGGCTCGACAGATGTAAGCGTCCGCGGGAGCTAACGAGGCGGCCCGCGCTCCAGACATGGCGTGCCTTGTCGAAGACTGAAGGGTTGTCCTCGAGATTGCCGTCGAACAGCGCGAGATCAGCCGTGTACCCCTCGGCGATGACACCCACCTCGTGGCCCCTGCCGATCGCGTGTGCAGGTACTTCCGTCGCCCGGTGCACAACCTCTGCGACGTCCAGTCCCAGTTCTGTAACCATCCGCGCCAGGAGCGATGGAAAACCTGCAGTGTCCGGTCCGAACGCATCACTCGTCAAAAGGATTTTTGCACCTCTTTCCCTAAGGTTCTTATGAAGTTCCCAGCGATTAGCGGGCCCGAAGTCGGTGGGCCATTGTTGCTTCTTTCCGTCACCGACAGCGTACGGCGCGATGGTTGGACCTACGTTCAGGTCGATGAAGGTGCCGGAAGCAAGAAGTTGGTCCGCGACGTCAGCATTGTAATCGATTGTTCCGTCCTTTTCTCCAAGCCAGTTGCAATGGGCAATCGTGTCGACACCAGCCGTTACGGCCTGTCGTATTGCCGCCGTTGGGTTGCAGTGAGCAACGACAGGAAGTGAAAGGCGGTGCGCATCGCCAACCAGCGCGCACATCTCCTCCAGCGAGTACTGAGGATGGCGGCGATTACTACGTGGGTCGATATCTCCACCTGAGGCCATGACTTTGATAAAGTCCACACCGGCCCGGCATAGTTCACGGACTCGCTTGCGTATATCTGGAGCCGAATCTGCGGTTACCCCGATAAAGTCTCCGTGCCCCCCTGTCGTAGTTATACACGGACCGCTGGCAAGGATCGTCGGGCCTACCACCAGGCCGGCCTTGATAACGTCGCGTAGCCGCAATATCCCGAAGTCTGGTGCACCACAGTCCCGCTGGGTCGTGACGCCCACGCTCAGAGCCGCCTGCGCACCTGCCAACGACCAGGCGAACCGCCCCTCGGGAGTCCCCGAGACACGGGCCCAGCCCGACTGCTCGGGAAGTCCCCAGCCTAAATGGACATGGGCGTCGATGAGCCCGGGAAGGAGTGTGCACCCTTCGTAAGTGATAATTCTCGTCGTAGCCGGTACGTGCCCCAATAATAGGTTCTTTGGGGCCACTTCAACAATACTTCCATTGTTAAGCGCTACCGCGTAGCCGTGGTTAGCGCCGTTGCCGGTACCGTCATACAGCAAATCGGGGACGATGACTAGGTCCATCTACACGGCCACCGATTCCTTCTGATCACTGAGCCGAATACGCTCGAGGACACGGACGACACTGCGCCCATCTCCAAACGTTGCTACGTCGACCGGTTCTCGACCTTCCCGAAGCGCTATCGCGACTTCACGGACGAGCCGAAGGAAGGGCTGGGAGAACGAGTCTGTGGCGGAGCCAATTAGCGACGGCATTGGCTCGGCCAGGTCCTCGACCACCGGCCGGTCGCCCTGGCCCGGGTAATACGTTATTTGGTCGTCCTTATCGATGACCATCGAACCCTCGTCCCCATGGACCGAGAGTCTCCGCAAGTTCGGCCTTATGAAGGTCGACAGGACGATGTCTGCCACCAAGCCGGAACGCCAAGCCAAGCGGAACGAGGCGACATCATCACTATCGACTGGTCGCATCACCGTACCGAACGGTCGCTCACTTTCCCCAGTGCGGAGCAGCCCGTCAGCCAGGTCGACCGGACCGAAGAGCCACTGCAAAAGGTCGACGAGATGTGACCCGTACTCGTTGAGAAGTCCGCCTCCGGCCCTCTTGTCCGACCACCATGTCCATTCGGTCCCGAGGAGGCTGGGAAAACCAGCGACAATCGTGACAAGCCGTGGCTCACCGACCAAGCCGGCGCGCAGGCGGTCCCGGAGCCACCGGCGGGCCGGATTGAAGCGTAGCTGGAAGTCGACCAGAGCCAGACAGTCCGGGTGACGTGCCGCCTCGGCAGTCATCTCGTCGGCTTCGGGAGCTGTTGGCGACAGCGGCTTCTCGCACAGCACGTGACGGCCGGCCCTCAGGACCCTAGAGGAGAGGTCGGCGTGTGAACTCGGAGGCGAAGCGATCGCGACGAAGTCGATCCGATGACTGTCCAGGAAGGCCCCGTCACATACCTCGGAAGAGTCTCCGGAGGCCACGGTCTGGGGCCGTCCCTCAAGGGCTCTATCACACGAAGCCGGGTCCGGATCGCAGACTGCCACCAGCTCCCAGGCCGGGTCGCCGTCGAACGCCTTGACCATGACGGAGCCCATTAGGCCGAGGCCGACGACGGCGACGCGCAGGGGTTCGCGACTCACATGTTACATGTAGCATGCTTGGTGTGGGTACGTCAACCCTCGTTGCCAGATTAGGGGCAGATCCCAACACCCACGACCGTTCCCGTCGACCATCGGCCTGCGAAGGCAAGGTTGCTGGGGGCTGAGCGTTGCGACGAACGGCCAAGGACGTGGGCTCCTACTCGCCAGGCCAACGGCACTGGTATTGCCAACATCTCCGTCTCCGTCGTCTGAGACGGGCCGGCATCCCGCGCCTGCCCGCACAGCGTGAGATTGAGGATAGGTGGCCGGCAGGTGCCGCAAGGGGTCGGCGTCGCGTCCTCGTGGAAGTGCGCTCACAGCGGTTCAAGTTGGCCGCGAACGCCGCATCGGAGCCCTCCTCAGTCGGTGTCTGTCTGCTAGCCACCTCTATACGCCGGACGCGCGGTCCGCGGGCTCATCGGAGCTGAGGTTTCGTGCCACATCCGTGCCATAAGCGGGCGGCAACAGCTGTCAGAGGACGGCAACGGGTGGCGGTAAACCTGCAGGTCACAGCCTACAACGGGCGTTGACCAGCACCGACGCACCTGCTTTGCACGCAGGGGGTCGTGGGTTCGAGTCCCATCGTCTCCACCAGGACGTCTTCACATTTGAGACGTCACCATCTTCACATTTGGCAGTGACCGTTATGGCGGGAGCGCGGTAG
>Ga0182030_10010972_pt1 | contig 18313 bp, 14 predicted proteins | sample 812S3MmetaG_FD_121299 | JGI IMG/M metagenome (GOLD analysis project Ga0182030, IMG submission 121299) | Permafrost microbial communities from Stordalen Mire, Sweden - 812S3M metaG (Illumina Assembly) | ecosystem: Environmental > Terrestrial > Soil > Wetlands > Permafrost | place: Sweden...
ATGTCGTGCTACTGGCGGTGCTGGTTTGCAGCGCCGCGCTCACGCTGCTGGGCCACTGAACGCCAAGATTGCGCTCCCAGTTTTTGCTCACTTCAAGTATCGCAATATCCACCACGACTTCAGCGCGGGCCTTGTCCAGATCATCGATCAGCTTTTGCACCAGCAGCAGTTCGTCTGGCGTTCCGCGAGCCACAATCGCATTCTGGCTGGCTACCGGCGAGAGCTTGAAGTTGGCATCACCGGCCATCATGTTGCGTACGGCGGTCTGTACGTCGGTCAGGTCATTCGGCTGCCACGCATTGGCCAGATAAAATGTCTGTACAGCCTGCTCATCATTCTCATTGCGCTTGGTGCGCGTGTTTTCGGTCACCATGATCGTATTTGTGGTCACCGTCCGCCAGAAGGTCTTCGACATACTTCCGACGATACGCAGCGCATCCAACAGTGAGACGTTGTTCAGGTCCACCTGGATGCGTTTCGAGGTATAGTCGGGATCGAAGAGGATGTTGATGCCTGCAGCCTTGCCAATGGCCTGATAGATCACCTTGGCGTCTTCAGTCATGTGCAGAGTGAGCGGCTCGTTTGACACCGGCTTCAACACAATCGGCGAAGCCATCGAGTCAACTTCTTCCTGCGCGCCAGCAACCGCCGAGATGGCAGATTCGGACACAACCACCGGCTCGCCCTGCTTCTCACGCAGCTTGGCAATCTCCTGCTGCGCGGCTTCGTTACTGGGGTCAATCTCGGCAGCGTGCAGAAATTCGGTCAGCGCGCCCTGGTCATCGCCAGCCGCCTGCAGCTTGTGGCCCTTGGCCATGTGCAATCCAGACGCGGAAACCCGCACCCGGTAGTAGGCGGCACGATAGCGCAGATCCTTAGGTTCTTTGGCGTAGGCCTTCTGGTAGTTATCAAATGCCGCATCATAGTCTTCGCGAGCCTCGGCGGTCTGGCCGTGCTTGTAAAATCCGTAGGCCGATTCGGCATGAACTTTCACGCTCGACAAGCAAAATACAGCCAAAACAGCGATCAGTGCGATCCTGTAAGCAAATCCCGTAAACGATACGGAGGCAACCGGAGAAGTGGCGCTGCTTTTCATCGAACTCCCCAGCGTCTTCACCGGTCCGTCGTGTGCACCGGACCCTTGCAGGCAGCCTTGGCCGCCGCTGACGCGATTCATGATGCGATTCTTATAGTTGATTATGCCCATCCAACAATCCCTCATTTTAGCAAAGCTCCGTTAAGTACTGGATAAAACCCGCGCCAGTGCTACGATGAAGATTCGAGGATACTTGCCGATGGCTCGCCAAACCAGCCACGTAATCGTACAACCAACACCAACCGGCCCGCAAAAGGCTGCCAAGCCACGCGACCCGGTGGCCAGCGGTGAGCGCGATGCTGCGCACAATCGCATGGCCAGCCACAACTACTTTTTGCTCGAGAAATTCGAGGCGGGCATCAGTCTGCGCGGCACTGAGGTCAAGTCGATCCGCGAGGGCAAAGCCAACCTGCGCGACTCCTACGGATTGATCAAAGACGGCGAGGCTTTTCTGCTCAACGTGCATATTGGTCCTTACTCCCACGGAAATATCTCCAACCATGACGAAACCCGTACCCGCAAGCTGCTGATGCACAAAGAAGAAGTTCGCAAGCTACTCACAAAGACGCAGATCAAGGGCCACACGCTCATCCCCACCCGGCTTTACTTCCGCCACGGGCGCGTCAAGTGCGAACTGGCCCTGGCCAAGGGCAAGCAGGACTGGGATAAACGTGAGACTGAACGCAGCCGCGAGGCCGACCGCGAAGCCCGCTCAGCCATCAACGCCAGCAAGCATCGTATGGGGCGGTAGGCAGCTTTTCAACTTGGATAGCGTCTCAAACTCACCCCAGCCGGGTATCCTTGAACCTGTATGTCGTACGTCTTTCTTGCATTGGCCGTCTTCGGCCTGATTACTTCGACGGTCTTTGCGGGCATGGTGCTGTGGGCCATCCCCAGCTACCTGCGCTCCGTGGCTCTTGCCAAGTCGGCGCTAAAGCCTTCTCAGCCAGCGTTTACGCCGCCGCTTACGCTGCTCAAGCCGGTTCATGGTGCCGAACCCAACCTCGACGCCCATCTAGCCACCTTCTTTGAGCAGGATTACCCGGAGTACGAGATTCTCTTCTGCGCCCGCTCGGCAGACGATGCTGGCGTGCAAACCGCTCGTCGCGTGGCGGCGCGTTACCCGCAGATTCCTGTAAAGTTTCTCACTACCGGCGGCCAGCCCGACTACATCAACGCCAAAGTGGCCTCCATGGAGCGGATGGAAGCCGAAGCAGCCCACGAAATTCTAGTTATCAGCGATAGCGACGTGCGCGTCACGCCCGACTATCTTCGTGCAGTGGCCCTCCCTTTTGCCGACGAAAACGTGGGCGCGATGTGCTGCCCCTATCGCGGGGTGGCAGTTGAGGGTGGCCTTTGGGCGCGGCTAGAGGCGGTCGGAATGTCGGTCGAGATGACGGCCGGCGTGCTGGTGGCGCGGCGGCTTGAAGGGATGCAATTCGTGCTTGGTCCGACAATGGCCTTTCGCCGCCAGACGATCCAGCGCATGGGCGGCTTCAAGGTCACAGCCGACTACTGCGCCGACGATTTTGTGCTGGGCCATGAGACCTTCAAGCTGGGCCAGACCGTCATTCTCAGCCACCACGCCATTGACCACATGGTCATCAATTCGAGTTTTATCTCTTCCATGAAGCATCAGGTGCGCTGGATGAAGTCCACTCGATTTTCTCGGCCCAAGGGGCACTTTGGCACCGCGCTCACCTTCGGCCTTCCGTTTGGATTGTTGGCTTTGGCGGCTGCAACTGCGTTGGGGCATCCGTGGTTGGGGTTGGCACTTTTCGGCTGGAGCATGGCCACCCGTCTGGCCATCTCAATCGCAGTGGGTCGGCTGGTCGTGCGCGATCCAAGCTGGTTTGGCCTTTTGGTCCTCTATCCAGTGCGCGACCTGATGGGCATCGGCTTTTGGGCAGCCAGCTATATGGGCAGCCGCATCCTGTGGCGGGGGCGCGTCTTTCAATTGCTCCCCGGCGGCAAAATGGAGGCGGCGGAGTGAGCAACTTCGGCGGGTTGGCTCTCCATGTGCAGGTCGATGCCGTCTTGTGCCAGCAGCGCTTCGTAGATCGGAATCGGTCGCCAGTGGCGAGCCAGCGCGAAGGCGCTCATGTTGGCGATCATCAGCGGTAGAACAAGTCCGTAACTGCCTGTCATCTCATAGACAATCAGAACCGAGGTCATTGGCGCTCGAATAATGCCCGCAAAGACTGCTCCCATGCCGACAACGGCAAAGGCACCAATGGCATCGGTCGAGTGATGAAAGACAGTCACATCAATGTACCCAATCGCGCCGCCCAGCATCGCACCCATAAAGAGCGCCGGAGCAAAAATGCCGCCCGATCCGCCGCTGGCGTAAGAGCTGACCGTGGCAAAAAGTTTGAGGATGCAAAACCCAGCCATCGCCAGTACCGGCAGCGTGTTCAGCGATCCGGTCAACGCAAGCGTCAGAGTCTTGTACGGGTCGCCAGCAATACCATTCAGATGAAAGAGTTGGAATCCGACAACCGCCAGACAGCCAGTCGCCAATCCGCCAATAGCCGGATGCACCCACTTGGGCACTGTCGTCATTCGTCTGAATTGGGCACGCGTAAAAAGAAGCGAATCAGTGAACGCGACGGAAACCAGAGCGGCCAGCAAGCCCAGCAGAGAATACCAAATCAGCGACGAGGCGTGAGTGAGCGTATAGGCGCCGTTCACGTGAAAAACCGGGTTGGTGCCGAGGATGGCGTGCTCCACATAGGCAGCCAATGCAGCGGCAACAATGACGCCTGAGAGCATTGTCTGGTCAAGATCGCCGATCAGTTCCTCAAGCGTAAAGGTGATGGCGGCGATAGGTGCGTTAAAGGCTGCCGCGATGCCCGCCGCCATGCCCACCGAGGCCATGCGCTTGCAATTATTCGGACTGAGTCGCGCCGCACGTGCCAGCAGGCTGCTGACTCCCGCACAAATCTGCACCGTCGGCCCTTCCAGCCCCAACGATGCCCCAGACCCGATCTGTATGGTGCAAAGAATGAATTTGCCGATGGTTTCACGCAAAGTGAGCAGCCCAAAACGGCGGACATAGGCGACCTTGACCTGGGGAATTCCGCTGCCAGCCGCTGCCGGAACCCAGTAAGTAAGCCCAAGTCCCACAACCAGTCCACCCAGAGCCGGGGTAAGAATAGTCCACCAAATCCACGCGTTTCCCGATGCCGCATTGGCACGGTTAATCATCAGCGACTCAGCCCAGCCAATGCTGAGGTGAAAGGCGACAGCAGCCAGTCCGCAAACCCCTCCAGCCAAAATGGTTACAGCCAACAGCCGTTGCCGTTCATTGGGCATACGCCGCATGAACCAGGCTAGAAAATGTGTGTAAAGATCCGCAAATCGACTAGGAATCTTCAATATCTGACGGACCTCGCGGAGACTAGCCTTGCACTTCCAGTGTAAGCGCCCTGAGCAACAGGCATATCAGATTTCATGCGCGTAAGAGGTGATCAAAATAGGATTTCTTAGCCTCTTGCACAATTCCCGCTCCACTCCAGATTTCGTGCCAAGGCACGACATCACAGGCTGCGGAAAAACTCAATGCGGAGAGATGCCGGGGTTTTAACCCCCGCATAACGCCAACAGAATCAATGTAGACTTTAGCCGCAGAGGGAGTTTTCCGCCAATCTTACCCAAATACTGAGTTTGCCGCAACCTCAGTAGCCACAACCGTTCGTAGTCCACGCCGAAAGCCTGCCCTGAGCTTGTCGAAGGGGCAGTTGGCCCCACCGCAGGTGGTGGTTGCAGATTATTTCGCGCATCCTGCTAACCTGATCTCAGTGCATCTTCCAACTTGTCAGGGAGGTGCCCGGTCCGTACCCCAAAAAGCACCCCCCCTACCATATTTATTTTTAGCCGAAATTTTTGCAGATTAATTCAGTGGTGCAGAAGGCAGTGAATAAGCGGAATGATGCAAATGGCTCGGTTGGCTTGATTTTTGCTCGACTGGGTCGAGTTCCTACAGCAATTCCAACTCCGCATTGCCGTTGCAAGGCGGAATAAAGCGGTCAGCGCGCCAAGCGACTGAGAGTTTCTCGCGGTCCAGCAGCTTGTGAATCTGGCCACGGGCATGATCGGCCCAAGGTCCACGATTGTCCAACCGCAGATAGGCTTGCCAGTGGCGCAGGGCCTGACGGTTCTCGGCGCGATGCTCGTGAGCCAGCGCCAGGTTGTAATGCGCGTCGGCGTAACGAGGCGAAAGCGCAATGGCCTGCCGATACGCGAGGATGGATTCGTCCGTACGCTGCAACTCATCCAGCACGTTGCCCAGATCGAAAAACGCCAGCACATAATCGGGATCGGCACCGGTGGCCTGACGATAAAGCTCCTCGGCGCGGTTGAATTGCTTCAGATGAAAATAGATTGTTCCCAGGTTGATATACGCAGCCGCGTAGCCCGGGTCTAGGCGGAGGATCTCCTCGTAAAGCCCAATGGCGCGCTGTTTCTCGCCTGCTTCTTCAGCTTGTACAGCAGACAAAAAACGATCCTGCACGCCGCGTTGACGGGCATCACCGCGCATCGGCATCGGACTGGGTTCGGAGGTCGCCGACGGCTTGTCCGTCGCTCCCATCTGCTCCAACCGCTCAAAATCAAAAAGCAACTGACGGCGAATGGGATCAACCATGGCTCCGCGATGACGAAAGGCCAGACGCGTTCCGGTTTTGACCAGGCTGGCTTCAAGCAGAGGATTGGCCACGCCGGCAACAGCTTTCATGGCCATGATCGAGTGGCGGATCGATGCAGCGGAAACATCGTCCTCGCGCAGTGCGCGCAGCGTTCTGAGTTGCCCAAGTTCTTGAAAGGAGTAGACCTCTCGCTGGGCAATCAAGTCCGCGCGCTCCCAGCCAAGCAACTGGCGGGATGTGATCTGCAGGATGCGCAGTACGTCCTGGCGGCTATAGGTGGTCACTTTTCAGTGCTCCCGTATGTGATCCGGCTAGCTTGGCGATCATGGCTGCCAAATTCGGTTTGTCAAAGAGTCTGGGGGAACCGCTCTTGCTGCGATTATGCCAAGAGTATGCGTGGATAAGCAGACGTTATCTACCTTTGCAAAGAAAAAATGCGTGGATAACTGGTTACTGATTTGGTTCTTTTTGAGATTCGTTCAGGTGATGCGCTGTGGAAAACTAAGGGGAAATGCATAAAAACTGGCTAAATCCATAACAAACCGGGCAATAACTGCAATATGTTTTTGGCAAGATTCTGCGATTGAAAAACGCCGGGGCCATACTCGGCGGGGTCGGTTGGCCAAATAATCTGCAGGACCACCTGCGGTGGGGCCAACTGCCTTCGGCGTGGGACGGACGATGGAGGATTGAGGTCTCCGACCCGCTAGAAAAAAGCGAAGGATGGGCCATTTCTATTCGCAGTTCAAGGGGGGTGCCCCCCACCCAATCTGGGAGAGTCCGAGAAAGATTCACGTAAAATCAGATTTCTCCGCGAACGATTCTGAATTGGCGCCAAGTCCATGGGCACAAAATCGCGGATCAAATCCTGGAGTTATAATCCTGGATTTGATCCGCGATTTTGTGTGTCATCTTTGGGGGAGGACACCGGGATGGCCGGTTAAAAAACGCCAGCCAAAAAGAGTTCGCCGTGATGGACTTTCTCGCCCTTCGCGCCGCACTTGGCCAGCACGGTTGGCGAGAGAGTAATGACTGGGCAATGGGTGTGAGCGAGCAGCTTGTAGACCACTCCATGACGGGTGACGGCGGCAAAGGCCGATGCGCCTTGCGCACCGAGGACAATGAGGTCAGCCTGTTGGGCGCGGCTCTGATAGAGCAACTCCTCGGTCGGATCGCCGGGAACCACGATAGCCTGCACGGCGATTTTGTCGTGCAACTCCATGGGAATCATCGAGAGCAGGTCAGTCTCAATCTGCTCAATGGATCGACCGGCAAGAATCTCCATGCGCTCTTGCGGCTTGATGACGTGTTGCAGAATCAGACGCGCGTTGTGCTGGGCGGCCAACTCGGCAGCAAAGCCGACAACGGCATAGCTGGTATCGAGCAGGCTGACGGCACAGAGAATGGTTTGGGTTGCGTACTTGCGATAGGTTCCGTCGACCACGTCAGGCCCGACGATATAGACCGGAACGCTGGCCGTGCGCAGAACCGCCTCAGCGACGGAGCCAACCAGCAGCTTGCCGATGGGGCCAGGTGAGTGAGTACCCATCACGATGCGGTCAATCACTCGCTCGCGCAGATAAGTGAGAATCTGGTCGGCGGCCAAGCCTGGGCGGACGACAATCTCACAGCGGATGCCCGCCTTGCGAACCTGCTCGGCCATTGGCTCAAGGTGTTCGATTTCAACTTTGGCAGCGGCGGCGTAGTCGTAGTAACGGATGCCAGAGGCTTCAGAAGCGGAGACGATCAGAGTGTCATACGCATGAAAAAGAATGAGATCTGCGCCAAACTCGGCAGCCTGGGAGAGAGCAAAGTTGAAGGCTTTCTGGTTGACGGGAATCTCGGTGGCGAACAGAATGGTGGAGGGTTTGCTCCAACCAGGCTTGACGACGGCGGCCATGGGAACCTCCTGATGATGCGGCAAATAAGTTAGCAAGAAACGCCACCGAAAAGCGGTGATCGGCGGCACGATTGAGTGTGACCACGATGCGATTCAACTACGGAGTTTCCGGTTTCAGGCTACCGGGAATCTTCTGTTCTCCAATAAGGACGCACGTTCCGGGCAATCGTTTCAATGAGGATCGCATTGTGCGCCATTCTCAGCAGAGTTGTCCAGTGAAATTTATGCCTGTTTTTCAACAAGGAGCAATTGGTGATCCAAATCACAGCCGGGTAGGATGCAGAACTGTTCTTCTGGAGGTGAATCGCAGTGTTGGCAGGCGAGTTATTGGTTCAGGGTGCTCTGTCTGTGTCTTGCAAAGGGAACTTCTCCCTTAGGTGAAGAGATCTTATCGGCAGAGTTTTGGTTTACTTGAATTCAGCCTTGGCCATGCGTTGAAAATCGCTCTATCCCTGTTGTCGGAGCATTTTCACGCGGTTCTTGAGGAGGCGTCATGCAGCCGATGCACACTATCCCCGCGCTGGGCGGGTTGAACTTTGATGAGACTCCGTTTTTGGCGATCTGGGAGGTTACACAGTCCTGCGATTTGGCTTGCAAACACTGCCGCGCCGCAGCCCAGCCGATTGCTCATCCAGACGAGTTGACTACGGATGAAGGCAAGGCGCTGATAGACGAAATTGCTTCGATGGGCGTGCCGATCTTTGTCTTTACTGGCGGCGATCCGATGAAGCGCAAGGATGTCTTCGAGTTGATTCGCTATGCTGCGGGAAAAGGCGTGCAGGTTGCGCTTACGCCAAGCGCAACGCCGCTTCTGACCCGCGAGGCGATCTTCAAGCTCAAAGAGGCAGGGCTGGTTCGGCTGGGTATTTCGCTGGATGGCTCGACTGCTGCGATCAACGATACATTCCGTGGACTCGACGGAGCCTGGGCACGCACGATTCAGGCAATCGAATGGGCCAACGAAGCAGGCCTTCCGATTCAGGTACACACCACGATCAGCCGCCACAATGCGAATGATCTGGATGACTTATGCATTCTCTTCGAGAAGCTGGCCATTGTGATGTGGAATGTATTTTTTTTGATTCCGGTGGGACGCGGGCAGCTTGCTGACTTGCTGAGTGGCGAGGAGTTCGAGCAGGTCTTTGGCAAGATTTATGAGCTGTCGCACAAGGTGAAATTCCAGATCAAGACGACCGAGGCGATGCACTATCGGCGTTATCTGTTGCAGCACAATCTGGAAGAGCGCAAACTGGCACACGGTGGAGGGCATGGGCATCCGCACGCTATGGCCAAGCAGTATGAGGCTGGCGCGCCCACCAGCGATGCGCAGACACGCACGATGGGTTGGGCCACACGGCGCGTCAATGATGGCAAGGGTTTTCTGTTTGTTTCGCATGTGGGCAACGTTTATCCCAGCGGATTTTTGCCTATCCATGCGGGCAATGTGAAAGAGACACCGCTGCGCGAGATCTATCGCAATGCGCCGATCTTCAAGTCACTACGCGACAGCAGCAAGCTGGAAGGCAAATGCGGAGCCTGCGAGTACAAGGAGATTTGCGGCGGATCGCGGGCACGTGCCTATGCGGTGACTGGCGACCCGCTGGCCGCCGAGCCATGCTGCATCTATCAGCCCAAGCATTGGGACCTAGGGAACCTCTGCACAAGTTCCAACCCCGCACTCTGTTTGGATAAGTAGAGGTTGAGGGCGATGGGGCAGATAACACTGGCATCACAAGCGATCTTTGAGAAGCACCGCCGGAAGGGCAAGAAGGAGCGCGACCCCGATATGCATCAGACACGCAAAGGCAATCAGTGGTACTTTGGTGCCAAGGCGCACATCGGAGTTGATAGCAAGGAAGGCGTTGTGCACTCGGTCTGCACTTCGGCGGCCTCTGTCTCGGATTTGCATATGTTGAGGCAGCGCGTTCAGCCGCGATGAAGGGCATCATGCGTTACGTGCCCTAGTGAGCGTCTCCGTCTCTGTCCGTGTCTCCTGCCGAGGAAGCTACGTGGCCTGCGGCGCTGATGGTTGCAGTATCCGGCTTCAGCGTTGCGGGATCGGATTGCGTGGGGGCTGGCGCTGCAACTGGTTTTTGAACTTCGCTTGCCGATGGGGCGGCGGAGATATTACTGATAGGTGAAAGTGCCATTTGTTTGTTCCTCCACCACGCTTATCGGCGATGCTGAGGGCGGCTTGAACCAATCTCACGAATATGACGAACTCTTCATCTTGCCGAATCGCTGCGTGATTCGAAATTCCTTCGAAAAAATGTTCGCTCCAAGCCGGTCGTAGCAACTTTTCATCTGATTCAGCGCCAGATTCTTCGTTCCGTTGATACAATTTCCGGCAAAGGAGATCGACGATGTTCTCTTCCCCGCAAATCGCAAAGTTGTTTTTGTTGCCCATTGCCGCAGCATTTGCTGTAACGGCATATGCCGCCGGAATCTCTGCCACAGCCACCATTACCGACAGCCAGATTTCACCGGGTGTGTATGACTACTCGGTAACCCTGAACAACACCGGCACCACAACCATTGGAACCTTTTGGTTCGGTTGGATTCCAGGCGCAGGATTTCTGTCTGCTGCACCCACTGACGTCATCTCACCCACCGGCTGGAACGATAGACTGACCAATGCGAATTCAGCCATTCAATGGACCACGGCAACCGACCTGCTCGCCCCTGGCGATTCCCTTTCCGGCTTCAGCTTCGACAGCACCGAGACTCCCAACCAACTGCTGGCAGCTTTTCCAGGCCCCGGCCTTGGAACCGGCGACCCCGAAACAACATCCTTCGTCTACATTGCCGCACCGCTGGCTGACCCCGGCGATCAATTCGCAGCTACTATCTCCGAAGTCTCTGACACCACCGAACCAGCCACCTTCCCACTGCTCCTCACAGGCTTGGCTCTGGTTGCCATCGCTTTCAAATACAGGCACCTCCATCGAACCTGACGCAAATTTAACGGTGCATACGGGAACTGCCAGATCCCGATTCGATGCCTGACAGTTCCCGACTGACACTCGCGCATGATATAGATTGTTCAGTCCCTGTTTCACAACAGAAGTCAGTAGAATATAGTTAGAGATTGGCTATGCGAACTGCGCATTTACGGAAACTTTCGATGCTGTTGGCTCCGGCGTTGCTGGCACTGGCCGGGTGCGGAGGCGGAAGTGTAGCCGCGAACCCCACCAACGCATCCTTTTCAGTCTCTCCTGGAATGACTTTGATTGATACCAATTGCACCGGCTGCAACAGCGTCAAGGCCGGAGGCACCAGTGTCCAGCAGTTCTCGGCAACGCTGGCTGGCGGTGGCGCGGCCTTGGTCGCTTGGGCGGTCTCTGGCGGAGATGCTGTCAGCGGAACTGGAACCATCAACGCAAACGGCCAATACACGCCGCCGAGCTATCTGACTGCTGACCGCGCCGAGGTATTGGTAACATCCACGCTGGAGTCAGACTCCCCGGAGACGCCCGTTGCTAAAGCGAGTTCGTTGCTGACCATTATGCCCGGATTTTTGCAACCTCTTACCCCTGAAAATCTGGCTCTGGGAGCAAACGGCAGCACCACAATTACGGGCGTGCTGGCTGAAGCAGGCGGCAACACCGAAATCAACTTCGCGCTGTCGAATTCAGCCAACAGTCAAAGCACTGCTCAATCCGGCGGAACAGGCTCACTCAGCCCCGCTAGCTGTTTGCATAGCAGCACCGCATTTACCTCTTGTTCGGTCACTTATACGGCTCCGGCTGCGGTTTCTGCATCCGGCGCAACCTATGTGGTGGCAACCGTGGGCAACTCCCGCTCCAAGACAACCGCCTCGGTATTACTCAATACCGCTGGGGTTTCAAGCAATCCGGCTACCCATCAGGCGCAGTTGCTCACGTTGGCGCAACTGGGAACTTCAGGCGGTAACAACAACGATTACGATGCGCACGGCAACCGGGTTGTGGACTGTTGCGGCGGAACACTGGGTGCCTTGATTGAAGACGGCAGTGGCCGACAATTTGTGCTCAGCAACAACCACGTGCTGGCATCGAGCGATCAAGCTGCCTTTGGCGACACGATTGTGCAGCCGGGGCTGATCGACAATAACTGCAATCCCAATGGGGCGGGCACGGTTCCAGTTGCATGGTTGCAGAGTTGGCTACCGCTCCGCGCAAAGGCAACCAACGCGGATGCTGCGATTGCTCAGGTTGCCTCGCGGACCATCGATCCCACGGGCAGCATTCTTGAGTTGGGCACGCGTCAGGCGGATGGAACTCTGGCAGCCGCGCCTCCCGGCATCAGTTCGACAGCCGGCAAAGGCGAGACGGCTGGACTGAATTTGCAAGTTGCCAAGAGCGGAAGAACGACCGGGCTAACCTGCTCCAGTGTTACAGCGCTCGCCCTGGACGTGAGTGTGGATTACTTCACCGATTGCGCCGAGACTCAACCGTACCTGACCAAGACTTTTACAAATCAGTTAGCCGTCAGCGGCAATGCCTTCAGCGATGCAGGCGATTCAGGCGCTTTGCTGGTGGATGCAGCCAATGCCGAGCCAGTGGGGCTGCTGTTTGCTGGAGGCTTGGACACTGCTGGAGTAAGTCAGGCGATTGCCAATCCCGCCTTCGACGTACTGAGTGAGTTAGGCGCGCAGGCTGGCGGTGCGACTTATAGCTTTGTAGGAACCAATGACCATGCAGTAAGTTGCCTTAACTATGGTGATAACACCGTCAACGCTGCGCAAGCTCGCACACTTGGCGATTCCGAGTTAGTTCGCAGCCAGCAGGCAATAAGCGATGCTCGCGCGCTGGTGAATCCTTCAGCCGGAATTTTAGGCGTGAGCATGGGCAAGAGCACCGATAATCCCGGCGAGAGCGCAGTGATCGTCTATGTGGATGAGAGCGCGAATGTAACGGTTCCGCCAACTGTGAATGGCGTGCGAACACTGGTGATTCCGAGTACTGTTCGCGCGGTTGCTTTTGGTTCTGGACCGCTGACTCCGGCTGCGATCTCTGCTTTGCCAGTGGCCACGTTGAACGCCGCCGTTGCTGTCAAACAGCGCGTGGCTGCTGGCCTGATGAAGCACACCTCAGCATTCTTCGGCGTGGGTGTGGGCCAGAGTCTCGACAGCCCGAAAGAAGCTGCGCTCATTATTTATGTGGACCGCAAACAGCTTCCCACGCAACTAGCCCCAACTGTGGGCGGTCTGCGCACCCGCTATGTAGTCATGGACCGGCTGCACGTAACCCGTTCCTATGCCAATGCAACCCCGTCGCGAGTGCATTGCTTTCCCAATCCAATGAGTGGACAAACGGGTAACCTCGATCCTATCGAGTTATCCAATCCGTTGCAATTGAAGTAATTCAAACCTACAGATGAGTTACTTGGCAGCCAGCGCCTTGGCTATCTGTCGTCCATGAAAGCGGCCGTTCTCGATAAAGATTTCATTGGTGCGTGAACCTGCCAGGATAACTCCGGCAAGATAGATTCCTGGCACATTGCTCTCCAGGGTATCTGGATCGCAGATTGGCAGCCGATCGGCACCTTCGAAGCGAATGCCGAATGACTCCAGAAAATCAAAGTCGGGATGATAACCAGTCATTGCAAAAACGAAGTCGTTCGTCACTGTCATTCGCCCTTCGGATCCCTCAATCACCACTGAATCCGTGGTGATTTCCACTACCTGTGCGTTGAAGCAAGCCTTGATCTCGCCGTTCTTGATCCGGTTTTCAAGGTCCGGTTTGATCCAGTATTTTACGTGCGGCGGAACATCGGGTCCGCGATGAACCAGAGTTACTCGCGCACCGCTTCGCCATAACTCCAGCGCCGCAATGGCTGCCGAATTCTTGCCGCCAATCACCACCACATCCATGCCGTAGTAAGGATGTGGATCGTTGTAATAGTGATGAACCTTGCTTAAATCTTCACCGGGAATTTGCAGATAATTGGGTAAGTCAAAATAACCGGTAGACAGAACCAGTTTGCGGGCAGCAATGGAACCAGGACGACCAAAGCGATCAGCTGTATGAGCGGTGAATGCGCCATCCGCGCCTTCAACCCTTGTTACTCTCTGATACTGGCGCACATCCAGTTGATAGTAGGCCGCAACCTGGCGATAGTATTGAAGAGCCTCATTGCGGCTGGGCTTTTGGTTGGGGCTGGGAAAAGGAATATCGCCGATCTCCAGTAGCTCCGGCGTGGTGAAAAATGTCATGTGCGTCGGATAGTGGAAGAGCGAGTTACAGATGCAGCCCTTGTCCACCACGACGACGCGCAATCCGACCTTCTTGGCCTCGATGGCGCAAGCCAACCCCGTCGGTCCAGCGCCAACCACCAGCAGGTCAAAGATCTCGTTCTCGATTGCCACAGATTTCAAAATTGATTCACCCATTGCTCTAGCTTATGGCATCACGGCGCATTCAGGGAATTGCATAAAGTCTTCAACAGCGCCGACCGAGTAAAATCTGAAACAGTTTGTCGGCCTCAGTTAAAGTCATCACTAGTTACCATAAGGTAAACTTATCCAATTGAGTTCCATCGCGCCAGTGTCCCAAATTCAACTCAGCAGACTGCCGACCATGCGCGTGGTTCCCTCGACCCGGTAAAATCAACTGAGTATGAAGCCAATCAATCCGTTCCCCACTGCCGAATTGCTTTCTGACACCGTCCTTGATGGCAGCCGCTTTGTGCGTGCTTGCCTGCGCCGTCCCGTGGACCGCACCCCTGTCTGGTTTTTGCGTCAGGCTGGTCGTTATATGCAGGAGTACCGCGAGGTGCGCAAGCATCACACGCTTGTCGAGATTTGCAAGCAGCCGGAGATTGCCGCCGAGGTCACCATCACTGCCGCTGAAAAGCTGGGCGTGGACGCGGCCATCATTTTTGCTGACCTGTTGCTGCCGCTTGAGCCTATGGGTCTCGACTTCGAGTTTCAAGCAGGCGAGGGTCCGGTGGTGCATCATCCCGTGCGCACCGCTGACGATGTGCGTGCATTGCGCACAGACCGCGCTGAAGATCTGGCCTATGTGGCCCGCGCCATCGAGAAAGTTGCCGCTCACTTCCATGATCGCCTGGGTATCATTGGCTTTTGCGGCGCACCATTCACGCTCGCCAGTTACATGATCGAGGGCGGCGGCTCCAAGAATTACATCCACACCAAGCAGATGATGTATCGCGACACGCTCAGTTGGCGGCTGCTTCTGGATAAGATCATCAAGGTACTTGAGGAGTATTGCCGCCTTCAGGTACAGGCCGGTGCCGACGTGATTCAGATCTTCGATAGCTGGGTCGGTTCGCTCGGTCTGGCTGATTATCGCGACTACGCCTTCGAGGCCTCCAAGCGTCTGGTGCGTTCCGTGCAGGCCATGGGCGTGCCCGTCATCTACTTTGGCGTGGAGACGGCTGGCCTGCTCACTGAGATGGCCGCCACCGGCGCTGACGTAATCGGTCTGGACTGGCGGCAACCGCTTGATGAAGGCTGGCGAGCCGTGGGTCCGAATCATGCCGTGCAAGGCAATCTCGATCCCATCACTTTGTTTGCACCTCTTGAAGTGATCCAACTGCGCGTCAACGAAATTCTACGCTCGGCAGCAGGTCGTCCCGGCCACATCTTCAATCTGGGCCATGGCATCGTTCCAACTACGCCTGTTGAGAATGTGCAGGCCGTGGTGCGCATGGTGCGCGAGTTCCGTTTGGAGGAAGCCAAACGTGACTTATAAAGCGGCAAAGCAGGCTGTGCTACTGCTGGCCCACGGCACCCCGCAGACGGTCGAGCAGATTCCCGAGTACTTGCTCAAAGTCACCGGTGGCCGCCCCCTGCCTCCGCCCGTGATTGAAGAGATTCAGCGTCGTTATTCGCTGATCGGCCACAGCCCGCTGACGGAGATTACGCTCGAACAAGCTCGCCTCGTCGAATCGGAACTGGCCGCCACCGGCGAGACTGTGCCTGTTTACGTGGGTATGCGCAACTGGCATCCGTATATCGCCGACGTAATGCGCCAGATGCGTTCCGATGGTGTTGAAGAAGTTGCAGTGCTCTGCCTCGCACCGCAGAATTCACGCACCAGCGTGGGACTTTATCGTCACGCTGTCGAAGCCGAGTCCTCTGGCTTGCGCATCCACTTTACCCAGGGATGGGCGCAGCACCCGTTGCTCATTGAGGCCCTTGCTGAGCGTCTCAGGCCCGCCGTTGCCAAGCTCAACACCCAGACCAACGCACCGGTTCCGGTCTTGTTTACCGCACACAGTGTGCCTTGTCGAACCATCATGGCCACCGATACCCAGTGCGCCGACCCATATGCCGAAGAGTCCAAGCGTACCGCCGCATTGGTCGCAGAACGCGTTCCAGAGATCTCTCGCTGGTGGTTTGCTTTTCAAAGTCAGGGTGCAAGCGGCGGGCCATGGATCGGTCCCACCGTCGAGCAGACTCTGGATGCTGTCGCTGCATCGGGCATTCGTTCCCTGATCCTTCAGCCCATCGGCTTTCTCTGCGATCACGTTGAGATTCTCTATGACGTCGATATTCTTTTCCGCGACTACGCAGCCAAGCTCGGCATCCGTCTAGAACGCCCCCAGTCGTTGAATGCCTCAGTTACTCTAGCCAAAGCAATCGCCGATTTGGTTGGGCAAGGACTGGCACGGCTCAAAGGGTAATTGAAAGTCGCGGACGAAACAACAGTACTCTCTGTCGCTTCCCCATTTATTGTCAAACAAGTTACCTTCGCGTCTCCATTCGATCAGAAACTTCTTCTGCATGAAGCAAGTTTGAGTAAGAATGGAACCATTCTCACAACATAATACTTCGGAGGCGGGTCCACTGGCTGTCAGAATCACCTTGCGTACGGTGGAGAAGTCTTCTGATCTGCATTGCCGCGATTGCGGCTGCAAACATATGCGTCGTCTGCATCGCAAGGACAGCTTGCTCGCTGATTTTGCCGCTAAATTCGGCTTCTATCCATGGGAATGCCCCATCTGTCGCAAGCCTCATTACATCCGAGAGCGAAATCGGCAGAGATTTCAATCACGGACCGTAGATTAGAGCGGAATTCATCCCTGCAATGAGCCTGCCTACTTCGCGCGCATTGCATCTCCACGAAAATAGCGCACGGTAGCTTCCATCAGCCCCGCAATATCCGAAGGATTGGCTTCAATCGCTGGTTCCCAGCCGAGTTCCAGCAAACTTTGGCTGGTAATCGGTCCAATGGAGATCGCCGCAACCGTCGCAAACGGCCACGCAATTCCAGCCCGATGAGCCGCCTCGGCCAGATGCGTTGCGCTGGACGAACTGGTGAAGGTCACTGCGTCAACTCCGTTGGCCAGTGCTTGGCGCAGCATCTCCGGCGCGGCTTCGGGCAGCGCATTTCGATAAGCATCCGCCACATCCACCACCGCGCCTGCCTCTCGCAATGCATCGGGAATCACGTCCCGCGCCACAGTCGCGCGCGCCAACAGAATTCTCACTCCGGTGGTCTGAAGTTGAAGTCCTTCCAACAGCCCGGCCACCAGGCTTTCGGCCACATAGGTCTCTGGAATAAACGCAACGTGGAAGCCCAGCTTGCGCGCCTCAGCAGCCGTCGCTTCGCCCACTGCGGCCACCTTCAGCCCCGCCGGCTGCTCCAGCCAAAGTCCAACTTCCGTTGCCCGGTGAGCCAGTGACCTCACCGTGTTTGCACTCGTCAAAATCAGCCAGTCGTAGCTATCGAGTCGCTCAAGAGCCGCATCCAGCGGCGCAAAATTCTCGGGTGGGCAAATCTCCAGTACTGGCACCTCCACCGGCTCCGCCCCCAGTGCCCGCAGCCCCTGGCTCAGTTTGCCCGCCTGCTGAACTGCGCGAGTGACCAGCACTCGTCGGCCCGTCAGTGGCAGCGAACTCACTTCACACCTCCAACGGTTGCCAGCAACTCTCCCGCGCCAGCTTCCAAAAGCATCTTTGCCGCCAGTTCTCCCAGCACCACAGGGTCCGCGCCAACGCATGGCACTCGATGTTGAATGCGCACCGCCGCACCTGTCTCCGGCTGCGCAACCACGCCAAATATTTCGTACTCGCCAGCCGCATCACCAAGCTCAGCCCGACAATGAATCCCGATAGGAACCTGGCAGCCTCCACCCAGCGCAGCAAGCGCGGCCCGCTCGGCGGTCACAGCAAATCGCGTGGCCGCATCATCCAGAAAGGCAACCGCCGCAATTGTCGCCGCATCATCCCTGCGTGTCTCAATGCCCAGCGAACCCTGCCCAGCAGCAGGGCAAAAATCTTTCAGTTCCAGCCGCTCCCGCACCCACTCTGTCTTCTCCAGGCGATCAAGCCCCGCAGCCGCCAACAGAATCGCATCGACCTGCCCCTCGCTCAGCTTGCGCAGCCGCGTATCCACATTGCCCCGAAACTCGACAGCCACAATATCCGGTCGCAACGCCTTCAACTGCGCCCTTCGCCGCTGGCTGCTGGTTCCAACGCGAGCGCCTTGCGGCAGCGCAGCCAGATTCGCATGGTTCACTGAGACAAACACATCGCGCGGGTCCACGCGCACTGGCGTCGCAGCCAACGTAAACGGCTCAGGCAACTCCGTCGGCAGGTCTTTGAGCGAGTGCACGGCCAGGTCAATGCTTCCCGCCGCTAGCGCCTCCTCAATCTCTTTGGTAAACATTCCCTTTGAGCCAACCTGCGCAAACGTCACTTCCTGCAAGCGGTCGCCGGTC
>Ga0182030_10010973_pt1 | contig 18312 bp, 24 predicted proteins | sample 812S3MmetaG_FD_121299 | JGI IMG/M metagenome (GOLD analysis project Ga0182030, IMG submission 121299) | Permafrost microbial communities from Stordalen Mire, Sweden - 812S3M metaG (Illumina Assembly) | ecosystem: Environmental > Terrestrial > Soil > Wetlands > Permafrost | place: Sweden...
GTGGAAGTCGCGCTGGTACATGGATCGCGACTATGACAAGTTCCTGATCGAGGACATCAAGCTGAAGGCGGAGCTGAAGGACAAGCTCAAGTCGGCAGGCGTGAGCTCGATTGAAATCGAGCGTCCGGGCAACAAGCTGCGGATTATCATCCGCACGGCCCGTCCGGGCATCATCATTGGCCGCAAGGGCGCGGAAATCGACAAGTTGAAGGGCGATCTGCAGAAGAAGACCGGCCGCGACGTGTTCGTCGATATTCTGGAAGTTCACAAGCCTGAGTTGGACGCTCAACTGGTGGCCGAGTCGATTGCGCTGCAACTGGAGAAGCGAGTTGGCTTCCGCCGGGCGATGCGCAAGAGCGTGGATTCGGCGCTGCGATTTGGCTGCAAGGGGATCAAGGTCCGCGTATCGGGCCGCCTGAACGGCAATGAAATCGCGCGTTCGGAGTGGTATCTGCAGGGGCGTTTGCCGCTGCATACGCTGCGTGCCGACATTGACTACGGCTTTGCCGAGGCGCATACGACGTATGGGCTGATCGGGGTGAAGACCTGGGTGTACAAAGGCGAAATCCTTCCCCAGAAACGCCGCGAGCCTTCAACGGCGACCGCCGGACTTTAAAGTAAGCAGCCGGCCAGTTTCTCCAGACGCCAGTTCCTGGAGAGGCAGTGGTAAAGCCGGCAGGCCCGCCCGCGGATTGGGCGGCCAGAACTTGAACCTGGCAATTGGAAACTGCTTATGTTGATGCCGAAGAAAGTAAAGTACCGCAAGCAGCAACGCGGTCGTATGTGCGGCAAAGCCTGGCGCGGTTCAGAGCTGGCGTTTGGCGATTATGGCTTGAAGGTTCTGGAGCCGGGCTGGATCACCGATCGTCAGATTGAAGCGGCTCGCGTGGCGATGACCCGTTTCATCAAGCGCGGCGGCAAGATATGGATCCGCGTTTTTCCCGACAAGCCGGTCACCAAGAAGCCTGCCGAAACCCGTATGGGTAAGGGCAAGGGCGCGCCTGATCATTGGGTCGCCGTTGTTCATCCGGGCAAACTGCTGTTTGAGATGGAGGGTGTTTCAGTTGCGGATGCGCAGGAAGCAATGCGTCTGGCTTCGCACAAACTGCCCTTGATCACGAAGTTCGTAAAGCGCGACGTTCTGGCGCACTAAACGTTTGAGGGTTGGCGTATGTTCGCCATCCCACCTTATCCGCGAAAGCGGCGGCGAAGGTGGGGCACCCGAGATTGACGAATTATCCGACGCCGGCGGTAAACTCCGCCGGGGGTGAAGAGAAGAGAGTATGAATTCGGAAAAGATAAGAAATTTGACAGATGCGGAGTTGGCTCATCAGAAGACGGAACTCAGCGAAGAGCTCTTCAAGCTGAAGTTCCAGCTCAAGATGGGACAAGTCGAGAGCTTGAAGAAGATGCGTGGGCTGAAGAAAGACATTGCCCGTGTACTGACCATTCAGCGTGAAAAGCAGTTAGCCGCGGCGAAGACCGGATCGGAGAAGAAGTAGCCATGGTAGAAGAAACGAAAACCGAGAAAACCGCGGGACAGCGCAAAGTCCTGGTTGGCCAGGTGGTTTCGACCAAGATGGCGAAGACGATTGTGGTCGAGGTGAACCGTCAGAGAGCTCATCCAATGTATCGCCGCGTGGTGAAGCGCTCCAAGAAATTCTACGCCCACGATGAAGATCAGACGGCGCGCACGGGCGATTTTGTCCGGATTGAAGAGACGCGTCCGCTGAGCAAGCTGAAGCGCTGGAAGCTGAAGGAAATCGTGAAGCGTTCGGCACTTGCCACCGCCGCGATTGCCGCAGAAGCAGCCGCCGCACTGAAAACGCCGGAACAGGCCAGCTAGTCGCTGTCGTCGTAGACGACTGAAGGAGATTGCATCATGGCAGTGTTTATGAGGTCCATCCTCGATGTGGCCGACAACAGCGGAGCGCGCAAGTTGCAGATGATTCTGCCGATTGGCGGATCGACGGGCGTACGCGCCCGCATCGGCGATGTGGTAACGGCGGCGGTGAAGGAAGCGTCGCCGGACGGCACGGTGAAAAAGGGTACGGTCGTGAAGTGCGTGATCGTGCGGACGCGCAAGGAAACGCGCCGCCGGGACGGATCGTACATCCGCTTCGACAACAATGCCGCAGTTCTGATCAACGAGGGTGGCGAACCGGTTGGAACGCGCGTCTTTGGTCCGGTTGCCCGCGAACTTCGCGAGAAGAAGTTTTTGAAGATCGTGTCGCTGGCCCCGGAAGTGATCTAGTTGGTTCAGTCCCGGGGCGGCTACAGCGGCCGCCCTCGGGAGTTCCCACGAATGGGAACGGCCCAAGAGCGCTGAAAAGGTTTTGAGAGTTTGAGAGGAAGATATGGCTACCGTTGATATCCGCCGTAACGACACCGTGAAGGTGATTGCCGGCCGCGATAAGGGCAAGGAAGGCCGCGTACTTCGGGTTTCTCCCGAGGCGGGCAAAGTGCTGGTCGAGCACGTCAGCATCGTGAAGAAGAACGTACGTCCGAATCCGCAGAAGCAGATCAAGGGCGGCATCGCCGAGCAGGAATCGCCGATTGCGATCAGCAATGTTTCGCTGGTGTGCGGAACGTGCGGTCCGGTTCGGATTCGTCACGAGGTTCGAGGCGACAAGAAAGTTCGCGTCTGCGCCAAGTGCGGCAACACGCTCGACAAAGATAAGTAACCACCACGAGCCGGGACAATCCGGCTCAATTGACCGCCTCACGTAACGGTAATCACTCCGGGTCCGTGAGAGAAAGCGAACTGGAACCATGGCGGAAAAGACACCAAAAGACGCAAAGGCGAAACAGCCGGCGAAGCAGCAGCAACAGAGCAAGAAGGCCAAGGGAGTGGAAGCGGAAGCTCCCGAGCAGGGTGGAAAGCCGGCGCGACCGAAGCTGAATAATGCCGCTTCGGCCCGTCTGCGCAAGAAGTATTTTGAGGAACTGCGTCCCTCGCTGCTGAAGGAATTGGGCCTGACGAACATCATGGCCGTTCCCAAGCTGGAGAAAGTTGTCATCAACATGGGCGTTGGCGAAGCGACGCAGAACGCGAAGATGATGGATCCGGCGGTTGCGGAGATGGCGCAGATTACCGGTCAGAAGCCGGTGGTGACCAAGGCAAAGAAATCCATTGCTGCATTCAAGGTGCGCGAGGGAATGCCGATTGGCTGCATGGTGACGCTGCGCGGCGACCGGATGTACGAATTCATGGACCGCCTGCTGAATGTGGCGCTGCCTCGAGTTCGCGATTTCCGCGGGGTTCCGACGAAATCGTTCGATGGCCGTGGCAACTACACGTTAGGATTGAAGGATCAGTTGATCTTCCCGGAAATCGATTATTCCAAGGTGGAGCACACCAAGGGAATGAACATTACCGTGGTGACGACGGCGACGAGCGACGAACACGCGCGCGCACTGCTGAAGGCGCTCGGAATGCCGTTCCGTCTGCCGGGCACGAACTAAGTTTCTGTTTTACGCCGGGGCGACCCGGCGGGGAACAGGTTGTAAGGAAAGCAGTGAGAAGCAGTACAAAGCGCACCTCAGGTGCGAGAGATAAAGGAAACGATGGCCAGAACATCCAGCATCGCCAAGGACAACAAGAAGCCCAAGTTCTCTTCGCGTCAGCACAACCGTTGCAAACTGTGCGGACGCCCGCGCGCTTATCTACGCAAGTTCGGCCTTTGCAGGCTGTGCTTCCGCGGACTGGCACTGCGGGGAGAAATTCCTGGGGTTTCGAAGTCGTCCTGGTAGACGAGCAAGAACCCTGATGGGCGGAGGCGACTCCGCACAGAGGCTGGCACGTGGTCCGCAAGGGCCGTCCTGCGAAGAGCAGGAACAGAGACGTCGCCGCAGGTTCTTTCCACTGCCGCTCCCGGAAACGAGGGCAACCGGTGAAAGCCGGTGCAGTATTGCGCAAGGCCAGCACGCGCAAGAAAGAGAACGGGCGAACGAAATCAGGAGACGACGATGAGCTTTACCGATCCCGTAGCAGACTTCCTTACCCGGATCCGCAATGGCATCAAGGCCCGGCACCAGAAGGTCGATGCACCGGCTTCCAAGCTAAAGTTGGAGATTGCCCGCGTTCTGAAGGAAGAGGGCTACATCGCTAACTACAAGGCGACCGAAGAAGAAGGCAAGAAGATTGTCCGGGTGTACATCAAGTACAACGCCGAGAACGTTGCCGCGATCACGAACATCAAGCGCATTTCGCGCCCCGGCTGCCGTGTGTACGTCAACCGTAACGAGATTCCACGCATTCTGGGTGGGCTGGGCATTGTTGTCCTGACTACTCCGAAGGGCGTACGCAGCGGTAAGCAGGCCCGCAAAGATGGCGTGGGCGGCGAAGTGATCTGCGAGGTTTACTAAAGAATTGGTAGCAACGGCTTAGCGACGGGTACGGGCCAAAGGAGCTTCGCAGTCGGGTACGCGGCAACAAACGCCGCTCCGGCTGCAGGCGCTCAGGCCCTTCCACACTGACGCCGGGCGCAGACGAGACTGGGGTAAACCGCCAGTCCGGAAGCCCACCGCGATGACGCGGCGGTGCAGGAGAAGAGAATGTCAAGAATTGGCAAGAAACCTATTCCGCTACCCAAGGGTGTTTCCTACATCGTGGAAGGCAATGTCATCACCGTGAAGGGTCCGAAAGGGTCCGTCACCAACCATATTCCGGCCGGAGTTACGCTCGAGACCGAAGACGGAGTGTTGCTGGTCAAGCGCGAAGACGATTCGAAGGCTGCGGTGCATGGCCTGGTGCGCGCGCTGGTGAACAACGCCGTGGTTGGCGTTACCACGGGCTGGACACGCGATCTGGAAATTGTAGGCATTGGCTATCGCGCGGAGTTGAAGGGCAAGGGAATCGTAGTCTTCTCCCTGGGCTTTTCACACCCGATCGAGTATCCGTTACCGAGCGGCGTTGAAATGACGATCGACCCGAAGATGACGAAGCTAACTTTGAGCGGTATCGACCGGCAGAAACTTGGCCAGGTTGCCGCTGAAATGCGCTCGCTGCGTCCGCCCGACCCATACAAGCAGAAGGGCGTGCGGTATGTTGGTGAGAAGCTGAAGAAGAAGGTCGGCAAGACGGGCGCGAAGTAAGAGAGCTTGGCGGTCCCCACATTCGCCAAAAGAAGGCGGATGTGGGCCACCCGTTCACTGTAGAGGCCTTTCGGACGAGAATCCGTTGGGCGTCCGCACAACCCTGGCGAAGTTGATTCGCTGGGACAGACCGGTCCCCGGCATAGTACCCGGGATAAAGGCCGGAGCGAAGGACAAGAAGAATGCTGAATAAAACTTCCAAGAATGCAACGCGCGAGAAGATCCATACCAGGATCCGCAAGAAGCTCGCCGGCACCACGGAACGTCCGCGCCTGAACGTGTATCGTTCGGTGAACCACATATACGTGCAATTGATTGACGATGCCAAGCACGCGACCCTGGTTTCCGCCAGTTCGCTGGAGCAGGGTAAAGACGGCGACAGCAAGAAGCACATTGCCGGCGGCAACATTGCAGCCGCCAAGAATGTAGGCAAGCTGATTGCCGAGCGCGCCAAAGCCAAGGGGATTGAGTCGGTGGTCTTTGATCGCGGCGGATATCTGTACCACGGGCGGATCAAGGCCGTGGCGGATTCGGCGCGTGAAGGCGGCCTGAAGTTCTAGTCCCGGCGACTAGGCAGGGTTGTGTAGGTTAGAGCGGGCGAGGTGAATAACCGTTAGTCCGCATTCGGAGATGGCAGGCGTAGTCTCCAGGAGAATCGACAGCAAATGGCAATCGTCAAGAAAAAGCTCGATGCCGGGAATTACAACCTGAAAGATCAGGTTGTCAACATTAACCGCGTGACCAAAGTGGTCAAGGGCGGCAAGAATATGTCGTTTGCGGCGCTGGTCGTAATCGGCGATCCCGCGACCGGTGTGGTTGGTTACGGTTCCGGCAAGGCCAAGGAAGTTCCCCAGGCGATCCGCAAGGGGATTGAATCGGCCAAGAAGAACCTGATCAAGGTAAACCTCACGCAGACCTCGATTCCGCACATCTCACTGGGCCGTTATGGCTCGGGCCGGGTGCTGCTGAAGCCCGCCCCGGAAGGCACCGGCGTGATTGCCGGAGGCGCTGTCAGGGCGGTGATGAATTCGGTCGGCATTCAGAATGTGCTGACGAAATCGATCGGCACGACGAATCCGCATAACGTCATCAAGGCCACGTTTGACGCGCTGAAGAAGCTGCGCGACCGTGCCGAAGTGGCGGCCGATCGCGGCAAGTCCGTGGAGGAGCTCTAAACCATGCCCCGTCAACGCACAAAAACTCCCAAGGTGGAGGCTCCGGCCGGCACGCGGCTGAAGCTGAAGTGGGTGATCTCGCAGAACTGCACACCGGCGAAACAGCGTCTGGTGGTGAAGGGTCTGGGTTTTACCCATCTGAACCAAGTCATTGAACGCGAGGATACACTCTCGATCCGTGGCATGGTGGCGAAGGTGCCGCACCTGATCCAGATCGTCGGCGAATAAGCCGTAGCGGATCGGTGAGAATTACATGATGCGGGCGCTCGGCGGGTACGCGGCTAAGGATGCCGCTCCGGCTGAGGGCTCCCGTAAACCGAGTCGTTCGGCTGTGGTCGTTCGGCGTTAGGAAACAGCCCGCTTGCCGCGGGGAACGCTCCGGGATTCACAGGGAGATGTTCGGCTGTCACAGACGGCCCAAAGGCATGTTTGGCACCATGCCAGGGAAGAGAACAATGAATCTGACAACGATTCGCAAGCCAGCCAAGGCGAACGAGAACCGCAAGCGGGTGGGCCGCGGTATGGGCTCCGGCATGGGTAAGACTTCGACCCGTGGACACAAGGGACAACGTTCGCGCTCGGGTTCGCGCAGCATGCGCGGATTTGAAGGCGGCCAGATGCCGCTGCATCGCCGTTTGCCGAAGCGCGGCTTCGTCAATATTTTCAAGAAGGAATTCCAGGTGGTGAACCTGTCACGGCTGGCCGAGCTGGGCGTGACGGATCTGACGCCGGAAGTCCTGCATGAGCTGGGTGTGATCAGCAAGAAGAATGGGTTGATCAAGGTTCTGGGCGTTGGGGAATTGACCTCAGCCCTGACCGTGTATGCCCATAAGTTCAGCGAGACGGCACAGCAGAAAATCACCGCTGCGGGCGGCAAGGCTGAAGTGATCGAAGTAAAGCAGCCGGCGGCCATTAAGCGCGGTAAGAAGTAAGTTCACCGAAGAGCCCGCCTGCAGCGAACAGGCGGGCTGGGCCGGATTCTCCCGTGAAAGAGGGAATCGCGACCCGAACAGCATAGGCACGAGGCCCTCTTACCATGTTCGAGAAGCTGGCGAACATCTTTAAAATTCCGGACCTGCGCAGGCGTGTACTGTTCACGCTTGGGCTGCTTGCCGTCTACCGCATCGGCGGTCACCTGCCGACCCCTGGCATCGATCCCGCGGCTTTGGCACGTTTGTTTGCCAACTCGAGCGGTGGTCTGCTTGGCTTTGTCGATCTGTTCAGCGGCGGCAACCTGCGCCGGTTGACGGTCTTCGCACTGGGCATCATGCCCTACATTACCGCCTCCATTATTTTGCAGTTGCTGACCGTGGTCTACGAACCATTGGCACGGCTGCAGAAGGAAGGCGAGCTTGGCCGGAAAAAGATCACGCAGTGGACGCGCTACCTGACGGTGATTCTGAGCGCGATGCAGTCGTTCGGCATCGCGATGACGCTGCAGCGCGGCATCGGCGGCGAGCAACTGGTGCGCAATCCGGGCATCGGGTTTGTGCTGATGACCATGCTGACCTTGACCACGGGCACGACGTTCATCATGTGGCTGGGCGAGCAGATCACGGAACGCGGCATTGGCAACGGCATGTCCCTGATCATCTTCACGGGCATTGTGGTTGGTCTTCCGCGGGCAGCGGTGGAACTGTTTCAGAAGGCGACGAGCGGCGGCGCACTGGGGCCGATTGGCATTGTGCTGCTGCTGGCGATCATGGTGGTGGTGGTTGCGTTCATCGTATTTGTGGAGCGCAGCGAGCGGCGGATTCCGGTGCAGTACGCCAAGCGGGTGGTTGGACGCAAGGTCATGGGCGGGCAGTCAACGCACCTGCCGTTGCGGGTCAACTCCGGCGGCGTGATGCCTGTGATCTTTGCGAGCTCGGTGTTGACGCTTCCGCAGACGGTTGGATACGCGCTGCAGAGCAACAAATACTTTGGACCGTTCTTTGGCGGACTGAGCAAGGCTTTGGGCTGGGGCGAACCGCTGCATACGTTCCTGTATGCGGTGGGCATCCTGTTCTTCGCCTACTTCTATGTGTCCATCGTCTTCAATCCGAAGGACGTTAGCGACAACATGCAGAAGTACGGCGGGTTCATTCCTGGCATCCGTCCGGGCGTGCGCACGAGCAACTACATCAATGATGTGCTGACGCGCATTACGCTGGTCGGCGCTCTGTACCTGATCATTATCTCGTTGATTCCAGAGTGGATGATTGCTGGTATCCACCTGAACAACCTGCCGGTTTGGATGGGTGGCGCGCTGTTTGATCACCTGCCGAACTGGGTATTGCACGGTTTGAATGTGAACTTCTACTTTGGTGGCACGTCACTGCTGATCGTGGTGGGCGTTGCGATGGATACGGTCAACCAGATCGAGTCGCAGCTCATTATGCGTCACTACGAAGGATTTACTCCAAAAAGTGGTCGCATCAGAGGGCGAAGAGCGTGGTAAAGTACGTAGCCTCGAGATGAGAAATTGAAGTGCTGTTGGAGGTTACGCGATGAGTGCTGAAGCCGTCACAGTGCAAGCCACGAAGAATCACAAAGAAACAGTTGTCGGCCCGGTGGTCCTTCTTGGGCCGCCGGGAGCAGGCAAGGGAACGCAAGCGAAACGGATCTCGGCGCATTACGGGATTCCGCAGATTTCGACGGGAGACATCCTGCGCGAGAACATCGAGAAGGGTACGGAGCTTGGCAAGCAATCCGGAGCCCTGATCGAGCGCGGGGAACTGGTTCCCGATGAATTAGTAGAGAAGATGGTGACCGAGCGCCTGGCGCAAGCGGATTGTGCGCGAGGATTTATTCTGGACGGCTTTCCGCGAACCGTAAAACAGGCGGAATGGCTCGATAAGCACCTTGCCGAGAGTCGATATTTTGAAACGGCGACGGGCGGTAACCGGTTGGTTGTGGTCCAATTAGCCGTGGAGTATACTAAATTACTGCGAAGGCTCACGGGTCGGCGTACGTGCCCTACCTGCGGGCATATCTATAATGCGAACACAAGTCAGCGGGCGCGAGTTGATGGTGTCTGCGACATCGACGGGTCGGCTCTGGTTACGCGCAAGGACGACCGGGACGACGTTATCAGTCAAAGATTGAAGAATTATCGGAGGCAGACGCTTCCGATGGTGAATTATTACGCGCGAAAGAACCGCCTGGTCGAAATTGACGGTGCAGCGGATCTGGATGTGATCACGGCGGCCGCCGTTAAGGCAATCGAAAATGGCGATAGTTTGTAAGTCTGCCGGCGAGATAGAAAAGATGCGGCGTAGCGGCCACATTGTTCGCCAGGTGTTAGACGCAGTAACCGCCCTTGTGGCTCCAGGCATAAGCACGATGGACCTGGAAAGGGCGGCAGAAAAGAAAATCCGGGAGTTGGGGGCGAAGCCTGCGTTCAAGGGATATTACGATTATCCCTGCGTGCTTTGCACCTCGATCAACCAGGAAGTAGTGCATGGAATCCCCTCGGAGACGCGCAAGCTCGCCGAGGGCGATATCATCTCGATCGACTGCGGCGTTGTGCTGGACGGCTATTACGGCGACGCGGCAGTGACGGTTCCGGTGGGCGCGATCAGCGATGAAGTGCGGACGCTGATGGATGTGACCGAGAAGTCACTGCATCAGGGAATCGACGCAGCCAGGGCAGGAAACCGGCTGGGCGATATCGGGGCTGCGGTTCAGGAGTTGGTAGAGGCCGCGGGTTTCAGCGTGGTTCGCGAGTTTGTAGGGCACGGCATTGGAACCAAGTTGCACGAGGATCCGCAGGTGCCGAACTACGGCGTGCGGGACCACGGGCTCAAGCTCCGCGAAGGCATGGTCATCGCGATTGAGCCGATGGTGAACGCGGGCGGAGCATGCGTTCGTGTGTTGGACGATAAGTGGACGGCGGTAACCGAGGACGGCAGGCCCAGCGCGCACTTTGAGCACTGTGTGGCCATCACGAAAGACGGTCCAGTGATCCTGACCGATTAGCTCCTGGTTTCGGCGGGTGACGCGAAGCTGGAAAACAAGATTGAGGTTGGATGAGTAAGGAAGACGCGATTGAAGTAATGGCAATGGTTATCGAACCACTGCCCAATGCGATGTTCCGGGTTAAGCTTGAGAATGATCACGAAGTTCTGGCGCACGTATCGGGCAAGATGCGCAAGAACTTCATCCGAATTCTTCCAGGTGACCGCGTGGCCGTGGAGCTGTCTCCCTACGACCTGAACCGCGGACGCATTGTGTACCGCTACAAGTAGCGGCAAAGTTCGCGCAACCCGCGATGGCCTGTAAAGGGGCTAGCGGGCATTTGCGTGTTTGCAGGAAAGGGCTGTGAAGCTCTGTTGCAAGGCCCTATCAACCGTGCAGGTTGCGGCGGAGACGGCAATAGCGTCCGGCGATGTGCGGGACGAGTTGAAGGAAGTGGGAAATGAAGGTTCGTGCTTCAGTAAAGAAGATTTGCGACAAGTGCAAGGTTATCCATCGCCACGGCGTGGTGCGGGTGATTTGCGAAAACTCGAAACATAAGCAGCGCCAGGGTTAATCCCGAGGCTGCTCAACCGGAAGTAGAGTAGGAATAAAACACATGGCACGTATTGCAGGCGTCGATCTGCCGCGCAACAAACAGGCACGCATCGCGCTCACTTACATTTACGGAATCGGCCAGCCGCGCGCAATCAAGATTTTGGGCACAGCGACGGTCGATCCGCTCAAGAAGATCCAGGACCTGAGCGAAGAAGAAGTGAATCGCATTCGTCAGGTGATCGAGAACGAAGGCCAGGTTGAAGGCGACCTGCGCAAGGAAATCTCGCTTCACATCAAGCGGCTCATTGAAATTGGCTCTTATCGCGGCAACCGTCACCGTCGCAGCCTGCCTGTCCGCGGACAGCGCACGCACACCAACGCCCGTACCCGCAAGGGTCCGCGCAAGGGCACCGTGGCCGGCAAGAAGAAGGCGACGAAGTAATATCGCTGGCCGCAAGGTCGCGTCCTTTCGCTGGTTTATGGAAGGCGCTTACTGGTAACCCCAGAACAGGAATTGGAACGGAATATGGCAAAAGCAGCGGGCGCCGGCGCTTCTGCGTCGGATAAGAAGAACAAGAACAAGAAGTTCAAGAAGAAAGAGCGCAAGCACATTCCCCACGGGCTTGTGGTGATCAGCGCATCTTTCAACAACACCATCGTTACCATTACCGACCCGTCGGGCAACGTGATTTCCTGGAAGAGCTCCGGCTCTTTGGGTTTCCGCGGATCTCGCAAGGGTACGCCATTTGCCGCGCAGCAAGCCGCGATGAACGCCGCCAATACGGCGCGGGATCACGGTCTTCGCAGCGTAGACGTTCGCGTTTCAGGTCCGGGTTCGGGCCGTGAATCGGCGATTCGCGCACTGGCAGCAGCCGGAGTTGAAGTCCGCACGATCAAGGACATCACGCCGGTTCCGCATAACGGATGCCGTCCGCCGAAGAAGCGCCGCGTCTGATTGCAGCACCGTAGCCGCCCTTTGTTGGCGGCGCCCCGGCAGAGCGACACGCCCATGCCGGACGACAAAGATTCGAGCGGGATGGAAGGGATTCCAACTCCTGTAAACCGCTCCCCGACCGAAGGAGAAATAAGTTGGCTCGCTATAAAGACGCAGTATGCCGCCTTTGCCGCCGAGAAGGAACCAAGCTGTTCCTCAAGGGCGCAAAGTGTTTCATGGAAAAGTGCCCGGTGGAGAAGCGCAATTTCGCCCCTGGCCAGCACGGCAAGGACCGCAAGGCGAAGATCGTGGGCTATGGTCTTCAACTCCGCGAAAAACAGAAGGCCAAGCGCATGTACTTTGCGCAGGAAAGCCAGTTCCGCAACTACTTTGAGAAGGCCGCCAACGCCAAGGGCGTAACCGGCGAAATCCTGTTGCAGCAGCTTGAGCGCCGTCTTGACTCGGTAGTGTTCCGCCTTGGCTTCGCCGTTGCACGCCGTCAGGCCCGCCAGTTGGTGCGCCATGGTCACATCGCGGTGAACGGACGCAAGGTCAACATTCCCTCGTTCCAGGTGAACGTGGGCGAAGAAATCACGGTTCGCGAGAACAGCCGCAAGCTCGTCATTCTGGAAGCGGCGAAGGAATTTGCTTCGCATCAGACGGCACCGACGTGGCTTGAGATTGATCGCGACAACTTCAAGGGGCGCGTGTTGCAGTTGCCCCGCCGCGAAGACATCAACCTGCCCGTCAACGAGCAGCTCATCGTGGAACTTTACAGCAAGTAGCTGTAGGAGTTTTGTCGAGCATCCTAACTACCGCGGCACGGCGTTAGAACCGTGCCGCATCACCCTGTCTCGACCAGATCCGCCTGCGGACATCGAGCGCCGCAGTGCCAAACGGCCGAAGAAAGAGGAGAAACACACATGCTCTGGAAGGGTTTTCAAAAGCCTAAGCGCCTTGCGATGGATTCCGAATCGCTGACTGACAAGTATGGTCATTTCTGGGCGCAGCCGTTCGAACGCGGATTCGGCACCACTATCGGTAATGCGCTGCGGCGCGTACTGCTTTCCTCGATTGAGGGAGCGGCGATCACCGCAGTCAAGATCGAAGGTGTGCTGCACGAGTTCCAGTCGATTCCCGGCGTCGTGGAAGATGCCACCGACATTATTCTCAACCTGAAGCAGATCCCGTTCAAGCTTGCCGGAGACACGCCGAAGATGATTTATCTGCGTGCCGATCAGCCGGGTGTCATCACCAGCGGCATGATTGAAGCAGACGGCGACGTGGAAGTTCTGGACAAGGACGTTTACATTGCGACGGTGAGCGAAGGCGGCAAAATCGAGATGGAACTACGGCTGAAGAAGGGCCGCGGCTACGTTTCGGCAGACAAGAATTTCGACGAGGATCTCGGACTCGGGTTCATTCCCATCGATTCCGTTCACTCGCCGGTTCGCAAGGTCAACTACGCGGTTGAGGCCGCACGTCTGGGTCAGATTACCGACTACGACAAGCTTGCCCTTGAAGTGTGGACGAACGGCTCGGTGACGCCTCCGGATGCGATTGGACTGGCGGCCAAGCTGCTGAAGGACCACATGAACATCTTCATCAACTTCGAAGAGGAAGTGGAAGCAGCGGGAGTTTCGACGGCCGACAAGCCGGAGATCCGGAACGAGAATCTGAACCGCTCGGTAGAAGAGCTGGAGCTCAGCGTCCGCAGCTACAACTGCCTGAAGAATGCCAATATTCAGACGATCGGCGAGCTGGTTTGCAAGAGCGAAGCCGAGATGCTGAAGACGAAGAATTTCGGGCGCAAGTCGCTCAACGAGATCAAGGAAATTTTGGCCTCGATGGGGCTTGGGCTTGGCATGAAGATTGACGAGCACGGCAACGCGGTCGCCACCAGCCAGTCGACGATGGGCAGCAGCCTACCGTCAACGTACGGTTCTGGAGACACGAACCCGGGCTTCTAATTTCGGCGAAGGGCGCTGGTAGAGGCCCTTTGCAAACTCCCGGCCTGGCCGAGGAGCAAGTTCAGCCGGAATGCGAGCGGCTCCGGCGATATCAAGGATTGAGTCATGCGTCATCGTGTAGCAGGTTGGAAATTAGGCCGGAACACCTCCCACCGGCGCGCTTTGCTTCGGAATCTTGTTACCTCTCTGATTATTGAAGAGCGGATCGAGACGACCGTCACCAAGGCCAAGGCAATGAAATCCCACGTCGAGAAGATGATTACACTCGGCAAAAAGGGTGGCGTTGCAAACCGCCGTCTGGCAGCTGCGTATCTTATGACGCCGCAGGCCGTGGATAAGCTGTTCAACACCGTCGGGCCGCGCTTCGGCGACCGGAATGGCGGATATACGCGCATCATCCTGACCGGATTCCGCAAGGGAGACGGCGGCGCCAAGGCATTCATTGAGATTCTCGGCAGCGAGAAGATTGTGGATGAGAAGCGCGAAAAACGTGCGGAACTTCGCGCCAAGCGCGCCGAAGAGACTCGCAAGGCAATGGAAGAGCAACAGGGACCTGCAGCCGAGGGCGGCGAAGAGCCGAAGGCGTAGTTCTAGTTCTCTAAATTTGGAGTCGAGCGTCTTGGCCGCGTGGCCGGGGAGTTCGATGAGGGAATGATGCGCGCCTTCGGGCGCGCATTTGTTTTGGGGCGAGAGAGCGAAGGTTCTTTCTCGCTCGCAGAGTGGTTCTCCGTCCCGGTTTTTTTGAGACCGGCGGCGGGCGATCATGGCGATTGTTTGACGCAAACTTTGAGCTCGCCGGTGAGATAAGAAGTAACCAAGTTTGTTCACTCTCTGCCGCACACAAAATGATGGTTCAGTCTCCCACGTTTCCGCATTAGAATGAATCGCAAATGCCTAATCAATTGTTCTTGTTCCTGGGCCGCAGAGGCTCCGGCAAAACTGCGTTAGTAATGAAACTGGCCTTTATAGGTACTCTTTTGGTGCTGGCCGCTGCACCGCTCATTGGCGCGCCCGCGGAGCAAGCTCCGCTTGGAATCGTTTCCGATTGGACGCACCATCACGTTCTCTACCCGGATTCGAAGAACGATTCCGCTACGGCCCGAATCCAAAAAGACCCCCGGAGGCTGCAGAGTTGGTATCTCCGCCATCCCGAGGCCTGGTGGCCGGAATACGATCACATCCACAGAAAACCAACCCGGGGCATCCCGAGAGACTGGAGCCTGTCTCTGTCGGCCTCACCTTTGACCTCCGGCTTTGAGCCTTTGTTCGACTTTTCGTTCTCGATACTCCCCGAAACGGGGTATGGCAGTCTGAACACCACGGACGAAGGCTACGGTGAGTATATGGCCACCGCAGGAAACCTCACCGTGACGGGCGGCGATGACATCGGCACGTACCCGTTGTATCCAGGGGACATGGGTATGTACCCGTCGGGGCCGGGTTCCGGGAATTCCTTCTACCTAACCAGCCCCATGGGTGCCTTCTATTACAACAATCTGTTCTATACTCCCTCGACCAACCCCCAGATCGATCTTGACGGGCTTCTCTTCACGACTCCCGGCCTGGAAATCAACATCTGGGGCAACAGTCCGGGGAATTATTCGTATTACGACTACACTTCCGGCGGCTTTGGGACTCAATTGACCGAAGACGGAACCTTCCTCTTGAACCCGGCTCCGGGCGGCGGCCAGACCTACCCAGCCAAGTTTTCGTTTGACGTAAACGCGGCTCCAAGTTGCGCGAACGATTTCGTGGTTATCGGCATCCCCGCCAACGCTGCACTGGGCGGCCAGGCCAACATCGTGGGAGTAAACAATCTGTATAGTTCGCCCGACTCAACCGGTTTCTGCCCCACCAGCGGGCCGACCGTCAAGTTCGCCTACGCCTCGGGCGCCGGACAGGTGCCCGCTTCCGTTTCCATCTCACTGAGCGGCACGCAGATTGCTTACGTTGAGAATCTCCTGACCGGCAGCTCCTACTTCCATGTCCTGACCATTGGCACCACGACGAACGAAGGGACCAGCGCGACGGCGGCGGTGACGCCGGGTGCCGGAGCGAGCAACGCCGCTGACCAGCGAGTGCTGCTTTCGCCCGATGGTGGCACGACAAACCAGAGTTCGACCAATAGCGTCTTCGTCAACTATGCCAACGCTACCGCCTACGCCACTACCTATAGCCGCACCGGGAACGGCTCCGGCTACCTCTACAAGATCGGCAATGTGTTCAGCGGCAGCGCGGCTCCGGTGATTGTGTGGAGCGTCCCCATCAATGCCGTTCCGTCCACTCCGGTCTACGATTCGGTATCGAACAGGGTCTTTGTTACCGATAGCAACGGGCGCATCGATTATGTAACCGACACAGGCGCGTCGCCGTCGGTTGTTTACAGTGCGGTGTTGGCTGCCTGCAGCACGTCCGAGAATCCGGTTACGGTGGACAGCACCAATCAGATGGTCTACGCCTCCTTCAACTCCAACGGCACAAACGCCATCGTGGCGCAGGGCTCGACAAGTTTGGCGAGCAGTGTGGCGGTGGCCGTGGGCACGGCCAGCACCACCTACACGGGACCGTACGGACCGGATTTCAACAACGCCTGGTACACCGGTTCGGGAACGCCTTTGATGTACGTGGCTGGAACAGGCACCGGGATGCTCCCCACACTCTACAGCATCGGGTTCAACGGCAGCGGGGTAATGAACTCGAGCGTCAGCGCGGAAACGGCCCTGGCAACCGGCATAGCGGACTCTTCGCCGGTGGCGGAGTTTTACAACACATCGCTTGGGAAGGACTACCTTTTCGTGGGGGTCACGAACCTTTGCATTGCTACCAGCAGCGGTGGAAGCACGGGCTGCGTCATGAGCCTGGACATCACCAATGGCTTTCCTGCCGTTGGTACGGGCAGTACCGCTCTCGCCGCCAGCGGCGGCACAACCGGCATCGTCATAGATGGCGACAGCACCGTCAGTGAAGGTTCGAGCATTTACTATGCGACCAAAACCGGGGTGGCCTTGGTGAAAGCCACGCAGTCAGGGCTGAACTGATGCGAACGCAGCAGGGTTGAGCCTTGCGGCCCTGCCGCCGAGGGCGTCGAAGAGCCGAAGTTTGGAGTCGGATGGGCTGGCCGTGAGGCTGGGCAGTTCGATGCAGGGAATGATGCGCGCCTTCGGGCGCGCATTTGTTTTGGGGCGAGAGAGCGCTGCGTTGAGATAGGGAGAGCGTTGGGAATGTTGTCGTCCGGTATCGTGCGCAGGATTCCGGCTAGCGCAACCTGTCGGCAATCGACATGATGTTTGTTGGCACGCATCAGTCGCTCTTTTCCACCGACCTCGCCTCTCCTTTGACTAGCCTCGCCGGTACCGGAATGAGCCGGTCCATGCTGCGAACGATGTGATTAAGCATCATCATCGAATCTTCGTAACGCCCGCCTACCATCTCCGCAAACCCTCCATGAAGGACCATCTCGATGGTGCTCGCAATGATTTTGCGCTCTCGCTGGATCGCCTTTGCGTTGCCGCTTTCAATTGCGCGATATAGCTGGAGTCCGAGTTCGTATAGCCAAGGATAGTCGTCTCGAAGCATGCTAAACATAATTAGTACCGGCACGCCAGTAAGATCGGGGAGCCCTCTGAACATCGGGTGATGGGTGAGCTCCTCTAGCATCATTGGGTGGAACCGACCGTCCCTTCGCATCCGCCGCACCCGGGGGTCGGTGCCAAGTTCGCTGGAAACGCGGTCTGGCATGTCGCGAATCAGGATCTTTATTTCCTCGAAGAATTTTGCCGCCGATGTCTCGTCAACGCGGGTCGCCTGTTGAGGGTGCTCCTTCTTGCGATTTGTGAGCAGAACAGCCACAGTTTTGCGAAATGCCTGGACTTGGAGCTGAACGGCCTCCTCTCTTGGAGCAGCTTGTGGATGCCGACGGATGAGCTGAAGCACGAGTCCTGTGATTGCAGCTTCTTCATCAGGCGAGTTCTGGAATTGGGCGAACGGCCCCGTTGCAGCCTCATCCAACGACACGCCGAGTGCGATTCCTAGAACTCGGTCATTGGCGGAAAGCTTGCCCTTGGCGACACCAGCCTCGTAGAGAATCCAAGGACGATTGACGCTGTGTGTCGTCAAAAGAGCAACGACATCGGTCGCGTCGTCAAGCTTCTGCATGATTGCTCGATACCACTCCTGACCATACTCGATTCCAGCCGTGCCCTTACGGTCCGAAGAACGAAATGACTTCAGGATGCCGCCGCTTGCGTCCGTCAGCAGGTTGCTGAATGCTTCTGCGAGATCGGCGTCACGGCTATCGTGGCTTATGAAGACGAGCGGATTCTCGGTTGTGACACGCTTGTTTGGGAGAACGGGCTGGACAGCTGGGTGCAGGGCCGCTTTCTTGCGCGCTGCCATAGATAGCTCCATTTGCGGATCCAACAGTAATTGGGCTGGTCCGCATAAGTTGCGTGTATTTATTCGGATCAGCATAGCACAGGGTAGCTCGAAACCGGGTTCCGGAGCGGTGCGGTGTGGGGACGGCTTGGAGCTTGGAGCGCGCTTCGCGCGTCTTTTATAGAACCCACCTAAGCTTGCCAAAAGAGGCAAGCTAAGATGGGGCACCCGCAGGGTGCGCGGTCGGGCGAGCATTCCGCGTTTCAAA
>Ga0182030_10010976_pt1 | contig 18310 bp, 17 predicted proteins | sample 812S3MmetaG_FD_121299 | JGI IMG/M metagenome (GOLD analysis project Ga0182030, IMG submission 121299) | Permafrost microbial communities from Stordalen Mire, Sweden - 812S3M metaG (Illumina Assembly) | ecosystem: Environmental > Terrestrial > Soil > Wetlands > Permafrost | place: Sweden...
AAGCGCATCGCGTCTCATCGCCTCAAGACTCCTCGTGGGGACGTGGTCGCATCAAAAATCGGTCGGAACTTGATGCCGTTGCTCTCGCCTCTCGCAATCACCCCTTTCGCAGAGGTCTCCTTCGGGATGGCGCTGTTTTATTCCAAATCGCTTTTCCCAATGTTGCATTTAGAACAAAGTGTCTGGAGGTTTTCCAAAACGGTCTCACCGCCATTTGCCCAAGCTTTGATATGATCAACGTGTAAAATAATGCTTGGGTCTGTCGCCGGGGATCGACCGCAGCCCTTACATTTAAAATTGTCTCGCCTCATAACGAGGAACCGCAATCTCCAGTTTATATTGCGTTTGGTTTTGTGCCTGGTCGCAGCCTCTGGTTCGAGAAACTTGATGGCTTCTTCAGACGACGCAGTTTCTTCACTGTTGATGTAAGTGACAAATCTTTCAAGAGCTTTTCGCCAAGTTCCGAAACGATTTTCGTAGGTGCCGACATGGTATTTTGAAAGCGGTTTTTGAATCTCAGCATACCGGGGCTGTTTACCAAGCTTGATCCAAATCTCTTCGAGATTTTGGAATAACTCCTCTTCAGATAGATTCATTGGCGTTCTGGTTTTCTCTAAGCCCGCCTTTTCCAGAGCCTTGAACCAACTGCCGAATCTTCGAATATATGTAGTGGTTCCATACTTGCCGCGCTCGTCATTATCAGCACGAGAAATCGCGGTTTTATTCAATTCCAAAGCCACTCGCCGTAATTCAGCAAGGAGTTCTTCATCTGTCACACCACGATGATATTCCTCAAGCTCAAATTTCATAGTCTGGTGCGTGTAACTTGCGACACTTGACGGAGAAGGGTTAAAACATCATTCATTTGTCTCTCAGATTCAACTCTCCCGCTTGAGGAGAAAATTGGCGATGGCTTCGAGCGGAGCGGCGGCCTTGCCGAAAGGCTTCAGCGCAGCGCGGGCGCGGGCAGTGAGGCGGTCGGCTTCCTTCTTGGCTTTGTCGAGGCCGAGCAGGGCAGGGTAGGTTGCCTTTTGCGCGGCGATATCCTTGCCGGCGCTTTTGCCGAGCTTTTCCGTGGTCTGCGTGCAATCAAGAATGTCGTCGATGACCTGGAACGCCAGGCCGAGGCTCTCGCCGAAATCGGTCAGCCCTTTGAGTTGCTTTGGGGTCGCGTTCGCCGACATGGCCCCGAGCCGGATCGAGCTGGTGATGAGCGCCGCGGTTTTATTCTCGTGGATGTAGCGCAATTCGGCCGGGCTGATTTTCTTGCCTTCGCCTTCGAGGTCGGCCACCTGACCCGCGATGAGCTTCTGGCTTCCGGCGGCCACGGCGAGCTCATGGATAACGGTGGCGTGCGAATAGCGCGGCCACGCTTTACATGAGGCCGCCATTTCAAAGGCAATGGTCAGCAGCGCGTCACCCGCCAGCACGGCGATGCCTTCGCCATAGACCTTGTGCGAGGTCGGTTTGCCGCGCCGGAAATCGTCGTTGTCCATCGCGGGGAGATCGTCGTGGATCAGGGAATAGGTGTGGATGCACTCGACGGCACAGGCGAGTGGAATGGCATCATCGTTTTTTCCGCTGATCACTTCCGCGCTGGCGAGGCAGATGACAGGGCGGAGCCGTTTCCCCCCGGCGAAAATGCTGTAGCGCATCGCCTCGTGGATGGTCTTCGGTTTGGTGGTGAGGGAAGGCAGGAGGCGATTCAACGCGGCGTCGACTTTTTTCTGGCGCGCGGACCAATAGCGGGAGAAATCCATGCTAGAGGCTGTCCGAAAAATAGGTGTGGGTCACGCCGAAAGAATTATAGGAGTCAAGCGAACGCCGCGCCCGTTTGGCAAACGCTTTTCGTTGGCGACCGTGAAGATTCGGGACGCTCTTGCCATCATTGAGGGTAGCTGCCAACGTGTCCGGCCATATGGGGATTCTTCGCTTATTCCTGGCCGTTTCCGTGCTCGCAGGCCATCTGCGCTTTGGACGTGGAATTTTTGGTCTTAGCTTTCTGAGCGGTGGAATGGCCGTCCAATGTTTCTTTGTGATCTCAGGGTTCTACATGGCCCTGGTTTTGAATCAGAAATATAATTACCGGGGCAGCTACGGCACCTTCATCCTGCAACGCGTGCTTCGCCTCTACCCGGTCTATTATGTCATTCTTTTCCTGATCCTGGGGCTGGAAGCGCTCGCTTCGTACCTGAGTGCGCATCCCTTCGGCGTTTATGAGACTTGGAGTCACGAACCCCGCTGCATCGCTCTTCCTTCGCTTTGTTTCTACGCTCTTTCGAATTTCTCCATCCTCGGGCTTGACTGGCTTTGGTTCGTCCAGGAGAACGCTTTCACGGGACATCTTTATTTCACGCCCCAGACACTTCCCAATACCAATCCCTGCATCGACTACATCGTCAACGGCCCGGCATGGACGTTGGGCGTTGAGATGTCGTTTTATCTCGCGGCGCCGTTCCTGGTGCGCCGGTCGGTCAAAGTGCAGGCGATTTGGATGCTGGCCAGCCTGGTTCTTCGCTCGGCGTTTTTCTGGTCCATGAGCGCCAAGGATAGTAATAGCTGGACCTACTGTTTTTTTCCGTCGACCCTTTTCTTCTTTCTGGCCGGTTCGATAGGGTACCAATGCTACAAGCATTACCGGCCCCAGCTTGAAAAAATCGCGCGCGCGTGCGTAGGGCTGTTCGTGGCTTTTGGCGTTGTCATGCTGGCGCAGGGGAGGCTGCCGTTTAAGGAGTACTTTTTTTGGATTTTCGCGCCGATCTCCATTGTGATGGTCCCGCTTCTTTTTGCCCTGACGCGCAATAATCCCACCGACCGTCTTATCGGTGAACTCTCCTACCCTTTCTACCTGGTCCACTATCACGTTGTGAAGGCCGCCGAGGCGGTCCTGCACGAGAACCACAATTCGCTCTTCGGCCCCATTTGCCTGGTGATCACGCTGGCCATCACCTACTTCCTCTACAAGACAGTCGAACTCAGGACCGAGCTTTTTCGTGAGCGGCTCTTCAAGAAAATTCACCCGAGTCCGGACTTAAAGAGCGAAAATTTCCCGGCTGAGTTTATTCAACAGGCTGAGCGACGATCTCCGGAACACCGGTGAGGGGCATCGGCTCGCTAACTCCCTGCTTCGATACGGCGGACAGGAGCACGCTCCATATGGCGGTGGCAAAGATAGCCAGGGGCATCTGAAGAACGGTGGGCATGGAATAGATGAACAGCACCCCGGGAATCCAAAACATCCAGTTGGTCACAAGCACCGGCAACATCCGTTCGACGATAAAGTCGAGGCCCAGTTCTTTCCACAGTCGCCGACCGGAATAGCCGAGGTTATGCCAGCGGAAACTCAATGTTTGAAAAGGCAGGCTCCAAATGACGCTGTAGATAAACTGGTCGACCATGACTTTCGGCAGGAGGATCGACCAGGAGGCACCTTCGCCAAACCAGAACGTTTGCCAGAGATAAAACTCATAAACAATCGAACCGCTGATCAGGAAAAAAACAATTTTGAATGCCATGTTATCGAGGTGAGCCGCAGTCCAGCGTCCCTTGTCCTGAAAGTAGATCAGGCTCAATTCAGACAGGACGCCGCCGGCCAGTGACATGGCCACGGCACTGCTGATAATGCCCCCGGTGCGTTGCCAGGTTGCCACATGGGTAAGTACGGCTGTTCCGGCGGGCCACCAATAATAGATCGCCACAGTGGCGGCCATGGCGGCTTGCAGCGCGAGGATTGCCACGCGGTTTTGCCACGCGGCTCTTCCGCCTCTTCGAACTGCGTTCGCCCAGGCGGATGGGGAAGAGGAATCAGGCCTCAAAGGATTTCCCGCAGCCGCAGGTCTGTTTGGCGTTCGGATTCGTGATACGGAAACCAGCGCCGGTCAGCCCGTCCTTGTAATCAATGACCGATCCGGCGAGGTAAACCAGTCCGCGGTCCTCGACAAACAGTTTCATGCCGTGCGCGGTAAATTCCTCGTCGCCCGGCTTTCGGGGGGCAATTTCCATCGCGTAGGACATCCCGGAACACCCGCCGGTTTCGATATAAATCCGAAGGCCCTTGTTTTCGGAATTGGGCTGGCCGATGATTTCGGCGATATGCTGTGCGGCGCTTTCAGTCAGGGAAACCGCAGGCAGGGTGGTTTCTGTCATAAGGGTAGTTTAAAAGCAGGTACCCGGCCTGTCAATGCAGGGGGGGGCGGTACGCGGTATGCGTGGATTAGGCGGCGGCGAGACCGCTATGGCCATTGGTATGCCCATTATTAGCATCACCATTGGAGGGCTTATGCTGCCGCAGCGCGCGCCAGCCAGCCCGGTGTTTAACGATCCAATCGAGCAGGGCCTTTTCAAAGCCAATGTCGTGTCCCACTTTTTCGCTTTCAATCCATTTGTGCCGCAGAATTTCCGCCCGCTCGGCCAGAAATTCCTGATAGAGGGCTGATTTGTGGAACATATTATCTCGTTCGTGTGCCGATGAATCCGACATACCTTAAGTAGACGAAACCCTAGGATGTTTGTCAAATGGTTAAATTATTTTACGGACAAGCGATAGTTCAATCAAATATAACTTATGCAATACATTGTTGACAAATGACTTTCGCAACATGTTGAAAAAGGCGTCCAGTGGGACCGTCGGGTTCTGAAAAGGCCAGAGGGAGTCCTTTGTCGCCTGATTCGCGTAAATTGATCTCCAGGGGGATTTGTGCCAACAAGGTGACGCCCAAGCGGGCCGCTTCGCGCTCACCGCCACCGGAGCCGAAAATATTATAGCGATTGCCGTCATTGGGACAGAGGAAATAGCTCATGTTTTCCACCAACCCAAGAATGGGAACATTTACCTTTGTAAACATAGTCGCCGCCTTCCGCGCATCGATCAAGGCGACCTCCTGCGGAGTGGTAACGATCACCGCGCCGGAGAGCGCCACTGTTTGCACAATCGTCAACTGAATGTCACCTGTTCCCGGTGGCAAATCGAGGACGAGGTAATCAAGCTCGCCCCAATCGACGCTGCGCAGAAATTGTTGCGTGTAGCGCGTGACCATAGGCCCGCGCAGAATGGCGGGGGCTGCGTCGTCGAGGAGAAATCCCATGCTCATGAGGTTGAGATCGTAGCGGCGGATCGGCTGGATGCGGCCTTCTTCCGTGGCGTTGGGGCGCTCGTTCGTTCCGAACATGAGGCCGATGCTGGGGCCGTAGATATCGCAATCGCAAAGACCGACACGCTTTTGATTTTTGTCGCCGCGCAAGGCAATGGCGAGATTCGCCGCGATGGTCGATTTGCCGACGCCGCCCTTGCCGCTGGCGACCGCGATGATGTGTTTGACGCCGTCGATCCTGGTTTGCGGGAGCGCGCCGCCCTCGGCCTGCATCGCCTTGGTGATGGGCGCGCTGACGTCGAGATGAACCACGGCTTCGCTGACGCCGGGGATCGATTCGATGGCGGCGACGGACGTCTCCTCGATGTGTTTGGGAATAGCCGCATCGGCGGTCGTCACGGCGATCCGCACGGAGACGCGCGTGCCGTCGATCTGCACGTCTTTGACCATGCCGAAGGAAACGATGTCCCGCGAGTAGCCGGGATATTTGACTCCGCGCAATTGCGCGAGGATGGTTTCGGCGGTGAGGTGAGATGGCATGAATTTTTTGTAGGCTATCCGAAGATCCAGGCTCGGGGGAGGGGGCTGAATGTTCCGCTACTATGTGGTATGAAGTGAAATGGATTCGTCAGGAGAGCAACTTACGCACAATCTCCTCGAGTGATTTGGAGTCGATAAAGCCTGTAGCCCGGACATTGACTTCCTTGATTACGGCGGGAATGTCGGCGGCGGTTTTCGCGCCGAGCACTTCGATTGCCGCGCGCGCGATTTCCTCGACCTTGGAGGCGGGCAACTCCTGCAAGCGTTCGTGCGCGGGCTTACCGGAAATATCGGCCGCGTGCTGGGTGAACGATTTGCCGTGGCCCGTCGGCGAGATGACGGAGTCGATGACGCCTTCCTCGAATTCCCTCCACATCGGCGACATGTTGCGGAGCTTGTCGACGATTTTCGAGAAAGTCTCGGTGACGTAATCGACGTCCTCGACGGTGTTGTCTTTGCCGAGGCTCATGATGATGTTGCCCTGGGCCAGCGCGTGATCGAGCTTGATGGCGCTGAGGACGTGGGAAACCTTGAGCGATTTGCTGACGCAGCTCGATCCGCTCGCGACCGCAATGCCCTGGTAATCGAGCAGCAGAAGCTGGCCTTCGCCCTCGATGAATTCGGTGCTGAGGTTAAGCGTGTTGCAAATGCGGAGCGGTCCGGGAACGGGGCCGTTGAGCTTGATATACTTGATGTGTTTCCAGAGGCCGTCGTAGAGCCGCTTCTGCAACATCGCGACGTGTTCAACGCGCTGCGCCATTTCACGCACCGCAAAGTCCGCCGCAACGCCCGCACCGATAATGGCAGGCACATTTTCCGTTCCGGCGCGTCGTCCGCCTTCCTGGACGCCGCCGTGAATATGGCTCGTCACGCGCGCCTTGCGGTTGCGGTAAAGCACGCCGATTCCCTTCGGGCCGTAGAAGTGGTGCGGGCTGAAACTGAGGAGTTGCACGCCGAGGTCCTGCACGTCGATGGGCATCCACCCAGCGGCGGCGAGGGCGTCCGCGTATAGCGCGATGCCTTTTCCCGCCGTGATCTTCGCGATTTCCTTGACCGGCTGAATGGTGCCGATGTCGTGATTGACGAGGTGAACGGCGACGAGGGCGGTCTTGGGCGTGATGGCCGCTCGGACGTCCTCGGGATTGATCCGGCCAATGATATCAACCGGCACCTGCGTGACTTCAAAGCCGTGCTTGGTCAGGTACTCGACCGAGTTCATAACCGAGGGATGTTCGATTGCCGAGATAACGATGTGGTTGCCCTTGGTGCGCATGTTCGCATCGGCGAAACCCTTGATGGCGAGGTTGGACGACTCCGTGCCGCCGGAGGTGATAATCAGGTCTTCCCAGCTCTCGGCGTTGATCATCCGGGCGAGTTGCTCCTTCGCCTCCTTAAGCCCTTCGCGGACCTGGAGCCCGTAGCGGTGGAGGCTGGAAGGCGAGCCGTAGGCTTCCCGGAAATAAGGAAGCATGGCCTGGAGCGCTTCCTCCAGCACGGGCGTGGTTGTCTGGTGATCGAGATAGACAGAGCGTTTTTCCATGGGAATTCAGTAGCTAATGTAACGGCGGTTGATGACCGTCGCACTGATTTTTTTTGGCAGCCGTCGCACTCCGTGCGACGGAGGGTACAAAGTAGACAAAGCTGAACGAGCCCGTTGCACGGAGTGCAACGGCTACCAGCGGCCTAAGCCGCTATTTTTGGGAGGGGACCGGTCTTCGTCTGCTTTGCCTCGTAGTCTTCGATGGCGGCTTTGAGCGCTTCCTCGGCCAGCACGGAACAATGAATCTTGACCGGGGGCAGACCGCCCAGGGCGTCAACGACTTCCTGGTTGGAAAAGTTCTTGGCTTCCTCGAGGGTGCGGCCCTTGATCAATTCAGTGGCCATGCTGGAGGAGGCGATGGCGCTGCCGCAACCGAAGGTCTTGAAGCGGGCGTCTTCGATTTTGCCATCGCGGATCTTCAGGGAGATCTTCATAATGTCGCCGCAGGCCGCCGCGCCGACTTCGCCGACACCGTCAGCTTCCGAAACGTCGCCCATGTTGCGCGGGTTCAGGAAGTGGTCCATCACCGTGTCGTTGTAGAGCGTGTATTCTTTGGTTTCTTTCATGTGCGTCTCCTAGCTATTCATCTTAAGCTCGATGGACTTGGTTGTAAAGGGGCATGGTCGAATTAGAAATAAAAAGTATGGATGAGGTCCTGTCGACGGCAGTAAACTAATAGTAGTGAAGCCGATGGCTCGCCCCGGACTTTTTTCAGGAACAAGAATCCTCCGTGTTTTTCTCGGTCTCGCTGTGTGTGGGCTGGTTCCCGTGGCGTGCTCGCGGTCGGGACAGGATCAAAGGAAATCCGACGCCGCCATTCAAAAGGGGAAAGTCCTCCCGCGAATAATAATTAGGCCGTCGCCGAGGGTCTTCTGCGAGTTTCGCGAGGAACAAGAGGGAGGCAGAATAGTTAGAGGTCCATCGAGAAGGATGCAGAGCTTTTGATGAGTCGCCGACGCAACCTGTCGCCGGGACGGCGACGGCCACCATTGAGAGGCATGGCCTCTTTATTCTTCCTTTATTTCTTCCGGCGTCTTTATTCTAGAACCTTATGTCAAATGTCATCAAAGCTTCCGATGCAACACGGGCTTGGTTGCAGAGCGATCAGGGGATCCAGGCGCTGACGGCGCGGGCCCAGGATTCCATCCGTATCCTGTCTGAAACCGGTCTCTCCGGGCGTTTGCAATCCGAATGGGAATCGAGCAGGGCCGGAGGCACCAAGGTGTTTCGTATCGGAAATTCTCTTCGGGCGCTGAGTTCGGAGTTGACGATTTTGGTGCTGGCTCATCAGTCGGGGATAAAAATAGCTCCCGAAGTCTGGCAGGCGGCTCGAACGGCCGGCTCATTAATCCTGGCCCTGAACAATCTCTCTTTTCAAGGACGAATCGCGGCGCCGCCCACCCGGGCCGATCTCTGGACGGCGGATATCGGAGTCAATGTGGCGGTGACCGGCCAATTTGATTCGCCGTTGGAATGGAACAACGCCGAGGTCAGCCGGTTTTTGGAAGTGCAGTCTGTGCGCCCGATCCGGGCGGAATGGCTCGATGATGCCACTCGCATTCATTCCCTCGACACGATGGGGCACAACTGGTGGTCGGTCATCGTAGGCGGCGCGGGGGTCATCGAGTCTCTTTTAGGCCGGACGAAACAGGCCCTGGAAATCAGCGCTCAATTGCAGAAATGGTTTACCTACCCTGGCAACATTTTTTACCGCAAGACTCGAAATTTTGGCGTGGAAGGAGACTTTGTCGAAGGATTCTCCTACGGCGAATACGCGCTGTTGCATCCGCTCGTCCTGGCCTTTTTACTTCCGGAATATCCCATCAACCCTAACTGGCTCAGCTCCAGCCAATGTCAGGGACTGGCGGCGTGGTACAAGAAGGCGTTTCTTAAAAAGAGCGATGGCAGCTGGTGGCCGCAGCGATTCGGGGACATTCACTTTAGTTACAACATTCGCGCCGAAGTCTGGCATACCCTATCGCGCTTGACCGGGGACGAGGAACTCCTCGCCATGGCTCACAAGTTGAAGCCCTGTCCGCGCAGGGTTTTTGAGTTTCTGATGTGGGAGCCGCTGCCCCAGACGTCCTCCAAGCCCAAATCCAAACCCGTCCGTGTGGAAAAGGTGAGGGTTTATCCCACGTCCGGCCTGGCATTTTTGGGTGAGGAGCATCTGTCGCTGACCGTTCGCGCGGGCGAATATTGGAATCATAATCATCACGATGCGGGTAGTTTTATTTTTCATCAAAACGGTGTTGTTTGGGTGGATGATTGCGGATGCTGCGTCTATTCCCAGCCGGAATATGTCGACTATTATACGACTCCGCGGGCGCACAACGTCGCCTATGCTCCGGATCTGGCCCCGCCCATTCCCCGGACGGCTTTTAATGAGGGCGTGCACCTGCCGGGAAAACTTCTTTTTCATGGCCGCGAGCGGGGAGTGGAGGTGTTGGGAACAGACACCCAGGTCTTGTCGGGAGGCGGACTGGCGCGAAGTCATCGCCTTCTCCTCGTGCTGGATGATGCGGCCATGGTGGTTTGGGATGACCTGCAAGGGTATCATCCCCAGAGCTTCGATTTTTTGCTTCACACGACCTGCGGTCTCAGGCCTTCCGATCAGGAACCGACGGCTCTCCAAAGCGCGGAGGATGGGAGCTGTCCTTTCAGTTTCTATTCGGAAAATCCCGCGAGTTTTTCCGTCGAGGCCGCCGCCATGGGTGAGTTGTCACGGCCTGATGCGTACAGTCACGGAGATCCGCTTAGCGCGCTGCAGGGCAAGTGCCTGAAATGGAAAAGCGAAAAAGCGCTTCGCCAAAAATTCGGTCTCACGATGGGAACAACCATCCAGTCCGCGCAATGGAAGACCATCGATTCGGGCTGGGAAAATTCATTTCAGATCGGCGCGGTGCGGTGGTCGATCTGGTTCAATCGCAAGGCGGATGGAAGGTCCACGCACCAAAATTCGATTGAGACATGGCAGGGAATCGAAACCGAGGCCTACGCGTTGTTGCTCAGGGAAGAAGAAGGCAGAAAGACCCTGTATGCCATTCAAGCTTCCTTCCTGCGCCGGGAAGGGACGGTTATCCAGGGATCCTTGCAGAGATCGATCCTTACACGGACAGACTTGTAAAGCCTCCACTGCCGCGTGGTTGGCGGGAGCGACTAATCAAGCAGCGTGAACTGGCACTTGTAGAGGCCGGAGACCCGCTCTTCCTCGCGTTGCACGCGCACGCCGAGAGTATTTTCCAACAGGCTGTTTTCCAGCTGGGTCAAAATCTTGAATTGGTCCGCGACGGTCAATATCGGCGAATTGTACTCGATGATCTGGTGCCGCTGAATATCGGGATTGAAGTAGTACTCGCTCATGTAACCATCCTGGTCACGCAGCGCGGCAAACGAGCGGGCGCGTTCTTCGAGCGTATGGCCGGTGATCTTCGCCTGCAGCCGGACCGTGAGGTTCTGGTAGATCTGATAGAGAATTTTTTCCGGAGCGGCGGGACCGTAAACCTGTTCGAGGCTCTTTAAAATTTCGCCGGTAAAGTTGGTGTGTTCGGAGGGGAAAAACTCCTGCGCCATCAGCGTCAGGCGATAAGCTTTTTCAGGGCGCCCCATTCCCTTCGGACGACGCCACGTATCGAGATAACCGTCTTTTTCCAGAGCGACACAATGCTGTTTCACTCCCATATAGGAGAGATTAATTCGCTCGCACAATTGCGATACAGAGAGACCTTGACTGCGTTTGATTTCAGCCAAAATCAAGTACTTTTGACTCTTGGCTAATTTTCGCAAAAGCTTGCTTTTCATAAGGTGCTGATAGGGCAGACTTTTTAGGCGTTTTTATCTTCTTTAGCTAGGAGCATTAGTCGATCTGTTTCGCACATTAAAGCTATGTTGGCAGGTGGGCAAGTCTTTTTACCTTTCTTAGTAAAAAAAGTTATTCACAACCTTCTATCGAAGTGAGAGTTTTTACGTTTTTTGCGTGAATTGTACGCTTCCTCCTAACGAAGAGCCTCTTAGGATGGTTCACGATAACCAACAAGCTTGCAATTGTTGCCTTGTTAGTTAAGTTCGCCGCAATCGAATCGGTACCCCACAAGCTTGATCATGCCTTCAAAAAAGCTTCTCTTTCTCGAAAGCATCCGGGGGCTGGCTGCCTTTAGCGTCGTGATCAATCATCTGATCAGCGTCTTTTACCCCATTCTTAACACGAATGGAGGAGACATCTTGAATCACGGTTTCCTGGCTCGCACGATCGCCCTTTCCCCGCTTTCAATCGTTCATAACGGACACTTGGCCGTGCAGATATTCTTCATGCTCAGCGGAGTCGTTCTTTCATTATCTTACTTTCGCAAGAAAGATCCGGCGATACTGACCTCCGCTGCGCTGAGGCGTTATTTTCGACTGATGATTCCCGCTCTGGCCTCGGTGCTTTTCGCCTGGCTTATCATAAAAATTCACGGCTTTTACGACCTGCAAGCGGCGGCGTTGATGGGGCACGGGCCTGACGGACCCTGCCCGATTATTGAGGACCGGAGCTTCTTCGACGCGTTGAAGTTGGGTGCGTACAGCATCTTTTTTGATCATAATGTTGATTTGAGAATCAATGCTCCGCTTTGGACCATGCCTATTGAGCTGCAAGGATCGTTCCTGATTTATGCTTTTTTGGCTCTCATCGGCCCGCTGACCAACCGGCCCATCATCTATGTGATTCTGGCGGCCCTTTGCTTTTCCATGAATAGGATTGCCCTTTTCGACTTTCTCGCGGGAGTGTTCATCTGCGACGTGTTTATCGCCCTTGAAAAGCGAAAATTTCGGGTCGCCTTTCCCCTCTCCATGGGGTTGCCGGCGCTGGCGCTGGGTGTTCTGCTGGGAGGATTAAAAGAGGTTTGGGTGATGAACCTGATTCACCTGATTGTGCCTCGCCATGAGGAAGGGGCCCGGCAGGGGATTCAACAAGCCATCGCCGCCATGCCGACCCATCATACTCTTCCCCTGACTGAATTGGGGGTTATGAGCATTCCCGCCTCATTTTTCATCATTGCTTCGGTTATGTTTTGCCCCGCATTGCAGGCCGCCTTTCACGCGAAGATTTTTCTTTTTCTGGGCAGGATATCCTTCCCGCTTTACCTCTTTCATATGCCGGTCATTCATTCACTTGGATGCTTCACCTACACCCGGTTGTATGCGTTGCACCAGACCCATTTGAGCAGCACGCTGGGCGCTTCGTTCGTGAGTATCGTCGCCTCGGTTTTTTTGGCCTGGGCAGCCTACCATGCAGTCGATCTCCCCTCGATTCGGTTCGGACGGGTTTTTGATGAGTGGATCAGGTCAGTTACCATGCCATGGCATAACTGGACTGCGAGAGGCGCGGAAAAGAGTTAGCCTGAAGTTCTCGTCCGAGAAGCAGGTTTTCCAGGCACCCTCCAAGAACAAGACGCCTGGCTTGCCGCTCAAGTTGACATTTCGCGTCTATTCCTAGAAAGTTGGCGGGTGACAACTTATCGCATACTGGCCGCTGACGGCGTTTCACCCAAAGGCATCGCTGTTCTCGCGGAGAACCCTCAATTTCAAGTCGAGTCCAGTGGAGGGCTTAAGGAAGACGAGTTGATCGCGCGGATCGGCGATTTGGATGCCCTGGTTATCAGGAGCGCAACCAAAGTGACCGCCAAGGCGCTCGCCGCTGCCAAGAAGCTGAAGGTCATCGGGCGCGCCGGCGTCGGCGTCGATAACGTCAACGTCGAGGCCGCCACGGAGCGGGGCATCGTTGTGATGAACACCCCCGGCGGCAATACCATCTCGACCGCGGAGCACACTTTTTCCCTCCTGCTTTCACTTGCGCGTAAGATTCCCCAGGCCCACGCCTCGATGGCCGCGGGCAAATGGGACCGCAAATCGTTCGAGGGAACGGAACTCTGCGGCAAGACGCTCGGCATTATCGGCATGGGCCGCATTGGCGGCGAAGTCGCGCGCCGGGCCATCGGTTTCGGCATGAACGTGATCGCGTTCGATCCCTACCTGGTGCAGAGCCGCGCCCGCAGCCTGCAGGTGGAACTTGCCGATGATCTCGCCGCGTTGCTGACGCAGGCCGACTTCATTACGGTCCACATGCCGATGACGGCGGAAACCAAAAACATTCTCAACGCGAAGACGCTGGCCCAATGCAAGAAGGGCGTGCGGATAGTCAATTGCGCGCGGGGCGGCCTGGTCGAGGAAGCCGCGCTGCTGGCCGCGCTGCAAAGCGGGCACGTCGCCGGGGCCGCGCTCGACGTTTACGAAAAGGAACCGCCCGCGGATGATTTTCCGTTCCGCTCACTGCCGAATGTGGTGCTGACGCCGCACCTGGGCGCATCGACGTCCGAGGCGCAGGAAAGCGTGGGCATTGAAATCGCGCAGGGCGTTTCCGAATTCCTGTTGAAAGGGATCGTCAACAACGCGGTCAACGTGCCGAATGTCGACTTGCGCACCCTATCGCTGATTCGTCCTTACCTCAGCCTGGGCGAAAAATTGGGACAGCTTCTCGCGCAAATCACGCCGCATGGGCTTGAGACGCTGACGATCAATTACACCGGCAAGGTGAGCGAAGCGGAGACCGTGCCGATTACGCGTTCCATCCTGAAGGGATTGCTTTTCCTGTGCACGGAAGTCGCGGTCAATGAAGTCAACGCGCCCAAGGCCGCGCAGAATCTCGGCCTGAAAGTCTTAGAAACGAAGAGCGCCGACGCCGGGGAATTCACCGACCTCATCACGGTCGAAGCCACCAAGGGCGACCTGCGCTATGAAGTCGGCGCGACGATCTACGGCGTGCATCCACGCATCGTGCGGCTGAACGGGCACAACCTCGAGGCGAGCCCCCAAGGCATCCTGCTCATCGTCGAAAACCAGGACCGTCCGGGCATGGTCGGCTGGATCGGCACGTTGCTGGCCAAGCACAAGATCAACATCGCCAGCATGTCGCTGAGCCGCGGCGAGACCGGAGGCAAGGCCCTGAGCGTGCTCAATCTCGACAGCACCCCCAGCGCGGAACTGGTCAAGGAGATCGAGGCCGATCCCGGGATTCTTTCCGTGCAAGTGGCGAAGCTGTAGGATTGCCATGTCGCCATGACTGCGCCGGATCCCGACCGCAGATCCGATGACGCGCCCATCCCACCCGAGGCGCTGGCGGCGGGACAGCGCACACTGGCCGCGATTGTTTTCACCGACACCGTTGGTTTCAGCAAGTTGATGAGCAAGGATGAGGAACGTACGCTGCGGTTGGTCGCGCGCGATCTCGAGCACATGAAGGCGGTCTGCGGAGCGTTTGGAGGACAGGTGTTGAAATCGACCGGCGACGGCCTGCTGATGCTTTTCACCAGCGCGGTCCAGGCGGTGGCCTGCGCCCTTGAAATCCAGCGAGATATCCAGAAACAAAATCTCGAATTGCCCAAAACCGACCGGCTGCAACATCGCATCGGCATTCATCTCGGCGACGTCTTTCAGCACGGCGGCGATGTCATGGGTGATGGCGTCAACATCGCCGCGCGATTGCAGACCGAGGCGGTGCCGGGAGGCATCTGTCTTTCCCAAACGGTCTATGATGTTGTCCATAACCGGTTGCCGTTTTACGTGAACGACCTCGGTCCCCGCAAACTCAAGAATATCGGCACCGTTACCGCATATCAAATATCGCCGACGGACGGCGGGCGCCGTTATTTGCACCAGGTCCGGAGTTGGTTGAAAGCGGGTTTTGTTGTTTTCCTCGTCCTGGCGGTTCTCTTGATTACTTACAGGCTGGGAGTGAAAAGGCAGCGGGTCGATGATGATTTGGTGAAGATCGCGCATGAACTCAATCCGAGTGGCCCGAGCCTGACTACGCAACCGAAGGCCGCATCGCCCATCGCTCAGGCAACGAATGTGGAAGTTGTCGCGCCGCCTCAAGGTCCTTATCCCGAGAATGGAAAGTTGGCGGCTTCCGATGCGGAATTTGAACTGGCGCGCTTCAATTACATGAATAAATACAATTTTGGCGCGATGTGCGCGTGGTTGGAAAAATATGATTCGCCGAGCGCCGATGAGGACAAGCTCGACGTGGTTTGCAAGTCGATGCGCGCCCTTTTCGGCTGGTGCACGATCGAATTGCAGAACTATTCCGAGCAAAATCCCTTGCGTGTTCACAGCGACAGGGACAACCAGAATTATGAATTCTGGCCAGAGCCATCGGGAGGCGTGATGTTCAAGAGTCCAACGGGGATCTTGGCACTGCCCCGTGAACAAATACCGCCGGTGGCCATGGCCGGCATTGCCGCGCAATTGATTCGTGAAAATGGAAAACCGGGCCAGCCCTCTACGTTGCATCTCTGGCGCGGAGTGAAGTTTTTTGTTGAAACCTATCACGTTAAGCTTTCACCGCGCTGGCAGCAGGAACTGGATGAGTTCTCCGCGCAGGATACCGCTTCAGTGGGACCACAATAACCATGCCTTCAATTCCATCCATCGGCCTCACTGGCGGCATCGCATGCGGAAAATCGACACTGGCGGAAGGGTTGCGCGCGCGAGGCTGGTACATCGTCGATACCGACCGGATTGCGCATCAACTCCTGCAGCCGGGCCAAGCGGTCTGGAAAAATGTGGTTGACGCTTTCGGGTCATCTATTCTACAACCTGACCAGTCGATTGACCGCAAGGTCTTGGGTAGACTCGTTTTCGCCGATCCGCTGCTGCGGGCTAAACTAAACGAAATCACCCACCCCGCCATCCGATCCGTCTGGCAACGTGAACGCGAGGAGCGGGCTCGAACCCATCCCACACATTCTTTGGCCGTCATGATTCCGCTACTCTTCGAGTGCGAACTCGAACAGATGTTTTCTGCCGTTTGGTGCGTAGGCGCTTCCCGCGTCACGCAGATCAACCGGCTGAAGGCCCGTGGTCTTTCCGAGAAGGAAGCCGCCCAGCGCCTGGCCAGCCAGATGTCCGTGGTCGAAAAAATGGCCCGTTCCACCATCGCCTTTTGGGGCGAAGGGACACCCGCCACCCTACTTATGCAACTAGATCAGGTCCGTTTTCCATGAGGATGCGTCGTTCCCAAAATAACCGGCCTTTTCGCAGGGGTCCGCACAAACCGCGTGGCATGGAAGGCCTCCCCGCCGATGAGCCCGATCTGCCCTTGCCCGGTGCGAAGCCGGCCGAGGCTTCCCCAAGCCCTGGAATGACTCCCGGAGCGACGTCTCCGGCGAATCCCACCCAGCCTGCGCCGGGTGATGCGGGTGTGTCCGCACCGCCGGTCGAAGTGGCGCCGCCTCTTCCGCCCGGACCTCATCTCGAAGTGGAGAAACTTCAGGCCAAGCCGACCCGCGAACTGAAGGCTTACGCGAAGAAGGAATACGAAATTGAGAATGCCTCCGCGCTCAAGAAGCACGAATTGATTTGCGAAATCCTCAAGCGCAACGCGGCCAAAAACGGCACGGCCAACAGCGGTGGCGTGCTTGATTTATCGGCCGAAGGCTACGGCTTTCTACGCTCGCCGCGCTTCAACTACATCACCTGTCCGGAAGACCCTTACGTCTCGCCGTCCCAGGTACGCCGTTTTGGGCTGCGCAAAGGCGACGCACTTTACGGTCCCATCCGCGCGCCCAAGGACAAGGAACGTTATTTTGCCCTGGCCCGCGTCGACAAGATCGAGGGAAAGGAAGCCGAGGAGGGACGCGTCCGCCCCGTCTTTGACATGCTCACGCCGACATTCCCAAATCGCCGTATTTTTCTCGAAGGCAAAAAAGGCGATATCTCCATGCGTGCGATGGATCTCATCTGCCCGCTTGGTTTTGGCCAGCGCGGTTTGATCGTCGCGCCGCCCCGCACCGGCAAGACCATTTTGTTGCAGAAAATCGCCAACGCGATCATGGAGAACAACCCCGGCGCCTACCTCATCATGCTGCTCATCGACGAGCGGCCCGAGGAAGTCACCGACATGCTGCGCACGGTCAAGGGCGAGGTTGTCGCCTCGACCTTCGACGAGACCTGCGAGCGTCACGTCGCGCTGGCCGAGATGGTGACCGAGCGTGCCAAGCGGTTGGTCGAAAATAAGGTCGACGTCGTTATTCTGCTCGACAGTATCACGCGCCTGGCCCGTGCCTACAACACCATGCAACCGAGCAGCGGCAAGATCATGAGCGGCGGCGTCGAGTCGAACGCGCTGCAAAAACCGAAGCGCTTTTTCGGCGCGGCTCGCAACATCCAGGAGGGCGGCAGCCTGACCATCATCGCCACGGCGTTGATCGAGACCGGCAGCCGGATGGACGACGTCATCTTCGAGGAATTCAAGGGCACCGGCAACATGGAGGTGAACCTTGACCGCAATCTTTCCGACCAGCGCATTTTTCCGGCATTCAACATATCGCGCTCCGGCACGCGCAAGGAAGAACTTCTCTATCACGCCGATGAGTTGCCACGCATCCACGCCCTACGACGCGTCCTCTCGGAGGAATCGCCCGTCGAGGCGATGAATCTCCTCCTCGAAAAAATCAAGAAGACCGAGAACAACATCGAGTTCCTGATGGGCATGAATGTGAAGAATAAGTAGAAATGCCTAAGAGCGGGCCTTGAACGCATACTTTTGGTGAATTTTTTATAAATATGCACCCGGCTTGATACCTTGCCTCTCATGAAAAGCCCCGTGCTTGAGCCGGCGATCTATTCCCGCCATTTCTATTCCCTTGATGTCCTGAGAGGAGTGGCGGCGTTAGGCATCGTCTTCTGGCATTGGTCGCACTTTTTTTACGTCGGAACAAAGGTTGGGGAAATCGACGTTCAGCGTGAGCCTCTCTACTTCCTCTTCAAGCCGCTTTACCTGGAGGGTTGGCGTGCGGTGGAACTTTTCTTTTGTTTGTCGGGTTTCATTTTTTTCTGGCTCTATGCCGAAAGAATAGCGACGCGCAGGACTTCATTGAAAGAGTTTGTCGTACTCCGTTTTTCGCGGCTCTACCCTCTGCACTTCCTCACCCTGCTCCTCGTGGCCGTTGGCCAACTGGTCATGCTCAAGTGTTTCGGGTGCGGATGTCTCTTCCGCCGTTAAAACAGATGATGGATAGTTGTTGGGTTTCTATAGGTTTAGAGGTTGGCTGTCACGGTTAAAGGAGGCTGCGCCGTCGGTGGAGTGGAGAGCGTTCCCGAC
>Ga0182030_10010981_pt1 | contig 18307 bp, 18 predicted proteins | sample 812S3MmetaG_FD_121299 | JGI IMG/M metagenome (GOLD analysis project Ga0182030, IMG submission 121299) | Permafrost microbial communities from Stordalen Mire, Sweden - 812S3M metaG (Illumina Assembly) | ecosystem: Environmental > Terrestrial > Soil > Wetlands > Permafrost | place: Sweden...
GATCTCCGCTCTGGTCTTGCCGACTCCCGAGAATGTTATTTTCGCAGGCGGGACGCCCGCCGCGAGAGCGCGGGCAAGCTCGCCGCCGGAGACGACGTCCATGCCTGCTCCCTGCGCCGCCAGCAGCGTCAGCACAGCCTGATTTGAATTGGCCTTCATCGCGTAGCAGACGAGCGCGCCCAGCCCGTCGAAGGCTTTTGCGAAGACGGCGTAATGGCGGCGTATGGTGGCGGCGGAATAGCAATAGAACGGCGCTCCGACGCTGCGCGCCAGCTCGGGCACGGCGACATTCTCGGCGTGGAGAACGCCGTCCTTATAGTCGAAATGATGCATGGGCCTCGCTCAGAGCAGCGGATCGAGGAAGAACGGATAGACTTGCGGCGGTCGGCGGCCAATATCGCCCTCGACCTTTTCTTTCTTTGCCGGGGCGGCGTTTTCATCGCTCAGTTTTTGGTTCTTGCCGCCGTTAGCCGTTTTCGCCTTTTCGGCGGCGGCGGCGTCCTGCTCCGCCCGGCGGGCGTCCCTGGCTGCCTGCACATCGGGAGGCAGTTCAAGCGGTCCCTTGCGGCCGCAGCCAGCAAGCGCGCCCGCCAGCAAAGGCGCTAATGCGAGGAAAAAAATCAGGCGTTGGGCGCGGCGAGGGGGCATATTCAGTCGTTCCATCCGACAAAACAATGGCGGGAGCGGCACTATAACGCAAAGAACCACGAAAACGAGCGTCAATGCGCTGAATGACGCCGGGACTTGCCACTCCATCGGCAGTTTATTGCTCGCTCAAAAGCTGCGCGACGAACGCCTCGATATTCGTAGCGCGGCGCGGCCGCTTTTGCCGCTCGGCGCGCAAAATCGCCAAAAGATCGTCGAATGTCGCCTGGATATCGTCATTGACCAGCACATAGTCATACTGGGTCCAGCGGGTGATCTCCTTGCGCGCATTTTCAAGCCGGCGCTCGATCACCTCCCGCGAATCCTCGGCGCGACGCTCCAGCCGAGCGCGCAACTCCTTCATTGATGGCGGCAGAATGAAGACGGTCACCGTATCGGCCGCCATTTTCTCGCGCACCTGCTGCGTGCCCTGATAGTCGATATCGAAAAGCGCGTCGCGCCCTTGCGCGAGAATCTCCTCAACCGGCGCTCGGGGAGTGCCGTAATAATTGCCGTGAACCTCGGCCCATTCCAGCAAGTCGCCGCCGTCCCGCAATGCCTCGAACTGCCGCTGCGTGATGAAACGGTAATGGATGCCGTCAACCTCGCTGGATCGCCGCTGCCGCGTCGTCACCGAAATCGAGAGCGTGAGATCGAGGCTGCGATCCTGCAGCAACATACGCGTCAAGGTCGTCTTGCCCGCGCCGGAGGGCGACGAGAGAATCAGGACGATGCCGCGATGTTCAGGCTTGGTCGGAGGCATGGCGCGTTCGGTTGGGTTCACGACTGGCGCCGCGGCGCGTGCGGCCTCAAGGCTCTAGCATCCGCGCCTATCGATTTGCTACTCGCCTACTCGATATTTTGCACTTGTTCACGCCATTGCTCGATTTCGATCTTCAGATCGAGGCCGATCTCCGTCAGGGTTGGATCATTGGATTTGGCGCAGAGGGTATTGGATTCCCGAGAGAATTCCTGCGCCAGAAAATCCAGCCGACGACCGACCGGGCCGCCCTGCGCCAGAATGGAGCGTGCGCTCGTCACATGTGCGCCAAGGCGGTCCAGCTCCTCGCGAATATCGGCCTTGACGGCCAGCAACACCGCCTCCTGATGCAGCCGGTTGGAATCGAACGAGTCGGCGTTCTCGACCAGCAGGGCGATTTGCTGCTTGAGGCGGGCGCGCACCGCCTCTGGCTGGCGCGCGGGCAAGGCGTTGGCCTGAGCGGTCAGGGTCGCAATGCGGTCGAGCTGCCGCCCGAGCAAGACGGCCAAAGCCCGTCCCTCGGTCTCGCGCGAGGCGACCAGCGCGATCAGCGCCTCTTCGAGACTGCCGTGGATTTGCGTCTCAAGCGCCGCGGGTTCGGCTTCATTTTCTTCCGGTTCGACCACCTCCACGATGCCGCGCAGCGAGAGCAATCCATCAAGCGAGGCCGGCCGAAGGCTTGAGTGCAAAGGCACATCGTCCAGCGCCGCCAACAGCCGATCCAGCGCCGCGCGATCAATACGCACGGAACCAGCGGCGTCGGCGCGTTTGGCCGAAAGGCCAGCGGAACAGGCGCCGCGCGCGATCCGCGCCGCGATGGCGCTGCGAGCCTTCACTTCGACGGCGTCAAAGCCCGGAGGAACCCGCAAGCGGAGGTCCAGCCCCTTTGAATTGACGGTCTTCACCTCCCAGGAATAGCGCCAGGGTCCAAAGAAGCCATGGCTTCGAGCGAAGCCGGTCATGCTGGCGAGCTTCATGAGGGAACCGATCCGTTTGTTTGAGCGTAGTCGACACCGTCAACGAGTCAGCGCAGTTCGGCGCTCGAAGGCACGGTCTTCGCCGAACTCAAATCCCAGGATTTGTTGCGCAGAGGATCAAGCGCCGTGCCCTCGGAGGCGTCGATGGCTCGCGGACGCCGACCCGCTTGGGCGCCCTCGCCGGACCCTGCGACGCCCGAGGGCGCGACGTCAGGAGCGGTGTCGCTTATCTGTTCGCGTGCGCCGATAACGCCGTCCGGCAGTTGATCGGAGCCCGTGAAAAGCCCCAGCTTGGCCGCGCGAGCCTTCTGCTCGGCGCGCTGGCGGGGCGACACCGGGAAGCTCGTCACGTCGGCGTCATAGGCAAGCGCCTTGCCGTCGGCGCTCTCGGGCGCCAGCGCCGTCATGTCGCCCTCGCTTTCAGGCGCTCGGGGCGCGACGCTCGCCATGGCCATCGGATCGAAAGTGGCCAGGCTTCTGGGTTGCGCGGCCGAGGATGTGAAATATGGCCGAGAGGGACGCAGCACGTTTAGACGCGGATCCGCGTCCAGCGTCGGATCGTCGAGCGATTCGACCAGAAGCATGCCGGATTCTGGACCAAATTTTCCGAGCCTGTGTGTAGCCCCGTCGTCCGGCGCCATTCCCCAGCCGGGCGAGAAATCGTCGTGACGCTCGGTCATGGCGAAGAGACGGCCGTTCGCGCCAATCTCGCCGCGTTGGTCATGAGGAGCGGGCGGCGCGGCGCCGGGAGCCGGGTGATCGGCGTCAGGAGCGGCCTTGTCCTTGTTGTCCCGCTCAATCTGGCGCCAGCGCTGCACATTGCGGTTGTGCTGATCCAGGGACGGCGCGAAGACATGCCCGCCGGTCCCGTCAGCGACAAAATAAAGATCCGAAGTCTGGAGCGGGTTGGCGGTCGCCTCAAGCGCCGCCCGCCCGGGATTGGCGATCGGCCCCGGCGGCAGGCCGTCGATCGCGTAGGTGTTGTAGGGCGTATATTTGTCGATCTCGGAACGCGTAATGCCGCGCCCCAAGGTCGCCTTGCCGCCCACGAGCCCGTAAACGATTGTCGGGTCGGACTGCAACCGCATGCCCTTGCGGAGCCGGTTGATAAAGACGGACGCAACATGCGGACGCTCTTCCGCTTTACCCGTCTCTTTCTCGACGATGGAAGCGAGCGTCACCAATTCATAAGGCGTGCGGAAAGGCAGATCTCGGCTGCGGCGCGCCCAAATCTGATCGACGAGCTTGCGCTGGTCTTCCTGCATCTTGGCGATGAGCTTGGAGCGAGGATATCCGCGCGCGACCTTGTAGGTCTCGGGCAACAGCGCGCCCTCTTTCGGCAGGTCCACAATGTCGCCCGCCAAGACATCATTTTCACGCAGTCGCTGAGCGATCTGTTCGCTGGTGAGGCCTTCAGGGATCGTAATCGCGTGGAGCAACTGACGTCCCGAGATCAACTCGTCCATCACTTCCTGCAGGCTGATATTCTGCTTGAACAGATATTCGCCCGGCTTCAGAGCGCCGACTTTTCCCTCAACCAGCAGGGCGATGTTCAGCAGCGTCGGATTGTCGATCACCCCTTCGCGCTCAAGTTGCGCAAGCATTTCCGGCGCATCGCTGCGCGGGGGAAGATAGACAACCTTGTCGGCGCGCAGCGGCCCTGATTCGTTCAAGACGTGACGGGCCGAGATCAGCCCAAACACGCCCGCGACCAAGGCCAGCAATATGAAACTCAGAAAGCCGCTCATCGCGGAAAGCGTTCCGTCACGACGCTTCTTGGGGCGCGGCGGCGGCGGCGGCCGCACTCCGCCTCGCTTTTGAAGCGCGGCGCGACCGCGTTCAAAAATTGAGCCGACGCCAGTCGTTTTGCCAGGCTGCGCCGACAAATCAGGAGCCGGCGCCAAGCCTTCCTCGGGCGCACTGGTTCGCTCCCCAGTCGGCGCTGGAGGAGAAGCGTCCGGCTTGAAGGCGTCCGGCTTGTCGCTGTTCTCAGTGTCGCTCATTGCATCACGCCGTTTATTGCCGAGATCACTTTGGTCGATGCCGCAGCCCGACTTTGCGACGAAGTTTCCGCAACCGGTACAATATTCCGCTCGCCGCCCAAGCGCCGCCATCAATCGCTACAGCCTACACTATCAGTTAATGTGGCAAATCCACGAACGCCTTCTGTCCAGATAATCATCCCCGCGGCGCCGCTCCGGAGACGTTTTTCATTCCCTCCGGAAATTCGCGGCGTCCGCAATTCAGGCAAAAAGGGGCTAATCAGCCCGTCGCATTACGAGTGACGCATTGGTTCCGCCGAAACCGAAGGAGTTGGACAAGACGACGTCGATCTTGCGCCTGCGGGCGACATGCGGAACGAGGTCGATTTGCGTTGTCACTGAAGGATTGTCGAGGTTGCGCGTGGGCGGCGCCACCTGATCGCGCAAAGCCAGGATAGAATATATCGCCTCGACCGCGCCAGCGGCTCCAAGCAGATGACCGATCGCCGATTTCGTCGATGACATTGACAGCGAGGGCTCGGAATCCCCCAAGAGTCTTTGTACTGCGTTCAACTCGATCTCGTCGCCCAGCGGCGTGGAAGTTCCGTGCGCATTGACGTAATCGACATCGGAAACCGAGAGGCCCGCGCGCTTCAACGCTATCTTCATGCATCGGTAAGCGCCGTCGCCGTCAGGCGCGGGAGCGGTGATGTGATAGGCGTCGCCAGACATGCCATATCCAATCAGCTCCGCATAAATATGCGCTCCACGCGCCTTGGCGTGGTCGTAGGATTCCAGCACGACGCATCCCGCGCCCTCGCCCATCACGAAGCCGTCACGATCGCGATCGTAGGGGCGCGATCCGGCTTCCGGTCGATCATTGAAACCTGTGGACAACGCCCGGCAAGCGGCAAAGCCTGCAATCCCGATGCGGTTGACCGGCGACTCGGCGCCGCCGGCGACCATGACCTCGGCTTCCCCCAGCGCCACCAGACGAGCGGCGTCGCCAATCGCATGCGCTCCTGTGGAGCAGGCCGTCACGACGGCATGGTTCGGGCCCTTCAACCCATGCATGATCGAAACATAGCCGGAGGCCAGATTTATGATTCGGCCAGATATGAAGAATGGAGAGACGCGGCGCGGCCCCTTTTCCTTAAGCGTTATCGAGGTTTCATAAATGCCGCCGAGACCGCCAATTCCGGATCCGATGAGAACGCCCGTCGTTTCCTGCTTCTCGATCGTGTCCGCTTTCCAGCCGGCGTCGGCCAGAGCCTGGGTCGCCGCGCAGACGCCATAGATGATGAAGTCGTCGACCTTGCGCTGCTCTTTCGGATCGAACCATTCATCGGGATCAAAAGCGCCGTTGGCGCCCGGTCCGCGCGGCACTACCGCAGCAATCTGGCATGCGAGATCCGCGACCTCGAATGTGTCGATGCGTTTGAAGCCGCACTCACCCGCGATCAGGCGCTTCCAATTTATTTCAACGCCACAGCCCAACGGCGACACAATGCCGAGACCCGTGACCACCACCCTGCGCATGGCTCACTCTTGGAGACGATGTTACCGCGGAATAAGGCGCATTTGCGCGCGCGACGGAATAGATGTCACGCCGCGCGCTGCAATAATGGATCAGGCTGCCTTGGCCTGCTCCAGGAATTTAACGGCGTCGCCGACTGTAAGTATGGTCTCGGCGGCGTCGTCCGGAATTTCGATGCCAAACTCTTCCTCAAAGGCCATGACCAATTCAACGATGTCGAGGGAGTCCGCTCCCAGATCGTCAATGAAATTGGCCTTGTCGACGACCTTCTCTGGCTCGACGCCGAGGTGTTCGACAACAATCTTCTTCACGCGCTCGGCGACATCGCTCATGTGCTTTGTTCCTCGTTCAATTTTCTTGCCCGCGACGATTGCCCGCGAGCTGCTTCCGTAAGTTTTTGGCGACCGCCAGCCCTGACGGGCCGGGACTGATCGCTCTTTCCTAAATCCTGGGTCGCTTAGAACGCCATAACAGGCGATCGCGGACCACCGCAAGAGCACGGGACTGGCCGATCCCCTCTATCGTAAAGGTCCCGTCCCTGTCGCACAGCGAGGCGTCTGGTAGCATACTTCTATCTTGAAGGCGAGAGGGCGGCTTGCATGCCGGATGAGCGCAGGCTGCGGCAATATGCGCCGCCTTTGCGCCAAGCTTAAATCATTGCCATGCCGCCGTTCACATGCAGGGTCTGGCCGGTCACATAGGCGGCTTCCGAGCTGGCGAGAAACACCGCGGCTGCAGCGATTTCGGCTCCTTTTCCCAGCCGCCCAGCCGGCACAGCGCCCAATATCCGCCCTTTTTGCGCGTCCGTGAGCGCGTCCGTCATCGGGCTTTCGATAAATCCGGGCGCTATGCAGTTCACGGTTATTCCGCGCGACGCCACCTCCGCTGCGAGGGACTTGCTCATCCCGATCATGCCGGCCTTGGCGGCGGCATAATTGCCTTGCCCCGGATTCCCGGTAACGCCCACAACCGAAGTAATGCCGATGACGCGCCCGTGGCGCTTGCGCATCATTCCTCGCAAAACGGCCCGCGAGAGCCGGAAAGCCGAGGTGAGGTTTACGTTCAGCACGGCGTCCCAATCCTCGTCCTTCAACCTCATGAACAGGCCGTCGCGGGTGATGCCCGCGTTGTTTACGAGAATGTCGACGCCGCCCATCTCCGCCTCGGCGGCAGGAACCAGCTTTTCCGTCTGCTCCTTGTCCGACAGGTCACAGGGGAGGACGTGAACACGCGCGCCAAGCTCGCCTGCCAGCGCCTCAAGCGCCTCGCGTCTGGTTCCCGAGAGAGCGACTGTAGCCCCCGCCTCGTGCAGCCCGCGCGCAATATCACGGCCAATGCCCCCGCTCGCGCCAGTGACCAGCGCGGTCTTGCCTGTCAGATCGAACATGTTCGTCCCTTTTTCATTTGTTATTCTAATGGGCTCGTGGCGAAACGCCGAGTGGAGCGCGCCTTATGACGTGGGGATGCGAAGTGGACCTCATCCGCCTGCAACGACTTGGCGAAACCTCGCGAGTTTCGCAAGCGTTTTCCGGCTGCCGGGTTCGCGCGATCTCATCCTCGTCAAACAGCTAAAGCGAAGCGACGGCGTCTGAACGAAGAGCCGCCTGCGCCCACGTAGGCAGGTCATCGTCCTAAAAAAACGCTTCGCGGCCAAATCCCCGACCGCTGCGCTTTTCCGATGAGACTCCAGTCTCGCACGGCGCTTACAACGTCAGATGTAGGCGCGATAAGCTTCAAGATCGGCAGGCGCGCCGACGCTTATGCCCGACACGCCCGGCGCAATGCGCTTCAAAAGTCCGGCGAGCACCTTGCCGGCGCCGCACTCCACGAATTTAGTCACACCGGCTTCCGCCATGAAAACAATGCTTTCGCGCCAGCGTACGGCGCCTGTCACCTGCTCGACCAGCAGACGGCGAATCTGTTCCGGATCGATCACCGGCGAAGCGGTCACATTGGCGACCAATGGTAGCCGGGGAGCGGCAATGACAGCGGTGGCCAGGGCGGCTTGCATCGCCTCGGCGGCGCCCTGCATCAGCGCACAATGGAAGGGCGCGGAGACGGGCAACAGCACGGCGCGCTTGATCCCACGCTCCTTGGCCAGCTCCATGGCTTTTTCGACGGCGACTTTGGAGCCAGACACAACGACCTGCCCGCCGCCATTGTCGTTCGCGACCTGACAAACCAATCCGGTTGCGCCTGCAGCAGCCACGGCGATCTCTTGCGCGGCGTCCAATTCGGCCCCGAGCAGCGCAGCCATCGCTCCTTCTCCCACGGGAACGGCGGCCTGCATCGCGGCCCCTCGCAGGCGAAGCAACCGCGCCGTGTCCGACAGGCTGAGCGAGCCGGCGGCGCAAAGCGCCGAATATTCGCCGAGCGAGTGCCCGGCCACGAATTTCGCGACGCGCGCCAGATCAAGCCCCGCTTCGCTCTCCAGAACTCGGACGGCGGCTATCGAGACAGCCATGAGAGCCGGCTGGGCATTGGCCGTCAGAGTTAGTTCCGACTCCGGTCCCTCGAACATGATCTTGTTGAGCGGCTGGCCAAGAGCGGCGTCGACCTCCTCGAAGACCGCCCGAGCCACGGGGAATGAATCGGCCAACGCCTTGCCCATTCCCACCGCCTGCGACCCCTGTCCTGGAAAAATGAACGCCGTCGACATCCTAGCTCCCTGTGCTCAACCCATCATGGAGCCGCGACTCGCACCGCCGGGGCGGGCGTGTCAAGTTTGAGGGCGCGCCACGACCTCGCTTGAGCCGCCTGCGCGGCCCCCTTTGGGCGGAACGACCAGATTGCGCCCTGAACGGCCCTTTTGCACGGGGCTGAGGGATTTGCTACAGGGACGCCTGACGAGATCGGGCGGCGCGGCAAAGGCATTCTTCGCGCGCAAGCGGCTACGACGCACTCCAAGGCAAGAGCTGTCGAAATGGAAAAGTTCACTACGCTGACCGGCGTCGCTGCGCCGCTGGAGATCATGAATATCGACACCGACATGATCATCCCCAAGCAATATTTGAAAACCATTGCCCGCACTGGCCTCGGCAAGGGTCTGTTCTCGGAAATGCGCTACCGCGAGGACGGCTCAGAGAATCCGGAATTTATCCTCAACAAGCCCGCCTATCGCGCTACGAAGATACTCGTCGCCGGCGACAATTTCGGCTGCGGATCATCGCGCGAACACGCGCCCTGGGCATTGCTGGATTATGGCGTGCGCTGCGTCATCTCGACGAGCTTCGCGGATATCTTCTACAATAACTGTTTCAAGAACGGCATCCTGCCCATCAGGGTTTCGCAGGCCGAACTCGACAAGCTCACCGACGACGCAAAGCGCGGCGCCAACGCCACATTGACGATCGACCTCGAAACACAGGAAATCCGCGGCCCCGACGGCGGAGTTATAAGATTCGACATCGATCCGTTCAGAAAACATTGCCTGCTCAATGGCTTGGACGACATAGGCCTCACCTTGCAAAAGGCCGACAAGATCTCTGCTTTCGAAACCCGGGCGGCGTCGGCTCGGCCCTGGGCCTGAGACAAGCCTGTCATCTACAGTCCTGCACTCAAAGGAAATGATCGCCAGCGTCAGGCCATGCTGTATAAACCCTTTGGCTAAACTGCCGAAAGTCTTCCGAATCAATGGGGCGAGGCGCTTCGACGACTCTCTCCTCAGTGGCTCATGCTGGAATCCCTTATCCGTGCGACTGACCAATACCCTGATGGCCGGCATAGCTCGCACGCGCGGATTGCTGTCGCGTGCGGTAGACGCAACGCGAAGGCGCGGAGCTGCGAACCAGAAGCTGGATGAAATCGCCGAAGAGGATTGGATTCAGTCGTCCGAAGCCTCATTGGAGGCGCAAGTCATAGGCGCGGAAGTAGTGTCGCCGACCGCATCCAGTTCCATGCATATATCGCGTGCGGCGATTGATGCAGCGGAGGGAACTCAAACCGACGCCGCCGGCGTGCTGTCCATCCATAATCTCGCGAAAGCCTACAAGTCGCGCAAAGTGGTGGAGGATGTGAGCCTGCACGTCCGCAGAGGAGAGGCAGTAGGCCTTCTCGGGCCGAATGGAGCTGGAAAAACCACTGTCTTCTATATGATTACGGGTCTCGTGAAACCCGACAAGGGCATCATTTCCCTGGACGGCTATGATGTCACGCCATTGCCGATGTATCGGCGGGCGCGTCTGGGCATAGGCTATCTGCCGCAGGAAAACTCGGTGTTTCGTGGGCTTTCGGTCGAGGACAATATCCGCGCGGTGCTGGAAATCACCCAACCTGACAAGCGCAAGCAGGCAGAGGAACTCGAAGGTCTACTTGACGAATTCCAGCTCACGCGTCACCGCAAGACGCTGGCCATAGCCCTTTCGGGCGGCGAACGGCGACGGTGCGAAATCGCACGCTCCCTGGCCGGTCATCCGTCGTTCATGCTGCTGGACGAACCCTTCGCGGGCATTGACCCAATTCAGGTGGGCGGCATTCAGGATCTGGTGCGCCATCTGAAGGCGCGCGGGATCGGCGTGCTCATAACGGACCATAGCGTGCGCGAAACTCTAGGCCTCACCGACCGCGCCTATATCATTTACAATGGCCATGTCTTGACCGAGGGGCCGCCGGAAGAAATCGTCGCCAATCCTGACGTGCGCCGGATCTATCTTGGCGAAGACTTCCGCATGTAACCATCAGGAAACAAACAGACGCTTAATCCAGCTCGCCCTATATATTGCCTAAATTTTAGGCGCACCGCGATTTGTCGCTTGGCTGCAAAACCTTGGCGCCCTCGGCAAGATTGCGGCCGCCTCCCAAAAAAATCTGGCTTGATTAACCTTTAAACAATCTAGACTTGGCGGCGCCGCCGATTTGAGCCTGCCTTTCGAGCTTAGTCATGCTACAAGCAAGAAATAGGCCGCGAACCGGTCGAGGTTGTTTCTTGTATCGCGTGGGTCGAACTATGGCGATTTCTAACAAGCTGATGATGCGACAGGGCCAAGCCCTGGTTATGACGCCGCAGCTCTTGCAGGCGATCAAGCTCCTGCAATTCTCCAATCTCGAACTTTCCGCCTTTCTGCACGACGAACTGGAGCGCAATCCCCTCCTGGAGGCTGAGGGAGCGGACTTCACGCCATCCGAACAGGCCGGAGAAACCGAAAGCTCCGAGAACGAATCGTCTGCCGGGGACTTCGAGGGTCCGCGTGAGGGCGACTGGGCTCAGGACCAGCTCATATCGGACGCCGGGAGCCTCTCGGCCGACTTGGGCACGGAAATCTCCAACACCTTTGACCCTGAGGGGCCGGCGGTTTCAACTTCCGAGCCTGCCACCGCCATGGAGGGAGCGGGGCTGTCCGCAACTTCGTGGAACGGAACCGCGGGAGCCGGGGGCGACGGTGAAGCGCCCAATCTTGAAGCCTATATCGCCGCGCCTTCAAGCCTGCACGAGGTTCTGAGGGAGCAATTGGCGCTTGCCTGTCCGGGCGCGCGGGAACGCATCATCGGCCAGGCGCTCATCGACGGCATCGACGAAACGGGATATCTGCGCGAATCCGTCGAGGACATTTCTGCGCGCCTCGGGGCATCCGAGAAGGAGACCGAGGCGGTTCTCGTCATAGTGCAGGGGTTTGACCCATCGGGAGTGGGCGCCCGCGACCTCGCCGAATGCATGGCGATACAGCTGCGCGAGCGTGATCGCTTCGATCCGGCGATGCAGATTTTCGTCGCAAATCTGCCTCTGGTGGCCAAGCGCGACTTCCCCCAGCTCGCACGCCTGTGCGGAGTGGACGAGGAGGATGTGGCGGACATGGTCGCCGAGTTGCGCCGACTCGACCCCAAGCCCGGCAGGGCTTTCGGCGACGCCCCGATGCAGACGCTGATCGCCGACGTGATCGTCCGCGCGGCTGGCGACGGCTCCTGGCGCGTCGAACTTAACGCCGATGCCCTGCCGCGCGTGCTCCTGAACAATTCCTATGCGGCCCAGATCAATGCCTCGGCGAAGGGCGACGCCGACAAGAGTTTCATTTCGAACTGCATGATGAATGCAAATTGGCTTCTGAAAAGCCTGGAGCAGCGGCAACGCACGATATTGAAGGTGGCGTCCGAAATCGTCCGGCTGCAGGATGCGTTCCTCGCCAAAGGAGTCGAGCATCTGCGACCGCTCAATCTCCGCACGATCGCCGACGCCATCGGCATGCATGAATCGACCGTCTCTCGCGTCACCTCGAACAAATACATGATGACACCGCGCGGGATTTTCGAACTCAAATATTTCTTCTCGGCCTCCATCGCGACGACAAGCGGCGCGGCGGCTCACTCCGCGGAGGCAGTGCGTTTCAAAATCAAGCAAATGATCGACAGGGAAAGTCCGGACGAGATATTGTCCGACGATGCGATCGTGGCGCGCCTCAAAGCAGCCGACATAGACATTGCTCGACGGACGGTCGCAAAATACAGGGATAGCCTTCGCATTCCTTCCTCGGTGGATCGTCGCCGCGAAAAGACTTCGGCTGCACGGGCGCACGCATAGTCAAGGCCATGCTTAAATATGTGGCCATTGACTTCGAGAGCGGACAATCTTAACGCTTGCCCGAATTAACGCCACCCGGACGGCGTCGCACAATCGTGATCATTCCTAATGGGGCGCGTCGTTCCACGGGAGCATGTTCGCAGCGAGAATAAAGCCTCGATCCAGGTCGAGGCGCGGGCGGAAAAGAAAACGCCGAGCGGCGCTATCGCTCAGCTTGGCGAAATCAAGGGCGGATATCGAGAATGTCTTTGCGGGTTTCGGGCAAGAACATCAATATTGGCGAGGCGCTGCGCGTCCATGTGACCGATCGCGTCAACGCGTTGACGGGCAAATATTTTGACGGTTCGGTCACCGGCCATGTCACCATTACTCCCGAAGGGGCGGGCTATCGCGCTGATTGCAACCTCCATCTGAACTCTGGCATCGTGCTTCAGGCGGACGGTCGCGCGCAGGATCCTTATGGAGCGTTTGATCAATCCGCGGACCGCATAGAAAAGCGGCTGCGCAGATACAAGAGCCGGCTAAAAAGCCACCATGATCATGACTCCGCCAAGGTCGAGACGATGGCCAGCTACGTGCTGGAAGGGCCCGATCAGGAGCAGGAGGCGCCCTCGGAATTCAGCCCCGCCGTGATTGCCGAATCCACCACGCAATTGCGTCGGCGCTCGGTTTCACAAGCGGTCCTCGATCTGGATCTCACCGGCGCTCCGGTAATCGTTTTTCGACATGCGTCGACGGGACGCGTCAACGTCGTTTATCGACGGGGCGACCAGAATGTCGGATGGATAGACACGCCGGAAGGCCAGTGATCATGACGTGACCTTCGTCATGCAGCCTATCTGATAGGCGAAGCGAAACCACTTGGAGAGCATCTTTCCAATGAGAGGTGAAAAAGAATGGCGTCCATATTAAGGCCATTCTTCAGACTCCTTCGGTACATATCTTGCCTTTCCATTAGTACGACGCGCGACAGAAATAGCGCGTCACACTTCGAAATGGGCAACAGGGGGGCTTCGCCGCGCGCAATGGACCTTAAGGCGCTGCGTTCCAGTTGAGTCGATCAGTTGACACAGCGCACCCTGGTTTTCGTTGGGCGTAACCGGCGTTGGGTTTAGCGGGAATCGTGGATGCGTCCGACAAATCCGGATTCTGGCTATATTGTTGCAGTCGTAAACGGGATTCTCTGCACATGCAGCTAATCGATTTGCTCACGCCGAAGGCGATCGTTTCCTCGCTAAAGGCAACGTCAAAGAAGCAACTGCTGCTCGAACTGAGCGATAAAGCCTCGGAATTGTGCGGTCTGCCGTCGAGAGAAATCTTCGACGCCCTGCTTCAGCGCGAGCGCTTGGGCTCGACCGGCATAGGCGATGGCGTCGCTATTCCGCATGGCAAGCTGACAAAGCTGAAAAATATCTTCGGGATTTTTGCGCGACTCGAAAGGCCCATTGACTTCGACGCGCTCGACGGCGCGCCTGTGGATCTGGTCTTCTTGTTGATCACGCCGGAAAGTTCGGGCGCGGACCACCTCAAAGCTCTGGCCTGCGCGGCGCGAATGCTACGTGATCCGGGAATGGTGGCCACGATTCGCGCCACCCGCGACGCTGGAGCGCTCTATTCGCTTATCGCCCAACGCTCACAGCCGCACGCGGCATAAAACGAAATCGTGCGCGAGAAAAAACCGCTCGCGCACCAATTCCGCCGCCTCCCGCAACTCTCTCCCGACAGAGCGCCGCCTTATCAAATCAGGCCAAACAAACGTGCTGCAAATCGTTTTTTTGCCCCCGCTGAAAGCAGGGCCCCGTCGCGGTCAATTGGGCGCGGAACGCTTGGTTGTCCCAATGTGAGAAGCGTGCCCTCCTTTGCGTCCCGCCTCGGACGCAAGATTGTGATCACGGGAAAAGCTGCGCTTGTCCGGATTTACGCTCTGGCCGCCCTTTCGTCCGGCCTTGGCTGCAAGTTCGGGGTTTTGCGAGAAACTCCGCTTTGCGTCGGGAACGCTCTGACCGCCCTTACGCGCGATCAACCGCTGCTTTTCTGGATCCATCGAAGCGAAGCCCCGATTGGACTTGCGTGTTTGCTGGGTAGTCGTCATCTCTCACCTCGCCCTTCACGCCCGCCACACCTGCGGTTTAACAAACCGGGGTGTGAACTAACGCGTCGATACTGCGGCGGAGGCCGACATGCACGGCGCATGCAAAGGACGCCGCCGCTCTTACGTTGAGATAACGCCCGCGCTAAGACAAAGTTGCCCGGTAATTCGCCAAACAAGGAATATATTTGAAGTTTCTGATACTGGCGCTTGAAAACACGTAGATTTTCATCGATTAAAAAATGATGGCGACAAAATTCAACTGCGCGTGGCGGGACGCGATTTGCGTTCAAAAAACAATGCCTGGCTAATGACAGCCTTCAAGGCGTCGACAGCAAATGGCTTGGCTATCAAGAACGCGGGCTCCGGCGCCTGACCGAGCAGGAAACGCTCTGGATAGGCGGTAATAAAAATAACCGGTGTGGACAGTTCGCCGAGAATCTCGTTCACGGCGTCCAGCCCTGAACTGCCATCCGCGAGCTGAATATCAGCTAGAATAAGGCCAGGCTTGGCCTCCTGGATCGCGGAGACAGCCTCCTGATGCGTGCGCGCTATGCCGACAACGCTGTGGCCAAGCTCCTCCACAACCTCCCGCAAATCGAGCGCTATGAGTGGTTCATCCTCTATGATCAGCACCTCGGTGGCGATCTGGTTGGAAATCTCGCTATTCGCGGCTTCAATCAACGCGCCTGCCTCGACAGGCGAGATGTCCAGCGTTCGGGCCACCTCGTCAACATCGAAACCTTCAAGCGCGTTAAGTAGGAAGGCTATGCGAGGGCGAATGGAAATCGCGTCGAGCTTGCGTCGTGCGCTGGGATCGATATCCTCAGGCGCGCTGGTGTCGATATGAACATTGATCGGCGCGGCGGCCCAAATGTCGAGAAGCAGCCTGTAGAGGGCGATTTTCGGGTCGTCGCCAGGACGTAATCGCGTGGCGGCGGATTTGCTGTCCTGATCCGCGACAAGAGTTTCGAGAGTCGCCAAGGCATAGGCGTCACCCCCTTCGCGACTTCCGGTAAGCGCCCGAGAGAAACGGCGTAAATAGGGAATATATCTTCCAACTTCGTGAGATATTGTCATTATGAGCCGCTCCAATACGCCGTCTGGGCGCCTTCTGCGTGTTTCTTTGGCGCCCACTGCGACAAAAACGCCATTTTTTCTTCGGAACTATTCTGTAAAAGTGGCGTTCATCCCCTGTCGCCTCCGCGCAGTATAACCGGGTGGTTGGCGACCGCTAGAAAAATGATGTGCTGTATCATCGAGGAGCCCATGGTCGATAAAACCCGCAGCAGCTCTTTTAAAAACACTGCCGCCGACCTGAAAACCGCAAGAATTGACAACGATGAAGGAATCCCGGTGAAAGCAGCCATGGGTAGGGACAATCGGAGGGGGGAAGCCGTTGTTTTGATGGACCGTCGCCAGGAAAGACGAGAGGCCACGCAGGCACAATTAAGGAGCGAACCTGCTCCACCCACTCAATCATTGGCTGCTCCAGGAGCGATCGGAGAGCACATTGGTCGCGAATTGCGCGGTATGTATGAAGATGTTGTCTCTCAGCCGGTGCCCGATCGCTTCCTCGAACTCTTGAACAAATTGGAATCCGGCACGATATTATCCAAAGGATGATCCTGAACGCCCGAGGGGTGGGGATTGGCGACGATTGACGCGGCGGGTGCTGGAAGCGCGGGGATAAAGGCGGATCTCGTATCAGCCATTCCCAGTCTGCGCGCGTTTGCCGTATCTCTGTGCGGGAATTCCGACCGCGCCGATGACCTTGTGCAGGAAACTCTCGTCAAGGCATGGGTTGGGCTCGCCTCCTTCACGGAAGGCACCAACCTCACAGCGTGGCTCTTCACGATTTTGCGTAATATCTATTACAGCGATTACCGCAAGCGTCGACGGGAAACAGCGGATCCGGATGGAGTCATGGCGGCGCGCATGGTGTCGCCCGCAACCCAGCCAAGCCATATGGATTTTCTGGATTTTCGGGCCGCCTTGCAGAAATTGCCTCTCGATCAGCGGGAGGCGCTGATCCTCGTCGGAGCTTCGGGTCTCTCATACGACGAGGCCGCGGCTATCTGCGGTTGCGCGTCTGGCACCATGAAAAGCCGCGTGAACCGCGCCCGCAACCGGCTTGCGGAATTGCTCTCCCTTTCAGACGAAAGAATCCGGGGCGCTGATTTCGATTTCGCCGAGATCATTGACCGAGCCGGCGCGGACGCCGACTGAACAATTGAACGAAAAGCAGAAATGCCGCATAGGGAAGACTGGGTAGCGGGTTTGATCGCCTGCTCTCGGCTAGGTTTTCCCAATTTTGCGAGCGTGACGCCGATGACGACTGACGACCACCGCATTGAGCGCGATTCCTTTGGCGACATCGCTGTTCCGGCCAGGGCCTATTGGGGCGCCCAGACTCAACGCTCACTGGAGAATTTTCCGATCGGCGGGCAGCGCATGCCGATTCAGGTCTTGCATGCGCTCGCGCGCGTGAAGAAGGCCGCCGCGCAGGTGAACGCCTCCAAGGGTTTGATCAAGCCGGAGATCGCGGAAGCCATCGTGAAAGCTGCGGAAGAGGTGATCGACGGAAAACTCGACGATCAGTTTCCACTGGTCGTCTGGCAGACGGGTTCTGGCACCCAGTCCAACATGAACGTCAACGAAGTGATCGCCAATCGCGCGAATGAACAATTGGGCAAGGGGCGTGGCGCCAAGGAGCCCGTGCATCCCAATGACCACGTCAACTATGGTCAGTCCTCGAATGATTGCTTTCCGACCGCGATGCATATCGCTGGCGCGCTCGCGGTCTCGACGAAGCTGCTGCCGTCGGTGCGGCGCCTGCACGCAGCCCTCAACGCCAAGGCGAAGGCCTTTGATAAAATCGTGAAGATCGGTCGCACGCATCTTCAAGACGCGACGCCGGTGACATTGGGTCAGGAGTTTTCCGGCTATGCGGCGCAGGCGGAATATGCGGCGCTCCGCCTTGAAAAATCGCTACCTGACCTGCTTGCGCTGGCGCAGGGCGGAACCGCAGTCGGCACGGGCCTCAATACCGCGGTTGGATTCGCCGAGGAGGTCGCCGCCAATATCGCCGCGCAGACGGGCCTGCCCTTCATCACCGCGCCAAACAAATTCGAGGCGCTCGCCGCGCATGATGCGATTGTTTTCGCCCATGGCGCGATCAATTCGCTGGCGACCGGCCTTTACAAGATCGCATCGGACATTCGCCTGATGGGCTGCGGGCCCCGCGCGGGACTGGCGGAACTGAAACTGCCAGAGAACGAGCCGGGCTCATCGATAATGCCCGGCAAGGTCAACCCGACCCAGGTCGAAGCTATCACCATGATTTGCGCCAGGGTGTTCGGCAATCACGCGACGATCAGCTTTTCCGCGACGCAGGGCCATCTCGAGCTTAATGTAATGAAGCCCGTGATCGCCTTCGCGCTTCTCGAATCCATCGATCTGCTCGCGGAAGGAATCGACAGCTTTATTTTGCGCTGTCTCGATGGGATAGAGCCTGACCTGACCAATATAACGCGCTTTCTCGAACGCTCGTTGATGCTGGTGACGGCGCTGGCGCCAAAGATCGGCTATGACGCGGCCAGCAAGATCGCGCGCGCCGCTCACAAGAACGGAACAAGCCTGAAAGAGGAAGCGTTAGCCTCGGGCAAGGTGACGGAAGCCGAGTTCGACGCGATAGTCAGACCGGAGAAAATGCTCGCGCCCGGCGCTTGAGTTGCCGAGTTTGAGCGCCCGTCCAGTTCGCTGAAAGCTCAAAGCGAAGCAATCGCGCTCTATGTGGGGCGCGA
>Ga0182030_10010983_pt1 | contig 18306 bp, 20 predicted proteins | sample 812S3MmetaG_FD_121299 | JGI IMG/M metagenome (GOLD analysis project Ga0182030, IMG submission 121299) | Permafrost microbial communities from Stordalen Mire, Sweden - 812S3M metaG (Illumina Assembly) | ecosystem: Environmental > Terrestrial > Soil > Wetlands > Permafrost | place: Sweden...
ACAAATTCTTATACAATTCTATATTATATAAAAAAAGTTATTAAGACTCAAAAATCGAATTTTTTAATTTATATATAAAATACACCAAAATTCTTAATTTTTTAGAAATGATAATAAAATTATAATTATTAATATAAAAACTTACAAAAAATATAAAATCTATTTTATATATAATATTAAACTTAGAAAATTAATCTTATAAATATTCTAATATTTTTTAGTTTATAAAATAAAAGCTAAAATTTCTCTCCATATAAAAAATTAAGCTGATTTTATTTTTTTAATTCAAAAAATTAGAAACTCTGTAAAATTGAAATTTTGGGTTTATTATAATATAAAATTAATAAGTTCTAAGTTTAGTAAATTTTATATTAATAGTAGCTGTTTTATTCTAATTTCTAAAAAATTAAGAATTTTGATATATTTTATATATAAATTAAAAAATTCGATTTTTAAGTCTTAATAACTTTTTTTATATAATATAGAATTACATAATAATTTGTATATTTCCTAAATATTATATAGAAAACTTATATTTTTAATTTTAATTATATATTATTAATTATTTATAGATTTATAATATATTAAAATCGGTATTTTTTAGTGTAAATCGTGTCCGACTACAGGGGGTGTCTGACTACTATGGGGCCCGACTTACCAGGTAGCTGATACGGGTCAGCTTACTATCAGTTAAATTATATATAGGCCTACAAAATCTCTTCCTAAGCTAGTTGATCAGGCTTATTTCAACAAAGTCTTCTATCTTACAACCTGATCTTAGTCTCCCATCATTGCAATCTCTAGGACTATGTTTAGTTCTAATTAGGCTAATATCAGTCAATATTCTGGCCTGTCTTAAATAAGGAAACGAGAGTGAGAAAATTCAAGCACGACCAGTTGCAAACGACGACATCACACACAACACCACGATGCAAGCTTCAATTCTTCAAATCTTCCTGGTCATGTTTCTAGGGCTCGATGTTTCGGCGCAGCTCACAGCAAATATGATAGTCTGGCAGGAAGATAACGTATGTGAAGACGGGCCATCTGCTTCATGTAGTGATCTGGGCCCTAATACCTGCTGCGAATTCGGTTCATTCGGTGGAACCTGTATGATATTCGCACCCACATTCAGTGATACGAGCGGAGCAGTGGGTGGTGCGTGGAAAACGGATGGCGATAACCAATGCGGTGACCTTCTGGACGCAGCCGATGCATTTGTATGCATATGCCCTAACGGGGAGCCAGAGATTACTGGGACATCTTGGGAGCAGGATGGAGTTCTTAGAAGAAGAACCGGCCAACTGTCGGCGTGTACCACCACTGTTAAGCCTGATATCTATTCATATAAGCAGAACGGAACACGATGGGTTTTACGGAAGCAGGATCAACCAGAAGTCGTGGCACAAATCGAAGCTGGCTTAGAGAGCGGAGCTGTTAGCAGAGAGGACATAACTCAAACTATAATCCAACTTGGAGCTGTTGGATTAGATCCCTGACTGTCCGTTGGTCTACTCGAAGATTTGGAAGGCCTGGGGATCGACGGCTTAGTATATCTCTTGGCTAAAGTAGAGCCTCTGTCAGGATATGAAATCACAGGATACAGATGATCTAGCAGCAAGAGGCTGTTTTATTTGGCATCACAGTCACTATCTTAGATAGGTACTATGTGCTCAAGTCAAAAAATTATCTCAACTCTATGTTTTATAATGTGTAAACTACTGATATCTCTTCGAATAATAAACCGTCTCTATAATTTTAATTTCTACTAAGAGCCGATTCAGGCTTCCCAGCCGATTGTAACTCAGGTTGGGTGCTCGCAGGGCCGGCTTATAGACACTAAAACTCAACCTTGGCCAATTTAACCCAACCCGCAACTAAAATCTTTAAGTAGGTTTCCCTCCTTCCCAAGTTGGGTACCGATAAATGCCAAGCTGAGGACGCCACAAAGCAGAAAAAGCACTATAATTCAGCATTTTTCCAAGAGTACCAAGTTTTCCCCCATTACAGAGCTAATATTATGCGCACTACTCCTGGGAACAAGACCAGGTTACCGACTGGATCCAATCGGCTAATTTTGCAACCCAGCCAGAGGCTTGTTCATGTTGAATAGATGTAGAATAAGGACCGACGACAGATCCAATTGCAAAGACGGCTCCTAAAGCAATCCTGTCGAGCAATTTCTTTCTGGGTGTTGCCCCAAGCTCCAGCAGCGGAGCTATCTGATTGGGTTCTGATCTTAAATGCTTCTCTTGTTTTACATGTCGACAGCGGAAGGTCAAGTGTGGCCAGCACAATCCATGCACCAGCTGCATAAGGGGAGGTAGGCAATGTAGCTTCGTTGCTCCCTTACGCGACAAGCCAAAAAGGAGAAAAGCACTCAGGAGGGGCTCCATGCTAAATCGAGACTAGTCAAAAGAGACTTACATCAATAATAAACGCAGGAAATCGCCTCACTTTAAGAATCACCTCATTCTCTCATTGATATAATGATATTTGAAGGACATTAGAAACACAAAATGCCAAGGACCATTGCCATAGTCGGCATCATAGGTACGCAGATTCGTGCCAACTACGCCACTTCCGTAACAAATCAATGCAAGAATTATACACCGCGCAAACATGCCTCTACGTTCCCGAATAGCGAGTTTGAGATATCACTAAGAACCCATTTGGTGAGGTTGCTCAATGCTTGGTCACAAAAAGAGTCGAGATTGTCAGCGCCGACATCTACGATAAGCAGCCGCTCTTCCCAGCCCTCGAATATGCCACTACATCCCTCTCCAATGCAGGCCTATGCGACCACTTTTTAAACATATTGATATCATCATTGCCTCGGTGCACACCTAAAAAATACCCATACGGTCTTGAAGTTGCTCGGGCTATCTACATTGCAGGCTTTTTCAGTAAAAACCTTCAGCTTGGAGCGTTTCATACACTCATTCGTGGTCACGCATAAGAATACTAGATTATTTTTCCAAGAGTGTCGACGGGAAAAGATCTCTAGGTATGTCATAAACCATAACTTGGCTAGAATATACGGGTATGGCCGGTTCCAAGAAGGTATCGAGGGGATAATTCTTTAAACATGTACTGGAACCGCTAAAGAAAGAACTTGGGGACACTTACGATCTTGTTGAAGGATTCGGGTATACCGGCGGGGACCGCTAGCAACTTAGCATGTGAGTTCCGTAACATGGAATCGCATCGCTCTTTTACTGAAACCTTGCAGCTCAACATCAAGATTCCGTTAATATCTATTGAAGATTATATTAAGACCGAGTACTCGTCATCAGTTATGTAATCTAAGATATGGGATATAGATAGAGCTAGAAATATGCATGAAGAGGTGTTACACTCGCAGTACTCGCTTTATTGGGCCTTAATTCGCTATAAATGAAGAGGAAGTACAAGTTTATTGGTATTCTAGGCGTCTAAGGTAAGAAGAAAGAGAAACTCTCAACCTAAATTTAAGGTGCTAGGTAAGGTAGGAGCTAGCGTATCCTCTTCACGTGACCATAACACGAGGGGTAGTTGATGAGGTTTTGAATACTTTTAGTCCATGCTTCTTTCCTTCAACATACCTCTTCGGTGATACTCTTGATGACTCCATCCACAAGCCCTTGAATTTTTGTACACGCCTCTACCTTTGATCCGCGGACGACTACCATCATCTCACTGTTCCGAAAGTGAACCGACGATATTATTGTCCAGAATCCGCAACAGTCATCCCCCTCCCCCCCCCAAAAAGGCAAGCGTTTAGCTTGTATGCTGGCTTTCAGCGAAATCTCCAGAATTAGGGTTCGGTACAATCACGTGAGCAGAGAGATTCATTCAGATGGTAGAATCATGTTTCGGGTCCTCAGAGGCTCTAAGATGCCTGGAGGCCCTTGCATGTTCCTTGGTTGTAGTTGTAGATTTATTCAGTTGATGGCACTAGTCTAGGCTCCGTAACATGGCATCAGCAATACCTGGTATAGTACTGCTCTTATTTCTGGCTTTCCCGTTTCAGTACAACCAAAGTGGCCGATATACCTTACAGGAAATGAGAAATCTCGTACGCTATTACGTTATTATCATTCGATAAAATTCTCTGTTTCACGGGTGATGTTGGGCATTGTGGGTTGCGACTGAACCATACCGCAAATCAGGCCACAAATCTGATGACTGCTTTATTTAATCCTTCTCTGTGTAACCCCATAGTTTGGGGCTAGACTCATTACCCATTTACATATCATCTGCGACTCCAGGCGTTCTCTTTACCAATTTATTGATAATTCAGCAACATACCGAACCATCATTTGGTAGTGTTCTGAAATTGTCACGTGTTGGGAATTAAAATGGCGAGCAATCTGCCCATGAAGCACATTGACCGAAAAGAATTGTTCACGAGCCTTGAAGCACGAATCGCATATCTCCAAAGCTTTCTTGATTTCGGCGATAGTATTGATATCCAGTGGTATATTGGTTGACATATTGACTCGTCACAGGAGATATCGAAGCTCTCGTCAACGGCGCCAAATACATAAAAGCTCTCGTTCCAGCTGTAGTTAATATTGTTTACAAGAAATTGTTGCAATACGATATCACCGCACGAGCATTTCAGACTCGAAGCACGAGTTTTGAGGGGCCATTGGATAAGCTGCCCGATGAGAATAGTCCACAGATTCTACATCGAAAGAAGTTCCTACGCGGCTACTTGATCAAGCTATGCTCCGATCCCAAGCAGATGGAATTTTGGGAATATTTAGATAAGGTTGGGTAAGCTTAAAACTGATATATTTCGGATTTACAGCTCATGAATTGCAGCATGATGCACGTTGGTCTTGGACGTACTCATCCATTACACATTGAGTACATTCACCTTGGAGTTTGTCTGTCTTTCATCCAGGACATCATTAATGAAGCTATCCTGTCTCACCCACGACTCCCACTCGACCGAAAGATAGCGCTTGTCAAAGCTCTCGGAAAAGTTATTTGGATCCAGAACGACCTTTTTGCCAAATGGCACATCCGTGATGGAGTTGATGAGTTCGCCGTGGACCACGAGGAAATGGTTATTGAGAAGGAAGGCTATCTGCATGGCAAGAAGATCTTAAGCGGAAGTGATGAAGAGGACCAGGAGGAAGCAGAAACGCCAGTTTCCGCACCACCAAGTGCCTGTCCCTTCAGTTTCAGTGTAGAGCAGGCGGAAAACCCCTCTACCTGGGTAGAAAAGGTCGAGCCTAACAGCAAATGAATAGAGAAAGAATGTTGGAGCACGGATTTGATGGAAACAAATTTGCTCACATTACCGCAATTCAAGTACTTTGCAAAATTATTTTCTCCCTGGAAAAGGTCCTGCATTGTGTATCTATTTCCTGGCATGTAAAATACACCAATCACTCTAAGTATATAACAACCCCAGCACACCTAACGGTAATGCGACTACCTATGACTTCGTAATTTCTTCCCCATCAAGCCTTACACCAACTCTGTCCGTCATAAACTTACCCACATTCGTTGTCCACATGGCACAAACACTCCCAACAACACCAAACGCAAGGAAAAAGAGATAAACTATTTTAAACGAATTCGAACATGCGACTTTAAGCCCGTAGACTCCAGCTCCGAGGATTTCTGGGACGACACTCACAAAGGCTGGATTTGTGCCTCCATAACCGTTGGTATTTGTGTCAAAGGAAGCCCTACTTTACCCAGGGCCGTAGCAATGCCAACACTAAGTCTTTTTAGCGAGCTCGTTTTGGAGGTTGGTAGTGTATATAATTGGTGTGACGGATCCGCCAACACTTCGAGCAGAAATGACGATTCCCATTGCAACCCCAACACATTGATGGGGAACACTTAATTGAAAATGGAATTAGATTCCACTGTTCTACCGAATAGGCCAAACGTAATGAGAGCTACAATGAGAGTAGAAGCGATATACGTCCCGGGACCTAGATCAGTTAGGATCTCACTGTCTTTGTAGACGAAGGCACTGACCAACAATAGCAGAAAGTAGTTGTCTTTTCCAGGAACAATCTCACCAATGGAAGCGCATCCGGCCTAGCATATCGCTGATCCGAGGCCAATAAATACAGCACCTCCAATAAGGGTGTTGATATTTTTGCCTAATGCACTGATCAAATTGCCAAGCAAAGCAAGTGAATTTCCGCGAAGAAAAATATTCTGCATGCCAAAAATGTCACCAAGTTGGCCGACAACAGCAGAAATTGTTGAGGTGGTTGCGAGTGATACAACGACCATCCAGACGTAGTTTGGAGGGAGTTCTCCATATTATGATTAGTTCACCGTGCCAGGTCAGATATTGGGAAATTTTTATACACCAATATCGGCGTTGATAGTGGAAAGAATGGCAGATACACCAGCTCCAGACATGACATCAGAGGTACCCAAGTTGAAAGGCCTAAGAATAACATGAAGCTGAAATATACGGTGAGCTTGATGTACATATTACACAAGCAAGGAACCTCTCAGGAGCAGGGAATATATGTCTTTGCACTATCAATCGACTACCCCACCAAACCCGCTAGATTACCCCACAACTTAGATCTGCGGCCAACTAGCAGGCAGTCCTAAGGAAGCAACGCTCCTCGCATGTAAAAAATATATACCTAGCAGATTTTGGGAATCCCAGTGGATTTTTTGCTGACAATTCCAATTCATCAATTCTGTAGCTGACTCCAAGTGGCATACAAAATTGGATTTCGACCATGTTCTAGACCGTCCCACGGAGCCATCAAGAATGATGTTCTAGTCACATATATGGAATACCTTCAAGAGCGTTTGGCATTCTTTAGCCAAATTTGCGGTCTAAGTATTTTCTTGACATATTCATAGCTCACATACTACAAACTTCGCAGCATGTCTTCCTTTATACTGATTTCTGCGGGTTTGGATCCGAAAGTCCACACCCAAAGACAGGAATTTCCCCAACTGTGGAACCTGTCGAATTTTACCACTGGAAATCCCTAGGAAAGCGAACCCGGGTGTTCTACTGCAGGAACCTTACATGGCGTAAATACGGGGCATTGAGAGGCCAGACCGTAGTGAGCGAGCAGGTCTTACAGTGGATCGAATGTGCATGCTGGGGCATTCTGAGCCCAGCGTAGCAAACGCAGATGTTGGTGACATCAATATGATGCTGTGTAATGAGTGTTGATTCCTTCTGATGGGAAGCAAGGGCGCCAGGAATGGATGGAAATGATTGGCCCTCTCAACGATCTTACGATGCGGGGTAGCGGGGTAATCGAAACATTCTTCGAGTCCGTCGCATCCCCCACCAGATCTTTTTTTCTGTGAAATTCTGCATACGATTACTACTTTTCCTTCCAGGAATTATCCTAACCTGCTCTATCCAAGATGTCGAAAGAAAGCGCAACTTATATCACTTATAACGAGGGACTCCAGGTGAAACATCTCCACCTAGGGAACCTAGTCCACGACTTCAAAGTCCCAAACTCCCTTGATCCATACGAGGAAACAGCATACACAGAGTGAGTATGACGGGTAGAGTAGCCTGCACGGTACGCCAACTAACCGCGGTCATCTACTAGCATATCAGAGCCCGCCCCAGCATGGGCAAGATCGATGTCCCTAGAGAATTTCGCCTTAACGTTGGGGGAGGATGACAACAAAGATGCCGAAGACGACGAAGATGATATCGGCAAAAGGTATCGAGTTGTAGCAGCAGCGAAGACAACTAGATTAGAGATTGAAGAGTAAGCAACCAACTACTACTATAGCAGGGGCTAATATCTCTAGTCCGGAAGCATTCTTCGAGGACATCACCCTAAAATCGAGCGAGGCCAAGAAATGGCTCTCATCCCACCTCTCTGCAGCCGAAAGCCTCCCGCGGCCCCCAAAGATCTGGATGCTCACAGGACTCATCTTAATGACGCATGCAACATGGACAAGTCTTTCGAGTAAGGCAATCTTCAAGGCAGGGTTTCCAGCACCCTTTGACCCGACTGGCGTTTCAAAGATTCGCCGATCATCGGTGAGCGAGGGAGTGGGGCCTACCTTCGGATTTGTTGGGAACGACGAAGCGAAACACATCTCAGGTGCTGTCATACATGAGACCGGGAAATATCCAGGCTTGCGAGGCTGGGCGGCACAATGGCAGAAGGTCGAATGGCAGGTCTCGCCAGGAAGCAAGCGCAACGAAGATAGCAAGAATCAGGTTATTCTAGCTCGTGTTGATGACTCTCCTCCCAAGGTTGCGGTGCTCACGCTGGAGGACGAAGTCTATGCTAGGAATGGATCACAAGACGAAGATACCGAAGATGACGATTACTGGGAGGAATTTCTCGATGCCGTCGAGGAGTATGATTGAGCGCGTGGCAAAAATCATTTGAAGTCGAACATTTGCGGACCAAAGCGTTATGTAGAAGGAAGAGGTTATGTTTCATGCCAGTAATTACTTGCGCCTTGAATTTAACTTTTATTTGAATTCAATGTCTTTGTCCAAAATCATTTCCCCGTAAGAGTGACTTGGACGCGAGGAAAACTGGGCTAGAAATATTCGGCCCCCTCCACCCTCTCACATATCCTCCTTTATCAAATCCGCAGCCTTTTCCGCAATAGCATACTAAGAAAGAACGTATCAGTGCTTGGGCTTGATAATACAAAAGTGTGGATACAAATACCAGCGTCGAAGTTAAATGTCCGGAAACTTGAAATGGCATAACGGAAGCGTCAACCACCCGTACGTTAGTGGTACCATAGACTTTTAAACGGTCATTAACCACACCACCTAACTCTTTGGACATCATAGAAGCGGTCCCAAGTGGATGAGAATTTGCCGTGACTAGTACAGGGTCGGATCAATACACTCCTGCAAGAACGAATAGAAACATACATGAACTCTTGATCCAGTCACCCCACACAGCATCTGTCGCATTTTCAGGGACGACCTCGAATCCAGGAGAAATTTCTGCCACGGAACCTACCAGTGGCTCTGTTTCCGAAAGTTTTCTCGTCCACTTTGCAATCGCAATTTGAACCTCCAAATCGAAGTCGATCAGGAAATAGTTGGGATTGATTCGAGGATATGCCAGTGGATTCGAGGAACCTATGTGTACATTCCCTCTCGAAAAAGGCATGAGAAGCCAAAAAGCGGAGGCCAGGAATCCGCTGGGGCCCAATCCAAAGTTCATTGTTGTCCCGATAATCGTCTCCGCATCAGGGACTCCGTCTTCGAGGAGGTCATGTTGGATTTGGAGAAGGCGCCCAAACGATGCTGCTGAGATTGAGTTGTTGACTGCATTGGATACCGTGCTCGCCCACCCTGATACATTTGCTGCGGAGGGATTGGGTAGGAAATCCGGAAATGATCCGTAGGTGACATAAACCATCGTCCCATTGAACGTAGTGTTTGCGTTGAACGCTATTACCGTATTTGGTTGATCTTGGAGGTTTTCTCCAACACCAGGGAGATCTACCTTGGTGGTTATTTCATACTTAATTAATATGCTGTTAAATTCATGATTAGTCTCTCGTTAGGGTCCGATTTGGGTTACATACTCCGGGTTTCCGATTCCGGAAAGTTCCAAAAGGGCTGGAGATCTTAAGGACCCAGCGGAAAGAATGACTTCTTTCCTCGCTTGAATTACGCTGACCGTCCCATTCGCTGATGTTACTTCAACACCCGCTGCTGTAACTTCAGTGGAATCTTTCCAAATAACCCTGTTCGCAGTGGTGCTGAGGAATATGGAGAGGTTTGGTCGGGACTGAATCGGATAATAGTATGCTCGAGCAGCGTCCTCGCGAACGTTGGCATCCCGATCCAGAGTGCTCTGCCACACTGTGAAGCCGCGTACTTGACCTCCATTTACATCAGGGTTGTGCGGCATTCCCAGTTCTCCCCACGCAGCTTCCACGCCCTGAACAAAAGAGCCATTCAGCAGCCCGTAAGAGTAGCCAACCTTGAGTGGCCCTTGCTCTCCATGAAAGTTTTCTTCATAAGAGGCTCCAGCAGCAATTTGGGCGGGAGTGGGGATGTCGAACTGTTCACTTTTCAGATAGTATGGAAACAGACTATCGAAATTCCAGCCTTTATTTCCAATGGTTTCCCAAGAGTCTATTTGCGCCTTCTCAGCACGTACATATGTCATCCCTTTCAGATCAGTAACGTTGGACAGAATTGGAAGTTGGACTAACCATTGATTGTACTTGTTCCGCCTAGAGCCTTGCCCGAGTGGTATTCTATAGTTTGGCCTGCTGCATAGATTTGATCTGTTGATTCATACTGCCAATCAATTGCAGTGCCCAATGCGACGGTGAACTTATCCACGTCGGTAACATTCGGGTTGTTCTTAACCTCCGCGCCAGCTTCTATTACACCAACAGTGATATCGGAGAGTTCGGATAATCGATTAGCAAGTGTAAGGCCACTTGGTCCCGCGCCGATTATAATATAATCAAACTCGAGGCTCGATGCGCGAAAGATTGGCAGTAGTAGCAGGAGGACAGGTGGGAAATAGCCTAGAATTGGTAACATGGTGTAGAGGCGGTTTTCTTTCAGCCATAAAAAGTAAGATAGAAAAATTAAATACCCGAAGAGAAAGTTATTCAGGGATATTTAATGACTTTAGAAATGAGTAAGGCTGCATGGATTCACTTGAACGGAGCAGCAAATCTTTTTAAGTTAGTCAACTTCGTCATCCAACGTCAAATTTAATAGAGTAACTAGCAATACTGCGCGCTGATGCCCTGATTTGCATGTTGGGGCCGAGAAAACCGCCGCTGACTTTATCCCCGCACTGCCCCGCGTTCAAGCTCCATGACATGGGAAGATCATATCCAAGGGAAAGCACGATGCCAAACATGGTTTTCTGATCTTGATTACTAAATAATCCCATCAACAACACTCGACGGGTGTACGAAGTCAGTGAGTCCAAAATATTCGTGCATTACTGATAAAAAATTTCTTCTGAAGAAAAGACCACCCAAACTGACTCAAGTAGAAGCAATAAACGCTCGAAATGCAAACTAAGTTCCCAAGTCTTCTATTCCAAGTCATAGACCTGCCCACGACTATACGTGAAGGTCATCTCATGGCCAAAAAAAGCACCCGTAGCTCGATCCTCCCCTCTGCTCCTCCTTGATGGCCGCTCTTCTGTGACCCGTCTCCCCTTCGTATTGAATCCACCGGTATAAATATTCTGCACATCCAGCCTGTGCTTCGACTTCGACTTCCCATGTCTGAATCGAATCTTTGCGAAGAAAATGTAAGAAGAATAGTAGACAGCACTTATGTTTCTCGCATTAAACCCCGCTTGCTGAGGAAATCATTCAAAAAATTTGATTGGATCTTTTCCCATCCGTATAAAAGTCTTCGCAATCTCGCACAGGGAGCCAGCTCGAGTCACGCCAGGCTCAAGCAAGTAAACGTTGATCTCCTTCCTCACTTATCGCGAGAGTCGTATACTAGAACAGAAAACGTCTCCCTCACCACCAAGGTGTATATTCGAGAGATCACTCTGCTTCTCCCCCTTCCGGACTTTCTTCTGGACCTTTTTACCTTGCGATTCGCGCTTCTTGAAGAACAGGAATGTACCAATGTACGTAGTGCTTCCATTGCATTGATCAGTGCCGTTCTGGGCCATGAATCGTCTCTATGTATTACTGCTGGCTCCGGAGGCTTTTGTGGATTTACTGAATATCATTTCGCGGCTAGGGAAGCAAGCTCCAAAAAAAAAACTTGGTCGTATTTGATCGCAGCTCTGCGTGATATCTAATACTTCATCATCGCTGTCGAGCTATGGGTTCTTCACTCTCAAAGGTTTACGTTTCGTGGACTTGGGCATGAGGTATATATGATCAGTAACAGTCAGTATCAATGTGAGTAGACGGCCTACCATAGGTTTCTCGAGGGCTACAGGAAACGGATTGAGGATATTAATATTCCTATCGACGATTGCAAGCGGAGGTCTTGCCGGGATCTGATGTTGGCCATTGTGGGAGTTTGGATTCTACTAGTTGTAGTGTTAATCTGAAGAGGTAGGAGGAGAACGCGCCGAATTTCAAGTACGTGTCTCGAGTAAACACTGTATCACGTGTGGAACACCCTCCGCAATCTTAAGGTATTTCATTGCTCATATAGCTCTATATTATTTCTCAACCCTTGAAGACTTAGGACGGCACTGGAACAGCATACCCTCCATGTGGGAGCAGAATTGGGTGCTGTACCCGCGTTTAGATCCTCCCGTCCTCTACAACCGAAACCTTCCGCTCATCCTCTTCAATCCTCAGCTCATATTTTCCACGGTCTACAGTTCTCAGCGACCTGGAAATCTGCTGCTGTCTTCTTCTTGATCTCGTCAATTCTACAATTTGGATTATATTTCCTCAGCGTCAATCCCTTTTCGTGATCAACATCAAACACAGCAAGGTCTGTGACGATAGTATGCACACATTTAGAACCAGTAATGGGCAGATCGCATTGCTTCTTGATCTTGGGCCTTCCATGTTTGTCCACACTGACTCTATCAGCATCCAGTACTGCAGCATTGGAAAGTTCAACTTACTGTGTCTGCGTAACCACTACTTTGGTTTTCTGTGGATTCGAGACGAGATCCATTGCTCCTCCCATGCCTTTTACCATTTTACCTGGTATCACAAAGTCTGCGACATCTCCATATTGACTACACCCAAGGGCCTACCACAGTAAGTAGCTGATCTCCAGGAGAGGAAAAATTTTATGTGCTCACTCCTAGGACTGTCATATCCAAATGTCCACCACGAATCTGTCCAAACGATTCATCGCTTCCAAATGTCGATGCTCCGGGTAGCGTGGTTACTGATTCTTTGCCTGCGTTGATCCAATCCGAATCCTCTTTACCCTTTTCAGGATATGGTCCACATCCAGTCATGCCATTTTCACTTTGCAGAAAGACGTGAGTACCCATACTGGCTGCGAAGCCTGCGGCCATGGTTGGGATTCCAACCCCTAGATTGCAGTTCATCCCAGTCTTGAACTCCTGGGCTGCGATATGCGCAATCAATTCTCGAGGATCTTCTGTCTTCTTAACATCTTCTGGATTCTTTTTCGAGGAATCATCGTCCAGCGTTTTGAGGATCTCGATCTTGTGCTCATACCTTGCTCCTTTAAAGAGGCGATTGACGTACAGACCTGGTAGATGGACATGTTCAGGCTCAATCTCACCTACTTCAACGATCTCTTCAGCCTCCACAATCACAGTATGAGTAGCCTCTATAAGGTTGTCGATATCGCTTTCGAACATCACCAGGCATCAACATACTTCCCATGATCGCGTTGAAGTTATAGCTCGTTCCCTTAAAGACACAATTCCCCATCTCTGGGAATCTCCATGTCAGAACTGTCTTGGCCAGGAAATTGCATCAAGAAGGAATCACCACTCACTGTCTGCCTTGATAGCTTTGATCCACGCAAAATCTGCCATTTCGAATGCTTCCTCGAGCAAGTAGGTTTTACCTCCAAACTCGCGAGTCTCTCTCTTCTTGTTATACGCAGCTATACTCCCATCGGAGTTATATTTTATGGGTAATTTGCCTTCAGCGAATAAAGTGTGTAGCCCCGTCACCGAGTAAAATGCGGGGATGCCAACTGCACAACATCGAACTTTCTCTGCCAGCTGCAGCAGAACTTAACAATTGGGTTGTCTTGGAGATCAAACATACTGTGCCTTGTGGAATAAGTTCCAACTCCGTTTTACCATTCAAGTAAGCCTGTTCCATAACCTTCGCCCTTCCAATATAACTTGCCCACTGTTTCGAAATTTTGTCCTTCTCATAAAGTCTCCCCAATCCCCAGTTATCATCTCCCGCTTCGGTTGATATTATCTTGAGATCTGTGATCTCCGGTTGCTCGCGAACATATTCAATAATGTTTTCTGGAATTCCATACAGACCGAACCCCCTTATTCATGCCAACCTCGTTCACTAATTATTTTTTAACACATACCCCACCATGATCGTCGCACCTTTCCCACAGCCTTTTAGCGCATCTGAGACTGAGTCGCATATCTGGAAATTCTGGCTTGTTGGAGGCATTTCCGAAGCAAACAATATGGGAGTGAGAACATGCTGTGGAATGTTTCGAGAGTCTGATGAGGGAAATGCTTTCAAACTCTTGATACGGTCCTTAATAAATTTTAATCCGCACAGCGTGATAAGAACATCAACGTCAATCTAACGGCTTCATCGGAAATCTCATCGTCATCCCGAGCACGCCGTCGAGTAGTCACGGGCATTAAAACAGGCCGGTACGGAACATTCCTCTGCCTTGACCTGAATATTACGCAGTCTCACAGAAACTTTTTCTTTCCGTTCCAAAAGGAAATCAAATCAAGGTACGCCTCAGGGTCAGCCTTTTCGGCCATTGAAAAAGTACCGCAACTGAGACCAAACTTGTTGGGTATTCATGGGCTCCGGTATTTCGTGCGGGCATTAAAGAATCACCGAAAGCTAACTTACATCTGGAGGCCGGTAATACTAGCCATCATTGATTCTGGAATCCGATGATATCAATCGCAGTTGAACCATTGACATTAGTCCTGCAATCCAGATTCCGCATTCCTGGATATAATCCATCAGAAAGGACGAAATACAACTCCAAAGTCACAAAATGCCTGCCGTCAATTTCGATACCACTATCTCTCCACTTGTATCAGGGGATATCTCTGCACAAGAAAATTCCGTGTGGCTGGTCTATGCCGCCGTCATCGTGGAGACAATTGCTTCAGCTAGTCATATCACGGAGCTATGGAAATATGTTGTTAGTCAGGTGACAGATGAAACAAAGCAATTGACAATTGCTCGTCGGTTGCGAGAAGGTCTTTTGAAGACAAGTCCGTTAGCAGGCTTTCCCAAGGTAATCGAGAATGAAAATTTACAGAGACTTGATTGACATGAATCCAGGGAATTAACTGTCTGGCAGCTCTTCGAACAGCAGTAAACGAGACCTCTCCCTCCGTGGGAAAGAAACTTGATTCTGATAAATCATTGCGGGCTGACCACGGTGCTCACGAATTAGAGGACCGTGGAAGAGAATTCTTCGACCGAGTCTACGGAAAGGTGGCTGAACGTGTCAAGAATAATATGGCACTCACTTCTGGTGGTGATCTTGATCAGTTCGCGATGTTGAGCATTTATGGGGAGCTGATGGCCGAGGAGCGCATTCTTAATGCGAAGGAGACGGGTCTCATGGAGTTCTTGGTGTGTTATGCATCTTCTGCCGCACCACAGGCTAAGGGGTGAGTTTCTCTATATATGATGCGCGAATTGATACTAACAGGGAGGTTCAGTCACATGCATGGAAGTAGAAACCTTGGAAACTCCAGAGTTGAAATCCAGAAGGGCATAAAACTGGCACAGGATCTAGCTGTTGCATTGAAGGTTCCCATTGATACGGAGTCTATGGACTACGTAAAGAAGGTTGACACTTGGTAGTGTTTGCAGTTTTAGATTTGGTCCGAAGCCTTGAATTGTACGAATATGTACATTGTAGAATTAACAATGTCCGATCACATAAAGGGCCCAGACAAGTTTCGCCGCGACTGCATACGTCTCGAATTTGTAACTTGCTTAGTGATATCCCATAACGACAACTTTTCTTCCCAAACTTCATCTTCTTTGATCAAGATTTCGGCCTCAGCAGTGAGATATTTGACCTCTGTCAAAGACCGTGTACCCCAATCAAAATCTTCTCCTTTCAAGAAAGCGGCAACTGGTGTCAACCATTGCCGAATGAGACTTTTCTCGGATTCTGTCAAGGTATCTCCATTCCCAAAGAACCATATTGACATATCTGTGCCATGGGTTGCTCCCACTTCGGGAGGGAGCCGCTTGTCAACACTTTGGGTTCGCCAATCGATCCGGTATCGATGAATCCTATCCAATGGAACCTCCGCACCAATTGATTGGATGAAACCTCGCATCGTAGAATGAATTTGCAAGTCGGCGTAGAGCCTACCAAAGATGTCTTTCCACTCATCATCTGACCGAGGCTGGGATTTGAATGGCTCGCTGACTGCAACCGCAATGTTGCGAGGATAATCCCACGAAAGTCTATCAACCAAGGATTCATACGAATTTGGTGGATAGACCATTTTATACAAGTGAAACTCTTGAGTAAGATCTCCAATTATCGTCTGGATTCCGAGTTCTTTCATCCGTTTCCCAATCGCACCACTGAAAAGATCCGTGAACAAATCTTCCGACATGAATTCACCATCCAAAATGGGGCGGAAGAATTTCATCTTCATCCTCTCAACAATTTGCACCAGCTCTTCGGGGCTTTTGCCACGCAGTATTTCAAGCTTCCGAGCATGATCCCAAGAACCAGGGATCCCAAGCATAGATGTCAGATCATCAAATTGCTTTTGAGCTTCTTCCACTCGCTTTGGTTCCACCCCGCATCCATTTGACCACTGAAATACCCGTCTGATGATTTGAGATTTCGCGTTCGGCCCAATATCATGTGCCAGCTGATGAACAGTTGAATACGATCCCGCTGAAAGACCTCCGACGGTGATATTATCTTTCGCGCCACCGAAGAACGATATGTTATCATACGTCCATTCGAGAGCTAGGCGTTGATCCCAGAACCCGAAATTGGCACCTGAGGAATGACATATCTCCTTCGAAGATAGAAAGCCGAAGATGCCGAGACGGTAGCCAGGCGAGACGATGATACATTTGACATCTGTCTCACTGATCAGGGCTGTTGGATTGTCCGAATTGTTCGACCCAAATTGAAGAAACCCTCCATCTAGAAGGATTAGTACAATGACACAGTGGGGTGAAAGGGGTGAGAAAGGGGTGAGAAAGGGGCTTTACGTATATAGAAAAACACAGGCCAGCCTCCTCGCGGTGGAGTTCCAATCGGTACATAAATATTGAGCTGAAGACAATCCTCATCTGATACTCGAACGCCAAATTTCGAAGGCTGTGGACAAGGGGAGCAAGGAATTTTGTATTTCCCAGGATTGGTCTCCGTGCCGTAAGAGAAGCTGATCGGTAATGGTTCGGGCTTACGCCACCTTCTTGCTCCTGTTGGGGAAAGAGCGTAGGGCACGCGGGAGAATCGATGGCATTTCGGATTTTTGGTGATGGAGTCAGTCAAGGCCGCTCCTACAAGGACCCCTTTCCCGGGTATCGTCACAAGCATATTGAGAGGGAGAATGCTGAGATCAAAAGCCGAGAATCTGCGAAAGCCCATCTGGAAATCTTCACGTGACATTGACCCCACCGCGTGAACCAAGGCCCTAGTGACCTTTTTTGATATTTGAATATTTCATAGGTGCCTCGCTCATTGTGATATGGTCCCAGCTTCAGTTGACCTCCATCTTCCTTAAGATAGAGTACCAGTAAATACCTCAGATCAAAGGACCCTTCGTAACTAATCCCGTAATTACGGCGATACAAGATCCAAGCCATCCAGAAATGCTAAAAGCTCCTGAGAAGTCTATTTTAATAATTCCATAAGAAAGCCCAACAACGAGCCGTTGAACTATTCTCAAAGGCAGAGCCACATCTGTGAATCGACGAAGAAACTTCACCCAGTCTAAGTCGTCAACAATCTCAAGACCCTATGCTTATAGAAGCCGTGCAGAAGTGCTTTTATTCAGATTTAGGAATTCATGCTTAGATAAACTCCGCAAGCAATGGTTAATGTCAATGCCATCTTCGGGATAGTGGTATAGTTGCAACATCTAATTGTGACCTATAGGTGGGATGCGTTCCTTTGGTTTTGGTTCATAACTGTGGCTAACATGGTCTTCGAGTGGAAGAGATGTGATTACAAGGAGGTCATCTCTTGAATGATCCGCAATGTCGACGTTTGGTAACGCTCGAGTTTCGAACTAAAACCTTGTCAAGTGTTCATGCGCCAATTAAGTAGATGAGTACGGAAGACCCACCGAAACGAATCTAACAAGCACAAATGTCCTGACAAGGAGATACCTTTCAAGGAAACTTTGTGCTTTCATGTGAAATTGGTTGGTGGCAGCAGAGCAGAGTTCTATGAGGTAGGCTTCAATTTTTACAACTTACCCCAAAGACGACAAAGAGTTCTGGATATATTTAAAGAGGGAGTTGATCTACGGGGGAAATCCCAGTTCTGCTTTGAAATCGCATAAGGATACTATTAAGCAGTATGTTGCGGAGCTTTGCAGAAGAGAAGCTTTGGATGACCCGAAGCTGGCAGAGCTACGTATTTCAGGCGAATAATCGCCTACAGGATAATTTTCCCAAATTGAATTTCCTCGAACGGAATCTCTTCGACTAAAAGATCTCGATATACAGAGAGTTTCAGAC
>Ga0182030_10010984_pt1 | contig 18305 bp, 18 predicted proteins | sample 812S3MmetaG_FD_121299 | JGI IMG/M metagenome (GOLD analysis project Ga0182030, IMG submission 121299) | Permafrost microbial communities from Stordalen Mire, Sweden - 812S3M metaG (Illumina Assembly) | ecosystem: Environmental > Terrestrial > Soil > Wetlands > Permafrost | place: Sweden...
GAATCTAAGGATAATAATGAAGTGTTGTTTCTAAATGAAGCCGCAGATTTATTGTTTCATTATAAAGAAATAGAGATACCGGCACTCAAAAAATTCCTTTTAAATAATAAAATTCCTGTAAGAATATAACATATGAAAATAGATTTCGCGAAATTTGAATTAGGCTTAGCACCTGCCATTATCCAGGATTTTCAAACCGGGAAAGTACTTATGCTTGGATACATGAATGAAGAAGCCCTGGCAAAAACACAAAAAGAAAATAAGGTGGTTTTCTTCAGCCGCAGTAAAAAGCGTTTATGGATGAAAGGGGAAGAATCGGGAAATATTTTGCATGTGAAAGAAATATTGGCCGATTGTGATAATGACGCTATTCTTATAAAAGCTGCTCCTGCCGGTCCGGTTTGCCATACAGGCGCCGATACCTGCTGGAATGAAAAAAATGACCCTGATTTTTTAAAGCAACTGGAGAATATCATTCAGCAGCGCAAAAATGAGACATCCGAGCAGTCTTATACCGCATCGCTTTTTAAAGCCGGCATAAATAAGATAGCCCAAAAGGTAGGTGAAGAGGCTGTTGAGTTAGTAATAGAATCTAAGGATAATAATGAAGTGTTGTTTCTAAATGAAGCCGCAGATTTATTGTTTCATTATTTAGTCTTGCTTGCTGCTAAAGGCAGCAGCTTAGATGTGGTAATTGAAATTTTGAAAGGAAGACATAAAATACCTAAGTAAGAAAAGGAAGGTGACCGGGAGGAACGTGGTTCCTCCCGCCATCCTCTAACGTACCTCTATTCGCGACCTGTTAATTAGCGAATGAGGTTTCTGTACACTACGTTTAATATGTTTTTTATAAAATTTCATCTGTATTTTTAACCTTATTATCCCAGGCATGTCCATGGTTTTTGCTTCTTAACGAGGAGGGTGATTGGGGTTTTTAGCTTCATCTATTTATAGGAATTATTTACGGGGTCCGAATAATGCAAAGGGATTAAATACCCACACTTCAGAATTATATCTGTTTGAATATTTCTTTTTAAAGAGCCGGAAAAATCGCAAACCTTTTAGATTGACATTTTCTTTAGTGTTTATCATTATTGCTTGTTTATAATTAAAATATTATTTTTTTTCCTGTAATGCACTCATGGATTCTATAACTTCCATAGAATAATTGTCCTTTGCCTGCATATAGGCTACTGATTCAATTTCGGTAGCTCCAAATTTTCTTTTTTCAAAAGAGGCAGAATATCCCAGGTAAACAATTTCTTTGCCCAGTTCTTTCGCACGAAACAAACTTCTATACATAGCTTGTCTGTATGGTTTGTATTCTTCCTGAAATTCATAATCTATGCCAACCATCATATAGTTGTATGCTTTTTCAGTAACATAGCTGAACATAACTACTACAGGTTTTCTTTCGTTTCTGGTATCAAATTCAGGTTTCAACGTAAGTGTAACTACTTCCCAATTTGAGTTTTTGGCAATATTTTCAAATATTTTAAATGGTAAAGTAAATGTATTTAGCTCGCGGCTCTTATTTTTAACGTTTATGTATAATTGATACCAGTGCTTAATTTCCGCTTCTGTTGGATCTTTGCAAATGGTTAGTTCAAATTTGTCTTCGTGATGAAGAACGTCTTGTCTGATATGCTTTTGCATCCTTTTTGATAAGGTTGCCATAAATTCCTGTTGAGTACTCCACTTAGAAATCTCAGCAGAATGGTTTTTAGGCATATTTACTTTAAAGTAGCCATTCTCCATCATAAAACCATCCACTTCCTGATCGCTTTGGGGAAGGTCTCTGAGCATGGTTGAACTGGTATGGTATTCTTCCTGAAGGGCTGTCATTTTTTTCAATAATATATCAAGCGCATCTTTCCATAAAACAGACGAACGATTTAAGTAAAGATGATTACCTCCTGTAACTGTCGAGCCTATAGAAAGGACCTTAGAAACCAAATAGTAAGGGTCACCTGCGTCCCGCTGTGATTCAATTTGGGAAGAAACACTCTCGGGAGCGAGCATGTCGTCCTTCCATAAAGAAGTAGTAAGGAATGTGGCAAGAATAGGAGTTTGCAGGGCATCTTTAATGATTATATAATCAAAGACCCAGTTGTTTTCTTCTGTCTCATTACCGGTGAAAGTATTTTCGAGAAATTTCATTCCTTCCCAATTATATGAACCGCGTTCTCCTAATAATTGGTCCCAGAGTTGTTTATCAATTTGAGCAATAGATTTACAATGAATAACCTCGAAGTTTGTTTCTGTGATAATGGCAGGTGCTAATTCCACAGGCTTTTCCGTTTTCACCGGGTTCATTTTAAAGGCCTTGTATATTTCTTCAATCGTAAAGTTTTCCTCTGCCAGTACTTCCTTCAAATTTCTTGATAAGGCCTCAATCATTTTTTCAATTTCTTTGAAGCTTTGATTACGGGTAATGGTAAACCGTATACCTGTGTTTTTTATAGGAACAGCAGAAAAAATACCAAGATTAAGATAAAACCCGTCATTAATCATGCGGCTTATCATTTTATATCCTATTTTGGGCAAGCTAACACCAATAAAAAATATGGAGGAATCGGATTCGGAAATAAGAGGAAGCTCATATTTTTTAATCATGCTATTGGCATACTTTATACTTGCATGCAATTGCTTTTGGAAAAGATCAATTTCATCGGAAAGATGAATTTTTGCAGATGCAATTGCCGCACCCAATTGAGATGGTTGCATAGGTCCTGAAAAAATCATAGGGCCTCCGCAAGTTCTAAATCGGCGAGCTAATTCTTCTGTAGGAAAAAGCATTACTCCTCCGCCTGCTGCAAATGATTTATTTAATGAAGTTGCCATAATCATTTTTTCATGTATGGGCTTTTTACTAAGTACATATCCTCTTCCATTCTTTCCAAAGCAACTCATTCCATGAGCGTCATCAACATAAAAATGAAACTCAGGATATTTCTCCAATAATTGATAAACTTCTTCCACCGGAGTGGCATCTCCAAACATGGAGTAAATTCCGTCAGCCATGTACCATACCTTTTTGTAAGATTGGCGCAATAATTTTATTCTTTCTTCTAGCAAATCCATGCGGTTATGACGAACCAGTTCAGTATGCACTCCTTTAGACTTGATAAGGTTTACTGCTGTTTGCACAGAATGATGAACTTGATGGTCAAGTATTACAGCATCATTGCTTCCAATAAACAAGGGGATGGCTCCGATATGTCCTAAGGTGGTGGTTGGTGTTACAACCGCATGGGTTTCAAATAATTTGCTAAGTAAAGATTCTAATTCTGAATAGTAACGGTTAGATATGTAGGTTCTGGAAGAGGAAAACTGGGTTCCATAGCAATCAATGGCATCTTTAGCCCCTTGTTTCAGCCTATAATCAAATTCAAGGCCTAAATAACTGCAGGAGCCAAAATTGATAACTTCTTTGTTTATTTCGCCATTCAGGAAAATTTTACTGCCCGTAATTTTAAAATTTCCTGTATTTAAGTGAAGTACGTCTTTTTTTGCACCATAGGTAATTATTTCGTCAATGGTGTCAATCAGGGAGATTGTTTCTTTCATAGTAGAATTTATTAGGTTTAAATACCAAGATAGCTAAAACAGGGTTATTAATTCAACGACGCAAAAGTATATCGGCTGAAAAGCTTAAACATCAGTAATTATACGGAATTTTCTAAAAATTTTCTATGTGATTTACTTAAGTGGATTACTTATGATAGTAAGATTTTCCGTAACTTTACATACGAATTTTACGTTAGAACCTTGGATAGATATTGGAAAAGAAGGGTGCATTTTTATTATTATTAACTCATAAGCATTTAAGTATTAAGTGAATAAAGCTCCTTTTATTACTCCTTATATAAGTATGGAAATCAGAGATGATATTCTCTACTTTACTTATCTTTCCGGGGGTACTATACATTTAGACATTGCTAAAGAAATAGTGAATCAGCGTTTAGAATATACAAATAAAGTTCCATATCCATTATTAGTTACATATGAAGGCTTAAGAGCAATGGACAAACAGGCTCGTGATTATTTTGCTGCAAAAGAAGGAGTTGAAGGGGTTTTAGCAGCTTCTTTAGTTGTTAATTCCATTTATACCCAATTCTTTGGAAATATGTTTCTTAAGATAACCCAGACATCAATTCCATCCAAATTATTCACGGATAAGCAGGAAGCTTTGAAGTGGCTGGAGCAGTTTAAGCCGAAATCCTAAGGTTTTAATTATATTTGCGCCCTAAGGAAGAAGCAAAATATGGATTCCCGGCTCGAGGACATAAATAATTTATTGATTCGTTACTCATTAGGTGATTTTGATTACAGCATACAACCTTCGGAGAAGTATGACGAGATTGATGCTTTTATCACTAATATAAATATGCTTGGAGAGGAACTCAAAACCTCTGTAATTTCCCGTGATTATTTTAATAACATTTTTCACTCTGTTTCCGACATGTTGCTTGTATTGGACAATAAAGGAGAAATAACCAGCATTAATAAAGCTGTTACAGATAAACTAAAGTATTCCGAAAACCAACTAAAAGAGACCTCCATAAATTTTATTGCCGGTGATGATAGCAGGCTTTTTGAATATATAAGAAGTATGCTCGGTAAAAACGGAGTCCTTAACAACCTCGAAATCGTTTTCCAATCCCTTGAACTGACCTCATTACCTGTGAGTCTTTCTTGTAGTTATTTGTATAATCAACATCAAGTTAGAATAGGGTATCTAATTATTGCAAGAGATCTTTCTAAAATAAAGGAATTCGAAAACTCATCTAAGGAAACGGAAAGAAAATTCAGAAAAGTTTTTGAAGATTCCTCTGATTGTTTTTTTATTACAGATATAAAAGGGAAGTTTATTGACCTGAACCGCGCCGGTTACGAACTGCTAAAATGCGATAGTGCATCAATTAATACAAATTCCTTTTTTGACTATATTTATGACGAAAGTGAGAGGGCTGCATTCACGCGTCAAATTAATGATAAAGGAGTTGTGCCGGATTGCAAAGTGAAAATAAGAGATAAGGAAAATACTATTATCGACTGCCTGATTTCGGCTAATAAAATAATTAATGAATTTGGCGAAACAAGCGGGTTTCAGGGAACCATAAAAAATATGACCAGACAAAAAGAAATTGAAAACCTTTTTGTTAGAACCATTGTAGATACCCAGGAAAAGGAACGCAATAGAATTGTTAAAGACCTACATGATAGCTTGGGACAGCAGTTATCGGCAATTAAATTTTTCCTCGGGACACTTAAAAGCATAAAAGGAAAGGTTTCTCCTGAAAAGTATGATGAGTTACTTACCAAGTCAGATACCGCTTTGAATGAGGTAATGGCAGAACTTTCAAACATTTGTTTTAATATTATGCCGGGGACACTTCAAAAATTCGGACTCAATCATGCTATACATGAACTTTGCAACAAAATAAAGCTGAGTAATACTATTGATTTTAAAACAGACATTGCCCCGGATTTCCCGGTACTTGATAAAAACTTGGAGGTCACTATATTTCGAATAGTACAGGAGTTCATCAACAATGCTTTAAAGCAGGGGTTTGCTCAAAAAGCAAGTATAAAAATGGTTTCCGATCCGGAAGAAGGCAAGCTTTTCATTGTTCTTAAAGATACCGGAAAGGGTTTCGACTTGAAAAAAGTAGAAGAATCTAAAGGCATGGGATTAAAGAATATAAAATCGCGTATTGAATCATATACCGGCTTTGTTAAAATTTCAAGTATTATTGGAACCGGCACAACATATGAAATAATGATTCCATATAAAGACTATTTGATTAAGTGAGTAAAAATGTACGAATATTAATTGTTGACGACCATAAAATGGTTAGAGAAGGTATTCGTTCTATGCTTGAATTTCAGGAATCCAAATTCAAGTTTTTTATTAATGAAGCCCGTGATGGAGAAGAGGGCGTGGAAATTGCAGGGCAGAATTCCTACGATATTATAATAATGGATTATCAGTTGCCCGGAATGGATGGCGCTGATGCGGCAAGAATGATTTTAGAAAAGAACCCGGAAGCCAAAATACTTGCCCTGTCTAATTATAATGAATACATGTATATTGACCGAATGATAAAAACTGGAGTAAAAGGCTTTGTATTGAAAAACGTTACTCCGGAAGAACTTATTAAGCAATTGAAACAATACTTAAGGGAAGTAATTATTTCTCAAACGATGTCGCTATTAAGCTATTAAATTTTGGAGATAGCAATCCTGATTCACTTTCTCGGTTGCGTAATCCAAAAATGAAAATATTCGAAGACCTTTCCAGCCGCGAAACAGAAGTTCTTAAATTAGTAGGGGAAGCAAAATCGAATGATGAAATTGCGGAACTTTTAAGTATCAGTAAAAGAACGGTAGAATCGCATAAGCAGAATTTGCTTAGAAAGATAGGAGTTAAAAACACATCTGAATTGATAAAATTTGCTGTGGAATTGTCCTTGTAGCAGATTTTTTCATTTTTTAATGTTTTATTCATTTATTCCGCATTCCATTAAATTATTACTTTTGCTTATCTTTTGACAATTAACTTAGTTGGTTGTTAAAAGTATAGAGCACATTACAATCGGACAAAAAAGTCGTTTCGGTACTTCTCTGAAAGGAAGTAATAAAATGGGGGATTAGCTCAGCTGGCTAGAGCGCTTGCATGGCATGCAAGAGGTCATCGGTTCGACTCCGATATTCTCCACTTCAATAATGAGTATGTTTAAACGTATAGCCAGTATTTTATTTACCCTATTTTTGAGCAGCATTTCTTTCGCACAGAAGGATTTTGCAGTGAAAATAGTAGATACCCTGGCGTCGCCTTATATGGGCGGCAGAGGGTATGTTGGCGATGGAAACCAAAGAGCAGCGGATTACCTTAATTCGCAATTTAAAGCCCTCGGACTTGAACAATTTGGAAGTTCATACGAACAGAAATTTGAATATCCGGTAAATACCTATCCAACTTCATATATAGTAAGTATAAATGGAGAAATGGCAGAACCCGGTGCCGATTATATTGTAATTCCGTCTACCCCCACAATCAAAGGAAATTATAATGTGGTAAGATTCGACAGGTCAATATTTAAAGACAGCAATAAGCTGAAAGCTTTCTTGGCACATGATTATAGTCAATCTTTTATTCTGGTGGATGATTCCGGCGTAACTGATAAAAAAGAAAAAGAAGTTTGGGGAAGTATTCAATCTAACCCTTTTAAAGCAAGGGGACTTATTATTTTATGTGATAAACTTACCGAAGAAACCTCTGGAACTGTTTCTGACTTTGCACTACTGAATGCTTTGCGCAAAAGCCCCTTCCGTTATGCAACCACTATTAGCGTAGATATTAAATGCAAGCTCATTAAAAGCTTCCCTACACAAAACCTTATCGGATATATTAAAGGCAATATTCAACCCGATACATTTATTGTATTTACAGCACATTACGACCATCTTGGAATTATGGGTGAAATCTATTTCCCTGGGGCCAATGATAATGCAAGTGGCGTAGCCATGTTGCTTAGTCTTGCCAAATATTACTCGCAACATCATGATAGTTTACGTTACTCCATTGCTTTTATAGCCTTTAGTGGAGAAGAAATGGGCTTGTTAGGATCTAAATATTACACCGAACATCCATTATTTCCGCTCGGAAACATCCGCTTCCTTATCAATATGGATATTTTGGGTACCGGCGATGAAGGCATAATGGTTGTTAACGGTGCCGTCTATAAATCCGCATTCAACGACATGGTAAATATTAATAACCAGCAACATTTACTTAAAGTAGTTAAGGCCCGCGGTGAGGCAGCTAACAGCGACCATTATTTCTTTTATCAGGCTCATGTACCCTCTGTTTTTATTTATACGATGGGAGGTATTAAAGCTTATCATGATATTTACGATCGCAGGGAGACATTGCCACTTACCGATTTCGACGAAGTATTTAAACTTCTCAGGCAGTTTACATGCGACATTAACTATAATCGGTTTTAGACTGGCCTGCCATTATAAACACCAGACTAGTATTGTCGTAATCGTAACAAGATAGTTTTCTGTTCCATTTTTTTTCAATTTAGTAGATATAATAGGATAAAATGTGCTTGTTGTCGCTTGCATACCTTTTAGTTCTTTGCTCTTAGTATCTTTGTGAAGTTATTGGTTTAATTTATAATCATAAAATTAGATGTTGTATTTAGTTCCGACCCCAATAGGCAACTTGGAAGACATTACCCTGAGAGCGATCCGCATTTTAAAGGAGGTGAATCTCATTCTTGCTGAAGACACCCGCAAAACGTCTATCCTGCTAAAGCACTATGACATACAAACACCTGTTATTGCATATCATCAGCATAATGAACATAGCCTTACCGTCCGCATAGCAGAGCGTATAGGTAATGGCGAAAACATAGCCATAGTAACCGATGCCGGAACACCTGGAATCTCCGATCCGGGATTTATGCTCGTTCGGGAATGTGTTGCTAAAGGAATTAAAACGGAGTGTTTGCCCGGAGCTACTGCTTTTGTACCTGCACTTGTCAACTCCGGGTTGCCCTGCAACTCTTTCTATTTTGAAGGTTTTCTTCCCCATAAAAAGGGAAGAAACAAAATTATGGAATCTTTAAAAGATTCAGTCCAAACCATGGTTTTTTATGAATCGCCATTCCGCCTGCTAAAAACATTGGAGCTATTTTCTGCCACTTTTGGAGCAGAGAGAAAGGCGGCCGTATCGCGCGAGTTAAGTAAGCTGCACGAAGAAAATGTTCGAGGTAGCCTTGCTGAGTTACTAACGCATTTTTCAACTTCAACTATTAAGGGTGAGATAGTTATAATAGTTGCAGGTAAAGAAGATTAACATTTTTTAACAAGCATTTTAGCCCCGTTTCCCTATTCTTCGGATATTTGCCATATCAAACATTAAAATCATTCGCCATGAAGAGCAAAGTAACATTCACTATTTTTATTTTTTCAGTGCTATTTGCATTTACAACAAAAGCCAGTGCCCCTACAGGAGATACGAATAGAATGGATTCGAAAGGCATGAAACAAGGACTTTGGGTTGAGAATTTAGGCCCCACAAAATGGATTGGTAATTACGTTGATGGAAAAAAGGAAGGTGTTTGGGTTAGCCATCACTCCAATGGAATAGTTGATGAAATAGTAACTTACAAAAATGGGTTAAAAAACGGAGCAGATTATAATGTGGACAATAATGGATACTACCACAGTGAAATGAATTATACTAACGATACCCTGGATGGCATATCTGTAGAATATTCTCCCGGAGGAAAAATAAACGGTGAAAAGTATTACACGATGGGTGTATTAAATGGTATTTATATGATGTATGGCCCATCGGGAATGGCTGCGGAAGAAGGCATGTATAAAAAAGGGAATAAAGACGGAGATTATAAGTGGTATTATTCCGATGGTAAAATAGCCTCAACTTATCATTATGTAAACGGAATACAGGAAGGCCCTTTTGAAAGCTATTATGAAAATGGAAATATTCTTAATAAAGGAATACACAAAAACAATAACTATGAAGGTGAGTATACTGAATTTTTTGAAAGTGGCAAAGTAAAAAGAATTGGAAATTATAAAGGCGGTAAGGAAATTGGCGAGTGGAAGGAATATGCTGAAGATGGAAGAATGCAAGTGGAAGGTTCATATTCCGATGGGAAAAAGACGGGTGCATGGAAAGAATATAATGATAGCTTTAACCAACTTACTACTACCAAATATTCAGATGGAAATGTAAATGGAAAACCGGAGGTTAAAAGCGTTACTCCTCCGCCGATTCCGGCTGCGGCAAAAGACGATACTAAATCTGACAATACTACTACTACCCCTAAGAAGTAACCTTAGTATCTCCAACCAAAGATTTTTCTACAAGATACTCTGCAATTTGAACAGCATTAGTAGCAGCGCCTTTACGAAGGTTGTCTGCCACTATCCATATATTTAATGTGTTAGGTTGCGATTCATCCCTACGGATGCGTCCTACAAAAACCTCATCCCGTCCTTCAGCATCTTTGGGCATAGGATATATGTTTTTTGAAGGATCGTCCACTACTATAATTCCTTTACTTTGCTTTAAGAGGTTCTTTACATCCTCTATTTTAAAGTCGGTTTCAAATTCTATATTCACAGATTCAGAATGACCTCCTTTTACAGGCACACGGACAGTTGTAGCCGTTAGGCGTATATTCTCATCACCCATTATTTTCTTGGTCTCATTTACCATTTTCATTTCCTCTTTTGTATAAGCATTTTCAAGGAACAGATCTATATGAGGAATAACATTCATATCAATATCATAAGGATATGCCTTTACACCGCTTTTCCCAATTCTTTCATCCATCATTTGCGATACGCCTTTATGACCTGTACCCGATACTGATTGATAAGTTGAAACAACAACGCGTTTTATTTTATACTTTTCATGCAAGGGCATTAAAGCTACCACCATTTGAATGGTTGAACAATTAGGGTTAGCAATTATCTTATCGGTTGCTGTAAGTACAGATGCATTTACTTCCGGAACGATCAGTTTTTTTGTTTTATCCATTCTCCATGCGGAGGAATTATCTATTACTGTTGTACCTGCTTCTGCAAATTTTGGAGCCCACTCAAGCGATACGCTTCCGCCGGCAGAAAACAAGGCAATATCGGGTTTAGCTTTTACAGCATCCGTCAACGAAATAATTTTATAGGTTTTCCCCATAAAAGTAACTTCCATTCCTACCGATTTTTCAGACGCTACAGGTATAATAATATCAACCGGAAAATTACGCTCTTCCAAAACCTTCAACATGGTTCTGCCCACTAATCCTGTGGCGCCTATTACTGCGATTTTCATTGCTTAAATATTTTTTATTTTTTTAATACAATATCTCATACAACTGGGCTTCTTCCGATGTGCCTTCTTGATGTATGAATTTTAGTTTTTCCGGATATTTTTTGGCTACTGGATAAATAAGTCTGTTCATGGTATTGATAATCTGACCATCAGCTTCCAGGGGGTTTAGCCTAAGCTTAGCCATTAAGATGTACCTGACATGGTTTCTTTTAAATAAAGAGATAACTGAATCGGCATTGGTTTGATGAACGCTGTCAACGCTATATACAGGGAAAAATTGCCGGCCATTTGAATACATAAAAGACATGGGTGATTTTCTGCAAGCCACTAGCGAATCTTTTGGTAGATTTTCGCACCATTGGCTTAGTTTCAGATAGTTTATCCAATCAGGAGTGAATCCATAATAAATATCGCCATGTAAATTTTTACTAAGTATTGGCAGGTTTTCTTTCGCTTTTTTTATGGTAGAATTGAATTCAGAAATGAAAACAATAGGTATAATTAATGTTATGAGCAGCTGTATTCCCCAAGGAGCCTTTTTACAAATATCATATAATGCATATAGAAATAGTATTAGCAGGGAGGGTACATATATCATGATGAGACGGGGTTGGTCCCAACGGGTTTGTAAAGCCACAAATGTAACTCCTGTCATACTTATTATATAAAGCCCCACTGCAAGCAAATACCAGTTTTTTGATTTGATGGAACGGTATATGGAAAAAAGCAATAGCAGAACTGTAAAAAATGTTAATGATGGAATTGTGTCGGTTTCATTGTCGGACCGAAATCCTAATATTTGAAAAATGCGCTTGGAGATATATAAGTCACTGTTTTGGAAAAAACGTGCAATAAACCCATCAAAAGTTTCTTTACCTAATGAGGCATTGTAGGGATCTTTTAAAAATAAAAAGCTCGATTGCCCTTTCCATTGAATGACACCGGTGTTCCAAAAAATCCTTTCAAGTATGGTAACGGGAATTTCAAAAACAAGGAGTGCGCCCACTAAATATAAAACATACTTGAATTGCTTACGAATGATAAAATATATAATTAGACCGCCAAGGCAAGAAATGCCGACGTTTCGCGTTAGGGCAAGTAAAGAGACAAAAAGCCCGACAGGCAACCAGATTCTCCATGAATCTTTAAGTGACGCCTTGTTATTGAGCTGGAGATAATCTTGTAATTTGAAGAAATAATAAAATAAGATATATTGTAATGCCATAAAGAAAGATTCAATATAAGTTAGACTGGCAAAGCTTAATATATATGAATTAATAGCCGTTAATAGCAGAACAGAATAAAGTATAAATGCAGGTATTCTTCCTTTAAATGCTTTATAAAGAAATAGTAACCCAATTAAGTTGAAAATTAGAGAAAGTGATTTGAAAAAAATAATTTTTATACCGATAAATGGAACAAAGATGCCAAGCATTAAAGGATACATAGGCCCTACTACGGAAGGGAAAATGCCTTTATGGATAAAATTAAAAGCATCCATAATATATAAGGAATCATCTCCGCCTACATCCATTCTTGCATTAAAAAGCAAAAGAGAAAACAATAAGCTTGTTCCGAAAATAAGAATCAATAGAGCTTTTGAATTTTTCTCTGTCCAATTATCCATGGAACTAAAAAGCGTAGAAGGCGCTTTTTTTTGAGGAGAATAAACAGGAGGTTTTTTATCTCTTACTTTTGTAGTAACATGCTTGGCTTTGGGCTTATTGGGTTGAGCCATATTCTTTTATTTTAAGGATAGGGTGGTTTCGCCTATTTCCGCCTGGTCAGCATATATTTTAATAATGTATTTTCCCGGAATAAACCCAACATTACTCTCACAATAAATAGAGAGACTCATTTCTTGGTTTGCATAGTCAATAGTCTGGGTGCCTGAATAAAATCCTTTTGTGCCTTCAAAACTGAAAATGCTGGCCTCGTCGGCGGTTTTAGAAAGTTCTTTCGCATCGGGTGATATTACCCGGATATATATGGTTTTGTTTCCACTTTGAGCAATACGGTTTGCGGCAAGTGAAAACTGTACTTTTATTTTTTCAGCTTTACGGGCCTTTGCAGTAGTGACTTCCTTTCTTCCAAACCGGAGAAATATTCCGTCTGCACCAATGGCACTGGCCTGAAGTAAGGAACCCTGAACTATTTTGTCCTGCAATTCTCCCTTTTCCTTTTTTAGTTGACTGGAGTTTTGTTTTTCTTCATCCAGCGATTTAACAGCAACATTTCTTTCTACCGTTAGTTTTTGGTTAAGGGTATTGAGCGAATCAATAGTATGTACAAAGCCCTGCATAATTGTACGGAGGGTTGCCGTTTCCTTTTTCAACTGGGCAATAATGTAAGGATCGTTTCTATATTTCTCAGCCTGTTGCATAAGCATCGTTATAGTATCCTTTTTACTATCCAACTGGGCTTGTATATCCTTGTTGTTGGTTCTTAATGATGCATATTGCGCCTGTAAACCGATTAGGTCATTCGTGAGGCTGTCTGTTTTATATTTATCAACTTCTACAATTTTTGTTTTTTCAACCATTGTTTCATGTACTGTCCAATATTGCCAGCCAAGTATAGCAATAAGAACTAATAAAATAAGGATGATTATTATCAGGAAACGATTGCGACGATCCTCTTTTTCAGGCTTTTTGTTTTCAGGTTCAGTATTGACGGTATCCATAAGTATGATTTAAAGCACACAAATGTACTATTTTTTTTGAGGGTGTTAGCCGGCATTTATTTTAAAAACCTAAGGCTTGTATATGGAGTAGAGGGGGTTTATAAATATTTTACCTTTCCGCTATGAAGGTAAAGGCAAAATTTAATACTTTCGCCCAACTTCTAAAAAAAATCATGAAAAACAAAATACTTGTAATAGGAGCCGGTGGACAAATAGGCAAAGAGCTTGTTGAAGAACTTTGCAAGATCTACGGAAATGAAAATATTGTTGCATCGGATATTAAGCCCGATTCAGCTTCCCCCGCTACATTTGAGGTGCTCGATGTTATGGATGCAAAAGCTATTGCAACTGTTGTCAAAAAGCACAATGTTAACGAAGTATATCTGCTCGCCGCTTTATTATCTGCTACTGCCGAAAAATTCCCCGAAAAGGGCTGGCAGCTTAATATGGTAGGGCTGTTAAACGTTCTTGAATTAATGCGGGAGAAGGTTATAAATAAACTTTTTTGGCCCAGCTCCATTGCAGTTTTTGGTCCCAATACACCTAAAGTAAATACACCACAGTATACTATTATGGAGCCAAGTACTGTTTACGGAATTAGTAAACAAGCAGGGGAACGTTGGTGCGAATATTATTTTAACCGCTATGGAGCTGATGTAAGGAGCTTGCGCTATCCGGGACTTATAAGTTACAAGTCTCCTCCGGGTGGAGGAACAACAGATTATGCAGTGGATATTTACCATGAAGCTTTGGCAAAAGGCAGTTATGAATGTTTTTTGAATAGTGGTACTATTTTGCCAATGATGTATATGCCCGATGCGCTCAAAGCTACTATAGGAATTATGCAAGCCGATGCAGATAAGGTTAAAATACGTTCCAGTTACAATCTTGCTGCTATAAGTTTTTCACCAAAGGAAATTGCGGAGGAAATTAAAAAGCATATTCCTGGTTTTGAAATTACATATAAAGCTGATCCAAGGCAGGCAATAGCTGATAGTTGGCCCCAATCTATTAATGATAGTGAAGCGCGCCAACATTGGGGGTGGAAACACCAATATGCACTTGATACAATGACGACCGACATGCTTTTGCATCTTGGCAAAGCAAAAAAATAATTCGTTGTGGGCCACAGGAAGCTTAAAAAATTTGCTGAAGTAGCAGAATTCTCTAATGTTTTTCAAACACATTTATTTCCGGAAGATGGAATTGTATTTCCATTAAAAGGCAAATGGAAAGAAGACTATTTTAAAAATAATAATCCCATTACCCTTGAATTAGGTTGTGGAAGGGGAGAATATACAGTAGCACTTGCCAAGCGTTTCCCCCAAGGTAACTTTATTGGAATGGATATAAAAGGGGCCCGCCTTTGGAAAGGAGCTAAGGCAGCCCTTGAAGAGAACTTGGCGAATGTAGCTTTTGTCCGTAACCGGATTGATTTTATTGAAACCTATTTTGCTCCGGGTGAAGTGCGTGAGATATGGATACCTTTTCCTGATCCATATCCCGGGAAAGAACAAAAGAGACTTGTAGCCCCCCCATTTATAAAAAGGTATCGGAATATAGCTCCTGCAGGCACTATGGTCCGCCTTAAAACAGATAATCAGAATTTATATGAATATGCTTTGGAAGAGGTAAATACGCAGAACTATCCATTACTCAGTTCTTCCGGAAATGTTTATGCAGACCAAGTAAACTTAGGTGTTGAACGTTTTTCCCTGCTCACCGAAATACAGACTTATTATGAAAAGCTGTTTCTTTCAGTAGGTTCAAAAATTCATTATGTAGAGTTTAGTATTTAGCTTAATTTAGCAACCCAATTTTAAGAGAATGAAATTTATAGCCGAAATAGATGTAATGCCATTGAAAGCCTTACTCGACCCACAGGGAAGAGCAGTAACCTCTGTATTGAAGAATATGGGGATGCCCGAATTTGAAAATGTTCGTATTGGTAAGCATATTACCCTGGAGGTGGAAGCTGATGCAGAAGAAAAAGCAAAAGTGATAGTGGAAGAAGCCTGCAAAAAGCTTCTTGCCAATCCTATTATGGAAAGCTTCCATTATTCCATAAAAGGAAATTAGTTTGTGAGGAGAAGATTTTCTCCTATTCTCCAAATTGATAAGCCTTTGGATTTCTAAAAATTATAAAAAAGCAGCTCTTTTTTGCTTGTTTATTCAAAAACTTTATACATTTGTGTTTATAATGGGTAGTTGCAAATAGCAAACATGTCAATAAAACCAGCGTTTCCAATATATATTCGTGTAGTAGCAATTGTAATGCTTTTTGCCATGTTTCATTATATGGTGGGTTACCGTTTAGTAAACTCTTTAGGCATTATTTGCGCAAAGGATGAAGCAAAAGGGATGGTAAAGAACAATAGTAATATCAAAAAGCTTATTCTTACAGCTTCGGACTATAGTTCCTTAAAGTGGACAGAAAAAAATAAAGAGTTTTCTTTTAATAATGAAATGTATGATGTGGTAAGCATCCAAAAATTGGGCAATGCTTATGTTGTTTCAGTTTATTGTGACGATAAGGAAACCTCATGGATAGCGTCATTGAACAATTGTGAAAAGGAAATATTTCACCCTGACCAAAGTGCAAAAGGAACAAAATCGGTGGAAGATATAATGTCATCTTTCCAAAAAAACTACACACCTGCTTCGGAATTTAAGATATGCATATATCCCTCTGTTGGGCTCATTCGGACAGTTGTTGCTGTTCAACAGCATCCTTTACTAACTCCCAATAACATCTGGCATCCGCCAACCATCTGCTAATCTTTTCTGACATTATGTCAGGATTGATTTTTCGTTCTTGATTTCGCCCAAAGCGGAGTTTGGAGCACATCTATTTGTCTATTGATTTTTCAATAGAGATGATTTTTTAAACATAAACAATTCAATTACCATGAAATACTTAAAACTATTTATATCTGCTATTGCCCTGTTTTCCTTCATCACAGGATTTTCACAAAATTCATTAACCGGAAAAGTATCTGATTCTGCCGGTAAAAATACTTTGCCCGGTGCAGTAATATATATTCCCGATCTTAAAGTGGCTGCACAAACTAATGCAGATGGGACCTATATCCTTTCTAATCTTCCTAAAGGAACCTATATTATAGAAGTACAAATGTTAGGATACAAAGAACAAAGCCAACCTATAAAAATTCAAGGAAGTGTTACCCAAAATTTTAGTTTGCAACAATCTACAGTTCATGAAGACGAGGTAGTAATAACTGGAAACACAAGGGCAACTGATCTGAAGAATACCCCGTATTCTATTACTGACGTATCCAAACAAAATCTGAATGAAAATGCATCTACTAATGTTATTGATGCTATAGCGCTTACACCGGGGGTATCGGCAATAACAGACGGGCAAAGTATTTCTAAGCCAGTTATACGAGGATTGGGATATAACAGGGTATTAACCATCAATGATGGTGTTGAACAAATTGACCAACCTTGGTTTGATGAGTTTGGAATTGAAGCCGACCCCGATGCTGTCGACAGATACGAAATATTAAAAGGCCCTGCCTCGTTAGCCTACGGTTCCGATGCTATTTCCGGGGTATTAAACCTCATTCCGGAAGCGCCTCTTCCTAATGGAGTAACACAAGGAGAAGTACTGTCTAATTATCAAACAAACAACGGCTTGATTAATACCATGGCCCGCCTGGCAGGAACATCCATGAATGGTATCTCATGGAGTGGACGTATTGATAATACAATGGCACATGCTTATCAAGATCCTTATGATGGGTATGCTTTGAATTCACAGTTCAGTGATTTAAATACAGACGGTACTATCGGAATACATAAAAGCTGGGGCTATTCACAACTCCATGCCAGTTATTTTGACATGTATACAGGTATTATGGATGGTACCAGAGATTCTGCAACCGGACTGATGGAAAGGAATGTTGCCTATCCTGACCTTAATGGTGGGGCAGGAACTACTTTTGAATTACCTACAACAGAAGAGCAAAAATCGTATACTCCTTTTGTAATTTATCAAAGGATTCAACATTATAAATTAGTATGGGATAACAGTGTGGCCTTGGGAAGCGGTCATATTAACGCTATATTTTCGTTCCAAAAAAATCAAAGGCAGGAAACCAATGATCCTACTATGCCTAATACACCGGATATTTATTATTATTCCACAGGAGAAACGTTTGACGTTCGTTATTCTTCTCCACAAATAGGAGGGTTTAACTTTGCTGTAGGCTCAAATGGAGTGGCTCAAACTTCACAAAGCTTAGGTACTTTAATGCTTATACCGAACTACAATTATTTTCAGGTTGGAGGGTTTGCCGTAGCAAGTCAAAAAATAGGAAACCTAAACCTGAGTGGAGGTTTAAGGTATGATACTAGGACATTCAATGGACTTGATCATTGGATAGACACATCAGCGTCTTCTCCTCAGGTACCTGTTCCTGCAGGTACGCCGGATGCCTTTGAAGAATTCCATGCCTTCACAACCACTTTCAGCGGCATGTCATGGAGTTTAGGAGCTACTTACGATTTTACCAAAAATATTTATATGAAAGCCAATGTTGCAAGCGGCTGGAGGGCGCCCAATGTGGCTGAGGCAGGAGCTAACGGAGTACATGACGGAACAGTTGTCTATGAACTTGGAGACCCAACCCTGAAACCGGAAACAAATATTGAAGAAGATGTTGCCGTAGGAATAAATTCGAAAGATGTAAGTTTTGAAGTGGATGGATTTGTAAA
>Ga0182030_10010985_pt1 | contig 18305 bp, 16 predicted proteins | sample 812S3MmetaG_FD_121299 | JGI IMG/M metagenome (GOLD analysis project Ga0182030, IMG submission 121299) | Permafrost microbial communities from Stordalen Mire, Sweden - 812S3M metaG (Illumina Assembly) | ecosystem: Environmental > Terrestrial > Soil > Wetlands > Permafrost | place: Sweden...
CAAAGGGGCGAGGGCAATAAAATCCATCCTCCCCTCGGTGGCCGTGGCGACCGAGGGGCCCGGGGGTGAGGGGGTCCTTGCAACATGCCATTGTCAAATCTTATCCGGGACACCACACTAGGAGTCAGGAGTCAAAAGCTAGGAGTTAGAAGCTAGAATGTCCTTTACCCGTCCGCCGACAAGTGGGTTCATGCGCCAGTGCCATTCTAGCTTCTAACTTCTGGCTCCTGGATGCTGCTCTTATGACGATTCTCTTTTACATCTTCGCCGCCGTAACCATTTTGGCTGCGCTGAATATGGTGCTGCAACGCACACCGGTCTATAGCGCGCTTTCCTTGATTGTGGTGCTCTGCTCGCTGGCGGTGGTGTATTTGCTGTTGGGCGCGGAGTTTATGGCGGTCCTTCAAGTCATCATATATGCCGGCGCCATTATGGTGTTGTTCGTTTTCGTCATTATGCTTCTCAATGCCGGGCACGAAGTTCCGAGCCATCGGAGCCGTATCGCCAAATGGCTTGGTGCGCCCCTGATGGGCGCTTTCCTGGTGGAAATGCTGGTAACGATCAGGGACCAATTTCCCACCACGCCGGCGGCTACGGCAGCGCACCTCGACGGAAGCCCCGCGGCGATCGGCCACTTGCTATTCCGGAGTTATGTGTTGCCCTTCGAGGTGACTTCTATCCTGATCCTGGTGGCTGTGCTCGGTGCGGTGGTATTGGCGAAGAAGGATTTCTGAGGTCGAGAACATGGTTCCACTCTCACATTATTTGGCGCTCAGTGTGATTCTCTTTGTTCTCGGCGCCGCCGGCTTCATCTTCCGGCGCAATATCATTACCATTTTCATGTGCATCGAGTTGATGCTGAACGCGGTGAACCTGGCATTTATTGCCTTTTCGCGGTCCCTGGGAAATCTGGATGGTCAGATCTTTGTGTTCTTCGTCATTGTGGTGGCTGCCGCGGAGGCGGCCGTGGGACTGGCCGTTATCATCGCGCTCCACCGCAATCGCGAATCGTTGAATATTGAAGATGTGGATTCAATGAAGATGTAGGGGCGCGCCGCGCGCCCAGGCGTCCGGTCCAGATAACCCAGTTGGAAACGGCGATTGGCAATGTTTCACAAGATACTTTCATGAACCTGGAAATCTTACTCCTTCTCATGGTGCTGCCTCCGCTCGCGGGCGCGGCCCTCAATGGCCTTTTCGGGCGCCGCTTTTCGCGGGCCACGGTCTCCTTCATTGGATGCGGCGGGGCGGGCCTTTCCATGGTTTTTGCACTTCTCTCGGCCTGGATCTACTCGACGTCCGCAAGCCAGCCCGCACCTTTCACCCATAGTTACTTCACCTGGATCCAAGCGGGTGAGTTGCACGCCAACTACGCGCTTTACTATGACCGGCTGACTTTGATTATGACCCTCACGGTCACGGTTGTCGCTTTCCTGATCCATCTCTACTCGCGCGGCTACATGGAGCATGAAGGCGGTTACTACCGCTTTTTCACCTACCTGAACCTTTTCCTCTTCATGATGCTCACGCTTGTCACAGCCTCCAACTACCCGCTGATGTTTGTGGGTTGGGAGGGCGTCGGGCTCTGCTCTTACCTGCTCATTGGTTTTTACTTCCGGAAAAAATCCGCCTCCGATGCCGGTAAGAAGGCGTTCATCGTTACGCGCATTGGGGACGCAGGCTTCACCGTGGGTGTGGCTCTGCTGTTCTGGACTTTTCACTCGCTGGATTTTCAGACCGTCTTTAAGAGTGTCGCCGCTTTGCGCCAAGGCGAGTTCGAAAGTGTCCTGACCGCCGTCGGACTCCTCCTCTTCCTGGGCGCGGCGGGCAAATCCGCACAACTCCCCCTTTACGTGTGGCTTCCCGATGCGATGGAAGGCCCCACGCCGGTGAGCGCCTTGATCCACGCCGCCACGATGGTGACGGCAGGAGTCTACCTGGTGGCAAGGTCGAGCATCATATTCGCGCATGCTCCTTCCGCTCTGATAGTGGTTGGCGTTGTGGGTTGCCTGACGGCGGTCTTTGCGGCGACCATTGCGCTGACGCAGAACGACCTGAAGCGCATGCTCGCTTACTCCACCATCAGCCAGCTTGGATATATGTTCCTGGCCTGCGGCGCGGGGGTATTCGCAGCGGGAATTTTCCATCTGATGACTCATGCGTTCTTTAAGTCGCTGCTCTTCCTGGCAGCGGGAAGCGTCATGCACGCCATGGGCGGCGAACTTGACATGCGCAAGATGGGCGGGTTGCGCCACAAGTTGAAAATTACGCATGCCACCTTCTTTATCGCCACGCTGGCCATCAGCGGGGTGCCCATGCTTTCCGGTTTCTTCAGCAAAGACGAAATTCTAGCGGGCGCTTACGAGGGCCCTCTCGGCAAACCCTTGCTTTTCTGGTTGGGAACCTTCACCGCCGCCCTCACCGCTTTTTACATGTTTCGCGGCCTCTATATGACGTTTTATGGGGAATCCCGCGTGGAGCTTGAGACGGAGCACCACCTGCACGAAAGCAGCTACAAGATGACAATCCCGCTGATGGTGCTCGCGTTTTTTTCCGTCGTCGCCGGATGGGTAAGCTGGCCCAAAGCCTGGCACGGCAGTGAGGCTTTCGATCGCTACCTCGACCCTGTGTTCACCCCGGCCACCGAGGCCCTGCGCAACGTTTCACCCGAGCATATTGGCGGCCTCAGTCCCGGGGCATTGATGGGATTCTCCATTCTCGCAGCCCTCATCGGGATCGGGGTCGCATCCTGGTGGTATCTGAAGTCCACGGACATTCCGGAGCAATTGGCGGAGCGATACGCCGACCTGTACCGGATCCTGACGCACAAATATTACGTGGACGAATTTTATAACTGGCTCATTGTGCGCCCGCTGCGTGTGGTATCAGAAAAGTTCTTGTGGCATGTTGTGGACCAGGGCGCCATCGACAATGTATTGGTGAACGGCACCGGCAGCGGTACGGCCTGGGTGGGCGGCGTCTTGCGGCGAATCCAATCCGGCAACGTTCCCAGTTATGCCACATGGGTCTTGCTGGGTGCGGTCTTGTGGTTGTTGTACATTTTTGCCTCCCACGGATAGCCGGGGGAGGGGTGTGGCCATTCCCCTATGTCGAGGCCGTAAAAGCAGCATCGATCGAAACCATATATGTCCTGGTACATCGCGCATTCTCTTACGATCATAACCTTCCTGCCCCTTCTAGGCGCGGTCATCATTGCCTTCTTCGGGCGCGAGCGAACCACGTCCATCCGCTGGGTTGCACTCCTCTTTTCCCTGCTCACGTTTCTTATAACCGTCTGCCTCTATGCTCGATTTGATCCTCAGCGCGAGGGAATGCAATTTGAGGAATTGACTCCTTGGATGGTTTTACCACCGGTCAATTACCATCTGGGAGTCGACGGCCTCAGCGCGCTCATGATCCTGCTTACAGGGTTTCTGACGCCGCTTTCGGTGCTGGTTTCCTGGAAGGGCATCACCCATCGGGTGAAGGAGTTCTTTATCTTCCTGCTGGCTCTGGAAACAGGAATGATGGGAGTTTTTGCCTCACTCGATTTGGTCCTCTTCTTTGTATTTTGGGAAGTGATGCTTATTCCTATGTATTTCCTGATTGGCATCTGGGGCCACGAGCGGCGCGTGTACGCAGCGATCAAGTTTGTCCTATTCACCATGGTCGGCTCGGCCTTAATGCTCACCGGAATCATCTACCTCTACAACATTACCGGCACCTTTGACTTGCCGCGAGTGCTGGATCATCTGGTGATGTTTTCCGCGCTCTCTCCGCAAGCGGAACCTTGGGTCTTTCTGGCCTTCTTCATAGCCTTTGCCATCAAGGTTCCCCTTTTCCCCTTTCATACCTGGCTGCCGGATGCGCATGTTGAAGCGCCAACGGCGGGCTCCGTAATTCTGGCGGGAGTTCTCCTTAAGATGGGGACGTACGGTATGCTGCGCTTCTGCCTGCCGCTTTTCCCCAATGCGTCGCGCGAGTTTGCTCCCGTCATTTGCGTCCTGGCCATCGTGGGGATTATTTACGGCGCGCTCGTCGCCATGGTGCAGCCCGATTTGAAGAAACTCGTGGCCTATTCCTCCGTCGCCCATTTGGGATTCTGTGTGCTGGGGATTTTCGTGTTCCGCCCGGAAGCCATGGAAGGGGCCATCTATCAAATGTTCAGCCACGGCGTTTCCACCGGGGCGCTTTTCATGCTGGTGGGGATGCTTTACGAGCGGCGTCACACGCGGCTGATCAGTGACTTTGGAGGCTTGGCCACTTCCGCGCCGGTCTATAGCACCTTTTTCCTGATTGTGGCGTTATCCGCTCTGGGCCTTCCCCTCCTGAATGGTTTTGTGGGAGAGTTTCTGATTATCATCGGTTCTTATTACAGCCACGCTGCTTACGCCGCCTTGGCCGCTGCCGGCGTGGTGTTGGCGGCAGTTTATCTGCTGTGGATGTATCAGCGCGTGTTCTACGGCGAGACCACCAACGAAAAAAATCGCCTCCTGCCCGATTGCGACTTTCGCGAAAAGTTGATCCTGGCCATCATGGTTATCGTGATCATCGCCATGGGCGTTTACCCCCAGCCCTTTTTGCGGCGTATGGATCGGGGAGTAGCCTCCATCATGCTGCGCCTCGAAAGGCACCCCTTGATCATGACCGACCGTGCCGCCCCCTCTCTCCCCAGTGCTCGCCTATTTCCATCCATGCCTCTGGAAACCGCAGGCGGCAATCAAAACCCCGGGCCTCGCCAAGGGAGAGGGCTGGAAATCAAAAAACCTGACCCGCCCAACCCCTTACGGCCTGCCGCCTCTGTGGGGGGTGGCCGATGATTACGCTACAGCCGGTCGACATGATGCGAATTCTTCCGCAAATCATCCTTTCCGTTTTTGCGGTGTTGATCATGGTCCTGGAGCCGTTTGTCGCCGCCGTCCACAAGAAGCTGCTGGGCTGGATGGCTCTGCTGGGAGTTCTCGCCGCGGGCGCTTCCGTCGCCCGCCTTTCTCTCTACCCTTGGCCGGGAATGGGCCCCGCTTTCGATGGCGCGGTTGCGGCAGACGAATTCGGCTTCTATTTCATCTATTTGTTTTTGCTTGTGGCAGCCTTAGTCATTATGGGCTCCATGGATTATCTGGAGCGCGACAGCCTGCAACATGGAGAGTTCTATTCCTTGGTTCTGATGGGGACGGTGGGGATGTGCTTCATGGCGGCCTCTACGGATCTCATCATGATTTTCCTGGGCCTGGAGATTTCCTCCATTGCCACCTACATCCTGGCAGGCTACCGGCGTGCCGACCGCCTTTCCAACGAAGCCTCACTGAAATACTTTCTGCTGGGGTCGTTTGCGACCGCATTTTTGCTGTATGGAATCGCCTTCGTGTACGGTCTGACGGGAACCACGAACCTACTGGGGGCAAGCGCGCGGCTCGCCGCGCTCGCGCCACGGTCGGCGTTCGCGGAAGTGGCCTTGATCCTGATATTTGTCGGCTTAGCCTTTAAACTCACCCTCGCACCCTTTCAAATCTGGGCTCCCGACGTGTATCAGGGCGCGCCGGCGCCCGTCACCGCGTTCCTTTCGGTGGGCCCGAAAGCCGCCGCATTTGCCGTACTTCTTCGCGTTTTTCTGGGAAGCTTTTCGTCGGCGGACTCCTTCATCTTCTGGATTCTGTGGATCTCTGCCGCCCTCACCATGTCCGTGGGCAATTTGGCGGCGCTGTGGCAGACAAACGTCAAACGCCTGCTCGCCTACTCCTCCATCGCTCACGCCGGCTATGTGCTGGTAGGGGTCACCGCGGGCGGCTCGCGCGGAATATCCGCCGTCCTATATTACCTGGTGGCTTACGCGCTGATGAATGTTGGAGCGTTCATTTTGATTGCGCATTTATCCGGTGCGGGCGAACGTCTTGTCCAGATTGAGGACTACAAAGGATTGGCCCTTGAACGGCCCGCGGTGGCCGCATGTCTTACCGTGTTCTTCCTATCGCTCGCTGGATTTCCCACCACTGCTGGTTTCCTGGGCAAGTTCTACATTTTCCGGGCCGCCATCCACTCGCACTTGATCGGCCTCACCATCCTGGCTCTGCTGAATAGCGTGGTTTCGGTCTATTACTATTTCAAGATCATCGTCGCAATGTATATGCACGAGGGGAAGACCGAGACCTCCGAAGTCGTCTTGCCGTGGCCGGTGCGCGCTGCCTTGGCCGTCAGCATCCTGGGTATCTTCTTCCTTGGCCTCGCGCCAAATGGCTTCGTGGGACTCAGCACCCTGGCCACCATGCCGCTGCTCAAGTAAACTCTTTTGCCAAATCCTGACACGCTGTAGCACTAGTTTCCATCTTCTTCTCGGGCCTCGAAAAAAGATTTACCACCGAGGGCACCGAGAGCACAGAGAAAAACACTTCTACCTTCACGGGTAGGGATTGCGGTTCCTTAGTTTGTTGACCCCCCGTTTTTATCCGCGTCTGTTCTCGGTGACCGCTGTGCTCTCTGCTCCGAAAATTCCGGACAGGACCCCTCTCCTGTCTCGCGCCGCTTGCCACCCTCTCCCTGGGGAGAGGGCTGGGTACCTCGATTTTTTACTTCCCTCTCCCTTGGGGAGAGGGTGCCCGACGTAGGAGGGCGGGTGAGGTGTTATTTGCATGCTGCGGGGTGTCGCGACGCGGCATGAGTGACTGTGGTGAAATCCTTCTTGGGTTGCGGCCGACAACTGCGTAATGATCCCAATTCCCTGCTCAGAATCATACCGCGATGCGGAGCGTTTGCGGGAATCCCTCGGGCAAATACAAAGGGGAGGCCGAAGCCTCCCCTGTATCCGAACTGGCGCAGATTACCATTAGATGACTTTGATGAAGATGATGGCGAAGGTGTAAAGCGCCATCGACTCAATCAAGACCAAGGACAGAATCAACGCGAACTGAATGCCCGCCCGGGCTCCCGGATTTCTCGCCAGGCCTTCGCACGCCGCCGACGCCGCTTTCCCTTGCGCGAAGCCGCAGCCTGCCGAGGCAATCGCCATGGCGAAACCGGAAGTTAACGCCACCCAATTCACCCCGCCACTGGCGGTGGCCGTTCCCGTGCCCTGTGCGAATGCCGGCGCTGCAAGCAGCAGGCCGGCAATTGCCGTCAACCCCATGAGTACGCTTCGTTTCACTTGTTTCTCCTTTAGCCCCTGCCCCGCAGGGAGGCTGAGGCTCGATGAATTCCGCCAGGAGGTGGTTTCCTGCCACCCCTCGTGCAGGCAGGACTCACACTGGCGGCCTTGCACAGACTTCGGCAGCCCCTCCGCTCGCGGGCCTGCCGCCGTTATCAATGCTCTTCCGAAACTGCCATGCTAATGTAGATCGCGGGTAGAAGCATGAAAATATATGCCTGCAATAGCGAAACAAAGAGGTGCAAAGCCATGAACACTGCCGGGACAGCAATCGCCACCAGCCCCGTGAACACTACCTCCAATATGTCGCCCACAAACATGTTGGCATAAAGACGGACGCTAAGGGAAAGCAGCCGGCCCACATTCCCCACCACCTCAATGGGGAGCATCAGAATGGCCATCCACCAGATCGGCCCGGACATTTGCTTCAGATACCCCAGAACCCCCAATTGTCGGAAGCCCTGAAAGTTGTAATAAAGAAACGCCGCGACCGCGCAACCCAAAGTCACCTCGATATGCCCGGTAGGTGTCTGTAGGGTCGGAATCAATCCCAGGATGTTGCACAGGCCGATGAAGATTCCAAAGGTGCCAATCATGGCGAGGTAACGCGAAGAGCCGTGGCCGATAATTTCCTCATTCATATCGCGGATGAATTCCACGACCGTCTCCATGACCTGCTGGAACGTACCAGGTGTTTCCACGGAGAGTTGGCTGCGCAGAAGAGCCGCGCCACCCAGAATGACGAGTGCCACCAGTATTTCCATTGCCGTGTAATTGGGGATGGGATGAACGGCATCGGCCGCGGGATGACCCAAACGGGTGAGAAGGGCTGCCACCGGGCCGCCGAGGATTCTATTCAGGATTGCTGTGAACCAGATTTGATGTTCCATAATCGTAAGAAAGATTTAAAGGGTAGAGGGTGAAGCTATCCGTGCTACGTCAAGGTCCCTCGTCTCGCGCACCGCCATGGCCACGCATACATGACCCACGAAGAAATCCCTCACCCACCGCCTTGCGGTCCCCCCTCTCCCCAAGGGAGAGGGTTAGAAATCAAAATCATAGCCGTCTCCCTTGGAGGGGGGACCGCAAGGCAGTGGTGGCCCCACGCTTTGCAAATCGTGGGGGTGAGAGGTCTTGTTCAAACCCCTGGGGCATTGACAGAACACTGGAACAATTGCCAAATGCGATACGGCCCCTTGTTTTACCCTTTACCTCTTATCCTGTACCCTTTAACTTTCTGCCCTCCCATCTTTGGCCCTAATCGGAATCCCTCAAACCGTCGCGGAGCAGAACGACCGCCTCTACCAGAACCCCGCCCACAGGCACAAACAATCCCGCCAGAATTGCGGTAAAGGGCAGCCACCCCGATTTGTAGAAGAGGTAGACACCGGCAAACATCAACGGATATCGGACGAAAACCTTGGCAAGGACGGTTTTCGCCGGCCGCACTCTTCCGGCGTTCACCAACGCTTCGATAATATGATGAAGCCAAAGATAATTCAGTATTCCAAGTCCCGAACCGACTGCAAACCCCGCCCCGAAACGCACATGCGTGGACAGCAGGATGCTGAGCGTCCCCGCACCGGCCAAGGCGAGCATCCAGCGGGGCAACCGCGCTTCAGCTTGCGCCAGATCCATGATTGGATTCGTCTGCGTCATCTTGTTTTTCTGCTCGAGTCAGGATCCGCAAGATATCTATTATTCCTGCCCCCGCACCCACCAGGCACAGGATTACCGTGAAGATCGGTTTGGTGTGCAGCCAGCGATCCAGAACCCAGCCCAGCCCGAGCCCGCCCACTGCGCCGGCAGGCAGAACGATGCCAAGACTGGAGTAATACCCAACCTTCTCCCATGGACCCATTCGCTTATCGGAAGTTTTAGGCACAATTCCTCTTCCCTCACGAAAAGAAGGGCCGAACCGCCTCGCGCGCAATAATGATAATCGGCTGAGGATAGATTCCGATTAGCAAAGTCATCGCCAGCGTCACTCCCAGCGCCACCCGCAGGGCAAAACTGCCCGCATAAGGCGCCTCATCCAGCGGCCTCTTCATGAACATCACGACCACAATCCGGAAATAATAGTACAGCGCCACAACGGAATAGCCAACCCCAAGCAGCGCCAAATAATAATGCCCCGTTTCGATCAACGAAAGGAAGATGTAATATTTACCGATAAAGCCCGCCGTGGGAGGGATTCCGGATAAGGAGAGAAGAAAAATGAGCATGATGAGGGCCAACACCGGCGCGCGCGTCATCAGGCCGGAGAGGTCGTCGATTTCGTCGCCGATCATGTCCTTCCTTCGCATCATGATGATGACGGCAAAGGCGCCGAGATTCATGAAAGCGTATACGATCAGGTAGATGACGATGGCCCGCAACCCATCGCCGCTTCCATCCGCGGCTGCTACCAGCCCCAGCAACAGGTAACCCACGTGCGAAATTGTGGAGTAGCCGAAGAATCTCTTAATGTTGGTCTGGGTAATTGCCGCGAGATTACCCAAAGTCATGGTGGCAATGGCCACCCCGATGGTTAAAGCCTGCCACTCCGCTCGTAGGGGCCACAGACCCGTGAACAGGATCCGGATAAAGAAGGCGAAGGAGGCAACCTTGGGCGCCACGGAGATAAAGGCGGTAATCGACGTTGGCGCGCCTTCGTAAGCGTCCGGGGTCCACTGATGGAAAGGTACCGCCGCAATCTTGAAGTAGATCCCAGCGAGTAGAGTAATGAGAGCAACCCAGGATAGGGGGTCGCCTGCCGGCCGGTCGCGGAGGCGTTCGGCAATGATGCTCAATTTCGTGGAGCCGCCGATTCCATAAAGCAGCGACATGCCATAAAGAAGCAGTCCGGAGGAAAACGCGCCGAGCAGGAAGAATTTCACCGCCGCTTCGTTGGATCGCCGGCTACGCCGCAGGAACCCGGTCAGAATGTACTCACACAAGGCCATCAGTTCCAAGGCAATGAACAGAACGATCAGGTCGGCGCCCGACACCAGGAACATCATCCCGACGGCGGCGAAAAGCAGCAGGGCATAATACTCTCCCAGGTTCGCTTCCTCAATCTCCAGATATTTCACGGAGAGAAGAACGACGAGGGCGGTTGCCACCACGATGATCACTTTAGCGACAATGGCGAAAGAATCAAAGGCAAAAGTGCCGTTAAATCCGAAATAGGCAGGTTGGCCGAACCGGAAATGCCAGAAGATGACGAATTGCAAAAGCGCGAAGCCCAACCCGATCAGGGCCAGCACGGCATTCAGGTATTTGTCGCGTTTATCCAACAGGAAGTCAAACAGGAGGATAGCCAAACCGAACATTGTCAGAAGGATCTCGGGCTTGATGGCCTGATAGTCCAGCGGATTGAAGAATGCATTCCCCATTAGCGGTTCGCCTCTCCCGCTGTGGCGGAAGCACTAAGACCGGGTCGTCCGCTCGCCGGCAAAGCCGGAGCCACCTTCAGCGCTTGCGGCGCCGTGAAGAAATTAGGATTTAACCGCTCCACCAGGGCGTTGACAGGTTTATCCAGCACGTCGAAAAAAGGCTTGGGGTATAACCCGATCCAAAATGCCCAGATGATCAAAGGAACCAGGGTCATGATTTCCCGGAAGCTCAAATCCTTCAAGATCTGATTCTTGGGATTCTCGCAGGGGCCGAACATCGTGCGCTGGTATAGCCAAAGCATGTAGGCCGCGCCCAGGACGATTCCCACTACCGCCCACACGGCCCAATGCCAATTCGCCTCGTATGCGCCTTGCAAGATCGTGAACTCGCCGATAAAGCCGTTCAAAAGCGGCAGTCCTATGGAAGACAGCATGACGATCATAAAGAGAGTCGCATAGATGGGCATCACGTTGGATAACCCGCCAAATTCCCTAATCTCGCGCGTGTGGCGGCGCTCGTAGATCAGCCCGACAATCAAAAAGAGCGCCCCGGTGGAAATACCGTGGTTGATCTGCTGAATCACACTCCCCTGCAAGCCGTGCGGGTTCAAGGCGAAGATTCCCAGAGTGCAGAATCCCAGGTGACTCACCGAGGAATAGGCGATCAGCTTCTTCATGTCCTTCTGCATTAGCGAGACCAGCGCCCCGTAAATGATAGCAACCAGCGATAACCCCACCATCCACTTCACCACCCTCGGATTGGAGCTGGCCTGCGGCAGGAGGGGCAGCGAGAAGCGGATGAAGCCGTACGTGCCCATCTTCAGCAAAACGCCCGCCAGGATCACCGAGCCTGCCGTGGGGGCTTCGACGTGAGCGTCCGGCAACCAGGTGTGGAAGGGGAACATTGGCACCTTGATGGCGAAGCCGATGGCGAAGGCGATGAAGACCCAAATCTGCATTTGCAGCGGCCAGGAATCCGTGTGCTTCATCAGCTCGATGAGGTCGAACGTATGCCTGCCGTCGGGGAGCGTATAGTTGAGGTAAAGCGTCAGGATTCCGAGCAGCATCAGGACGGAGCCGGCCAACGTATAGAGAAAGAACTTGATGGCGGCATAAAGCTTGCGCGGCCCACCCCACACTCCAATGATGAAGTACATCGGAACCAGCATGACTTCCCAGAACACGTAGAAGAGAAAGAAATCGAGCGACATGAAAACGCCCAGCATTCCCGCCTGGAGCAGAAGGAACATGGCGTAGTATTCCCGCACGCGCTCCTGGATGGCTGTCCAAGACGAAAGGACGGCGAGAAAACCCAGCACCGTGGTCAGCATGATCAACAGAAAGCTGATGCCATCAATACCCAGGTGGTACTGCGCGCCGATGGAAGGAATCCAATTGTGCCGCTCAATGAATTTGAACTGCTGCGCCGGCGTCTCACTCGAGAACCAGAAGACGAGGGGCAAGGATGCGAGGAAGTCTACGAACAGTACCACGTTCCCCCACCACCGAACCGCCTGCTTGTTCTCCCCGGGGATGAGAACGAGCGGCACAATCCCCGCCACCGGGATAAACAGAATGATGCTCAGAATATGGTCATGAAAGAACGCCATCGTTGACCTCGAAAAAGCAGGAGCTGGGAGTCAGGAGCCAGGAGTCAGAATGACCCGATTAAAGTCTTTTCTGCGTCCGACATTCTGACTCCTGGCTCCTGACTTCTGTCTCCTCAGTGAAGCATATAGTAAAACATGAACACCAGAACACCCAGGGTGATGAACCAGGCATAGTTTTGCACCAGGCCTGTCTGCAAGATCCGCGCCGGCCAGCTCATGAGTTTCACAATGAAGGCCAGGACATTCACCAGACCGTCGATGATCCAGGTGTCCCACAAGCGCGAGAGTTCCGCGGACATGCGCGTGGCCCAGCCCACGCCGTTAACCCCACCGTCCACCACCCCCAGGTCAAACGCGGCCAGCACACTGCCCAGGTTTTTGACGCGATGCACAAAAAGGGCGTCGTAGATCTCGTCGACATAATACTTGCGCAGCAGAAGATTGTATGCGGCGCCCGCCGCGGCCGCCACGCGATTGGAAAGCTCCGGCCGCTGAACGTACATCCGGTAAGCAACGCTGATGCCGACAATCGCCGTTACCACCGAGAGCCCCATGAGGAAATACTCGATGCCCGGTCCGTACCCTTGCGGGGGCACAATCGGATTGCCTTCGAATACCGGCTCCAGAAATTTTCTGAACCACTCGCCACCCCATAAAGATTTCGGCCAGCCGATAAAGCCGCCGACGGTGGAGAGAACCGCCAGGGTGACAAGCGGAATCAGCATGGGCCGCGGCGATTCATGAATGTGGTGCTCGACATCGTGGGGAACATGCGATTCTCCCCAAAACGTCATGAAGATCAGGCGGGACATGTAGAACGCCGTAAGGCCCGCGGTAATCCACCCGATGGTCCAGAGCAGCTTGTTGTGTCCGTAAGGTCCGGCAAACGACTGCCACAGAATTTCGTCCTTGCTGAAAAAACCGGCAAAAGGCGGTAAGCCTGATATCGCCGCCGCCGCAATCACCATCGTCCAACACGTGGTCGGAATTTTGCTCTTGAGTGCGCCCATCTTGCGCATGTCCTGTTCTCCGCTCAGGGCGTGGATTACACTGCCGGAGCCAAGGAACAGAAGGGCCTTAAAGAAGGCATGGGTCATCAGATGAAAGATGCCCGCGGTGAAGGCGCCAACCCCGCACGCCAGGAACATGTAACCCAACTGGCTGACGGTGGAATAGGCCAATACCCGTTTGATGTCATTCTGCACGAGGCCGATGGATGCCGCGAAGATCGCCGTCGCCGCACCGATCCCCGCCACCAGCGCCAAGGCCGTAGGGGAGAGCGAGAAAAGCGCATTTGAGCGCGCCACCATGTACACGCCGGCGGTCACCATGGTCGCCGCATGAATCAAGGCGCTCACTGGCGTGGGGCCTTCCATGGCGTCGGGCAACCACACGTACAAGGGAATCTGCGCGGACTTCCCCGTGGCGCCGATGAAAAGCAGAATGCAGATGGTGGTAATCACCCCGCTGCCCACCGGGAAGCTGCCGCCGCGGGCAGCTTCGGTGATGTGCTGAAAATCCAACGTCCCAAAGGTCACGACCATCAGCATCACACCCAAGAGGAAGCCGGCGTCGCCAATACGATTAACGATGAAAGCTTTCTTCCCGGCATCCGAGGCCGACTTGCGCAGGAAGTAGAATCCGATCAGCAGGTAGGAGCAGAGGCCCACGCCCTCCCAGCCCACAAACATCATCAAGTAGTTGTCAGCCAGTACCAGGACCAGCATGGAAAACATGAACAGGTTGAGATAGCCGAAGAAGCGGTAGTATCCGCCTTCATGGGCCATGTACCCGATGGAGTAAACGTGAATGAGAAAGCCTACACCGGTCACCACCAGCACCATGACGCAAGAGAGCGGGTCGAGTTGCATGCCCACGTTGACGATGAGGTTTCCCAAGGACCCGTTCGACAAATGGAACGCCCCGGCGGGCAACCAGGTATACAAGGGTTTGAGGAAAACGTGGTGGTACGACTCCGGAAGTCCCAAAAATTGCGCAAAGCAACCTAAGGCCCACAGGAACGAGAGGCCCGGCAGTCCCACGGAAACGGTGGAGACCGCCTGATTCGACAAGCGGCGACCAAACAAAAGCTGGATCGCTGCGCCGAGAAGAGGGAAAACCGGGATTAGCCAAATAAAGTTAAGCATCGTCGTCAAAAAGTTATAAGTCCAGTAGGAGCGGTTCGCGAACCGTCCCTACGCCTTACCATTTGAGCAAATCGATTTCATCCGCATTCACGGTCTCTTTGTTGCGGAAGAGCGCAATGATCAAGCCCAGACCCACCGCGGCCTCAGCGGCAGCATCGGTGATCACGAAAATCGCAAAGACCTGGCCATCCACAGACCGGAAATATTGCGACAGCGCCACCAAATTAATGTTCACGGCATTCAAGATCAGCTCGATTGACATCAGGATGATCAGCACGTTGCGCCGAGTCAGCACACCGATGACGCCGATGGTGAACAATCCACTGCCGAGAAAGATGTAATATTCCGTGGGGATCATTCCAGTTTCCTCTTGGCCATGATCACGGCGCCCACCATCGCCACCAGCAACAACACGGAAGCGATCTCCACCGGTAACATATAATTCTGGTAGAGAGCCATGCCCACCGCCTGGGTGTTCTGGGCGGGCGCGTTCACCATCGGGCGGGCGGGAAGGTTAAGGCCCTGCCCGTGGTTGTACAGGGCATATCCGACTATCGCAAGCAGCAGAACTGCGGTCACCAAGGCCACTTGCCATTGCCGCGCGAAGCGGGCCTGTTTAAGAGCCACATCGATATCCACCAGCATGACGACAAAGAGGAACAGCACCATGATGCCGCCGACGTAGAGAATGATTTGCACCGCAAAGAGGAATTCGGCGTGTTGCAAAAGAAAAATTCCGCCCACGGCAAAGAGCGTCACCACCAACCAAATCGCGCTGTGCACGGCATTGTGGCGCGTGATGACAAAAATGGCCGACACCAGCGCGATGACCGAGAGAACGATGAATGTGCCGAGTTCAAGCATATGGACCTGGAAACTAGAAGCTAAGAGTTAGCAGTCAGCATGCCCACCACCCCGCCCTTCGGGTACCCCTCCTTAACTGAGGAGGGGAGTTGTAACATCGCGGTCCCAGCAATTCTCCTCCTTAGTTAAGGAGGGGTACCCGAAGGGCGGGGTGGTGGATTGTAACTTCTGCCTTCCGGCTCTTAGCTTATAACTTTTGACTCCTGCCTTCCCTAAACCTATCGCGTATACCGCGCCGGCTGGGGGCCTTCCTCCAGCGCCTGGCGGTCCCAGATCATGCCCTCGCGAGAATAGTTGGCAATCTCAAAGTCCTGCGTCAACTCCAGCGCGTCCACCGGGCAGGCGTCCTCGCACAACCCGCAGAACATGCAGCGCGAAAGATCGTAGGTGAAGGTGGTCAGCCGCTTCTTGCGGTCTTCCGTCCGCGCCCACCCCACCACAATCAGATTCTCCGGGCAGGCGATCGAGCACAGGTTGCAGGCAATGCACAGCGTCTCGCCCGATTCGGGATGGTTGTTCAGGCGCGGCGCTCCGCGATAGCGCTCTGCCACCGGCGGCCGTTCCAGCGGATACTGCTCCGTATAGGTGGCGTCCGGGCGCTGATAAGAAAACGTCAGCCGCAAGCCGTTGATCAGATCGATCAGAAAAATCCGCCGGAGAAAGCCTTTCCAGTCCATCCTCGCCTCGTCGGGGAATGCGCGCCGCCATTTCCGCGGCACCTGCCGGGTTAAAGCCCGGCGTTACGTACGGATCACCTGCCCAGCCACGCCACTGCCGTCGCCGCATGGTGGGACAACCAGAGATATCGGCCCACCGCCGTCACAATCAGGTTCGCCAACGCCAAGGGAATCATCCAGCGCCATCCAATATTCATCAATTGGTCGTAGCGATAGCGCGGAAAAGTTGCACGATACCAGATGAAGGCGTAAATGAATGCCAACACTTTGGCGCTAAACCAGAAAACGCCCTGAAGGGCATTGAGCACCGGGGGATAAGCCACCAAGATGGCGAGCACTACGAAGCCGGCGGTGAGGGCGATGAAAAAATAACGCTCCCGCGGCAAGGAGCTCTTCAGCCCCAGCCAAAGCACAAACGCTCCGGCTCCCAGGAAAGCAAGAATGGGTGTGAACTTGAGGAAATCGAGCGCCGCATAATTGGCGAAAGGCCGGAACCAGCCTCCCAGGAAAAGGGTGACAGCGATGCACGACACCACCACCATATTGGTATATTCCGCCATGAAATAGAGGGCGAAACGAAAGCCGCTGTACTCCGTATGGAAACCCGCGGTCAGTTCCGATTCCGCTTCGGGCAGGTCAAAGGGGTTGCGATTGGTCTCCGCCACCGCCGCAATGACATAAATCAAGAAGGCGACCGGCTGCAAGAACACGTACCAAACCCGCATGCTGAATTGCCGATTTACAATGTCAACCATGCTGAGGGAATTGGACAACAGCAGCACGCCCACCAGCGCCATTCCCCCCGCAACTTCATAACTCACCAATTGCGCGGAAGAACGTAGCGCTCCCAACAAGGGGTAATGGCTGTTGGACGCCCAGCCTCCCAGAATGATTCCATAGATGCCAAGGGAGGAAACCGCCAGGATAAAGAGGAGGCCAATGTTGATGTCGGTCACATAGAAATTACCGGCAAAGGGGATGGCGGCAAAAACCGTGAAGGCGGCGAAAATGCTGATGGCGGGGGCCATGAGGAAAAGCCACTCGTCCGCGCCCGCCGGAATAATGTCCTCTTTGAGCAGCAGCTTCAATCCATCGGCCACGGGTTGCAGCAATCCCCAAGGCCCCACCCGCATGGGTCCCAGGCGCGCCTGCATAAAGGCCAGGACCTTCCGCTCCATGTAGACCATGTAAGCGACAATACCCGATAGAACACCAAAAATGATGAGAATCTTGATGAGGGCGAGCACCAGCGGGTTCGCAAGGAGGAATTTTAGGGTGCTGTCAAGCATATATTAAGTCCGCGGCCCGTAGCCAGTCATTGGAGATTGGCGATTTGTGATTGCTGATTGTCTGCGTGACTGCAACCGCTGGAAATCATTCCGGGTGCGCGACACGCAATCACTCATCACCGCACTCAATCACCTATCACTAATCACCAATGCTTCTATCGATCCACTTCTCCCAGCACGATGTCGATCGTACCGATAATCGCCACAACGTCAGCGATCAGATGGCCGTGCGCCATCTTTTCCAATGCCTGCAAGTTGATGAGCGATGGCGGCCGGACGCGCACGCGGTAGGGATTGACCGTCCCATCGCTGACCACGTAATACCCCAGTTCGCCTTTAGGGGCCTCGATGGAATGGTAAACCTCGCCCGCCGGCGGTTTGATGACTTTGCCCACTTTTCCGAAAATCGGCCCGGGCCCGAGGCGCTCAACACATTGGCGAACGATGCGAACGGACTGGCGCATTTCCGCCATCCTCACGATGTACCGGTCATAGGTGTCTCCGTGCTCGCCCACCGGCACATCGAATTCAACCTTATCATAGGCTTCGTAGGGCTGCGCTTTGCGAATATCCCACTTTACGCCCGAACCACGCAGCACGGGACCGGTCACCCCGTAAGCGATCGCGTCTTCCCCCGAGATGACGCCGATGTTTCGCGTCCGCTCGATCCAGATGCGGTTCTTGGTGAGGAGTTGCTCGTACTCATCGATCTTGGGCAGGAAATAGTCGCAGAACTTCACCACATCCCTTTCGAACCCATCGTAGAGGTCGTATTGCAGGCCGCCGATGCGGAAAGCGTGCGTGGTGAGGCGCGCCCCGCAATACTCCTCGAAGATCTTCAGGACCTCCTCGCGCTCGCGAAAAGTGTAGAAAACCGGCGTCATGGCGCCGATGTCCAGCGCGTGCGTCCCCAGCCAGATCAAGTGGCTGGCGATGCGCTGCAATTCCGCCAGAATCATCCGCGTGTATTGCGCGCGCGCGGGGATTTCCACTCCCAGAAGCTTTTCCACCGCCTCCACGTAACCCATGCCATTGGTTACGGCGGCGCAGTAATCCATGCGGTCCACGTAGGGGGCGAACTGGGCGTAGGTGCGGTTCTCCGCGATCTTCTCCACGCCGCGGTGGAGATAGCCGATGATGCATTCCGTCCCCAGCACGCGCTCGCCGTCAAGCTTCAACTTGACGCGTAAAACCCCGTGTGTG
>Ga0182030_10010987_pt1 | contig 18303 bp, 17 predicted proteins | sample 812S3MmetaG_FD_121299 | JGI IMG/M metagenome (GOLD analysis project Ga0182030, IMG submission 121299) | Permafrost microbial communities from Stordalen Mire, Sweden - 812S3M metaG (Illumina Assembly) | ecosystem: Environmental > Terrestrial > Soil > Wetlands > Permafrost | place: Sweden...
GGAATACATCATCAACAAAGTCCGCACGCGCAAATGGGATTTCGTTTTCATGACTGAATCGCTCGACGGCGGCGCGGTGACCTACCGCTCCAACCGCCATTTCGACGTGCTCAATGAAAACGCAGTCTTCGCTTTTCAATCGGCGGCCACGGCCACCGATTACCGGAACATTTTTGAAAGTCGCCGCACTTCTTACGGCCAGGGACTGATTCTATGGAACGGCACCTCGCACGATGAAGAGATCTTCGCCGATCCGTTTGAAGGGCTGATTCGTTATCTGGTCGGTGGCACCATTGACGGCGTGCCGGAAATTTTTTACGGCCAGGAGCTGGGCATCGGGCAGACGTTTGGGTTCGATTCGTATCAACTCAACTTCGGCAAGACCATTCCGAATTTCATGGTCTATAATGACCTCCAGCCAATCCTGAATCCGGCGAACCGCAACTTCGGTTTGGATCAATTGAATCCGGTTTTCGCGGCGGCCGGACAGGCGCGGCAATTCAGTCCCGCACTGCGCAGTTCCAACCGTTACTATCTCGATCAAAGCAACGGCAGCGGGCCGCAGGTGAATATTTTTTCCGTGACGAAATACCAGACGGCCAACGGCGCGCCGAATTTCGGCGATGTTGTCTTCGCCTTCGTCAACCTCGACCGCAACAATACGCAGATTGGAACTTTCAACGTCAACATCACGCAGAACGGCTCGAACCTGTTCGGCATCCTGCCGGGCCGAATTTACAACGTGAAGAATATTTCCGCCTACACCGCCATTGATCCGAACCGCCGCAATTACTGGCAGTGGGGCGGCGGCCTCGCCGGCAGCAACGTGCTCGCCAACGGTGTGTATGTCAGCCTCAACCCGGTGCCGGCCAGCAACGCCGGCTGGACGAATGCGCCGTTCGAGGCACAGTATTTGAAATTGTATGACGTGACGCCACCGCCCGCGCCATCGGCACCCGGCATCGGTTCGACGAACAATTATGTTTTGACCAACGTCGTCACGTTCGCCTGGTCGTCTCTCACCGATTTGGTCGGCGGTGTGAGCGGCTACCACATTATGATCGGCACCACGCCCGGCGGCGCGGATGTTTTTAACGGCATCATCGGCGGAACCTCATTGACGGTTACGAACAGCTTTGGCGCGCATCTTTATGCGACCGTCACGGCGGTAAACAACGCCAGCATTGAAAGCGCACCCAGCACCAGCGGCACCAGTATCGCGCTGGTGAATCCGGCATGGGTGCCGGTGGCGAGCATGACCGCGCCGAGCCTGTTGAACTGGTCCAGCGTCTCCGGCAAGGTGTATCAGGTCTGGGCCACCCCGAACCTGTCCGTCCCGTTTACGGCGTTCGGCGGCTACGTCACGGCGTCAGCACCGTCGCTGACCGTCACCAATAACCCGGCCGATGCGGCGCGGTATTACAAAATCCAGCTATTTCCCTGAAATCCATACCGCATGAATATGCGGTAGCCGATACAAACCGATTTTGATACTTTAAAAATCAGACCACCTATGAATGCAAAACAAATAATTCCAACCATCGCCGCAGTCGCCCTTGGCTTGACGGCCCAAGCCACCACATACAATGGCAATGGAAACACATCTTTCAACGGAGCCATCGGCAATGGCAGCCTCACTTTGACTGATAACGGCACCACCGTTTCCGGCAGCCTGACGACGGGTGCCGGACTTAGTGGTAATGCGTTTGTGCTTTATATTGAGGCCGGCCTCACTCCCGCAGGCTTCAGCACGACATCTGGTTTCAACGACAATGGCGATCAACTGCGCACCGCGATTTCACAATATAACGGTGCTGGCAACCAGAGCATTTTAAATTTTGCCAGCGGGTTCACGCCGAATTACGCCATTGCAATGCAACCGGCCAGCGGCATCGACTTTGGCGGCATGTGGCAATTAACCGCCGGTGGAGGTGCCAACAGCCTTCCCTTTGACACGAGTGTAAGTTTAAGTCCGACTGGTTCGGATGCCGCTGGAACTTATACTTTTTCCTTTAATCTTTCCAGCATCGGCCTCACTGGGGGACAGAGCTTTGAATTGTTTGGAATGCAGATTTCTACGACAGGTTACAGTTCGGCTGAAGCTATTGGAGGAGGTTTGACCGGGTCGCTCGGATATGGTGCCACGCAGACTGAAACTTCGTTTTCAACCTACACCACCACCGCTGTTCCCGAACCCACAACGTTGGCCTTGGCTGGTTTGGGTGGACTCGCAACGCTGGTCGCCGCCCGCCGCCGGAAATAATCTTTCAGGTTTCCTCTCAAGCCCCGCAAGTTGCGGGGCTTTTTTTTCTTGATGGAGTTTCCGGCAAAGCACAAATACGCAATCAGACAAGCAGCAAGCGGAATTCATCAAACCCTGTTTTCTTCAAGGCACGACTATAATCTCGTAAAACCTCTGCGGCGTGGGCGGGGAGTTGGAAATGTCCTGATAGGTGGTGGAAAGTCCGCTGGCGGGAATCACGCCGCTGATAGGCGTGAACGGTTGGGCCAGATTGGTGGTGGCCAGCACCATGTAATTGCTCCCCGGCGTGCTGCTCCAGATGACCATCTGGTTGTTGCTCGCCAGGCCGGAAATCACGAACGGCGGCGGCACAATCACTGTCCGGGTATAGCTCAATGCCACGCCGCTGCTGCGGTTTGAATAGACGACTTTGAGTATATTGGGCCGATCATCGTTCCTGGCGAACGGCTGTTCCAATTGTAAAACAGCGAGCATATTCCCGGACAGCCGGCCACGGTTCCCACGGGGCGAAAGATGAAGGCTGACTGCGGTTGCGGCACGCCGTTGATAGTCATGGTGAACAAGCTGGGGTCGTTTGTGTCCGGACCGGCGTGAAACAAGGTCTGCACAAAGTAAGTCGTGTTGCTGGTCATCGTGATGACGCTTCCATCGCTCGCCGGGTTGGAGACATAAATGAAGGGTGGCGCGGCGGCGGTTTGGAACAACAACGTGTAAGGTGCCACCATGGTTTTGCCGGAGATGGCACCGAGCGCCGTGCTGCCCACCGTCACCGTAATATTCGTCAGCGCAGCAAATCCGGGCGCATCGGGCGTAAAGGTCATCGTTTCTCCGGCGGCTGACCAACTGAATGTGCCGCTGATGGCAGGAGTGGTGGCAAAAACGGATTGCACGCTGTTCGTTTCCATAGGTTCGCTGAATTGAATCACGACGGGCGAAACGGTTGCAACGCCGGTGGCGGCATGAGCCGGAAAATTACTCACCACCACCGGGTCGAGTGGCTGCCACTGCGATTGGGCGAGGAAGATTTTCGCCGTGGTGCCCGGCACCGTGATAGGCGGTGTTTGCGAACCTGCGGCCACGACGAAGGTTTCATTCGTGTTCAACAAATTTTCCAGCACGGTGCCGGCAGGATAGGTTAGCAAACGGGCCGGCAGGGTCTGGTTGGTGGCGGCGGTGTTGAAGACCACGAACACTTCCTGGGTGTTCAGCACGCGGGAATAGGCGAAGAGTCCTGGGCCACCGGGAGTATACCATTGGTTGACATGCGAGCCTAGTGACAAGGCCGGATAGAGCCGGCGAAAATTATTCAGTCGCGCCACCAGTTGAAACAGCGGATGGCTCATATTGAAACTGTCCACGCCCGCAAGCCCGTCCTTGAACTGGCCGGCGAACATGTCTTCGCGGTCGTAGGGATCGTTGCCGCCGTTGAACGCCTGCTCGGTGCCGTAATACAGGCAGGGAATCCCGCGCGCGGTGTAAAGAAATTCCAGCGCGACAGCGAGCCGGGTCGTGTTGCCGTTCGCGTTGCCGGCACTTAAAAACCGCGCCTGATCGTGGTTGTCGAGAAAGGTGACGAGCTGCATCTGCGCCGACGGATCGTAGTTCGCGTCCACATTATGGTAGTGGTCTTCGATCTGCCGGGTATTGCCGGTGGCCGTGGCAAAAACGCTGTTCACGGTGAAGTAAAGCGGATAGTCCACGACCGCATCCAGCAGGAACGGCCCGCCACCCTGCGTGCCGGTGTAGGAACCGCAGAGCGCCTCGTTCGCATCATAGACTTCACCAAACATGAAAAAATTTGGCGCCCCGTTCGTCGCGGCGAAGGCATGCACCGCCGGACACCTCGAACGCCAGAAGCCGGTGTCCACATGCTTCACCGTGTCAATGCGAAAGCCGTCAAAGCCGGCTTGTTGGATCCAATACTCGTAGATGGCAGCCATGTTCGAGCGGACGTAATCGGACTCCGTGCGAAAGTCGTCGAGGCCGCTCAATTCGCCGAGCTGCACCTGGGTCAGGTCGTTGAAATTTTGGATCGTGCCGTTGTTGTGAAACAGGTTCGTCAGCGCGTTGTTGGCGGAGTTGTAGGTTGAATTAAAAACATCAAACGGCGGCGCGAACATCTTGGCGCTGCTGCGGTATTTGAGCGTGTAACCGGCGGGCGAATAGACAAAATTGCTGTAGCCGGCATCCGTGCTGTAAATCAGATCGTCGCCGTGGTTCACGATGATGTCATCAATCACCAGCAGTCCATGCGCGTGGGCCACCTGCACGAAATGCTGGAGGTTCGAAAGGCTGCCCCAGTGCGGATCCACCTTGTAAAAATCGCGGGCGGCGTAGCCGTGAAACTGGCCGCTGCCGTTCAGAACCACCGGCGAAATCCAGATGGCCGTGGCCCCGAGCGCCTTGATATAGTCCAGCTTCTGTTCGACGCCCTTGAAGTCGCCGCCGTGGATGGACTGACTATTGGAAGGGTTGTAGTTTCCGTCGGCATTATTGTTGGAAGCATCGCCGTCGAAGAACCGGTCGGTCATGACCTGGTAGATGCTTTGCGCCCGCCAGAAATCATTGGCCCGGGCGGCGTCTTCAACTCCCACCAAACCCAGCGCCGCCAGAAGCGCCATAGCCTGAACGCAAGGACGCCCGGAATGAATTACGCGGAGCAGATTCATTGGGTATCATTTTAATAACCGGCAAGGAAAAGGGCTTTCATCGGTCGCCGACAAAAGCCCTTTGTGAAACAGGAATTCCTCAAGCAAGACCCGCCTGCGCTCGCCATCAATTCGCCGGCGTGTGCTGGGCCAGCCAAGTCAGATCATTCTTGCTGGCAGCATCACTGCAGGGCACTGAATGCAACCAGGTGCTTCCACTGGTCATGTTGGGATTAAATGGCGTGGTGGTTGCGCCGCCTTTCCAGACATGCACATCCGCATGGCCATCGGCATAAACCATCCCGGCACCGTTGCCATGCAAACTCCCCGGAAGCTCCACCCAAGTGGTTCCGCTCCCGTTTGCAAAAGACGGGTCGATAAAGAAAGTGGGGTCGTCATCACTGTTGGGATGTTCATCAAACATCACAAAACAGTCAGACGGGCCGGGGGTATGCATGTCACCTAATTTTTTTGCATTGTAGAACGCGGGCATTGAAGCGTGACCACCATTCGGTTTACCAGCGTTCGGTCCGGACGCTATTAAACCAAACCACTTTGAACCGTCGCCAATCGCCCCGTTCATGACGGTCGTGCGCATACGGTTTCCCCATCCCAAGCTGCGCTGGGCGGTGGTCAGCTTGTTATCCGCCGGACAGACAAAAATTTTCAAAGTGTTGGCGACATAGCTTCCGATCAGCGCAGTATATTGCTGCCCCATCAAAACCTTATCAATGGTCAAATACAGCGTATTGGTGTTATTTGAATTTTGGGTTCCATCCAAATACACGCCACCCGGGCAGATCCAGTTTTGATAATCTGGAGGCACATTGTTCATATCGGAATTGGTCACCAGCTTGTCGTTGTTATCGTTGCCATACATGAACCATGCCAGCCCCAGTTGCTTGTAGTTGCTCATGCAGGAAATGGACAACGCCTTCATTTTAGCTTTGCTCAAAGCCGGCAGCAGCATCGCCGCCAGTATGGCAATGATGGCAATCACCACCAGCAGTTCAATCAAGGTAAAAGCACCCTTTGGTTGTTTGTTGTATTTTATCTTGTTCATGTTCTGAATCCTTGGTTCTGCTGGCTTGACTAAGTGTTCCCCGACTGGAGCTGGGCCGCCGCCCAATGCGTCCAGCCGGGGGTCGTTTATATTATTATATTATTTATTGTTTCTTCAGCAAGCGGAAGAACTGCTGACTATCACCGGCGGCAGGCCAATTGGTGGACTGAAAGCCATCGGTTCCGCTGTTGGGATTCCAAATGCCGGTGGTCAAACTAGCTCTATTCAGCAATTCCACTCCTGGACGGCCAAGCCATGTGATAGGCAAATTGCCGCCGGACGGAGCGCTGATCGCAAGATAGCCAAAGTCCGGTTCCACGATGTTCGTGCTGGTGATTCCAGGATTTGGATAAGCGGTTCCCGCCGGACATACCAGATAAGACCAAGTATCTTGCGGCAACGTATAGGTCGGCCCGTAAGAACGGACTTCACGAACATGGTTGGTGGTAAAGCCATTTTCATCGTCCTGCGAATCAATGCTGTATTTGTAATTAAGATAGATTGAATTACCCTTCGGGACGACAAAGGTATTGGTGTAAACATTGGGAATCGCAGATAGAACCATCTGTTGCGCCGCCGGCAGGGAGCCGATTGGGCCCGGCCAGGAACCACCATCCCAATTGTTCAAAAAGTCAGCATTGATCCAAAGCGTATCGCCGCCCGTGGGATCAAAGGCATAGCCGTTTTTATCCAATGTTCCGGCCGGCATATAAACGCTGAAACTCACTGTTACCGGTGATGTCATTAAATCATAGATGCTGTTGTTATTGTAATACACCAAGGGCGTCACTTGGGGATTGTTGGTGATGACAGTCGTGCGATTAGCTACCGATTCCCAGCCACCGTTCATGCGGAATTTGTAGTTGATTGGGTTGATAGGCAGAAACCCTAAAGTTGGAACAACTGCACTGTAAACATTCGATAGATTACCACTTAAGTTTGAATTGTTGGTTAAAACATAGTATCCACCAGTGTTCCAAGTGCTGGCAAATGAATCGCCAGCGACCCAAATCGTGCCGTTGACCGGATCTCCGGGGATAAAGTTTCCCAGAGCGACTTGCGCGGACATATCAACTTGCAAAGTCACGTTGTTGGTGGGGACGGGCCAACTGCTGGCTGAATTCCAAGTGGACAGGGGTAGCACCTGCGTTCCAGGCACCGAAACGTCACCGGTGACTCCAAGCAAGAACTCCCGGTTGGCGCTCGGCTCCCAGCCGAGGTTGTCATTAAACTTAACTTGTTCAATCGTGCCAACGGAGTTGGTATCAACGAACGTGTTCTGCCAAATGGTGGTGCTGGGAACATTGGTCAGGGCAAAACCGGCGGGATTCATAGCCCAACCCATGCCGGGAGGTGTGCCAGTGACATAAACCGCCGTAAACGCTCCTCCGTCCGTGGACATGTCCACAGAGTATGTGACCGCTGTTTGTGCTTGGGTGGCTACGACTGCTATGAGCGACAATCCCACGCCGAGCCAGCGGCGGGAGATGCCATTCGTATTGAATGATTTCATAATATGATTCAGGGGATTGGGTTTTTCAGTTGTTGATACATAGTTCGTGGAACTGAAAGACTATCCCTCTCTTTCTATTTTTCGTCTACCGCATGTTTGTGCGGTATTGTGGGAACAGTAAATTCCGCGCCGGCCAGCCGCCGGCTTCGGCATCCGCCCGGCATTTTCAGATACGGTTTCGTGGTTTTGGTTCCAACATGCCGGCGGCGGCGAGCGGGGCGGGCGCTGATCTTTCTCTTTCCGTCGGACAAAAAATAATTATCGCGTCAAAGAAGCCCCGGTCATCCGCCCGGAAATAAGTTTTGCCACAAAATAAAACGCCGGCCTGAAATTTTTCAGGCCGGCGGCGGAACAAAACTGGTGGCGCGGGTCAGAAGCCAACGGACGAGCGCGTGCCCTGCTTGGTAATTTCCTTTTCACCTTCCCAGACGGCCAGGCCGGTCTTGGGATCGGTCAGCGAAAGCTGGAAGCTGTAAGTGGACTGGCTGGTGTTGCCGGCCTTGACGGCGAGCTGAATGATTTTGCCGGAAAGCGTAAAGTCCGGGGTGCGGGTGTTCTTCACGTCGGACTTGAAATCATTTTCCTGCTGCAATCCCTGGGCCATCGGATCCTCGGCAGTGCCGCCCAGGCCCATCGTCGTGGTGGTCACCGCCTTGCCGCTTTGCAACAGGGCGACGCGGATTTTCTTGGTGAGCAGATCAATGTCAATCTGCTGGCCGGTGTTGTTGACGATGCGGCTGATGGCCAGCACGGCGGGCGGATTGGACACGCGGCTGAGCGCGCCGGAGGCAAGTAGCTCGCCGGTCATCGCATCGGCGGCCTGCATGTAATCCTGAATGTTAATTGAGCCGATGGTGACGACGCTCTGGTTGCCGCCGGTCTGGACGTAATGGGCATTGGTGGCGCACCCGGCACCGACCAGCGAAACGGCCGCCGCCAAACTGGGCAAAAGAATTTTATTTTTCATAGAATTTTTCGGTTAGAGATAACGGTTAATTTGCGATGAATTTGACGCGAAAATCCCGGCACTCGGCCGTCGGCGCCAGGCTGGAAATGAACTTGTCCTCGCCGCCCTGAATCTGGTCGGGAACCTCGACGGGCGCGAGCGTGGTGATCTGCATGCCATTGGCGTCAAACCACTCAAAATGATAACTGAATTGCTGCGGCGAGCGGGTGGTGTTCAGCAGTTCGATCTGCACTTTCAGAAATCCGCCGGGCGTCATGGCCGAATTGACACCGACGATGGAAACCTTGCTGGCGAGACTCTTGTCCGTGACGGCGCGCTGGTCGGCCACCATCTGGCGCTGGCCGGTTTTCTGGGCATTCTCGGCCGAGTTTACGGAGTTTGTTTTACAGCCGGAAACCGCCAGCAGCAACGCCCCGGCGAGCGTGAGAAAAAGTCCTGTTTTCATTTTAGTTTCATTTGCGTCACCAGCAACGGGCTGGCGGCATTGATGGATTTGACGTAAATCAGGTTAATGGTGCCGTCACCGATTGTCACTTGGATAGTTTGACGCTGGTCGGGCGTTTTTAATTCAATTTTTCTATCCGGCGGCGTCGGAAAGTGACAGACCTGAAACTGCTTCGGCAGCGTCGTCCAGGTGCGTTCGTCGGCGATGTTGACGGCGGCCTGATAAATGGCGGTGCCGATTTGCATCAACAATCCGCCCCAGTCGCTTTGCTGGTTGGCGGCCGAATTCGCGGCGTAGGCGGCCACGCCCTTGACCACGGTGGACGCAATGGTTTTGGTGATGACAATCGGCATTTCATTTTTGAAATCAAGGCCGATGACGCTGTCCATGTCGGAAACCAGCGCCGTGTTCACATTTTTACCGGCCGCCGAAACCTCCAAGCCGGGAATATAATTTCCCTGCGGTTCGAGCGTGGGAAACGCCGCGCCGATGTAGGAAACTTTCGTGACGATGATGGGAATATCTATGCGAACCTGACCGCGCACTGGCGCGCAGCCGGTTTCAAAAATCACAAAGGTCGTCGGCGGCAGCGGCCGACCGTTGATCAAACCATCCACCATTGCCAAATCTTCTTTGACGAAGGAATTGTCCGGCGCCATTTCCGTGACGCGCTCAAAAGATTTGCGGGCGCGTTCCAAATCCGAGTTGTCGGCGGCATCGGCCATGAAAAATAAACCGTCGAGATAAACCGTGAAGGGATTGACGTAAGCCGCGTAAGGTTTGAGGTTGGTGAGATTGGTGGTGGTGTTCTGGATTTGCGCTTGCAAGCCCGGATCATTCTGCGCCTTTTGAATCGCCACGCTGTCTTTGTTTTTGGCCGCTTCGTCCTGAACCTTTTCGATGCGCTTCTGGTTGTCCGCCACGGCGTCCTGCTGGCGCTGGTAGGCATGGATGAGTTCGGGCCGGGCCTTGTCCGGCTCGCCCAGCGCGAGATAATTCAGCGCCTCGTAAGTGTTCAGCATGATGCCGTCGTAAGCGCGGCCTTCGTAATCCAGTTCAGCTTGATTAGAGAACATCGCACCGGTTTCCTGGCCAAGCCGGACCTTGGCCTTCTGCGCGTAGTCATCCATTTTTTCCTGCGCCGTGTCGAAAGCTTTGTTGCTGTCGTCGTATTGCCCGTTCGCGCGCAGCACCGCGCCTTGTTCCAGACGCCAAATGATAGCATCTTTGTTGCCGGCATTTTTGTCGGCCGTTTTGGTGGCTTCGACCACGGCGTTCGTCAGATTGCCCTGCTGCCAATATTGAATGACTTTATTTTGTTCCTGGTAAGTTTTGCAACCGGTCGCCAGCAAACCGGCCACCGCCGCCAATAGCAGCGCTTGAACGCAGGGCTTGAATCCAGCGAGTGTTTTCAATGGAAAATCAATTTGCGGGCTGCGCCGGCTTGCGCAGGATTGCGCCCTTGTCAATGCCTTGGTCATCCATGATTTCCGCCAGCGAAGTCTTCGGGTTCACCTGCGTGATCTTCACCGTGCCGACTTTCACCTCTTCACGACCGAGCGATTCCTTCGTGTCGGGATCAATCAATTCCTGACCCAGCGCGAACGCATTGAACGTGTCGCCGACGACCACGCCGCCGCCTTCGCCGCGGTTGATGGTGACTTCCTTGTCACGCCGGATGAGCACCTTTGCCGGGAAAATCACGTCCGCAAAATGATTGGCGATTTTCTGCGCCAGATCGCGCGCCACGGCCACCATCATTTCGTCGGTCAAATTGCCGTCCTTGGTCGAATAGCTGCGTTCTTCGGAAATGTCCTTGAACGCGTCGTTGCCGGTTTGCAGATTCGCCGACTCGATCAATTTGCCAGTGTTCGAATCATACAGTTTCCCGACGACCGACACGCGGAAAACGCGCTTGGTCGCACTGCGGCCGGTGCCGGTAAAGGTAGCCGTCTCGACATAATCCTGAAAATCGTCCACCGTCGTCCCCAGCAGAAAACTTGCGCCGGCCAGCTTGCCGGCCTTGGCGGCGGTTTTGGCGTCCACGTTGCCGGACGCGCCGAGATCCTGCTCCTTGAGGATGTCGCTCAAATCGCTGCGGCCGACGACATCAAATTTGCGCGTCGCGTTGATGCGGTCAATCAACTGGCTGTTGAGCGACTCAATGATGCGGCCCAGCTCCAGTTTTTTGTCCGGCTTGACCGAGGCGTCCAGCGACGGCGTCGGCTTGATGGACGAGACGGCGATGGTGGCCTTGCCATCCTGCGCGGACGCGAACGCCGGCAGCAGCGCAGCGGCAAGCAGGGCCAAACCAATTTTGCGGAAAGAAATGTTTTTCATGGTGGTTCCTGAATTCGGTTCAATTTAATAAAGACTTTTGTTGATGTGGACATTTTCCTTCGTGTCCACGCGGTAATGGCTTTCGCTGTAAAAATTCGCCAGGCCATTGATTTTTGCCACCTCGGCGTCGGTCAGCTTGCGCCGGTTGTCCAGCGTGGACAGGAACGCCGTTGTGTCCGCCCAGCGCGCGTAACCAGCCACGCTCATCTGCAACGCCACCCGCAAGGTCTGTCCGTCGTAAATGTTCACGGTGCGTTCCCAGCTATCAAAACCTTCACGCGACAGACGCAATTTGTGAATGCCCGGATACGCCTGAAATGCGCCCGGCGCGGAACCGATGGCCAAGCCGTCGAGTTCCACCGTCACGTCCATTGGCTGCACGGCCACCGGCGGATTCGTCGCGATCAATTGGCCGTCGCCGGAAACGCTGACGGCCGGAATCAAAATCGGCTGCTGGCGCGGATCGGTCATTGAGCAGGCAATGCTGAAGCTGACCATCTTGTCTTTCGCCACGGCCGTCGGCAGCGAACCGGCGCTTTGCACAATGGTGGTCGCGAGTTGGCCCGCCGCGTCGTCGAGCAGTTCGTTAATCACGTCGCTGTTGTCCACCTGCAAATTGCCGCTCTGCCGGATGGTCTTTGACGCCAGAACCGTGTCGCCCTTGATTTCGCCGCCCGCGCCCGCCTCGACGATTTTGTAGCCGACGCGCAAATTGTGCAGGACGTTGATCGTGGAAATGCCGTCGGCGGTATAGGTTTTTTTCTCCGTGCCGTAACTCGTGATGACCGGAATCAAAATAAAATCCGCACCGAGGCTTTGCGCCAGCCGGAGCGCGGACGTGTTATCGCTCAAGGCTTGGTCCAGCTTCGTCGTTTCCGGCGTGACGGCGACCTGCGCGGAATCCGACTGCGCCACATCGAGCGCCGCCGAACTGTGCCCTGAAGAGTTGGCAATCCGGCTTTGCGTGGCGGCAATCTGCGCCGAATCGTTCCGGGCCAGATCCAACGCCGCCGTGTTGGATTGACCGTCAACGCCAGCCGTTGCGTTGATGGCCGTTTGCTGCGCCGCATCCAGCTTGCCCTGCGCCGATGCCGTGGAATTATGCGCCGACGCGCCGCCGGCGCTGGCGTTCACGGCAGTTTGCGACGACACGGCGATGCCCGCCAAGTCGTAAGATTTCAGCGCATTGACGGTCACGCTGCGGCTGATGACTGAATAACCTTCGCCCGCGATGCGGCTGCTCACCAAATCTTCCAGCACGGCCACCTTGTCGTTGAACTGCGCGCCGGCATGGTTCTCAACGATGATGGCAACTTTGCGCAGCGGTGCGGCATTGGTGTCGGCGGCAAACAAATTTCCGGCGGTCAACAAACCGGCGGCTAAAAATAATTGGAAAAACAAGCGCATAAAACTTTTTCGGTTAAATTGAAATTATTTGGCCGGCTCGTTCGTGGTCATCATCGAAGCAGCCGGCACAACGACCGCAGCATTGGTCATCGGCGGCGGGGCGGGATTTCCGGTCGGGGCCGGCATGTGCGCCGGGCGGCCATATTGATCCACCAAAACATCATAGGGCACTTGAATGGTTCTGCCGTCCGCCGTGGTTTCGGTTTTCCAATAACGCACCATGTGATACCGCGGATCAAATGTGTTGGCGAAACCATGGGTGGTTCCCTGCACCACGCCCACGCCAAAACCCGCCGCGTTGCCGGCCACCGTGCCCACGCCCGCGCCCACGGCTTTGCCCGCCGTCGGTCCCGGTTGATACGGACTGCCCGCGCCATAATCAGAACGGCAGCCGGTGGCGGCCAGAAGAATGATAAAACTCGCGACGGTTCCGGCGATGATGATGGTTGTTTTCATGTTGTGCCTCTTAATTGTCGAGTTGTCCTAGTTTTGGGGCAACCGCCGCCGGCATTCAAGCAAATTATCGGAACCGCGAACCGGCGCGTCTAATCCCTTTACATTGACGCTTCCGTGTGGAAAAAATTCAAAAATTCCGCACTTCAATTTCCCGCCGGAACCGGCAGAATGATTCCGTGATTGCAAAACGTGTCATTCCCTGCCTCGATGTTCATGCTGGCCAGGTCACGCGCGGCGTCCAGTTCGGCGTGGCCGAAAAGGGCGGCCTGCGCAACGTCGGCGACCCCGTCGAACTTGCCCTGCGCTACAACGAGCAGGGCGCGGATGAAATGGTGTTCTTCGACATCACCGCCACCGCGCACGGTCGCGGCACGATGGTCGAGGTGATCGAGCGCGCCGCCGACCAATGCTTCATGCCGCTCACCGTCGGCGGCGGCATCAAGTCCGTGGACGACATGTTCACCATGCTGCGCGCCGGCGCGGACAAGATTTCCATCAACTCCAGCGCACTCGCCCGGCCCGAACTCATCCGCGAAGGCGCGGAGAAATTCGGTAGCCAGTGCATTGTCGTCTCGATTGACGCCAAGAAAATCGCGCCGGACAAATGGGGCGTGTTCTCGCACGGCGGTCGCAAGGATACCGGCCTGGACGCGCTCGAATGGGCCAAACGCGCCGTGGCGCTCGGCGCGGGCGAGATTGTGTTGAACTCGATTGACGCCGACGGCACCAAGGCCGGATTTGATCTCGTCATCACGCGACGCGTGAGCGAAGCGGTGGGCGTGCCGGTGGTGGCCAGCGGCGGCGCGGGCACGCTGGAACACATGGCGGAAGTGCTGCTCGCCGGCAAAGCCGACGCCGTCCTCGCCGCGAGCATTTTCCATTTCGGCACCTATACCGTGAGCGATGTGAAACGGTTTTTGGCGGAAAAGAATATTCCGGTGAGGCTTTGAAGTTGTAGCGGCGTCTCGGTAGAGCGCCGCCGTTTGAATGGAAGAATGCGGCGGTCTGCCGACACGCCGCTACGTCAGCCTTCGGCGGCTTGCGAATCTGCCGGAATATCGTAATCTTCCAGAGTGCGTGAAGTTGGTGAAAGAAGTCGCCGATGAACTCAAAATCAAAAGTCCCTTGCATCCCGATTGAAGGCTCAATCAGTTGGGCCGACTGGCTCAAAGGCCGCCGCGCCCGCCGCGAGAGCAGCCAGTTGGTTGCGCCCGGCATCAACCGGCGCAAGAGCAGTTCCAGCGACCGGCGGTTGAAGAAGCTGTTCAACGGCGAACGCGGTCTGCCCTTCACGCCCACCGAGAAACTTTGAGGAAATGAATGCCGCCCTCGCCGCGAGCTTTTTCCATTTTGGCACCTACACCGTCGGCGACGTGAAACGGTTTTTGAAGGAGAAGAACATTCCGGTGCGGCTCTGAAACAGGGATTCAGAAAGATGAAATCGCATTCAACGACGCGACCAAAAGTTTATTGGGCAATTTTAATCGAAGACACCATCTGTTTGATGTCGCTCAAATCTTCGGCGCTGGCATCTTGTCTATATCCCACCACAATCAAATAAAAATAATCCCCCCTAGGAACAACCCACATTTCCGAACAATTAGGGAACCCACGACCATTAGGAGCGGTCAAAGTGTATTGGTATTTAATATATGCTGATTTGATCCCGCTGAAATCAACATCTTTGGGTTCTTCAATAATTTTAAAATCCTTGAAAACCTGCTTGAAAGTTTCAAGCGTGACATCGAGTATCTGTTTGGGAGTTTTTCCTGCAAAATTAGGAAGTGATTCGCGGTATTTATAATGAACCTTGATGCTCGGATTAATATCCTCATAAGGCTCCGGATATTTCATGAACGCGAAAAGAGGAACCTTTGCATATTTTATTGCCAGTTCTTGAAATTCCTTATTTTCAATTTTTACCTGATTTAAATTCTTAAAATAATCTTCCGCACTCGTTACCTGCCAATGCTCTGGTTTCGTTATGGAAAATCCCAATGTTGAATTGGTAAATGTATTTTGATCGCTGGCGTAAATTCCCAATGCCACCGATAAAAAGAGCGCAACGCCTAAAATTTTTTTCATTTGTTTATTTGGTTAATTCTGAAATTCAGACGCATACAGTTTTTCACCGAGCCGATGCAGACGTCAAGTTCTCTTTGGTTTTTTTGAATTGAACGGACGTTTCATCCCACCGAATCCCGCTGGCTTCCCCTCATGCGGCTGACCAACGCAAACCTTTTCCTGCCGTTCGCGTGGGCGGCAAAACCGGCCAGCCCCAGCGCCGGAGGCGCGAAATCTTTGTAGCTCATCATCGCAAAAATATTTCAGCTCCGTAGGAGCGACATATTCCGATGTCGCTCCTACGGAGCTTGTGATTTTTACGAAACGTTAACTGCAAATATGCCGCGCCGACGGCGCTTCGCTTTTATTTCGCCGGGGGCGTGGTGGTCGCCGGTTGGGCGCGCGGCACGGGCGTGTGTTTTTGCACATGGCTGGCGGTGGCCCACGCGGCGAGTTTGGCGGGATTATTTTTGTAGGTGTTGGGCACGATGGTTTTGAGAACATGCAACGCGACGGCGGCCTGATGCGCGGCGTTGGCCAATCCGCCGGTGGCCCCGGCCTGGCCGGTGAGCGCGGTGCCTTTGGTGGTGATGAGGCTTTCAAAGGCGGTGATGTCCGCATTGAGCTGGGTGAGAAAGGTGGCGGGTAGGCCGACGCTGATGAGCGCGGCGGCAAAGGCGACGGCATCGGCGGCAAAGGCGCGGGCGGAATTGAGCAGGGCTTGGTCGCCGTTGCTGTGGGGCATGAGGAATTTTCCGCCGATGGTGGGGTTGCCGAGCAGCGCGAGGGAATGCGCGGCGTTGGTGATGCCAATCATGTCGTCGTGCAGATGAAACCGGCAGGCGACTTTGCCGAGGACGGTGCTGTGGGTTTGTTCCGCGCCGGAGACTTGGCCGGCTCCGAGCGTGGCGGTGCTGGTGACGGCGGTGTGGATGAGCGCGAATTGCTGTCCGCCGAGGCTGGCGGCCGGAAAGTCGGCGGCGTTGGCGGCACCAAAGGCGTCCACGGTTTTGAAGGCGGCTACGAGGCTGCTGATTTTTTGTTCCATAATTTTATTTTTTGAGTTGAGTTTTATTCCCCAAAAACAACAGGTGGAAGTGAGGCGATTATGCGCCGATGAAGGGTGGTGGCAAGGGGTTTTTAAGAAAAATTAAAGCGGTCAACGCGGGCAAGCTGTCGTTTTTTACACACCGCAAACGGGCTGAAAAGTGGCAAAACGCGGCTTTTTGGCGTCGCAAATCGAAAAAAGGGCGTCGCAAGTCGTCCGCCGCCCGTCGCAGGTGGAAAATGGCCGTCGCAGGTCGTCCGTAGCCCGTCGCAACCGATCCGAAGGGCGTCGCAGATCGTCCGCCGCCCATCGCAAGTCATCCGCGAGGCATCGCAACCGATCCGAGGGGCGTCGCGACTCAAAAATCGGTCGTCGCAGGCGGGCGGATGGATTTTGCGGGCGGATTTCAGACGATTGCGGTTTGACAGGGTGGGCGGATGAATTCATTTTCCCGGCATGGATATTACCTCATCCCGCTGGCTGCCCATCGTGCTGCTGACCTGCTCGAACGTGTTCATGACGTTCGCGTGGTATGGCCATTTGAAATTCAAAAACTCGCCGCTTTGGCTGGTCATCCTCGTGAGCTGGGGCATCGCGTTCTTTGAATATGTCTTCATGATCCCGGCCAACCGCTGGGGCAGCTCGGTTTATTCCGTCACGCAGCTCAAAATCATCCAAGAGGTCATCACGCTGTCGGTGTTCGTGATGTTCGCCATTTTTTATCTCGGCGAAAAAATCCGGTGGAATTACGTCGCGGCGTTCGCATGCATCCTCGCGGCGGTGGCGTTCGCGTTCTGGCCAAAATCTCAATAACCGCCAAGACGCCAAGAATGCCAAGGCGGAACTCTCAAAACCGGAAAAGAAGCAACCCGGGGCAATTCCGGTTTCTGTTTTCCTGCTTTCCTCGGAATTATACATTTGACGGAAGATTGACGTATGAGGCTTTGAATCTTCTCCCTCTCCTCGCCAAACGAGGAGAGGGCCGGGGTGAGGAGCTTTGTTTTTTTGAAAATGACGAACCCCTCACCCTGACCCTCTCCCCGCTTGGGCGGGGCGAGGGAAACTTCCGTGAACTACATAATCCCAGCTTTCCTCATTAAAACTTGGCGGCCTTGGCGGCTTGGCGGTTAAAACTCTTGGCAGTTCCCTGCTGTTCTGTTTAATTGACCGGGCTTGATGAGACCATTTCCCGCCATCGCCGCGCTTGCTTTGCTGTGCGTGGTTTTCCCATTCCTGGCTTTGGCGCAGGAACCGCCGACGTGGGATATTCGTGCGCTCAATCAAATCATCCCCGGCGTGTCGGTCGGCAGCATCATGATGCAGGGCGACACGGTCATCGGCACCAACGGCGTGTATGTGAAATACGGCCCGACGGTGCTGACGGCGGACACGGTGTCGTTGAACCAGCAATCGGGCGAGGTCGTGGCTGACGGCCATGTGCATATCGAAACGGGCGAACAGCTCTGGGTGGGTGAGCACATCCGCTACAATTTCAAGACCCACCAGATGCAGAGCGAACAATTCCGCACGGGCAAAGTGCCGGTGTTCGCCGCCGGCCAGGAACTGGAAGGCAACACGACCAACCAGACCTACCACGCCCGCCATGCGTTCGTGACGACTGATGACGTGGCCGATCCGACCTTCCGCGTCCGCGCGAGCCACATCAAGATCGTGCCCGGCAAATACGTCGAGATGTGGAACGCGGTGCTGTTCGTCGGCGACGTGCCGACGTTTTACTTTCCGTATTACCGGCGCAACCTCGGGCCGCACGCGAACAACTGGAATTTCTCGGGTGGCTTCCGCTCCCAGTATGGCGCGTTCATGCTGAATAACTACACCTGGTGGCTGAATGACGCGATGGACGGCAAGGTGCACCTGGATTATTACTCGGAACGCGGCGTGGGCATCGGGCCGGACGTGAACCTGCACCTCGGCCAGTGGGGCGATGCGACGTTAAAATATTATTACATCCACGATCACGACCCGTATGCGGGCACGAACGGCCTGCCGGATTACGGTTCGATCAACGAGAACCGCCAGCGCGTGTATTTCGGCTGGCAGGCGACGCCGGCGACGAACCTGAACCTCA
>Ga0182030_10010988_pt1 | contig 18302 bp, 15 predicted proteins | sample 812S3MmetaG_FD_121299 | JGI IMG/M metagenome (GOLD analysis project Ga0182030, IMG submission 121299) | Permafrost microbial communities from Stordalen Mire, Sweden - 812S3M metaG (Illumina Assembly) | ecosystem: Environmental > Terrestrial > Soil > Wetlands > Permafrost | place: Sweden...
CGCCGACGGATTATGTCCAAGGCATCCGCAAACGGATTTTGAAAGAGGTGCGTTTGCCGGTCACGGCGGGACTGGCAAACTCGGCCAAGCTCGCCAAGCTCGCGACTGACGCCGCGAAGGGTGTCGGGTTTATTGAAGTGTCTCCCGGTCGGGAAAAGGATTTTCTGAATGACCGTCCGGTGCAGGAAATGTCCGGCATTGCCAAAAACCGACAACGCTCGCTCGCCGCCCTCGGCGCGCTGACGTTCGGCCATGTGGCAAAACTGCCGTCCATGTTGTTAAAGCAGAAGTTCGGCATTTGGGGACAACAGCTTTGGTTGTTTTCAAACGGGCAATGGAATGAACCGCTCGTGCTGGAAATCAAAGACCGCACGACGATTTCAAGCAGCACGACACTTCCCCAGGACGAACACGATTACGAGGCCGCGCTGACATTCATGTTGAGCGAGTCCACGCGGTTGACCGGCCAGTTGCGCCGGGAAAAAATGCAGGCGCGGGAATTTAGCGTGGCCGTCCGGTTCACGAATTTTACCGAAGTCGGCACAAGTCACCGTTTCAAGCATCCGCAATTTCTAAACTCCGTTATCAACGAAGTGATGGAGCAAATGTTTCGGGGCATCATGGCTGGCCAGCGGCTTCCGGTGCGGCAGATTCGGATTGCAATGTTCAACCTTGAAAAACTCGACACGCATCCGACGCTGTGGGGGCGGACGCATGAGGAACGCTGGGGCGCGGTGGATGACGTGGCGCACAAGCTGAATGAGCAGCTTGGCAAAACCGTTTTGATGACGGGGGCACAATTCGCGCTCCGGCATATTGACGAATCGCAAAAACAGCCGAAGGCGAAATGTCCGTTCACGCCGCAACGGGAAATGATTGCCAAACTTTGGGGTGCGGACGGCCCAGACAAGCCGAAGCAGGGCACACTTTTCTAAAAATGAAAAAACTATTAACTATTGTGTGTTTGTTTGTGTCTTGGACGGTCTTCGCCCAAGAGCAGAATTCATGGAATTCTACCGTGTCATCATCCGGCGAAAATTTCGCCGACGTGGTTAATCAAAATTTCAGCCAATGGGATATCAATGCCGATGGCGTGCTTTCCAAGGATGAAATCGAAACTGCCGCCACAAATCCAAAAATAAAAAGCGAAGCAGCGGCAGCAGTGGCAACAATCGTTCATTTTACGAGGAACACGCAATTTACACTCCCGCCGCTGACAGAAAAATATCTGACGAAAAAAACGGCAATTGAATCCCGCAGTTCGGAAGCAGCAGGCGAACCGGTCGAGAGTGATGATTCGGACAGTGCAAAAACCCCTCTATTTCAGAAGGTTTTTCACAACTATTTGCGAAAAATAAACCAGACTTCGCGCGAGCTATTTCCGCAGGGATCGCCAATGTTTGATGCCGTTCATCAAGGGCAGTTGGGTGACTGCCCTTTTGTTTCCACGGTTGGGGCTTTGGTTTACCGGAATCCATCGGCGATAAAGGCAATGTTCGCAGAGAATGGAAAAGACTCAACGATTGTCAATTTCGGCAACGGGCAAAAATTGAACATCCATAATTTGACCGATGTGGACATTGCATTGTGGTCTAGCGCAGGAACAAACGGACTCTGGCTCACGGTTTTGGAGAAAGCGTATCGCAGAGAATTGGTGTCGACCGAACATCCCGACCCGAAACTCCGTCCAAGCATTTATGACAAGTTCGGGCCGAGCACATTGACCATAGAAATCCTGGACGGATTTAAGACCGAAAAAGTTCCATTGAAAAAAATCAAGGCCGGGAACGAAGGCTTGAGTTCACTACGCTTAAAAATAATCGCCGCGCTAACGGAGAGACAAATTGTAAAAACTGGCACTTCAAAGAATGTTAAAACTCGCGGCATAACACCTGACCACGCTTATGCGGTATTGGGATTTTCAAAAGACACAGATTCGGTTCAGGTTTGGAATCCGCATGGTCAAGAGTTTCATCCCACCGGTGATGAGGGTCTGGAAAATGGATACACAACGAAACGCGGATTGTTTTCTGTGCCCTTGAAGGAATTTGTCCAGATTTTTGATGATGTCAACATCGAGACAAGTAGCCGTTACGTCCATTAAACAGGATTTTATCCCATCAAAATTCTAATGTGCGGGCGATACACGGCGGCGAAAGATTTTGGCGAGCTGATTAAAATGGTCGGCGTCATCAGGGCGCGCGTGCCGTTTTTTGCGCCGCGCTTCAACATCACGCCGCGTTACAACATCGCGCCGATGCAACTGGCGGCGGTGATTTACATGGAACGTCACCAGCCGGCGATGAAGATGATGCGCTGGGGTTTGATTCCGTCCTGGGCGAAAGATGAAAGCGTCGGCAACGCGCATATCAATGCGCGGTCGGAAACGCTGCAAAGCCGCAATGCGTTTCGTGAGGCGTTCAAGCACCGGCGTTGCCTGATTCCTGCCGACAGTTTTTATGAATGGCAGGAACGCGAGGGAAAGCGGCAACCGTTCCGGGTGATGCTGAAAAGCGGCGAGCCGTTTTGTTTCGCCGGTTTGTGGGAACGCTGGATCAAGCCGCCGTCGGTGGACAATGCTGAAACCGATTTGGATGAAGCACCGCCAAGCGAAACGATTGAATCATTTACCATCATCACGCGGGCGGCGAACGCGGCGATTTCACCGCTGCACGACCAGATGCCGGTCATCATCGCGCCGAGTCATTTTGGCTGGTGGCTGAAAGACGACGATACGCGCAGCGAGTCGCACAAAATGGCGATGAAACGAGCGCCGGATGATGCGTTGAAAATTTATCCCGTCAGCGATTTGGTCAATAGCCCCAAAACGGATGATCCCCGCTGCATCGAGCCGGTGCTGATTGACCGCGATATGTTTGAACGGCAGTGGTGGGGGACGAGTAAATAGCCAATAAAACAGATGAAAAGCTAATAAAACAAAGTATCACAAAGTATAACAAATTTATGTTGACAGCGCTATTATCCGCTGCGATACTATGTGATACTTATGAAACAACACGAATACACAGCGCGTAAAATCAAAAATGCCGGGCGAAACTTCTACAGCGTAGCCTTTCGGCACCCTCGGAAACAGGAGCGGGGTAAACCCGGTAAGCAAGTCTGCAAAGGTTTGGGGACTGACAACGAGGCGGAGGCGGACAAGCTGGTTGCCGATTTGAACAAACTGCTGTCAACGCCGGAACTTCATGCGCTCGCAAGCGAAACGGAAGCGCGGCGTCAGGGCATAGATGAGCGAATTATTGAAATTTTTTACGCGGGGATGGAGGCACCCGCTACCAACCACCGCGAACAGCGGGACTTGATGTTGCCGTTTCCAGTAGGCCACACGCAAAATCTTCTAATGGGAATCACCGGCTCGGGTAAAAGCACCCTTCTGCGGCGCTTGATTGGTTCAGCGTCCGACAGATTTCCGGCTACCTCGATCAACCGCACGACGACCTGCCAGTTAGAGATAATCACCGGCGGGGTGGACTATACGGCGGCGGTGACATTTATTTCGCAGCATCAGGCCCAGCAAGAGGTCGTCGAGTCCGTGTCGGCGGCAGTGCTCAAAGCCGTGAAGGGTGAAAAAGATGGCCGCGTTATGGCGGAACTGCTGGAGCAAAGCGACATGCGGTTTCGTCTGAAATACATCTTGGGTGATTGGGATGATGAGGAATCGGACGACGAGTTTGTCGTAATGGGCGACAGCGAAGAAGAGGATACAGACGGAACCACCAGCGACCAGCAAGCGCAACGCGCATTTTTGGAAAAACTGTTAAAGCAAATTCGCCGGGTTTCTGATGACGCGCGCGCCTCGGTGGAACCTTTCTTAGGCAAGCTCGACGATTTGATTGGTGACGATTTGGACTACGCGCTGGATGAAATCCAAGAAGCGGCGGAGCAATCAGACGCTTTTCTCGACATGGTTGCCGAAGTGATGGCGGAAATCAGCGCCCGCTTTGATGAAGTCACCGAAGGCAAGTTCACCAAGACATCCACGCGTTGGCCGCTGGCTTGGAAAGGATCGGCAGCAGCGAGTGACCAAAAAAACTTTTTCAAAGTTCTCCGCAAGTTCACAGGCAATTCCAAGCCGCAATGGGGAACGCTATTGACGCCACTGGTGAACGGCGTGCGGGTGCATGGGCCATTCCGCCCGGAGTGGGCGACGGCACACTACGACCATGTTTTCATTGACACCGAGGGCTTGTTGCACGGCCGGGCGAACGCGGACGTGCCGGCTGAGCTTACCGAACTTTTCAAGACGGTGGATTCCATCGTGCTGGTGGAATCAGCAAAAAACGCGCTGAGTTCGCCCGCTGCGGCCAAAGCTTTTGAAGCGGTGGCGAGCACTGGCTACACGAAAAGTTTTGCGCTGGCGTTCACGCACATGGATCACGCGAGCGGCGAGGATTTGCGCGACGGAAAAGCCAAAAAAGACAAAGTGTTCGGCGGCGTGCGCAACGTGCTGGACAACCAGATCGCCAAGACCCTGAGCCGCGACGCAGCCCGACATCTGGAAACGCAACTGCTGACGAACACGTTTTATTTTGCGCATCTGGACGGCAAGTTTCCGTCCAAAGACGAAGCGCAGATCAAAAAATTTGAAAAGCGCCTCGGCAATCAACTCATGGAGTTCACGGTTTGTCTTGCCGCCCGCAAGGAACCTGACCTGCGCCTGCCGGGTTATCCCAAGTATAGTATGCGCAGCCTCGGTCTGGCGGTGCGCGAAGCGAGCCTAGCTTTCATTGAAAGTTGGGAAGCCAAACTGGGATTCAAATATGTGGATGGCGAAACTACTGTGCCTTGGCAGAGCTTGAAAGCCTTGTCGCATCGTTACGCCGAAGGCTGGCTGCGGGATGGATTTTGGTTGAGTCCGATTAACCAACTGACAGCCAACCTACGCAATGTTCTCACCAAGTTTTTGGACAACCCGATTGAATGGGGCGGCAAGCCGGTTTCCGACGAGGAAAAATCGGACATCTTGGATGGTTTGAAAAAACGGATTACGGAGCCGCTGGCTGGCATTGCCGAGACGCGGCTGCGCAAGTTGCCCTTGGCGGAATGGCAGGCTGCCTACGGTTTGGGGAATGTGATTAAAAAAGGAAGCACCGTCGTCCGGCGACATAGTGTTCGGAGCATCTTCCAGTCGCAAATCCCCGTGCCTGAATCCCGGAGCGACCGGGCCTCTGAAATTTGGATGGAGGAAATTGAAAAGGTTGTCGTTGCTGTCGTCGAGCAACTTCAAAAAGAGGCGGAACTGGTCGGCGGCAAACAACTGGAATAACGCAAGACGTTAAAATATGAAACTCAACAGCACCATAGACCAGATCAAGAAGGGCGGAAGGATTGTTTATAATGACGGCAGGCCCGGCCATAAGGGCGTGCTGGCGACAGTGTTGGCCATTGACGCGAAAGGAATGACGGTTCAATTCGATGACCGGGCGGACACGAACTGCATTTTATTCTCCGACCGAAATTGGATGGATTTTATTGAGTTGGTGGACGTATAACGAATATCCAAATTGTGACACAAAAAACTCAGCATCCCAAAGAATCAACACCGCTAAGAGAATTTTATGACGCCCTAACCTCGCAAGAGAGACGATTCATTCCGCATCTTGCTTCAGATCGTCTGGGAGTCATACTTCGCTGTGCAGTTAATGAGCTGGACTGGTTTTTTTACAATTTATCAAAAACTAAGGCTCCAACATACGAGCAGCAAGAACAGTTCTATTTGCTACACCATGGAGTCGCCAGGCTTATCCAACTTTCACTAGACGCGCGTGTATCATTCGATGTTCCGACTATCTCTTTCCGCAGAACGAGTAGCTTGACCATATTCGTTCTGGAAATTGCCTCTGCTCTCGGAATGATTGAACACGGGCGGCGTGTTGCCCAGACGGTAGCACTCGGCACAGGCCGCATCGAAAGAGTTGATGAGAACGAGTTCCGCATCCTACTTCCTGCCCAGTTAGTTGACGAGGAATGCTTGGAAAGATCAACCTTGGAGCACTATCAATCTGAATCGCGCAGATTGTTCTCAACTATGATGGACTCCAAGCGCTGGAAAACTCTTGATGCTGACATTAGCGCAAAACTCCAAGAACTAGTTCATCCGTTCGAAAATCACTTTATTGGGTATGGAGCAGACCCATTGCTCGACGATTACTTTTTTGGTATCGCATACCAGGAAATTCAACTGCAAGACGGGGTTGACACATTTCACTATGCAATACGTTTCGGAGATGTTTGCTTCCAGAACTACATTCTTGCGCTTACGTTTTTAATGTCACTCCATTTCCGGCACAGACGCTTTGCCGAAGCGCTAGTTTACAAAGAACCGGGCATCAAGATCGAGGACATACTGACAATTACCTCCGAAACCGACGGTCTCGTCGAAAGCATCAAGGATGGGGTGAATCATTTCGGCTCCGTATTCAATGAGTTTGAAAAAATTGAATTGGCGGCCGCCCGCACAATCTTCGAAGTCCTTTCAAGCAGCCGACGCAACACTTCGCTGCTTTCTGCACCAGGATCGCCACTCCCGCTCCTCATTCAAAGTTCAGACCAAGGGGTCATTCGATGTTTGACTGGTGCTTATAGCGAGCCAATTAGAATGCTGCTTGAGTCACTCAGACATCATTTTCCGCAGGATTACGCCAAGAATCAACAATCCCGAGAGCAAGCTATGCAGAGGGCGGTGAAACGCGTGCTCAATGAAACGTTTGACGCTTTAATTTACCGGGAGAATACCAAGATATGTCTTGATGGAAAGATCATGACGGATATCGACTTGGTAGTTCTTGAAGAACGGACCGGCTGCGTGATGCTTTGTCAGCTCAAAAACCAAGAGATTTATGGATATAACCTTCATTCAAAACACATCCGATCCGAGAGGCTCAAGAAGCAAGTATCAGATTGGCTTGGGTCGTTGGATAAATGGGTCTCTGCCGTGGATAAAAAAGCCATTAGAGACTCGTTACGCTTGCCCAAGACATTCCCGGAACCTTCAATTTTTCGCGTGATAATATCTAAACACTTCAGTCACCCGTTACGTGAAATTTGCCAACCTGAAGACACTGCTTTTTCGAGCTGGATTGAGTTTTTCAACGGGAACGCACTTCTGAAGACCCGGAAATGTGAAAGGAAATTGGTTAACCTAATTCAAATTCTCAAAGAGGCTCAGTCGCCTCCACAGACGCCTACTCATCTTCCTGAACCAACCACGAAATGGACTATTAACGAACTCATTTTTACAACGCACCAAGAAAATGACGATTTGATTCCAAAGAAATAACAGGACAGAAGGAAGTCTGCGAGTTGTGCATGTCCTTGTTGCAATGCCATCGAATCCGCGACATGACAGCGGAACGTTTTGCCTTTGAAAAAACATCCGTCATAATGCGACAAGGAGTTAACTTTTCTTGATCCAGATAAATACTTGCGGAAATTCCTTAATTTTTGGTTTCATACAACATTAAGATTTCCGAGGAATTCACTAAGACCATCGATGCGGTCCGGCCATGACCTCTTATCGTTGTAAACCATTAAACTATAGCCAAGCCGGGCAAGCATGTTTTTTCCTTGGATGAAATTTCCGAAATCAGGACAATTCTCCACAATCAGCAAAGCACAACAGGGAGCACTTTCCTCTGCATTGATGGCTGTGGAATATCTAAGTAACTGAATGACTCCTTTATCCATTTGATTTTGAATATTCTCAGCATTCGCGCTCTTGATTTCACAAATAGTCAGCACATTGCCGAGCCTTACTGCCAAATCAATGCTTCTTGTTTCAAGCGGGTGTAATCCAATCGAAATAAGATATTGCGCTAATTGCTTGACGATTTCTTGATGTCTAACTTCCGCCATTTGAGTTTTTCGCAGTTGCTCCTCTGGGTTTAACATTCTTCCATTTGCTAAAAATATCCGTGGTCTTATTGTGGCCGGGTCAAGCGGTGTAAATATTGTGTCGACTTCTTGACCAACGCTCGCTTCTGAAACTAGATCTTGAAAGTATAAGGGATCGATTTTACAAATCTCTTCAATGATTGCATCCTGTTTTAACAAGGAAACATTATCCCGAACGCACTGGCAAGCAAGAGACGCAAACGAGGATATATTCTTATCCGAAGGCAATTTCTTTGCTTTATTCAGAGGCACAAGACGCACTACCGTGTGAATCAATTCTTTTGCGACGCTGCGTGCGGATTTGCTGTAGTTTATGTGTTCACTAATTTCGTCTCTAATTTTCTTCTCTACCCCAACGAGCGATGTGACAGATGAACTGATAATCGTTTGAAATATATTTTCGGCATCCTTTGGGTCAAGCAAGTGAACGCAATTGTCGAGAGGGCTGTAAGTATTTATATAGGGGGCGAATTCTAAATCGGTTAGCCGGCATACGCGAAAAGTCCTAATTTTATTCGATTCAAGTAGATAGCCGGCGGCACCGTATTTGTCATCATACTGCAACACGGACTCAATATTTAGGAATGCTACAATCTTTAACTTATTCCGAATAAAAGCCAATATAAAAAGGTTGGCGCCAGCTATCTGTCCCGCATCGAGTTGACTTAGCTGTGAGTCTGAAAGAATAAGTTGAAAAGGCGTATCTTTTCCATCGAAAGTTGCAAATGACTCGTCTGGAATTATCAGTTGGAAATTACCACTCATTGTGGGGAAAGTTCTTTTATCGCAGAGTCTAGGTCTGGTTGGCCTGAATGAATATCGCTCAAAAGGTCGGATTGATTTTGTTCTTTCATTCGCAGCCGAGCCAAGTCGGGAACTTCAATTGTGCCATCGCAAACAATAAAATGGTAATTTGTTTCGGGAGCGTTTTGGCCGCGCCGGTGTATTCGATCAATTGACTGCAAATGATGTGCAGCTTGATTCGAAAAGGACATATAAATGGCGTCCGAAGCCGCATGGAGTGTTAATCCCGCACCGGCGGCAGCCGGGTTACCGATAAATAAACGAACAGAAGGATCATTTTGAAACCGGTCTACAGCCAAACGCCGAGATTCTTGGGAGGTTCCACCATCAATTTTTACTGGATTATACCTTGAATAACGCAATATAGCCTCATCCAGATTTTGCCTGTAAAACGACCAAAGCAATGCTTTACGTCCGCCTTTATCTATTATTTCATTCAACAGCTCGTCTACCGCGACCAATTTAGCGTGATCTTGCTTGAACAGCGGGTCGATCGCCGATGGGCACGAGCAGATTTGCAGAAGCGCATTTCGTTTTTGAAAATAATGCATCAAGTTTTTTCTGAACGACTTATTATCCATTGTTCGGAGGCTTAAAAAAAGATCCTGTTTTGCGGTTTCGTATAGGTTCTCCTGCCGACCAGTGAGCTTGATTGATTTGATATGAAATAGTTTTGGCGGGAGATTAGGTAAAATAACCGCTTTCTCACGTCTAAGATAGGCCCCTCGCGTATCCATTCTATCCTGAACTGAATCAGCGTCCTCGTATGGCTCCGAACTTGAGGTGTGACCGGCGAAAGTATAACCTGAATCTGCAAGGTCAAATTGACTCACCACATCATTGTATGAGTTTGGTGCAGGGGTTCCACATAATGCAAAACAACGTTTACATTTCGCACGCAACTCAATCAGTGAGTTCGTCCTCAAGGCATCGGGGTTTTTTGCAAAAAATGACTCGTCAACGATAAGCAGCACATCCCTCGTCTGTGCGATGCCTTTCAATATCGTTAGTTCGGAATTAACTACCTCGTAGGTGGTCAAGAGGACGTCATGCTTTCCAACAATTTTATTAAAGCGCTCTTTTGCAGAACCTTCTGCCGTTATTATTGAATACTTACCGGGAAGAAACTTTTTAAAATCGCTCTCCCATGTTCCAATTAGGGACTTGGGGCATACAATTATAGCTGCTTCAATTTCACTCTTGTCTTTAAGTATGTCGAAAGCGGCCATTCCCATGACGGTTTTTCCACTGCCTTGTTCATCAAACAAACAAAAACCTAGCAAGTCCGGTTCCGTCATTCCATGCACCGCTACAGCCTGTAAAGGATCCAATATTTCAGACCATGGCGCTCCTAATTGGCCAATGTCGTCGGCTGAGAAATATTCTAATATGCGCTTCCTTGCCTCTCTATGACGAAAAAATAATTCCCTAACCTGGAGAACATCTTGGCCAAGTCCATTCAATGGCAGCTCGCTTACCAATAACGGCAACAACGATGAAGAAAACGAAAATGAATTCCTGGTTTCTTCCCGTGTTACAATATGTCCAACAGTATGATTGATTCGCGTTTTAAGTTTTATCAACTCAACGCCTTGAGCCGTGACAATTACACGATCATTCTCAATTCTTGTTTGTGCGCTCATTGCCTGTTTCAGTGGTGTTGGCAGCTTTGGTCATTCCACTAACCAGTTTTAGCGCATCTTCGAGATCGGTAATCGTTTTTTTGGGCAGAGCCGCGACGCGTTCGACTTTAAGTTGCTTGAGAAACTTAACAAATGTTTCGATTCTTCCAGCCGCTTCGTCCGCACCTTGAATAATCTTTTCATTGTATTCCAGGTTTGTTTTCGCATCTTTCGCAGCATTTGGGTCGGATTTAACAATGATGGCCCTCGCTTCTGGGTCCTTCCATGCCTTGTAGGCAATTCTGACCTCTGGAAAACTCTTAAACTTATCCTCTTTTATCCATTTAAAAAACTGCATCTTGAAGTCGAGGTCGCTGTTAAGTTCTTTAAAAAATGATTTCTGAGCCTCATTAAAAAACTGATAGTTTTTTGCAGCCATAGCTTGAGTTTCAATCTCGCTTAGGCCAAAGCCGCCACCATATTCATCTTCTGCGTTAGGAGGATCCATGGATAAAGTTTCAAACTCATGAATTATTTCGCCAATTCGCTTTGTTTCCTGCACTTTTCTTCTGGTCCAGTTGTATTTTTCGGCAATCTCCGCCTCGTTTTTGCCCGCTACAAACTCTTCAAGAATGTTTTGTGCCTTTATATAGTCCGGCCATTCCAATTTAAGTGATGGTGAAAAGTTTTCTTCAACTAAAACATGCTTTTCCTCCTCCGGGGTAGCTGAATCATTTAATACATATACAAGCACGGATTCAAAATCCACCCGGTTAGGATCTGCCGGCGGCAGTGTTTGCAATACGTATTTAAGGGCATAAAACCGACGGTTGCCGTCCAATAGCTTTCCGCTAAATGCCAGCGTAATCGGGTCACGCAATCCATTCTTCATTATATCATCCCTTAAGACGGACAGCTTAAACTCATCCTCTTTTTTCATGACGTCAAAGAGTTCGTCTTGAGTCAGATCACGATCTCCAAATGTTTGCTTAAGCCGCTTTTTTACAAGCGTGATTCTCGGATTATCAGCCCAGCCATGAATTGCGCTGACCCTTGCCCGCCCGAACCAGACTTGTAGTTTTCTGCCGGCATATAGCCTTTGGATCAATGTGGGAATTTCATTTTTCCCATCATTTATCATGAACGGGGGTGGGGTCATAGGGCTTGGCATAAAAGTTCTTTCTTGAATTTGATATTGTTTGAATCCAGTAAATTTTCCAAATAGCTGATTCTGCTTACAAGTTTTGTAACGTGATCACCTCTATTTGGCTCATTATTATTCCCGCAAACCCACATCAGGTCTTGAAAGGCTTTTGGCGGGGTTTGTTGATATGCATCCACTTTGAGTGGCCATGACTTTTCCTCCCAAGTTATCCGCGAATGAAACATTGAGCACAATTGGTCTGTAAAACGTCCCGACAATGCGTTTTTAAGCGCATCAGCGAGCTTTTCTTCTTCGGTGAGGGGTTTGTCGCGCAATAGAAATATGGCTAGATCACGAAAGGGTGTCCGTGATTCCCTGTGGTGAAAGAGTTCTGGCAAGTTTGTTTTCCAGTCCGGGTGACGTTGCAGTCCCCAAGCCTTTCCGGTCGCAGCCTTACCCATGTGGAAAAGAGGCTTAGGACGTTTTGGGTATACAAAAACTTCACCGCCATGGGTTGACAGTTTTAATCGCGTCGTCAAAAAGTTGGAGCCAATCCGTTTTTCGGCTGCGGCTTTATGCTGGCAGACTTGTCCAAGCGTGATGACTTGCCAAGGAATATTCCCATTATCGTATTGAACTGTGGAAAAGCATGAAAACTGACCTGCTATATAGGCTCGATTCTGCTTGCCCTCGACAGGATCAAGGTCGACCGGCTCCTTCAGCCCGCTGTGCTTGAGCAAGGCATCAAATGCAAGAAACAGAAAAACCGCAGTGGTGCATTCCGTTCCAGTCTTTTTACCTGCCGCCGTCTCTTTTAATGAAAGAAACGAATTTCTAATCAAATCACGCGAGAAATATGACTCCATAAACCATTATTATTTTTTAGCTTTGATTTCTTTAAAATGGCTGCTTTGACGGGATGGATGAAGACCAGTAACGACGCACGGGTCGTTTGGGCGGAAAGGTCTTTTTAAATTTGCAAAGCTGTCGTAAGATAGGAACTCCAATGTTGAACGTTTTGGCTCCGGATTTTTTAATAGCTTTGCGATAGATTGTCCGATCTCGTAAGCCAGCCTTGGAGGCACAGCATTTCCAAGTTGCCTGTATTTAGATTGCACTACACTTCCTTTAAATTCATACCAGTCCGGAAAAGATTGAATTCTGGCAACCTCACGGACAGACATAGCACGAGCTTTAGTCGGATGCCATACACAGGCGTTTTCAGGTTTAAACTCGGCGGTTATGGTGCCTGCAATCGATGTTCTTGCATATCTTGCATAAAATCGGGGCCAACGGTAGCGATCCATATTGTCCCAAACCTTTTTTAACCTTTGCGGTAAGAATTCATAAGGAACATCTCGCCAACATCCCCCTTCTGGAATGCGGCTGGCGAGCTCTACCGCTTGAGGGTTTAATGTCTTTACCTCTCTGCGATTGGCGGCAATTGCGGGAATGTCAAAAATGGTATCCCTTATGGTCAAACCGTTATTTTCCTTAATTTCTGGAAATAAAAACGGGCCTGCGGAAAAACTCCGCTTAACCGCAACAAAAATCAGCCTTAACCTCCGCTGCGCAACGCGATGCTTTGATGCGTCGACAAGTTTGAAATACGTTGTATACCCAAGCTCATCCAGTAAATCACATATTATTTTCACCAAAAATCCACCATCCGCTTTAACTGAAAGAAGGCCTCTGACATTTTCAAACAAAACCATCGAAGGCTTAAATTGTTTAACCGCATCCAGAGCGGTCCGGAAAAGGTTGCCGCGACTATCAGATAATCCTTTTCTCAAACCAGCATTTGAGTATGCCTGACAAGGAAAACCGGCCGTAAGCAAGTCAATTCCTTCCGGTATATTTTTGGGAAAACCTATTTTGGTTATATCCCCTTGGACTATCTCTCCCAAATTTTGGCGGTAAGTTTCACAGGCGTCTTTTTGAAGATCATTTGACCAAAGCACATCAAAGCCAGCCGCCATCATTCCAAGGTCTAAACCACCACAGCCTGAGAAAAGGCTGACCATTTTAAATGGCCGGCGGATGTTCAGCAAATCATTCTTTGATTCACAAAACACAGACCATGGACGATCAACAGCAATGGACTCTTCAGTTTGAGTGTTTAATGCGATATCGTAAATCACTTTATCCCTCCCTGATTTTGATTTCCAACTGTGGGCATTTGGTGCTGTGAATATTGCACTCGCTCCTTTATGAAATTTTTTGCCTGCATTGTTACCCACTCCTTGAATGACAAACCTTCTTTTGCCAAGGCCGAGTGCAAATCTGCTTTTAGTGATACATCTAAAATTGCAACGACTTTTCCTGATGAACTTCTGGACATTTTGTTTTGTGACATTTGTCACATAAGTGACATGCCTGGTCAAGAGCAATTCATTCACCGTCACGACAGGGCTTCTTTTGCAAATGATTTTACTCATTTTTATTTTCAATTTTACACATGGGGGTTGGACATTGGCTGTCCAAGTGGAAATAATTTTAGGGCTGGCAAACTAGCAGTTGTGCGAGTCGCGGCAAGCGGGAAATTGGGAACAGCCCCAAAACTGCGCGTCGTTGCTGCCGCTTTTTTGGCGGTTCGCAATTTCATTGGGCCTTGGCAAACGGGACACTCCGGGATCCGTTCCGGACTGGCCACCATTTGGGCTGAACACTTGCCAGACGGGCCAGCATGGGCGATGCACATGAGCCGGGTGGCGGTGGCAAAAGCGTCCTTTTCATTTTCATCAGCCAACGAAGTGGGGACAAACATGAGCGGCCCGTCCGCGCCGATTAGAAAGAGAGGGGGAGCCATCTTCCCGCTGTTGCGCATACAGAATTCCGCGTAATGGCCGGCTTGGGCCATGAGTTCATCGAGCGTTTTGAGTTGGCGCGGCGTTTTGCAACTGAGAAAAGGTTAATCGTGTGCCTCTCCAAAAGACAATGTTTGATTTGCTTGTTTGCAAATATCAGAATGAATGGTGAGAATTGGTTGAAATAATCAGAGAAGTTTTCTCCACCACGGAAACCATTTTGAAATTGTGCCGTCGGCTTCAATCGGCGGTAAAACCGTTTTGTGAAAACCTTTTTCACAGTGAACGAGGACACATTGATGTTTTCTCAAATTGCGCAGTTCGTAGGGTTTGATTTTATGTTCCTCAATATGCGTGAAGCTACGCGTGGCCATGCCGCCGGAATAACCATACGTCCGTTGACGGACTTTTCGTTGTCCAAGAAAGTCTGCACTTTCAATCGCGCCCGCCTCGTCCGCACCTTTGAAAATCATTCGGTTGCGAAGGTTCAACGTCAGCACTTGCGCCTTTTCCTCGCCGAGTGGCGGAATGAATGACGTTGACGACTGCGCGGCGGCAACCAGCGTCGCCTTCGCTTCGCGCATCACGTCAATGCAGTTGTAATCGCTCATGCCGTCCTCGCTGGCCGTGACGAAGCGTTGCGCTTCGTCTGCCCACAGAATGAGCAAATTGTCGGCGGCGCGTTCTTCCTTTGGCCGGTCGAAGCGTCGCAATACGTGCGCGTAAAAAAGCATTTTGAGGAACGTGTTTATGTAACGGCGTTCCATCTGAAATTTCTGCGGCATCGCCACGCAGATAATTTTGCCACGATCAATTTCCTTGAAGTCGAAACTGTTCTTGGCATCGCCAAACACCTCGACGACATCGGGCGTCAAAAAGAATTGGAGATAATTGGCAATGGTTTCTTTCACGCCGCCCATCTGCTCGGCTGGCTGTCCGCGATAGCGTTCGGAAAAATGTTTGATGAGGGCTTTATCCCGGTCAGTTGGATAATCCGTCTGCATTTCTCCCAACACCTCATTCATCGAATTGTCATCGAGAAGAAAATCGCGGACGTTGAACAAGGTCGCCTCCATGTCCAAGCGCGTCAACAATTCCAGAGCCAGACCGATATGCGTTTGCGCCTGACTTTTGAAAAATGACTGCTCGGCGCGTTGTCCCAAACTTGTCACCGTATCCACCACAAACTTTGCAAATGTGGACGGCGGAATTGTCCGGTCGGAAAGCAAATTGAAGGTGTATGCCGGTTTCCAGCCAACTGGCGGATTGTCCGGCCTGACTTGCAACAAGATCAAATCGTCATGACGATTAAACTTCGCCGCCATCTCCACGAGGGTTTCCCAATACACGCCCTTGTCGTCAATGCACAGCCCGCCCCAATTCGGATCGTTTTGAAAAACTTGAAAGAGCAGTTGATTGATGCCGGAGCGGGTTTTGCCAGAGCCGGTGTCGCCGGTAATGAGCCAGCCACGGCAAAAATCCTCGCGCGTCCACGCAAAGCCTTTCAGACGGACAATAAATTTATTTTTCACAACATTACCCTTCGCGGTGGCTGCGTAAGCGCCGATAGCGGCGAAGACCACTGCGACAATCCACGAGGCCGGCGCGGGCAGAAAAAAAAGTGCGCCGGTCGCCATCAGCAAAGAAAGGCCGGTTGTGATGTAATTTATCCAGCGCATAATTCAGAGCATAAATTTTCCAATCAGGATTCCAGCCAAAAGCGAAGCGATTGCCACGCACACAAAGGCCACGGCGCGACCGGCGGAAAGTTGTTGGGTGATTTGTGGAACGCTCCGAATTTCTTGTTTCAACTCGCGCGCCTCCTTTGAAAATTCCTTCGTCAATTGGGTCAGGGTTTGGAGCGAGACGCGGACGGTTATCAACTGGATGGAATCTGTATCTGGCGGAATTTCGATTTTGACGTTCTGGAAAAATATCTTCAACAATTCCAGCATTTGCAAAACAGAGTCGTCATCCCGAATTCCGTTCTTGAGCCGCCATTCGGAAACCGCCTTATCAAAGTTGTTTTTTTCTTCGTTCACAAAAGCGAGTCGTCGGATTTTGTTTCTTTTTTCGGCTTCTGAATTTTTGGCGGTGGCAGCAGCAACATCCCGCGCACGGTTTCCAGTTCGTCATAAAATTTGTGCAGCCAGTTTTCAAGGCGTCCTCGGTTGAAATAGTCAAAGGCGGGATTTTTGATGGCGGCGGAAATTGTCAGATCGTGCTTATTCAAATCCGCGACGATCCAATCGTAAAGTTTCGGCATGGTGATTTCCTTGGCCGCAAGCTCCTCCATCAGACGTGTTCGCGTGGCGCTGTGTTCGTAGTTGGCGAAGCGTTCCGACAACACCTCGTTTTTGACAACCAGGTATCGGGCGTTGTGATTGAGCCGGTCGGTGATGTTGCGAATCTGCTCCAAGCTGTCGGTTTCGTGATTCACAGGCATGATGAGATTCAAGGATGCCCCAAACTGTTTGAGCAAGCCGAAGATTCGCACCTCGTCAAAATAATCGAGAAAGATGTCGGTCGAGGCTGCGCGGCAATCCATGACAACCAAATCCGTTTTGTCCAGCATGGCGAAAACTGAATCAATTTCGGTCGGGTCTGCGATGTTGAGAAACAGTGCTTCGGGATGGAAACGCTTCAGCGTCGAGTTTTCATTGTCGGTATCAACGGCGATGTGGGCGATGTCCTTGTCTTTAAGATACTGGACAAAATTGACGGCGAAGAAACTTTTGCCGACGCCGCCCTTGCCGTTGATGATGGCATTGAATTGTTTTTGCATATTTTTGGTTAAAGGTTTTTTGAATCGGCGATGCGTGGTCCCGGCTTGCGCCGCGACCACGGGCCGGGAAAACGCTCCCGCTGTTCCCGCAATGTCGCCCCAATTTTTTCAGGTGGCGGCAGCACTGGAATAGCTTTTGACGGTGCATTTTTGGGCGGGCGTGATTTATGAGGGCGGTCGGATTCCTCGCCGATCACGTCGCGGCAGAATCGGTAAATGGTATTAAGAGAAACAACGATATTCACATCTGCTAGAATCAGCCGGATGTCGTCGTAGGCGGCATTGCGCGCGCGAAGCTCTTTAATTTGGGATTTGAAAGGAAGCAACAACGCCCGTTTGGGTGACAACTTGGGGTAGCCGCAAACCACTCCCGCCAGTCGAGTTTTTATTTCGTCGGATGGACTTTGCTCGCTCATAAAACCTCCGAAAAAACGTCGAAAGAAGCTGGCAAATTGTTGGCAAGAACTTGGCAAATAAATCGAAAATCTTTGGCAAAAAGGCGATAAGCAAAACCTCTAACGAAGGTTAGACGTAAGGCGTGCCATGAAAAAAGCCACTTCAGCGTTGAACTCATGCCTCCATGTAAACCGATTTCCGGCAAGCAGGTTGTGATGATTTCATCACAACTTTTGTGGACGGGATAAGCTAAAAAGTGGGGGTGCTTTCAACCAAGACACAATGCAACCTGAACAATGCAGAAAAATACTTCAAAGAACATCTGCAACTCGGCGATTATTACAGTCAGGAAAATATCGTCTCTGGTGAATGGACTGGAATCGGGGCAGAACAGCTTGGGCTTACGGGCAGAGTGAAACAGGATCAATTCCTGAAACTCTGCCACAACCAGAATCCGCAGACCGGCGACTTGCTGACGCAACGGATGAAAACTACCCGTTGGGATTCGGACAGAATGGCAGAGGTTGCCAATCGCCGGATTTTTTACGACTTCACATTTTCACCGCCAAAATCAGTTTCCATTCAGGCTTTGATTGCCGATGACAAACGGCTCTTGGAATCACACAGTCGAGCGGTGCGAATCGCGGTGAAAGAATTGCAGCATTTCGCCGGGACACAGGTGCATCGTGGAATGGACAAATCGGAGCGGCTCACCGGAAACGTCGTCTGCGCCACGTTCCGCCATGACACCTCCCGCGCGCTTGATCCCCACTTGCACACGCATTGCGTCATGTTCAACGCCACGTTTGATGCAACCGAAAATCGTTGGA
>Ga0182030_10010989_pt1 | contig 18302 bp, 14 predicted proteins | sample 812S3MmetaG_FD_121299 | JGI IMG/M metagenome (GOLD analysis project Ga0182030, IMG submission 121299) | Permafrost microbial communities from Stordalen Mire, Sweden - 812S3M metaG (Illumina Assembly) | ecosystem: Environmental > Terrestrial > Soil > Wetlands > Permafrost | place: Sweden...
CGGAGCCAGATTGGCTTCGTAAGAATAAGGATCGGCCCACACCATGGCCGGCGTTTCATCAAACTTCGGCTCAACCTGCGAGAGGATGATGCCGCTCGGCGGCGGTCCCAGAATCGCCTGCACGCCTTCCTTCGGACGGAACGCTCGCAGCGAGTCGTGCGTCTGGTGCAGACGCTCCACTCCCAGCCGTTCCTGCTCCTGCCAATACAGTTTCCTGTGCGCGGTCGAGCAAAACTGGCCGCTGGTAATTTTTCGGTAAAGCGGCAGTCTCCCGTCGCAATACAGGCATCTTATGTCACTAGACCACGACATCAATAACAATGTTACGGGCCCTTGGTTTTAATGAACACTAAGCAAAGCCCTTATAGGCGGCTAGGGTTTTGGCTTATAGTACCCCGAGACGTTCCTTACTATGCGCCTCAGGGGCTCACTTCTTAAGAATGTCGCCGCCGTATTATGCTACCGTTTGAGCAATTATGCGATTCGCGCTGCTACTCGCCGCCGCTGGGATAGCCGTCGCGCAGGGCACGGAACCCAAAACCGCGCCCTCCGACTATCCCGTACATGTGCAGATGGAAGCGGTGACCATGGCCGCCGAATACCTGGTCCATTCGCTGCCCACTACTAAAGGTACGCTGGTTGCCAACGACTATCTGGTGGTCGAAGCCGCGTTTTTCGGCCCCCTCTACAGCCGCCTCAAGATGTCTCCCGACAACTTCCTGCTGCGCATTAACGGCCGCGGAGAACCGCTGACGACGGACGCGCCCGGCATGGTGGCGCAATCGATCAAATTCCCGGGCATGCGGCCGCACCTGGAAACCACCGGGTCGGTCAGCGCCGGCGACGGGACCGTCACGGTCGGTCCGCGCCCTCCCGCCAGCCGCTTTCCCGGCGATGGAAACGATCGTACGGCCCCCGGCCAGGGGCCTACGGTTACCGAAGTGAATCAGGAAAACTCGGTGGAGTACCGAGTGCAAGCCGCGTCGCTACCGGAAGGCGAGCACTCGCTTCCCCGCTCCGGCCTGCTCTATTTCTTCTATCGCGGGAAAACGAAGAACATCCGGTCGGTGGAATTGTTCTACAACGGCCCGATGGGGAAAGCAAGTCTGAAGCTCCTGCCCTAACGACGTCCCTTCTTGACGTTGGTGCCTCAGCCCCATGCGCCCGAGTCTGTGTGAAAAGTCACTCAAAATAACCGCTCCCTGTGGTCGCGGCTCAGTAGATTATTGATAACAGGTAGCGCCGATTCCGAGCCGCGACCGGAGGAAGCGGTTGCCACGGGTTTTTCCCACAGACTCGCCAGCTTGGGGTAGTTGGATTTGGACCGCTCCTTGACAGTCGCGGCTCTGTATCGAGCCTTGAGGATCCATCGAAACAAACAGAGCCGCGACTGTCAAGGAGCGGTCAGCGCCGGGGTTTCACACAGACTCTGACGCATGGGCTGGCGGATCGACGAATGGCAAGAACAGTGTGTACGATAAATTCATGGGCCGTCTCGCCATCCTATTTATAGTTCCCTTTCTCCTTTCGGCCCAGCAGCCCGACGCCCGCGAACTCCTGCTCCGCGCCAACGACGTCATCAAAAAATACTCCAGCTACCAGATCCACTCGCTCAGCATGGTGGAAACCACCGGCGGCAACAACACGCATCTGGAAATGCCCGCCGTGATCAGCGTCCGCCGCCCGGACCGCATGCGCATTGAATCGCAGAATGGCGCCACTTCCATGACCGTCGTCAGCGACGGCTCGCACACCTACGTTTATCTCGATCAGCAGAAAAAATACATCCGACGCGCCGCTACCAGTTCGCCCGAATCCGCCCTCGGCGAAAACAGCGTGCTCAAGAATATTCCCGAGCTTTCCACCTTTATAAACTCCGTCAAAATCACCGGCGAAAAAACCATGGAGATCGACCAGCAGACCTACGAATGCTGGGTGGTCGAAGCCCATTACGATCCCATCAGTCTCCCCGACCAGCACCTGACGATCTCCAATGCGGTTCAAATCAGCTGGATCTCCAAAGCCCTCGGCCTGACTCTGCAAAACAGCTTCAGCGCTCACCTGGTGGTCGGATCTCTGCCCGAACCGGTGGAAATGACGCAAGCCACCACTACCGTCAGCCTGTCTCTTAATAAGGACCTTCCCGATTCCCTGTTCGTCTTCACCCCTCCTCCGGGCGCGACTCAGACCGCCGACTGGACGCTGCCCGGCATCGTCAAGCCCGACCTCGAAGGCAAGCCCGCACCGCAGCTCAAAGGAGCCCCTCCGATGAAGGGGAAGGTTGTTTTGCTGGACTTCTGGACATCCTGGTGCGGCCCGTGCCGAACGGAACTCGCCGTTTTAGAAAAGCTCCACAAGTTATTCCGCGCCAAGGGCCTGGTCGTCCTCGGGATGAACGTCGGCGAGGATAAGGAGACGGTGTCGAAGTATCTGGCCAAAGCGGGCCTGACCTACCCGACGCTTCAGATAACCGCCGAAGACGAGCTGTTAAAATCTCTTTCCGTGAACGCCTTCCCGACGCTGATCCTGATCGACCGCACGGGCAAGGTCGCTTTATACGAGGTGGGCGCGAAAGGCGAAACCGCCCTGCGCGCTGCTCTGGCCAAACAGGGGATAAAACCCTCTCCCGCCGCGCAAGGAGCAAAGACGCCATGAAACGATATCGCCCCAATCCGTCACTACGCTACATGCGAGTAACGCTGTTGATAGCGTTGGCCTGCGGATGGGCATCCGCGGAGCCCAACTGGGCGGCCCTCAAAAGCCTGACCATCGGCGGCGAAATAAAGGTGTCGGCGGCCGGCGGCAAATCGTTCCGGGGCCAGTTGCAAAGCGTCACCGACGAATCGCTGGTTGTGCTGGCCGCCAACACGCAGCAATCGCTCGCGCGCGCCGAGGTGCTGAAAATCTCCATCAAAGGCGGGAGCCATCGAACGCGCAACGCGCTGATCGGCTTCGGTATTGGCGCCGGCGCCGGACTGGGGATCGGCGCGGCGGCGGACGGCGGCAAATGCACCGGCTTCTGCGTCGGCCCCAGAGACCTCGGCAAAGCCGTGTTCACGCCGCTCGGCGCGATCGTCGGCGCCATTGTCGGAGTGGCGTGGCCCACGGGGACGTGGCATGAAGTTTACCGCTCGAAGTAGCGCGGCGTGTTACCCTAGTCTTTTGCGTCGAACCTATGCCCGCGCGGATGAGCGAGACGTTCGTCCTGCGTACGTATCCCTTCCGGGAATCGGATCTGATCGTCAGTTTTTTCACACGCGATCTGGGGAAACTGCGCGGTGCCGCTCGGCGAGCCCGGCGGCCGAAGAGCCCTTTTGGGTCGGGTTTGGAACGGCTGTCCCACGTCCGGATGGCCTATTTTCAGCGTGAGACTGCCGAACTGGTCAATCTCTCCGGCTGCGAATTGATTCAATCGCAGTTTGCGATGCAATCGGATTACGCGCGAAGTGTTGCGCTGGATTATTTCACTGAGGTCGCCGAGCAATTGTTGCCGCCGCACGAACCAAACGAAAAATTCTTCCGGCTCTTGATGGCCGTGCTGGCGGACCTGCGCGGCGGGGGCAATGTCTGGCGCGCGGTGGCGTATTTCACGCTCTGGTCGGTGCGTCTGACCGGCGTGCTGCCGGAACTGCGCGTGAGCGACGAAACAGCCGAGATTGTCGGCGAAATGTTCGGGAAACCGATCGCTGAGCTGGCGCCTCGTGAATGGACAAAATCGACCGCGCAGGATCTGCGGCGCGGTTTAGTCCGCACCATGGAACAACACGTGGAACGCCGTTTTTTAACGGTACCCGTATTGGAGGCTCTGTAGAAACCTTCTCATGGATTCTTTTCAAGAAACTATCCTCAAACTGAAACACTACTGGTCCGAGCACGGGGCCATTATTACGGAGCCCTACGACGTGGAAGTGGGTGCGGGTACGATGTGCCCGGAAACGTTCCTGCGCGTGCTGGGTCCAAAACCGTATCGGGTGGCGTATGTCCAACCCAGCCGCCGCCCGGCTGATGGCCGCTACGGCGACAATCCGAATCGTCTTTATAAACACCAGCAACTGCAGGTGATCCTGAAGCCTTCGCCGGCGGACGTCCTCGACCTGTATTTAGCCAGCCTGGAAGCGATCGGGATCGATCTTTCGAAGCACGACATCAAGTTCGAAGAGGACAACTGGGAATCGCCGACTTTAGGAGCCTGGGGCGTCGGCTGGCAGGTGATGCTCGATGGCATGGAGATCACGCAGTTTACATATTTCCAGCAATGCGGCGGCATCAATCTCGACCTTGTTCCCGCCGAAATCACCTATGGCCTAGAGCGCCTAGTCGCGTTTTTGCAAAACGTCGACAGCGTCTACGATATCGAGTGGACCAAAGGCGTGAAGTATCGCGATGTGCGTTTCGCCGAAGAGCTGCAGTTCAGCGTCTGGAATTTCGAGATGGCGGATGTGGAGCGCCTCTGGCGCCTTTTTGGCGAGCATGAAGCGGAGTGCAAAAGTCTGCTCGCCCAATACGAAAAGTATTCGGATAAACACCGCTTCCCGGTATTGCCAACCTACGATCAGGTCCTGAAGTGTTCCAACCTCTTCAACCTCCTCGACGCCAGAGGAGCTATTTCAGTTACCGAAAGAGTCGCCGTGATCAAGCGCGTGCGGGACCTCGCAGTGGGCACCGCAAAACTATGGGCCGCCCAACAGGAGCTCGCATGACCAACGTGGCGTACGCACTCGTGCGTGCCGCGTCGAGACTCATCTCGATGCAGGGCGGTGCCGCATGAACTTCCTCCTGGAAATCGGTACCGAAGAAATCCCGCACTGGATGATCCCCGGGGCGCTATCCCAACTCGCAAAGCTCGACCTCTTCGGCGCTGCGCCCACAGTCGACGCGACCCCGCGCCGCCTGGTCGTCCGCGCCACGGGCCTCCCCGAGCGCACTCCGGACCAGGAGCAACTAGTCAAAGGCCCACCCATTTCCGCAGGCGACAAAGCCGCCGCGGGATTCGCGAAAAAGCAGGGCGTAGGTTTGTCGGCAATGCAGAAGGTCGGCGACTACTACGAACTCCGCAAACAAATCCCCGGCCGCGCCGTTCGCGATTTGCTGGCCGAATCTCTGCCGGGTTCGATTCTCGGGATTCAGTGGGCGAAGACGATGTACTGGGGCGCCAAGGGATCGCCGCGCTTCATTCGCCCCATCCGCTGGATTGTCGCGCTCCTCAATGATGAAGTGATTGACTTCGAAGTCGCGGGCGTGAAGAGCGGCAATCTCTCGCGCGGCCATCGGGTGCTCGCGAACAGGCAGGTTAAAGTCGATTACGATTCGATCGAGGCGGTGCTGCGGGCGAACAGTGTGATTTTGAGCGCCGCGGAACGGCGCGCGAAGATCGAGACGGAGGCGCGGGCTCTGGGCGCAACGATCGAGCCGGAGTTGTTAGAGACGCTCACCTACATCACCGAATTCCCCGCCGCGATCAAAGGCGACTTCGACCCGGCGTATCTGGAACTGCCGGCCGAAGTGCTGACCATGGTGATGCGACATCACCAGAAATATTTCGCGGTGGAGAGCGCTCCGGGTGTGCTGGCTCCGCATTTTGTCGCGGTGATGAATATCTCGGGCGATCCGGATGGGTTGGTGAAGCGCGGGAATGAGCGGGTGCTGAAGGCTCGGTTCAATGATGCTCGGTTCTTCTGGGAGGTTGATCAGAAGAAGAAGCTCGCGGATCGCGTCGAAGATCTGTCGCATGTGACGTTTCAGGCCAAGCTGGGCACGTATCTGGAAAAGACCACGCGAGTCATCCATATTGTAGGGGAGTTGGGTGGTGGTCCAGACGCGAAGGGCGCAGCAAGACTCGCCAAAGCCGATTTGACAACGGAGATGGTTAAGGAGTTCACCGATTTACAGGGAATCGTCGGCGGGTTGTACGCGAAACATCAGGGCGAGCCCAAAGCGGTCAGCGACGCGATCTACGAGCATTACAAACCGCTAAGCATGGAGGATTCGATTCCGTCAACAAGGGCGGGACAGGTTCTCGCGATCGCCGACAAGGTCGATAATCTGCGTGAATTCTTCCGCGTCGACTTGGCCCCGACCGGCTCGAAGGACCCTTTCGCCCTGCGGCGTGCAGCGCAGGGAATCGTGAAGATTGCGGTGGAAGGTAAGCTCGACTACTCGGTGGAGCACTTTGCTGGGAAGCCGGATGGTGCATTGTATGATTTCCTTTTAGAAAGGGCGGATTACTACTTTAGGAGTCAGGGATTTAAGTATGACGAGGTCAGGGCGGTCCTGAACACACAGGTTCGACATGCTGGTCTCCACTACATTCATCAACGGCTAACCGCTCTCGCAGAAATTCGCCCGACACCCGACTTTGAGCCTCTTGCTGCCAGCTTCAGGCGCATCCAGAACATTCTCAAGCAGGCTGAATTTAAGCCCCAGGGGCCCATCAATCAACCGCTCCTCGAAGCCGGCCCCGAAAGAACCTTGTTTGAAAAGTATCAACAAGTTAGCGCGGTCGCGCGTTCGTCCCAAACGCCATATCGCAAGGCGCTTGAAGAGATCGCGTCGATGCGTCCACATGTTGACGCCTTTTTCGACCAAATTCTTGTAAACGCTAAAGATCAGATTATCCGTGAGAATCGTTTGACTTTGCTCTACAACATACTCAAAGAATTTTCCACGATCGCCGACTTTTCGGAGATCGTTACTTCAGGAGACCAAAAATGAAAAACTACGTGTTTAACTTCGGCGCTGGTAAAGCCGACGGCGATGGGAAGATGAAAGATGTTCTCGGCGGGAAGGGCGCCGGCCTGGCTGAAATGTCGAAGGCTGGCGTGCCTGTGCCTCCGGGATTTACGATCTCCACCGAAGTTTGCAATATCTACTTCCAGAATGGGAACGCCGTTCCCACCGAGATCAACGATCAGGTTTTGAAGGCGCTCGCGAAGCTCGAAAAGACCATCGGCAAGAAGCTGGGCGATCCGTCGAATCCGCTGCTGGTCAGCGTCCGGTCGGGCGCGAAATTTTCCATGCCCGGCATGATGAACACCATTCTTAACTTAGGTTTGAATGATGAGACTACAGAGGGTCTTGCCAAGCTGACCAATAATCCGCGCTTCGCGTACGATTCTTATCGGCGGTTTGTGCAGATGTTCGGCGAAGTTGCGCTCGACATCCACATGGAAAAGTTCGACGACATTTTCGATGCGCGCAAGCATAAAGCGAAGGTGAAGTCGGACACGGATCTTTCGGCTGACGACCTGAAGGCGATTATTGCCGACTACAAGAAGCTGGTTCTGAAAGAAACGAAGAAGCCGTTTCCGCAGGATGCGCATGAGCAACTGGCGATGTCGCGCGACGCGGTGTTTCGTTCGTGGTGGAACCCGAAGGCTTCTTACTATCGCAAGATGGAAAAGATTCCCGACGAAATCGGGACCGCGGCCAACGTGCAGGCGATGGTTTACGGCAACCTGGGCGACACTTCGGCCACAGGCGTCGGGTTCACGCGCGATCCTGCGACCGGCGAGAATACTTTCTACGGCGAATTTCTGGTTAACGCGCAGGGCGAAGATGTGGTCGCCGGCATTCGCACGCCGGAACCGATCACGGACCTCGAAAAGCTGATGCCCGCGGCCTACGCGCAACTGCGCGAGATCACGTCGAGCCTGGAAAAGCACTACAAGGACATGCAGGACTTCGAGTTCACCATCGAAGACAACAAGCTGTACATGCTGCAAACGCGCAACGGCAAGCGGACGGGTCCGGCGGCGGTGCGCGTGGCGGTGGAGATGGTGGAAGAAGGGCTCATCGATAAGAAGGAAGCGGTGATGCGCGTGGCGCCTCAGCAGCTGGATCAGCTGCTCCACCCCGTCTTTGATAGTGCATCGCTGAAAGCATTGAAACTTGTCGCGAACGGAATTGCGGCTTCGCCCGGCGCGGCTGTCGGTCGCGCGGCTTTCTCGGCCGACGATGCGGTGGAACTGGCGAAGGGCGGGCCGGTCATTCTTGTACGCAAGGAAACCACACCCGATGATATTCACGGCATGGATGTGGCGAAGGGAATTCTTACGGCAGTCGGCGGCAAGTCGAGCCACGCGGCGGTGGTTGCGCGAGGCATGGGGCGTCCGTGTGTCGTCGGCGCGGGCACGTTGCAGATTTCCGAGCGAGGGAAGAATTTCACAACCAAGGTCGGAGGGAAGGAAATCACGGTGAAGGAGGGCGATTGGATTTCGCTCGACGGCACCACGGCCAATGTTTATTTGGGCAAAGCGACGACCAACGATCCGGATCCGAACTCGTCGTACTTCGGCAAACTGATGCACTGGGCCGACGAATTCCGCGGAAGTTTCGGCGTGCGCGCCAACGCGGACATCCCTCGCGACGCGAAGGCCGCGCGGCTGTTCGGCGCGGAGGGCATTGGCCTCTGCCGCACGGAGCACATGTTCTTCGCTGAAGACCGCATTCCCCATGTACAGGCGATGATTCTGGCGCGCGATGAGAAGACGCGCAAGAAGTCGCTGCAAAAATTGTTGCCGATGCAGAGGGCCGATTTCGCCGGTCTCTTTAAAGCGATGGACGGTTTTCCGGTTGTCATTCGAACCCTGGACCCTCCGTTGCATGAGTTTTTGCCGAAACGCGAAGACCTTATGGTGGACCTGACCCGTCTGCCTTACGTCGATATCAAAATCAAAAAAGAGATGTCGGAAAAGTATCGCATCCCGGTTGCCGAATTAAAGAAGAAGCTGCCGGAGTTGCTGCATCGCGTGGAAGAGCTGCATGAGTTCAACCCGATGCTGGGGCATCGCGGGTGCCGTCTGGGTATCACCTATCCGGAGATCACCGAAATGCAGTCGCGGGCCATTTTTGAGGCGGCGGTGCAGGTGGCGAAGAAGGGGATTAAGGTCCTGCCCGAAGTCATGATCCCGCTGATCGGCAGCGCGAAGGAGCTGGAAAATCAGAAGGCGATTGTCGATAAGGTCGCCAAGGAAGTTCTGGCGAAGGCGGGCATGCCGGACCTGCATTATATGGTCGGCACGATGATCGAGATTCCGCGCGCGGCGATTACGGCCGATAAAGTAGCCGAGTTCGCCGAGTTCTTCAGCTTCGGAACCAACGACCTGACGCAGACCACGATGGGCCTGTCGCGAGACGATTATACGAAGTTTTCGAAAGAGTACGAGAACCTGAAAATCTTCTCGGCCGACCCGTTCGCGGCGATCGACCAGGAAGGCGTCGGCAAGATCATCGAGATGGCGATCAAGCTCGGCCGGAAGACGCGGCCGGACCTCGAAATCGGCATCTGCGGAGAGCATGGCGGCGAACCCAGTTCGGTGGAGTTCTGTTACCGCGTGGGGATGAATTACGTGTCGTGCTCTCCGTACCGGGTGCCAATCGCGAGACTGGCGGCGGCGCAAGCGGCGATTTCGGGTGGGAAGGCCGGGGTTAGCCGGACCGCTTAGGATTTATTGGCCGCTGATGAACGGGGATGAAGAAAGAGGGGCTTTCGGGCTCCTCTTTTTTTATGGATCTAGTGTAGTGCGTGACACACTTTAATCATTAACATTTCGACCAAGTGGGGCCGCCAATCATGGCGGCGCGTTGGCGTTCCCGCCGACGCTGGTGAGCTTATCTGGGAGCCGCCTTGAAAGGGCGGCTGCCGCCAGAATTGGCGGCCCCACAAGAGCCAGAAAACGAGACAGAGATACTAATCGCAATCTCTGACCCACTCCAAATGCCGGTCCCGCATACGTGCAGACCCAGGGTGACCTCAAACCCTCCCGAGTAACTGAAGGATTTGCCTCGGCTCCTGCATTGAGGAGCGTCAGTTTCGCATTCGAGAGTCGCTTCTCCAGTTGATGGATGACGATTCCGCAAACGGGCCGAACGGGTTGAGTTTGCGGTACTCGACGCGGGTAGAGGAATCCGGCGGATCTGCCGATAGGAACTATATCTATGTCCGCTCCGGTCTCCGGTACTTTTCAAGATCACTACAGTCTGTTCGGAATCGACCCCGGTGCGGATTCGGAGACGATTAAGGCGGCCTACGCGCGGCTGGCCGAGAAGTATCACCCCAATAATCCCGTGTCCGGAGACGCCCACAAATTCGAGTGCGTAAACCAAGCTTACGGAGTATTGTCCGACCCGCAACTGCGGGCGGCATTCGACAAGGTGAAGGGGGTCGACCTGGAAGGCGGCAACCCGAAATTCACCGGGGCCGAGTTTTTTCGCGCGCTGGCGCAAAGCGCGGGGTTAAGAGCGGCGGTCCTGTGCATTCTCTATGACCGGAGAAGGGTCAAATCCTTCAAGCCGAGTCTATCGATGCGTCATCTGGAAGGGATGCTCGTAGTGGGCGGGGAATCGCTGAATTTCGCGCTGTGGTACCTGAAGAAACGCGCCCTGGTGGTATACGACGATAAGAGCGCCATGGAGATCACGGTGGAGGGAATGGATTTTCTGGAACAGAACCGGCCGACACCGGAGCAGGTGATGGGGTTCATCCGTAGGGATGCCCTGGTCGAGCCGGAGCCGCTGCCGGCTCTGGCGCCGGAAACGACCGCGGCCGAACCGCTGCTGAACGTGTTGAGCAGGGCGCTGCAACGGAATCATCCGGCGGAAGAGATCCGGCCGCTCAAAAAGTAGTTTCCCCTGTCCGATAAGGGAAAGGAAGGCGTCCTCCGCAGGGCGGCTTGAACCCTTATGAAACTCGGAAACAAACTTGCACTGGGCGCGGCGGTGGCAGTCGGATTGCTATCGTTGTGTGGCCAGGTGGTGCAACGCTCGATCGTCCGGCGCCAGGGAATCGCGCTGACGAAGGACGCAATGAAGGCCGTCTTAATGGAGGCGGAAAACGTGCGGTCGGCGAATTCGAACCTGGTTCAGAATCGCGCTTACGATTATCCCAAGCTGCTCAAGGCAGCGAAACAATCGAGCGATTACCGCGATACGGTGCTGTACAGAACGGTGCCGGTAGTCACGGCGTGGCAGGGCATCGAGAAGATAGCCGCGGAAAAAGGGTACGAATTCCGGATTCCGAAAAATCAGCCGCGCAACCCGAGGAATCAGCCCACGGCCGATGAGGCTGCGATCCTGGAAACATTCGAGAGCGGGGCGGCGCAGGAATACTTCGAAGTGGACGAGGCGCACAACCAGATTATTTACGCGCGTCCGATCCGCTTGAGCGAGGATTGCCTGGTGTGCCACGGGTCGCCGGCAACGAGCGCGACGCACGACGGTCGCGACCTGCTGGGGTTCAAAATGGAGGACTGGAAATCGGGGCAGGTGCACGGGGCTTTCCTGCTGAAAGCCAAGCTGGATCAGGTGGACGGCCTGACGAAGGCCGGCATGACGACGACCGCGCTGTGGACGTTCCCCATCGCGGCGATGATCTGCTTTGGATGTTACTGGTTCGCGCGGACGAAGATCATCGGGCCGCTGGGGTCGCTGCGAAAACTGACGACGGCGATGGGCGAGGGCGACTTGACGGAGCGTCTGGCAGTGGTCGGCAACGACGAAATCGGAGAGATGGGCGCGTCGTTGAATCATGCGCTGGATAGCCTGGCCGGCACGCTGCGCGACGTTTCGGCGGGAGCGCAAACGCTGGCCTCGTCGAGCGAGGAAGTGACCGGAGTGAGCCGGCTGATGGCGCAGAACGCGGACAGCGCGGCCGGTCAGGCGAACGCGGTCTCCGCGGCGAGCGAACAGATTTCGATGAACGTGACGGTGGTGGCGTCGAGCGCGGAAGAACTGATGGCGTCGATTCGGGAGATTTCGAAGAGTTCCAACGAAGCGGCGCGGGTGGCGAAGAACGCGGCGGGCGTGGCCGCGCAAACCAGCCAGAGAATCGGCAAACTGGACCAGTCGAGCGTGGAGATCGGCAAAGTGATCAAGATGATCACGTCGATCGCAGAGCAGACCAATCTGCTCGCGCTGAATGCGACCATCGAGGCGGCGCGCGCCGGGGAAGCGGGCAAGGGATTCGCGGTGGTGGCCAATGAAGTGAAGGAACTGGCCAAGCAGACGGCGAACGCGACCACCGAGATCGGACAGAAGATCGGCGCGATTCAGGCGGACACCAAGGACGCGGTGCAGGCGATCGGCGAGATCATGGAGATCATCAATCAGGTGAACGATATTTCCACCACCATCGCGTCGGCCGTGGAGGAGCAGACGGTGACCACCACCGAGATCGGGCGCAACGTGCAGGAAGCAGCCAAGGGATCGCACGAAATCGCGGAAAGCAACGCGGGCGTGGCGGCGACGGCGCGTAACACAGCCGAGGGCGCGCAGAAGACCGAATCGGCGGCGCGGGAATTGAGCGCGATGGCGGCAAGGCTGCAATCGCTGGTGACGGCGTATAAGGCCTAACGGGTGCGGAAGCGGCTTCGGGGACGGGCCATTTTTCCGCAGCCTGGTCTGGCGTCTTACGAGGAGGCTCGTTGTTTCAACATCGCGGCGACCTTTTCAACGAGTTGCGCGACCGGAAACGGCGGGGGAAATATTTCGAATTTCTCCAGTTCGGCGCGGACTTGAACGCGATCGTCGGCGGGCAGGCCGGCCAACTCCAGGATTGACATGGGGGGATTCTGGTCGCGCAGATACTTCGCGGCTTCGTGCCCGGGGATGTTCCCGATATAAGGATTGACGATCAGCAGGTCGATCGGTGTCTCACCGAGGATCTTGACGGCGTTACCCAGGTCTCCGGTCGCGAGAACAACATGACCGGCGACGGTCAATGCTTCGGCGATCACGGAGCGGGCAACGGGTTCGGAACTAAGCAGCAGGATCGTTGCGGGCAGCATCCACTTTGATGTTAGCGCGCCGGAACTTCCAGAATCCGGCGGCGCCCCAGCCACCCGCCACCGGCGCCTGCAACAGCAGAATGTAACCGACTGCATCCGTACGGGTGATGCCGAACGGAATCAGCACGCTGACGGCGACCAACTGATAAATCCCAACCTAGCCGGGCGTGGACGGCAGCGCGCTGGCCAGGCCGAGTGCGGCCAGGAGAAGACAGGCAGCCGTCACCTCGATCAATCGATGGCGAGCACGACGAAAGATCGCGTCGTCGGACCAGATGACTATTGTCAGGGCGCCGAAAGCGGCGCCAGCCCGAAAGCTGCTGGCATCGAGACCAGTTTGACCGGCAATGACGATCTCCTCAATGCCGGAGCGTGACCTCATAAAGTTCGCGGTCGCGATAGCCGGTATTTTCCTCGTCGAGGAGGCGGATTTGCGCGCCGTCTTCCGCAAGTTTCAGCAGCAGCCAATCCTCCGGGAATCCTTTTGTCGCGAGCACCAGGAATTGGCGGTTGCGGCTGATGAAATCGCGATAGGGTTCAATGTTGGCTCGCACCGGGAACCATTGCTTGATGATGGGAAGCCATTCGAAGATATTCGTGTGGTAGCGCACTGCCGATTCCCGATCGGTCAAATCGTAAAGACGGTGCAGAAACTCCGGCGCCTCGCGATGGTCCATTTCGAGGAACGTCAATCCGCTGGCGGTGACGAACGGAAGCTCGGGGCGGATGGTCCGGTAGGCGGTAGAAATGTTCTCATACTGCTTCATCAATCTTCCCGTGCCCGCCCTGGTGAAACAGAAAAGTATCAGGATCAGGCCCGCGGACCCGACTGCCGCGTTGACGTTTCGCCTGGTGACAGACGCAAGTAGAGCGGTCAAGATCAAAGTCCCGCCTAAGATCGCCCCGCTGCCATGCCGGGGCCAGAACGGAACACCGCTCCAGATGCAGTAGCCGATGGTAATGAGCGGAGCAAGGAGTGCCGCGACGCTGAAGGCAATCTCATGGGGCCGCGCGAACTCGGGCCAGCGAAAGTGCGTCCGCTTTCTGGAGCCGCCGACCAGCCACGCCAGCAGGATCGCACCGATTACGGGCACCAGAGGAGCCACGATCCATAAATAAAATCTGGGGATGGTGAACCAACTCGGTTCGACCGAATGGGGCGTCAGGACGGTCTGGGCGACTCTGACAAGTGGAATGTACAAGGGCAAAATAGCGAGTGGCGCGAGGATCGCCAGCCACACCCTCTTATCGATGCGCCGTGCGACGATCGTGCGGACCAGTTCGCCGACTCCGATGGCGGCAGCGTAGGGCGGCGAGAAGCAGTGAGTCAAAAACATTGCCGCAATAGCCATCGTCAGGCCGGAGTGCCAGACGGTCCAGCGCCGATGCTCCACCGCATTCAGCCAGCAAAGAGCCGCGCCGCAAAAGAAGGCGAGGATGAAGGCATAGGATCGCAGTTCCACGGCGTAAGCGGTGATCGCGAAAGACCAGAAGATCCCCAACGCCGCCAGGCCGAATCCGCCCCCCAGCCGCCTCGAGATCAGGTGGAATACGATAAGGCTGGCCGCCAGGAACGCCAGCATCACCGTGATGCGGGCGGTAAACGGCGTGTCGCCAAACAGAGCGATCCCGCAGCGAATCAAGAGGTAGTGCAGCGGAGGATTCAGGTCGACGTTGCGGACGCATCCGACAAAATGCTCGAACGTGGGCGACATCGATACGTAATACGTGTGCAGTTCGTCGTACCAGAACGGGCGATGCGCGGGGCGCCAAAGCACAGCGAAATAGGCGAGAATCCATACCGGCAGCACCAGAACCGGGCGGCGGTCGATCAAGTCTATGACACGTCGGAAGGCGGTTGCGGAGGATCCCGCGGGCGGAGCCGTCACTTCTGTCGGTATTGCCATTGAAGAAGAAGTCCTTGGAAAGATGCCGGACGTACTATAAGAATCGGCCGCCTCAAACGATCGCGTTAGCTGAAGTCACAGGTGCTTCGGAAAGCCAGTTGGCGTCTAAGGAAAACACCCGAGAAGACCCTAAAGAGGGACGCTCCCCAGGCCGATAGAAAGAGTGTTTTCGGATTCTGCGGAATCCGCTTGAGGAGCAGGTCGGAATGAACATCACAAGCGAGCGGTTTTTCATCACCGGGGCAACCGGCTTTGTCGGGTCGTGCCTGACGCGAAAGCTGGTGGAACTCGGCTGCGACGTTCATGTGCTGGTGCGGCGCGGATCCAACCAGTGGCGGTTGAGCGGGATGGCGGACCGCCTGAGCGTTCACACCGGCGACCTGAACGACGCCGAAGGTCTGCGGACTCTGATCTCCGGCGTTGAACCAACGGTGATTTACCACCTGGCGGTGCACGGCGCTTATCCTCATCAGACGGATGCGGATCAAATCATTCTCACCGACGTATTCGGAACCTGGAACCTGTTGAAGGCTTGCGCCGAAGTGGACTACAAACTCTTCGTGAACACAGGCAGTTCCTCGGAATACGGCTCCAAGCAGAGCGCCATGAGAGAAACGGACTTGCTGGAGCCTAATAGTTATTACGCGGTGGCGAAAAGCGCTCAGACCATGGTTTGCGCCCACATGGCCCGCAACGATCGCCGCCCCATCAACACCTTCCGCTTATTCTCGGTTTACGGACCCTACGAGGAGCCCACCCGGCTGGTGTCGAACGTCATTCGGCGATGCCTGGAAGGCAAGACGCTCGATATGGTCTCTCCGTCAACCGCCCGGGATTTCATTCATGTCGACGACGTCGTCGAAGCCTACCTGCAAATTGGACAACTTAGTTTGCAATGTGGCGAGACCTTCAATATCGGCACCGGGGTGCAGTCCACGGTGCGTGAGGTGGTCAACGCGGCGTTAAAGGCCACCGGAGCGCGACCGCGAGTGAACTGGGGCTCCATGCCAGCCCGCTCCTGGGATAGCGAAACATGGCTTGCCGACATTACCCGTGTACGGCGGACGCTCAAGTGGTCGCCCAAGATCGGGCTCGCCGAGGGAATTCTCAAAACGGCGGACTGGTTCCGGGCTCGATTGAGGGAGCCGGCGGATCTCGATGAGTTGGCCACACTCGCGGGGAGATCGCGTTGAACCGCAGCCTTGCCCCGCCTCAATCCGCCGCCCCAACCAACGCTCTACCCGTAGAAGCCGGACTAAGAGCGCTGGCGGGAGCGCACGTCGATCGTCTCCGGGAGATCGCCGTGAGGGCTCGCGGCCTGGTCGTCAAGATGGCGCACGACGGCAGGACGCCACATGTCGGATCGGCGCTGTCTTCGGTCGACATCCTCGTCGCTCTGTACTTTTCCGCGTTGCGGATCAGCCCGCAAGCGCCGCTCGATCCGGATCGGGATCGTTTCGTCATGAGCAAAGGCCACGGATGCATGGCGCTCTATGCGGTACTGTCGGAGGCTGGCTTCTTCCCCGCTTCCATCCTCGATGAATACGCGGTGAATGGCGGGCGTCTGGCCGAGCATCCGGGACCGGGATGCGTGCCGGGCATCGAACTGGCCACCGGATCTCTGGGCCATGGACTATCGGTCGGAGCCGGACTCGCCCTGGGCGCCAGAATGCGAGGGATCGGCGCGCGGAGCTTCGTTCTGTTGAGCGACGGCGAATGCCAGGAAGGAACCATCTGGGAAGCGGCCTGCTTCGCGGCCGTGAATGGACTCGACAACCTGGTCGCAATTGTCGATTACAACGGCCTCTCCGCCATGCAAAGCACTTTCCCGGCGCTCGAACCCCTCACCGACAAATGGCGGGCATTCGGTTGGGAGGCGGTGGAGGTCGGCGGACATGATTTGGCACAGTTAACCGCCGCGCTCGAATCGGTGCCCCGGCGCCAGCATGCCCCGACGGCGATTATCGCTCACACGCTAAAAGGTAGCGGCGTTTCGTTCATGGAGAACGATCTGGAATGGCATTACCGGCCGCCTTCGGACGAGGATTTCCGGAAGGCTCTCTTGGAATTGGCGCTGACACCGTGAGAGATGCATTCATTCGAGGGCTTACCGCTCTCGCCAGCCAGGATGACCGGGTCGTCCTGTTAACCGGCGACCTGGGCTTCAAGCTGTTCGACGATTTCGCCCGTACGTACCCTGGCCGTTTCATCAACGCCGGAATCGCCGAAGCGAACATGATGAGCGTCGCCGCGGGTCTCGCCATGCAGGGATGGAATCCGTGGGCCTACTCGATCGTGCCTTTCGCCACGCTGCGCAGTTTCGAGCAGATTCGGAACGATGTCTGCTACAACGACGCTCCGGTAAGAGTGGTCGGCATCGGCGGCGGTTACAGCTACGGCCCCAACGGCCCCACTCACCACGCGCTCGAAGACGTGGCCGTGATGCGAACTCTTCCGAATATGACCGTCCTGTGCCCGGGCGATCCGGTCGAGGTCGAACTGGCCGTGCGCGCTTCCGCCACCCATGCAGGACCGCTCTATCTGCGCCTGGGCCGCGCCGGGGATCCAGTGGTTCACCAGAGCAAACCGAATTTTCAGATTGGCCGCGCTATCGAACTGTCTGGCGGGACCGATTGCAGCCTGGTCTCGATGGGCGGAATCCTCCCGGTGGCGCGGAAGACTGCGGCAGTTCTTGCCGCGCGCGGAATCTCCGCACGCTTGATCAGCATGCATACCGTGAAACCGATCGACGGCGAAACGATTCGGCGCTGCCTTGTGGAAACCGGCGTCATCTTCACGATTGAAGAGCACAGCCTGATCGGCGGCCTCGGCTCGGCAATCGGCGAGTGGATGGTGGCCAACGGCGCGGCTGGACGCCTGCACAGCCTTGGCACCGCCGACGAGTTCGCGCACTCCTGCGGATCGCAAGCCTTTCTTCAGCAGAAGGCCGGTCTGACTTCGGAGTCCCTGGCGGATCGCATCGCCCGGACATTGCGAGGTCACGCATGCTGACCGACCACACGATCTCCGTGGTGGTGGCCTGCTATCGCGACGGCGGCAATGTGGTGGAGATGCATCGCCGGCTGACGGTAGTGCTGTCTGACGTCACGCCGCGTTACGAGATTATTTTCGTCAACGACAATAGTCCGGACAATGCCGAGGAACTCCTCGAAAACATCGCCGCCGCGGATCCCCACGTTACCGTCGTTTGTCACAGCCGTAACTTCGGCTCGCAAATGGCGTTCACCAGCGGAATGAAGCAGTCGATTGGAGATGCGGTCATTCTGATGGACGGCGATTTGCAGGACCCGCCCGAGACGATTCGCGATCTTGTCGCCAAGTGGATGGAAGGCTTCGACGTGGTGTACGGCGTGCGCGAACGCCGCCAGGAAGGCCGTCTGATGCAGGCGGCGCGGAAGGTCTTTTACCGTATTTATCGGCGGCTATCCTATCTCGACATGCCTCTCGATGCCGGAGATTTTTCGATCATGAGCCGCCGCGTCGTGGAGCGCATCCTCGAAATGCCGGAACGCGACCGCTTCCTGCGCGGTCTTCGAACGTGGGTCGGGTTTCGCCAGACGGGCGTGCCGTATTTGAGGGCCGGGCGATTCGC
>Ga0182030_10010990_pt1 | contig 18301 bp, 21 predicted proteins | sample 812S3MmetaG_FD_121299 | JGI IMG/M metagenome (GOLD analysis project Ga0182030, IMG submission 121299) | Permafrost microbial communities from Stordalen Mire, Sweden - 812S3M metaG (Illumina Assembly) | ecosystem: Environmental > Terrestrial > Soil > Wetlands > Permafrost | place: Sweden...
ATCACCGTTCCGAACTACAACCATAAAACTGATCGGCTTCAGTTCGGAACACTGATCGGCATCACTTCGGAATCGTGATCGACATCAGTTCGGAACGCTGATCGACATGTCCCGGAATCCGCAGCGATGGTCTCGCTCCACAACCACTTCCACGCCTTCCTCGACCGTTGCCAGCACGGCATAGGGATCTCGGGCGAGTTCAGCTTCGCTAATGTGGAGCGTGCCCATATTCATGATCATACAGCGAACGGAAAGTTATGGTGGGCCCGCCCAGACTCGAACTGGAGACCTCTACCGTGTCAAGGTAGCGCTCTAACCAACTGAGCTACGGGCCCTGCTAGGTTGGAAAATCAAGTATAACATTGCGGCGCGGTATGCTGCCGCTCTGGCTGCATTCGATGGGAAAGTTTCTTCGACCCCGCTCAGGCCAGCGCGGCCTGTGCTTCCGCCAGGCTGGCGCAGAGCGTGACAATGGCCGTCATTTGCGTGAGCTTCAACATTTCCAGCACGCGCCCGCCGGCCGACACCACCACCAGTTTGCCGCCGCCTTCTTTGATCTTGCCGCTGGCCAGCGCCAGCAGGCCGATTCCCGCGCTATCGATGTACTCCACCTTGCTCAGATCGAAGATCACCTTGTGCTCGCGCTTCTTCGCCAGTTCGTCCACAGTGGTTTCGATCCGCTGACTCTCCCGGCCGAGCGCCAGCTTGCCCGACATCGAGACCAGCAGGATGCCCCCGTCCAATTGATGCTCTTCGATTTGCAGCAGCATAAGTCGTGGTCCAGCATAGCGCGTCCGTTACGGATCCACAACCGAGAGGATGGTCAGCGGCGCGTTTCCTTCCAAGCGGTTGTTCACGAACAGGAAGAGGAACTGCTTCTCTTCGCGCGCCCGCCCAATCAGGACACGCATGGATTCCCGCGCTTCCGGATTCGGGTCCTGAATCTGCGTGTAGGGCGCGAACAGTCCCACGGCATCTTCATAGACCCGTCCGTGGCGCAGCAGCGCGCGGCAGACCAGGAAATCGGCGGTGGCCGAATCGGGCATGGCCATCTGCGTGCGCAGTTCCGGCATCTTCGACCACGCATTGTAGACGTGCGCCACGCCGTGGCTGCGCAGGCAGGAAAAGTAATCCTCTTCCAGAAATTCCGGGTTGCGGATCTCCACGGCGTAGCGGAATTCCGGCGGCAGCGCGCTCAGAAACGGGTCCAGCCGGTCCAAAAATTCCGGCAGCTCCGCAAAACTGCGTCTTCCGAAAGCGCCGAATTCGAAGATCAGCAGGGCGGTCTTTACACGATACGGCTCCAGCGGGCGAAGAAACATTTCCCGCAGCATGGCCGCGTCCAGAAAGCCCTCATTCAGTTTGCCCGCCTGCTGCCCGTACCGCGCATGGTTGGGAAACACTTTGCAGGTGATCTGTTCCGGCACTTTGAAGGCGAAGCGGAACTCCGCGGGGACGCGCGAAAACAAGCGCTGCCAGAATTCGTCATTGGGAAATTGGTAGAACGCGAAATCTCCGCAAACCGTGGGAAAGGTTTCGGCGTATTCGCGCAGACACTCCTGCTCGAACAGTTTGCGCGAAAAGCGGCCGCGTGTCAGGTAGCGTTCCCGCGCATATACTTGTCCCAGCCAGCCTTCGTATTTCCAGGAACTGCCGCCAATGTAGACGTTTTCGCGCGCCAGACCGTGCAGCCGCGTGGCCAGCTTATCGCGGTCAAAGCCTTCGAAATCATCGAACAGCGGGCCTACCACGCTTGTGCGAACCGGTAATAGAACGGGTCGGCGCCAGCCTCAATGGCGCCGCTGGGGTAAAAGCGAATCATCACCGGGGCCGACCCGCTGTCGGTGCGCGGCTTGATCTCCACCAGGTGCCCGCGGCGCTTCAATTCGGCCGCCACGGCCGCCGGAATGCGCTCATCCAGGTAAAGTACGCCGGGTTTCATTTCGTGGTTATCGAAGCTTTCGACCAGGTGTTCCGATTGAAAGCGCGGCCGTTCCACCGCCGCCTGTGCGTTGAGGCCGAATTCCAGCGCGTTGAAGAGCACCTGCAGTAGCGCCTGGTCCTGTTGGTCGCCGCCCGGCGTCGAAAGCGTCAGCAGGTTCTTGCCGGGGCCGACCACCAGGGTTGGGCTCAGCGTGACACGGGGCCGCTTGCCCGGCGCCAGTTCGTTGGGGTGCCCGGGAATCAACAGGAAACTCTGTGCCCGCTGCGTCAGCGGGATGCCCGTGTCGCCCGCAATATAGGAAGGCATCCATGCGCCCGAAGGTGTAATCGAAATCGCCGTACCATCCTGGTCGATGGCGTCCACGCACGTGGTGTCCTTCGCGGCCAACGCCGGGTCCATTTTGTAGCGCGCAATGTGCGAGAGCGAAGGATGCTGCGGCGGATGGTCGCCAATCTTGCCCGGCCGGAATTCCACCGAAGCGTTCTCCCCAATCAGTTTGCGCCGCTCCGCTCCATACTCCTTGGAGAGCAGCGTGTCCATCGGCACTTTGCTGAATTTGGGGTCGCCGTAATACGTGTCGCGGTCCGCGTAAGCCAGCTTCAGAGCTTCCACCGTGGTGTGAATGTACTCCGCCGAATTCAGCTGCATTTTGTCGATGTCAAAGCCGTCCAGAATGTTCAGCGCTTCGATCATCGCCGGCCCCTGGCTCCAGAAGCCGGGCTTGTAAACCGTATAGCCGTGGAACGTGGTGGAGACCGCGTCTTCCGGTTCCACATGGAAGGCCGCCATGTCCTCGTAGCGCAGCAACCCGCCGTTAGCCTTGGAAAAAGCATCGATGCGCCGTGCGATATCGCCGCGATAAAAGTAATCGCGCACCGCATCCATGGCCTTGGCTCGTGAATCTCCCACGGCCCGCGCTTTCGTTTCCACATCCGCCATGTTGCGCAGCGTACGCGCCAGGTCTGGCTGCCGCAGAATCTGGCCGGCCTTGGGGTAAGTCCCGTTCGGCAGAAAAACCCGTTTGGATGCCGGCCACTGCGCCAGGTACGGCTCCGAACCCTGCAGCGACCACTCGCGCATTTCATCAATCGGGACGCCGTCAGCCAGTTCGATGGCCGGCTGCACGGCTTCGGCGAACGACTTCGTGCCGTATTCCTTCAGCGTCACAATCGCCGCGTCCACCATGCCCGGAACCAGCGTGGAAAGAATGCCCGCCACCGGAACCCAGTCCTTCAATCCGTTCGGACCGGGGTGATCGACAATCTCGAGCGCCGTCAGGGTGTGGTTGCGGTAGAAATCGGCCGTGCCCAGCGCCGGCATGGTGCCCACTCCGGCAATCGCATGCACCTTGCCGTCCCGGGTGCGCACCAGAATCGGCGCTTCACCGCCCAGCCCGAAGTGTGAAAACTCGGCCACCGACGCCGCCAGCATGGTGGCGATTCCCGCATCCACGGCATTGCCGCCGGTATAGTACATCCGCATTCCGGCCTCGGTGGAGCTTTCGCTGCCACCAGCCACCGCGCCGCGCGTGCCGCGCGCCGCGAACTTGATGGGCCGCGTCTGCCCCCATCCGCCCGCCGCCGCCAGCACCACCAGGACCGCCGCTTTGAATTTCATAAGTATTCATTGTATGGCCTTCGCGGGCCGCCCGGATTGCTATAATCGCTTCAACGTGGACCACCGGGAAACTCAGAGAAAAGACGCCAGCTCCACTTCGCGGCCCGATGCCGCGCTCCGCCAGAACGAAGAGCCAATGCTGTGGTGCCCGGTCTGCTCCACCCGTCTGACCGCGCGCAAATGCAAACTGCTTTGTGAGAAGTGCGGTTATTACATGAGTTGCGCCGACTATTATTGATCCTTCTATGTCCGATATCCCTGCTTTGCTGGAACGTTACCGCCGCGGCGCAGAGCTCGTGGCCATGGTGTTGACCGGAGTTTTCGGTGAGGAAGAGGATTTCATCACCGCGCCCGGCAAGTGGAGTGTCCGCACGATCGTCGCCCATCTGGCCGACGCCGAACTGGTGGGCGCGACGCGCTTCCGCCGCGTGATTGCGGAAGACAATCCTCCCATCAGTGCTTTCGATCAAGAGGCCTGGGCCCGCAATCTGGATTACGCCCGCCGCAAGCCCAAGCAATCTCTCGAAACCTTCCGCCGCATCCGCGCCGAAAACTACGACCTCTTAAAGGACCAGCCAGCCGCCGCCTTCGAGCGCACCTGCGTACACTCGGAGAACGGCTCGATGACGCTCCACAAAATGTTGGAAGGATATGCCGGGCATGCGGAATCGCACGCCCGGCAGTTGCAGGAAATTCGCGAGGCCTACAAGCAGGCTAAGGGCAAGAAGTAGTCTTAATGGGGCAGCTAATCCTGGCTGCCGCCGGCTTTCAGCCGGCGTTTTCCCGCAACACAGAGAGAATGTGTTGTTCACTCATGAAGCAGGACGCTGCGCCAGCGGCGCAATGCCGCCCTGCCAAGGGCTACTTCCACTCCCACAATTTGCTGTGCGTGCCCCCTTCGGGGTTCACTTCAAATTCAAATAAGGCGGCTACCGAATTCAACCGCGTCCACTTGGCGTATGTCGTGCTGAAATAGACCGCGCCTCGATAACTGACGGCGCCGGTCGGCAGAACCTTGCCCACGCCGCCGCCTTTCCACGTAGCGACGCCGCCATCTGGCGACAGCAGGACGCCTTGCCCCTGGCCATAGAGGCTGCCGTCCGCCCGCGTTTGCGCGGTGTAAGTCCCCACTTCGTATGAATCGACGTCCAGGAGTTTACCGTTGGTTTCGAACGACACTTCCATGGAGAAACTGCTACCCTCCGCCGATACCACTTTCCGGTAACTCCGCTTTCCCTTGCTCCACCCGATTTGATCACCCAGCATGTGCTCTCTCCTTGAGTTGTGAAATGAAATTGGCCGTGAGCCAAGGCGGCCCAATAGCTCATGCAGTATACAGCATTTCGCGGCCGGACGGCGTGAAGTTTTGCGATGCGCCGCACCGCGATACACTGGGCTTTCTATGCCTCAAAAATATGTTCCCCTGCAGGCGCCGCGCCGCCTGCTGTTCGGTCCAGGGCCCAGCATGGTGTCGCCCCGGGTTTACCAGGCCATGGCGCAGAATGTGGTCGGCCACCTGGATCCCTTCTTCTTTCAGGTGGTCGATGAAGTCCGCGATCTGCTCGGGTACGCGTTCTCCACCGCCAATTCCTTCAACATCGCCATTTCCGGCACGGGGAGTGCCGGCATGGAGGCCGCCGTCGCGAATTTCGCCGAGCCCGGCCGCAAGTTTGCGGTGCTCTCCAACGGCTTCTTCGGGGATCGGATCGGCGAAATGGCTGGCCGCCAGGGTGCCAGCGTCGTCAAGCTAGCCAAACCGTGGGGCGAGCCTTTCGATCCCCAGGAGGTCCGCGAATTCATCCGCCGCGAACAGCCCCAGATGGTGGGCTTCGTGCAGGCCGAAACCTCCACCGGCATGTTCAATCGGGCCAAGCCCATTTGTGAAGCCGCCCATGAAGCCGGCGCGCTCGCCATCGCCGATTGCGTCACTTCGCTCGGCGGCATGCCCGTTCTGGTGGACGAAAACGGCATCGACATCGCCTACAGCTGCACCCAAAAAGGTCTCGGCTGCCCGCCCGGACTTTCGCCCCTCACGGTCGGCCCGCGCGCCTGGGAACGCCTCAAGGCGCGCACCGCGCCGGTCCAGTCCTGGTATCTTGACCTGCAGTTGCTGGACACGTTTTACAGCGGCCACAAGTATCACCACACGGCATCGGCCACGCTCTTTTATGCATTGCGCGAAGGTCTCGCCATGGTGGCTGAAGAGGGTTTGGAGAACCGCTGGGAGCGTCATCGCCGCAACCATCTGGCCTTCGTCGCGGGCATTGAGGCCTTGGGCCTCAGCATGCACGTTACAGATCCGGCCAACCGGTTGTGGACTCTGAACACGCCGGGCATTCCCGCCGGCATTGACGACGCCAAACTGCGCCAGTACCTGCTCGCCGAGCACTCGATGGAAATCGCCGGCGGCTTCGGCCCGCTAGCCGGCAAGGTTTTCCGCATCGGCACCATGGGTTATGGCTCAACCCCGGAAAACGTGTCGATGATTCTCGAAGCCCTGGAAGCGGGATTGAAGCGGCAAGGCTACTGACCAAGCGGGGCATGCCGGACATCCCGCCGGCCGATGTCTCTCAGGAATTCGCGGAATCCGCCGTTAATTGCGCCGGATGGTCGGCGCCGCTTCCAAAATCTGCTTCCACTGGCCCGACTGCACGGATTTCTGGATGCGCGCCTCGTCGAATCCCGCCAGCCGCCCCAACAGAATGGCTGCCGTTGCCGAATGGTCGGCGCACTGCCAGCCGGCCATCTCCACCAAACTTTCCACGCCCGGGCGCAGTTGTTCGATGACGGGCCCGCGTTTCTCCGTCAGGCTGTTCAGCACCATCAGGCCTTTGTTGCGGTCGGTCCAGATGCCCGACGAGAGCATTTCCACGAACGGAGCCGCCGGAATATCGCGCGCAGCCTGAATTCCCGACGCCGCCATGGCGCCCAGCGCGCGCGTGGCATTATTGCGAACCATGTCTTCCGGGTCGTGTGTGGCAGTCACCAACTCCGCCACCTGCTTGCGCGACGGGTTGGCGTAGCCCAACAGTGCGGCGGCCGCGGTCCGGTGCTCGTCCAGGGCAGAGGATTCCAGCACCCGCAGCACCAGGTCTTCGTTCTCCATCACCCAGGCTCGCATTTTCAGTTCGACGGCGCGCAGCCCCGCGTCCTGGCTCAAAGCGTAACCCGCCGAGTCGTCTTCCGCCGTATTCCCGGCTGAGACCGTACGCGCCCACTCCTTCAGATAGCGGACGTAGAGAGCCAGCGCGGTCTCCGGCAGGCGGTCCCTGCCAGCCGGTTGCGGATTCAGGCGGAGTTCGTGAAACGAGACTCCGCGCACCCCGATGTACATTTCCCAATCGCCCTGCTTGTCGCAACAGACGAAGCCGACATCCGTGGAGGTACCGCCGGTCAAGCGGTCCAACGCCTTATCCACGCGATCCCTGACAATCCTGACGGATTTTTCCGACAGTCGAATCGGCGCGCCTTCCTTGTAGGGGATGGCCGCCCGCAGGCGTTCGACGTCGAAGCCCTTATAGCCGAAGAAGTCGATCGTGCCGATGCGATCTTTGGCGGAGGCGGTGGTGGTCATGATGGCCGCCAGCAGCAGCGCTTCGAAAAAAAGCCGCGGCAAAAAATGTTTGTGCGCGCCGGCCGCGGCGCCATCACTCCACGGTGTCGGCATCCGGCTTGTTCCAGTGGGTGATGCCGGCAGCCAGCGCCAGTTGCGTCAGGCCCGCCACATTGTTCACCCCGAGTTTCTTCATCATGGTCTTGCGGTAACTGCGGATGGTCTGCAGCCCCAGGTCGAGCAGCACGGCGATATCCTTGCTGGTCTTGCCTTCGGCCACCAGCCGCAGCACCTGCAATTCGCGGGGCGAGAGAGATTCCAGCGGGCTGCGGTCGTGCGTGTCCAGATCCCCGCGCTGAATCCGCGCCAGCAGCCGGTCCGACACCTGCGAACTCAAGTACGAACCGCCGCGCGCCACCGTTCGTAGCGCGTCCAGCATCTCAGTGGAGGATGCCTTCTTCAGTACGAACGCCCGAGCGCCGGAGCGGATGGCGCCCACCACGCTGTTCTCGTCATCGTACATGGAGAGGATGACTACCTTGATTCCCGGGCAGTGCCGCAGCAGTTCGGTGGTGGCTTCGATCCCATTCATCCCAGGCAGTCCGATATCCATCAGCACCAGATCCGGCGCCGCCTTCTTGCAAAGCTGCACGGCATCGGCGCCGTTCTCCGCCTCACCTACCACGCGGAATTCGGTGCCCCGTTCCAGTATCCCCTTGACTCCGTCGCGAACCAGCTTGTGATCATCGACAAGAACAATGTCGAATGGCATAGTGTCCTTCACTCGTCCCTGAGTGCGGTTGCCTGGATTGTGGTCCCCGCTCCCCGATTGCTCGTAATTGACAGATTCAAACCCGCCTCTGCCGCAAAGTGTTCCATGCTCAGCAACCCCAGCCCTCTGCTGCCTTCCAGCACGTCCGCCGGATCGAATCCCCGCCCGTTATCCCGAACATCCATTGTGAGACCGGTACGTGTGGACTTTACCGCGATTTCAATTGAAGAGCAACCGGCGTGCTGCACAGCGTTCTCCACGGCCTCCTGCACAATCTGGAAAAGCGCCTGCGCCAGCTTGGGGTCAATCTTGAGTGAGGGGTCTACATTCACCCGCAGCGTGCCCGCGTAGCGCGGGCGAATCCGGATGGCCAGGCGGTCGAGCGCCGAGCGCAGCCCGGCCCGTTCCACCGCGGAAGGATTCAGCTCGTAGCTGTATTCCCGCACCTGCTCCACAATTGGTTCCAGGATCTTCTGGATTTGCGCGATCCGCTCGCAGCTTTCGGGCGAGACCTCTTCCAGGTCCATCCGCGCCAGATCGAGCTGCATCCCCAACCCCGTCAGGTTTTGGCCCACCGAATCATGCAGAAATTTGGCGAACATACTGCGTTCGAACTCCTGCGCCCGCAGCGCGCTCAGCACGGTGGTCCGCAACTCCTGCTCGGCTTTGCTCCAAATCGTAATCTCATTGGCCGATCCGCCAGCCAGCTTTTCCGGGCCCTCCAGGTGAACCGGGAACATGATGACGCGCCAAGTCGCCTTGCCGCGCCGCTCACGCAACATCAGCGGCTCTCCCTGGAAAGCGCGTTCAAAGCGGCCGCACCACGCCGCCGCCGTTTCCTTGTCCAGAACCTGCTCCAGTTGCCGGCCGATCAATTCACTGGCCGCCTTGCCAAAAATGGGAACTGAATCGCCGAACACAGCCTGGAACCCGCATTTGCGGCTGACAATCCAGGAACAGCCGGGACTCTGTTGCAGCAGCGCTTCCGCAAGACTGGAGCTGTCAGGCATGGAGCGACCCAGTGGAAGCTGCGATCGGCGGAATGACCCATTTCGGGTTCTTTGGGTCGATCCGCATCCTATTGAAAAACAACTCCACTACAATCTCCACGGCCGAAAGCGAGCCGCCCGGGTGTCCCAACCCCGCCGTGCCGATCATCGTAATGATCTCCCGCCGGATCCGCTTCGCAATGAACTTCAATTCATCAGTAGATTTTGGCATAAACGGGACGACCTAATTCTATCAGTATCGGCAGTCCCCACCCACGCGGAGTCGCCAGGGGGTGTGAGAAATGAAAGGTGGAACATCGCTCGTTTGCCGGGAAATGCGAGGTTCCGAGCGTACCACCTACTCAGCTCCCCTGAAATGCTGACACTGAGCCCCGACAGGGGAGGCAGATATTAGCCCAGTGCGCGAGCACTGGGAGCATGTCGTCATAGTGTCCAGCCCCGGAACGGGGCGAAAGAGGAGGCTCCGTGACACATTCCGTAAGGCAGACTGCCCCTTTCGCCCCGTTCCGGGGCTGATTCCTTTCGCCGAGTTCCCATGGCTGACGCCAGGGGCTAACATCTTTCGCCTTGGCGGGCTGATGCGCTCGCCCTCGGGTTCAACTCTTGTGTCGCGCACCCGGCGCCAGGTCCTATCCTTGGCTGCTATCCTGTTGTTAACTTAACGCGGTATTGTTGCCTACCGTTCCTACGGTCTATCCTGTACACAGCAGAACTGAATCAGAATGGCCAAAACGGAAAGTGACGGCTGCTTAGGCCCCCGAATCATTGCGCCCTCTGGCGTTGTCACCCGATCCAGGTGTCACCCTGGCATCGCCGCCGCCCCGTTCCCTTCTGGCCGCACCAGCCGCCGGATGATGGGGGGCCAAGATCTTCATGCCTCATGAAGCCATCCTCGTGGTGGATGACGCTCCCGTCAATCTGAAGCTCACGGGCATCCTTCTTCGCAAGGAAGGTTACGACGTTCACTCCGCCGTGGACGCCGAGCAGGCCCTCGACCTTCTGGAGACTTTCCACCCCGACCTGATGCTGGTGGATATTCAGCTGCCGGGCATGGATGGCCTGGAACTCACCCGCCGCATCAAACGCGGCGAGCGAACGCGCGACATTGTGGTGGTGGCCCTGACTGCCTGCGCCATGAAAGGCGACGACGAAAAAGCTTACCGCGCCGGCTGCGACGGCTACATCACCAAGCCCATTGAAACCGTCACCCTGGCCGGCCGGATTCGCGAGTACCTGGACCGCCGTACTATGCCGCCACCGCCGCCGGCGCCGGAAGAGCCCGCGCCAGCCGCCGCCCGGCTGCCGGGAGGATTGTCGTTCAATGCCGCGGAGCGCGAGAGCCTGCGCCGTCGTTTTCTGGAAGACACATCCGTTCAGGTCCGCCACATGATGGAAGGCCTGAAACGCGGACTGGAAGTCCAGTCCGCTGTTTACATGTGCCGCGATTGGGCAGCCGGCGCCACCGTGCTGGACTACGACGACATCGCCATTCTGGCGAGCGAAGTGGAGCGCTACCTGACCGTGCCAACTCCCGATGCCGCGGTGATTGACGAAGCTCTCTCCAACGTCATGATCGGGCTGATCGAGGCGCCCGAATCGAATTCCGGACCGGTGCCCGGTTCCATCGTGGCAGCGCTTTCCGGCAAGCGTGTGGCCCTGGTTGGCTTCGCCGCCGATGATGCCGAACGGCTGTGCGTCGCCCTGGAACGCGCCAGCGCCAAGCCACGCTACTTCGACCAGGTCACCACCCGCGATTCCGACCCGATTCGCGATTGCAATCTGGTTATGGTGGATGTGACGCCGGCCACCAAGGACACCTTCCTGCTGGCCGCCGGTCCGGCCGCTTTCAAAGGTCCGCCTTTGATTCTGGCCGGATTGCGCGACCAGATTCAGGCGCTCGATCAATCCGTTCAACTGCGCGCCTGCGAGCTTCTGATTGATGGCTGGCAGCCCGAGGAAGCTCTGATGCGGGTGGCTCACGCGCTATCTCGTCAGTCCTCGGCCGCGCCGGCCCTGGCCGCGCCCATGCTGAACGGCTCGGCGCCGTCTCTGGTGAATGGCCATATCCCGCGCGCAGCGCTCGAAGTGCTGGTGGCCGACGACGATATGACCATCCGGCTGATTGTCCGCAGTTCCCTGGAGAACGCCGGCATCAAGTGCCGGATGGCCGCTTCCGGACCCGAAGCTCTCCAGATGCTCCGCGAATATCGCCCGGCCGCGGCCATCCTGGACGTCAACATGCCCGGCATGGACGGCTACGAAGTGCTCTCCGCGGCCCGATTGGAATCGCTGCCGGTCCGCATCATGCTGCTGACCGCGCGCCAGCAGGAAGCCGACATCACCCGCGGCTTCACGTTAGGCGCCGACGACTACCTGATCAAGCCCTTCAACCCGCCCGAACTTCTGGCCCGCCTGAAGCGCTTCCTGCGCCCCTACACCGAGCCGCGCGGATAGTCTCCGCCACGGCGTCACTCTCCCGGAGTTTCTGGCTCTATGGACCCGGCAGCCGCCTGGTCTGGGCTTTAATGCCGCACCCCCCGTTCAGGCCACTAGCTGCTTAGGCACAGCCCGGCCCTGCTAAAATTATAGTTTCCCCCTGGAGGAGAATTCATGGCTGTAAAGAACCGCCGGAAAACGGTGGTGGTGGACGTGGGAGGTGTGAAGGTGGGCGGCAATCACCCGATTGTCGTACAGTCGATGACCAACACGGACACGGCCGACGTGACATCCACGGTCAATCAGGTGATGGCGCTGGCGCGGGCCGGTTCCGAACTGGTGCGCGTTACGGTGAACACGGAACAGGCCGCTGCGGCGGTTCCGAAGATTGCCCTCACGCTGGAAAAATTCGGCGTCCGCGTGCCCATTATTGGTGATTTTCATTACAACGGGCACCTGCTGCTGAAGAAATATCCCGAATGCGCGCGAGCCCTGGCGAAATACCGCATCAACCCAGGGAACTCCGATATCGGCAGAAAGAACGACGACAATTTTCACACCATGATCGACGTGGCCATTGAAAACAACAAGCCCGTGCGCATTGGCGTCAACTGGGGGTCGCTCGATTCCGCGCTGCTGACGCGCATGATGGATGCAAATTCGCTGCTGCCGGAACCCAAAGAGGCGCGCGAAGTGACGCTGGACGCGATGGTGGCGAGCGCGGTGCAATCGGCTCAGGCGGCCGAACGGCACGGGCTGCCGCACGACCGCATCATCCTTAGCGCCAAAGTGAGCGGCGTGCAGGATTTGATCGACGTCTATCGCGCCCTGGCGGCAGTGTGCGACTATCCGCTGCACCTGGGGCTGACGGAAGCGGGCCTGGGCAGCAAGGGCATCGTGGCCAGTACGGCGGCCCTGGCGCCCGTGCTGCAGGATGGCATCGGCGACACCATTCGCACTTCCCTGACCCCCATGCCGAACGGCGACCGCACCGAAGAAGTGATTGTATCGCAGCAGATTTTGCAATCGCTGGGGATCCGCAGCTTTACTCCGCAGGTGACCGCCTGTCCGGGATGCGGACGCACCACCAGCACTTTCTTCCAGGATATGGCGGACCAGATCCAGACGTATCTGCGCGATCAGATGCCCAAGTGGAAGGCCGGACACCCCGGCGTCGAGACCATGAAAGTAGCGGTGATGGGCTGCGTGGTGAATGGGCCGGGCGAATCGAAACACTCCAACATCGGCATTTCGCTGCCTGGCACGTTCGAGGAACCGAAAGCGCCGGTCTATGTGGACGGGCGGCTGATGACCACGCTGAAGGGCGACCACATCGTCGCCGAATTCATCGAGATTCTGAACGACTACGTGATTTCGCATTACGCGATGTGAAGCATGGCGAAGCGATTCACTCTTGCCGAAGCTCAGAGTCTGATCCCGGAAGTGAGCAACCTGTTGGGTGAAGCCATCCTGCGGAAAGGCTCCTACGAAGAGGCCGAGCGGGCTATCCAGGCGTCCATGCAGCGCATCGGCATGATGGGCGGAATGCTGGTGGATCGCAACCGGGCGATCGAAGAGCGCAAGCAGCGCGATGGTTCGGCCGGCAAACTGCGCAGCGCCATCGAGCGGATTCAGGCGATTGGCTGCGTGGTGAAGGATCTGGACGTGGGGCTGATCGATTTTCCGACGGAGTTTCGCGGCCAGGAAGTATATTTGTGCTGGCGGCGGGGCGAATCGCAAATCGAGTTCTGGCACGGAATTGAAGAGGGATTCAAGGACCGCAAGGAGATTGACCAGGGCTTTCGCGACCACCATCGCGGCGACCCCGCGCAGTGAAGCCCGACCCATGGCACATGGCACCAACGAGACCGAAATCAAGCTGGCGGTAGAGAGTCCCCAGGCCGTACGGCGCTTGCTGCGCGCGGCGGGCTTCACGATTTCGCGCCGCCGCGTTTTCGAAGCGAACGTGATCTTCGATACGCCGAAACTGACTTTGCGCAAGGCCGGCGCGGTGCTGCGCGTGCGCAAGGCGGGCAGACTCGCGACAATTACTTACAAAGGCCGCCCCGCCGTGGCGAAATACAAGAGCAGGGAAGAGCTGGAATTGGAGATTGCCGATGGCGCGACGATGACTGCCATCGTCGACAGGCTGGGGTTCAGCCCGGTGTTTCGCTACGAGAAGTACCGCACGGAATACCGCCAGCGCCGCGGTGCGGGCATGGCGATGCTGGACGAAACTCCGGTGGGCGTCTACCTGGAGCTGGAGGGTTCGCCGCGCTGGATTGACCGCACGGCCCGCGGCATGGGATTCAGCGAGCAGGATTACATTGTGCGGAGCTACGCGCGATTGTACCTGGAATGGTGCCGGCGCAAGGGACTGAAGCCAGGCGATATGGTGTTCGGACCCACGCGGAAGAAAGCGGGCGCCAAAGCGTAGGAGTGTGGGTAGCGCTCCCTTATGGTCGCGCTCGGACGTTGTCGTCACTGGGAAGCTTCACGAAAGCGTAAGTCCGTTGGCCGATGCGAGACCGTAAGGGAGCGTTCGCGACACCCTGAAGCAATCACCTACCCGATCAGAGCACTAGCACTAGCACCGGCGCTACGGCTGCGGCGTCTGTTGCGGCTTCAGCAGGTCGGGGATTTGTTCGGCCGCATGGCCCAGCGCGCGGGCCAGACTCACTTTCGACAGGTTGTGGGCGAAGACGCTGTCGATCAAATCCAATTGCGCGCCGGAAACCGTCTGCTGCGCTTGCACCACTTCCACCGTGTTGATGATGCCGGCCTGCATACGCTCGCGGGTCATCCCCAGTGTTTCCTGGGCCACCTGCAGATTCTTGCGGGCCAGTTCCACTTGCGAGGCGGAAGCTTCCAGATCGAGGTAGACCTGGCGGACCTCGGCTTCGACCTGGCCGCGCGTATCTTCCAGTTCAGACTTGCGCTGCGCCAGCACGGCTTCGGCCTGGGCGATGTCGCCGGCGGCGCGCCCCCCCTGCCACAACGGAATGCTCACCGTACCGACCACCGTGAATGCTCCATGGGATTGCGACGGGTTGGTACCGATCACTTCGTAGTCGCCGCTCAACGAGGCCGATGGCAGCCGCTCCGCGCGCGCGGCTGACAGGGCTTTGGCGGCGGCTTCCACCTGGGCTTGGGCGGCTTTGAGATCGGCGCGCTGTTGTTCGGCCTGCGCCACGGCTTCATCCACATTGCGGGCGGGGGCCGGGCTGAATGCGAAAGTGTCGGTCAGCTGGTAAGCCGCATTGGGCGGCAGGCCAGTGAGCCGGGCCAGATTGATTTTCTGCTTGGCCAGATCGTTGTGCAGCGTGGTGATCTGCTGCTGCTGGGTCAGGCTGTGGACCTGATTCTGGTCCACATTGAGCTGCGCCAGAACGCCCTGGCTGTGCTGTTCGGTGGCTTGGTGGAGCACGGCGTTGGCGGTATCGAGCTGCGCCTGCGCGGCGTTCACGCGGGCCTGCGCGGCCAGCACCTGCAGATATGCGCCGCCCACTGCCAGGGTAATCAGGTCCCGCGCATCCTGCAGGCTGTACTGGCTGGCGCGCGCGGTGGCCTGCGCGGCGCGGTAATTGTTGAACGTCGTGAAGTTCGCCACAGTCTGGCTCAGGCTGGCCTGCAGGGCGAAATAGTTGAACGGCCCGGCAATGCTGGGAATGTGAAAACCGGGCACGCTGATCCGCAGCCCCAACGCGGCCAGGTCGTTCTGCTCGATGGTCTCGCTCAGGTTGGCGTTGAGGTTGGGCAGCAGCGCGCTCCGCGCCACCGTCACCTGCGCGGCCGTCTGGCGGGCGGTGTGCGCCACGCCGATGCCGCCCAGATTGTAAGCCAGGCCGCGCTGCAGTGCGTCCGCCAGCGAGAGTTTGCCGGAGAAGGGAAGGGCCGTGGCGCTGCGCACGCTGCCGCCATAGGGTCCGGAAACCTGCACGCTGGGGTTGAGGGTGTTGACGCTGGTGGTGGTTCCCGAAACGGCCTGTTGGGTGGCGCCGACGGAACCGCCCTGATTGTTGCGGCCGGAAGCGGGCAAAACGGCCGCCGGCGTGGCGGCGCTCCCCGATGTCTGTGCGAACGCGCTGCCCGCGGCTCCCAGGAAGATCAAGAGCACGAAGCTCAGAAACAAAATGCTGCCGGATGGTTTCATGGCATTTCTCGTCATTTCGAATGGATTACCAGCTTGCGCATGGCGGCTACCAGTTGGCGCTGATCGGCGGCGGAAAGACTGGCCAGTTGCTGCGCCTCGGCGCGTTGGGCGCGCGGCTGCGCCCGGTGGAACAAGCGGTCGCCGGCCTCGGTGCGCTGCACCCAGTGGACGCGCCGGTCGCGCGGGTTGCGCTGGCGGCGCAGCCAGCCGCGGCGCTCCAGACTGTCGAGGATGGCCACCAGGGAGCTGGGATCCAGCCCGCACAGTCCGGCCAGTTCATGCTGCGGCACGTCGCCCGCGCCGGCGATGGCCAGCAGCCAGAATTCCCGGGAGCGCAGGTCCAGCGGCGCCAAAGCGCGATCCAGGCGCCGGCGCGCTTCCAGCCAGATTTTCCAATTGCAGTACCACAACCCCGGAGCAGCCGGCTCCATTGCGGCCATGCCCTTGGTTGCGACGGTCTTGAGGGCGGTTTGCGGCATGGCTATAAGGTCCGCCGGAAGAGCAGCGTGGCGCCCGAGAGCACGATCACCGATGTGAGCGTGAGCGCGAAGATATCGTTGGTGACGGCGCTGATGCCGATGTCTTTCAGCAACAGCGAGCGGAAGGCGTGAACCGCGTAGGTAAACGGATCGGCCGCCGACAGCCACCTCAGCCACCGGGGGAAGCCGGCGATGGGATAAACCGCGCCGCTGGGAAAGAACAGCAGCGTGTTCAGCACTCCGAAAATGGCGCGCGGCACCAACGGGTCGCTGATGCGGGCCATGATGAAAAACATCATCCCGATGAGCGCCACCGAAGTCAGCCCCACCATCAGAGTCAGCTCCAGCACGCGCACTGGCTGGAAGAAGTTGGGAATGCCCGCCACCACGGCGCCCAACACCAGCACCGTTTCACCAGCCAGCATCGCCTTGATGACGCCAGAGAGGTTGAAGCCCAGAATCAGTTCCCATTTCGTGATCGGCGTCACCATGTAGCCTTCATGCAGGCCGCGCGATTTGTCGTCAATGAACAGCATGCCGCCGCCGATCATGGCGGTGACAAAGATCGCCAGCGAGACCGAGCCGGGCAGCAGATACTTCATGTAGTCGATGTAGGGATAAACTTCCACCACGTCCAGCGCGGCTTGCGGCGCTTCGCGGGGCGGCACTTGAGGCGCGTTAATGGAGGCCACCAGAGTGGACATCTGCTCGCCGACGGCGCCGGCCACGGAGCGGTCGGTGTTGTCGGTGATCAGCGCCAGGTGCGGTTGGTGCTGTTCCAGCAGGTCGCGGGAATAATGTTGGGGAATGATCAGAACCCCGCCCAGCGCGCCTTTGCGCAGGTCCGTCAAGGCGGCGCCCTGGTCGGTGTAATCGGTGGGCAGGAACGTGCGCGCGTTGGCTCCCACGGCCCGCACGCGTTCCATCACCGTCACCGATTCCGGCCCGTGATCCAGGTTGACTACGCCTAGAATCACGTTCTTGATATTGCCGCCGAAAGCATTGCCCAGAATGATCAACTGCAACAGCGGCAGCACCATTGAGGAAACCAGCAGGGCCGGGCTGCGGCGAAACTTGCGCATATCGCGCTCCACCAGCGCCAAAGCTCGCTTCATCGGGTAGCGCCTTTCTTCCCTGCACCGGAGGGAACGGCGGCTTCGGGCATCTCTGTCAGCCCGTGGCCGGTGTAATGCAGGAATACGTCGTCCAGACTGGTGGAAAGCACCGACAGGCTTTTCAGCTCCAGCTTGAGGCCGCGCGCCAGCTCCACTATTTCTATGGCCGAAGCCGGGCCGCGGTCGCTCGAGATGCGATAGGTGGCCGAACCCAGCGCGCGCACCGACTGGGCGGCCGGCAGTTTCTCCAGGTCTGAGGCGCCGTGCGGCAGATCCGGTTCAAACTGCACTTCGATGCGGCTGGCGCCGGGCACGGAGGATTTAAGCGCGACCGGCGTGTCCATCGCCACGATGCGGCCGCGATCGACAATCGCCACGCGGTCGCAGAGGCGGTCGGCTTCGTCCATGTAATGCGTGGTAAGGAACAGCGTGCGGCCCTGCTCGGAGCGCAGGTGGGTGATCATCTCCCAAACCGAAATGCGCGAGGCCGGGTCCAGGCCGGTGGTGGGCTCATCCAGAAAAAGGATTTGCGGGTTGTGCACCATCCCGCGCGCAATCTCCAGGCGGCGGCGCATACCGCCGGAAAGCGTGGAGGCCAGGGCATTGGCGCGGTCGGTCAGGCCGACGGCTTCGAGCAGTTCCGCCGTGCGCCGGCGGCGCTCCGCCCCCGTGATGCCATAGAGGCGGGCATGAATGCCGATGTTCTCCGCGCAGGTGAGTTCGGGGTCGCTGGTCATGTTCTGCGGAATCACGCCAATCCGTTCGCGCACCGCGTTGGCGTCGTGAATGATGTCGTGTCCGGCCACCACGGCCGTGCCGCCGGTGGGTGGAACCAGCGTGGTCAGCATGCGGATCAGCGTGCTCTTGCCCGCGCCGTTCGGCCCCAACAGGCCGAAGATCTCGCCTTTCGCCACCGTGAAGCTGACGTTATCCACGGCGAGCAGCGCGCCGAAGCGCTTGCTGATGCCCTGGACGCTGATGGCCACGCTGTCCGCTGTTTGGATTTGCGCTTCCATCGGGCTAGTCCTTCGAAGTGCTGACCGGCTCGCGCGGCGGCAAGGCCGGCACCGGCAGCATCACCCATGCCGTCAGGCCCAGCGGAAGCCTGCCTTGGGGATTCGCGACCCGCACCCGGATTTCTACCGTCTTAATGTCGCGTTTGGTGCGGCTGACGTCGCGCTGTGTAGCGAAATCGGCCTCCACCGCTTTGTAAATTACCGG
>Ga0182030_10010991_pt1 | contig 18300 bp, 22 predicted proteins | sample 812S3MmetaG_FD_121299 | JGI IMG/M metagenome (GOLD analysis project Ga0182030, IMG submission 121299) | Permafrost microbial communities from Stordalen Mire, Sweden - 812S3M metaG (Illumina Assembly) | ecosystem: Environmental > Terrestrial > Soil > Wetlands > Permafrost | place: Sweden...
CGGCGGCCGGGATAGCCCTCGGAGTACTTGTTGGTCAGCACGCTGCCCGATGCCTCGAGCACGGCCAGCGACACGTAGTTCTCCGACGGGATCAGCCGGGCCTTCTCGTACTGCCTGCGGGCCTCGTCGTGGATGAGCCCGGCGAGGTGCGGGTCAGTGCTCTCGACGTTCGGAATGGGCGGGGTGTGCATGACGGACCTCCTCGAAGACGAGGCTACACACTCCGGCGCACGCAGGTCACGGCGGCGTGCGGGCGGGGTGTTCGGTACGGGGCGTTCGGTACGGTCAAGGTCGAGCACCACGAGAGACGAGGGAACCGGACATGTCCACGAAAATCATTCTCGACTGCGATCCGGGAATCGACGACGCGCTCGCGATCGCCTTCGCGCACGGGCACCCCGGCATCGAGCTGGCCGGCATCACCACGGTGGCGGGCAACGTCGGGCTGGACCAGACCACGGCGAACGCGCTGGCGGTGTGCGAGTTCATCGGGGCCGGCCGGACCCCGGTGACCGGGGGCTGCGCCGGGCCGCTGCTCCGCCCCGCGCTCGACGCGCGGCACGTGCACGGCGACTCCGGGCTGGGCGGCGCGACGCTGCCGCCGCCGGTGGCCAGCCCGGCTCCCGGGCACGCCATCGACTACATCATCGACACCGTGCGCGCCGCCCCCGGTGAGATCACGCTGGTCGCGACGGGGCCGCTGACCAACATCGCGCTGGCGGTGCGGCGGGAACCGCGGCTGGCGGACTGGGTGCAGGGCTTCGTGATCATGGGCGGCTCGGCCGGCCGCGGTAACGTGACGCCGGCGGCCGAGTACAACATGTGGGCTGACCCGGAAGCCGCGGCGGTAGTATTCCGGGCCGGCTGGACCGTCACCATGCTGGGGCTGGACGTGACACTGCGGACCAGCGCCACCGCGGCGGTGCAGCAGCGGATGCGCGAGCTGGGACCGCTCGGCACCGAGTTGCTGGTGCCCGCCCTCGAGCAGTACCGCTCGGTACGCGAACCCGCGGGCCCGCCCGTGCACGACGTCTGCGCGGTCGCCTGGGTGGCTGCCCCTGAGCTGTTCCGGCTCGTCCCGGCGCAGGTGCAGGTCGAGGTGACGAGTCAGCTTACGGCGGGCATGACGGTGACCGATTTCGAGATCCCGGACGGGACAGACGGCGGTAACGCCCTAGTCGCGATGGACATCGACGTCGAGAAGTTCTGGCAGGTCACGCTCGGGACCTACACCCGGGTGGCGGCCTCACTGGGCGCCTTACCGGGCGCCTTACTGGGGCCTTACTGGGCGGCGGCTAGCTCGGTCCCGAGCTCCAGTTCCTCGTGGCGGCGCACCAGCTGCTCGGCGGCCTCGACCAGATCGGCGTAATTCCACCACTGGTCCGACTCCGAGGCGGTCAGCGACACCGCACCGGACCGGCACCACACGGTCAGGCCGCGGCTGGCGGAAAGGACCGGCATGCCGGCGGCCGGCTGGCCGGTCCGCACCAGCCGGACCGTGAACCCGCGCTCGGCCAGCATCTTCTCGAGTTCCCTGGCGGCCTGGCGCGCGCTGAGCCGCCCCTTCGCCCGGGCGGCCGTGACATCGGCCGAGTGCGTATACGCGCGCAGCCCGGTCACGTCCACCAGGCGGGCGTGCGCGAGCGGAGCGGGCACCGCGAACCAGACGGCCTTGCCACCAAGTCCCGAGCCGCCGAGCCCCCAGCCACCGAGCCTGGCGCGGGTGGGATGGTGCCCCCACCGGCCCCGGGACAGTTCGTGCACGATCTGCAGGCCGCGCCCGGCCACCGCCTGGGCTGGCACCCGGGACGCCGAAGGCGCGGAACCGTGCCGCCAGCCGCGGGCCGAATCGAAGACCTTGCAGACGAGTTCCCGCCGGACGCCAAGACCGCGCAGGTAGAGCCAGAGTTCCGGGGACGCAGCGGGAGGCGTCGGGGGTGGGGGCGGGCTGGCGGAAGTTATCAGCTCACCTCCCACGTCCGGAGCGATGGACATGAGCTGATCCCCCCCTCCGCCAGCCCCAGCCACCGCGCGCGCATGCAGGGTGTTGGCCGCGAGTTCGCTGGCCATCAGGATGCAGTCGTCGAGAAGCCCGGGCTCGAGCCCGGCCTCGGAGACCATATCCCGGAACACCTGCCGCGCGACGGCAGCGCAGGTCGCATCGGCTGGAAGCGGCGATGCGTGGCACGAGCCCGCAAGCATGCCCCGCCAGCCGCTGCTGCCCTGCTGCTGCCTCATATGTGGAGCCTCCGCATATATAGCTGACATAAGGCCGCTGGCCGGACCGGCGCCGACGGCCGTATTCTCGCTAAGAGTACGACAAATCTGACTCTTAATCTGTGAAACACAGGTTACGACTCAGCGGGCCCATTTCGCAATATGGATTGCATCACTATTTTTTTCACAGCCGACCCATATGGGTCAAATCGGCTTTCCTGGACATACACCGCAGGGCGGAACAACACTGCCGTGAACGCGGTGACCGGAAGCGCATGGATGTGAACCGTAGTGCACACGATCATCACGTGTTCTATGTGACGCGCGATTATGGTAGTTTGTCGGCTTATATGCCATTTTAGGAGACCGGGCCGACATAAGGAAGGCCCCCGGTGGTGACATCCATCCGGGGGCCATTCTGCACGCACGCCATGACTACTCCACGTCGTAACGGCCCTTTTTCACGTCCGTCAGAAACTCGGCAAAAGCCGCCCGGTCCACGACATGGGCGCCCCCTTCGGGCCGCTTGCTATCGCGTACCGCCGCGACGTCTTCGAGGTTGGCCGCGATCTCCACGCAGCCCCCGTTGTGCGAACTGCGACTGGCCTTCCGCCAGATGGCCTGAGACAGGTCGGTCATTAGTTACTCCATTCGCTTGGCGAGACGCTCGAGGTAGCCTGTGGTGTCCGCGGGTTCAAGCGCGGCGTCGCAAGCACGCTCGAACGATTCGATATATCCCTGCACAGAATCCGGCTTGCTCACCTCCTCGACCGAGTAATCCGTCTCCACGAAGACAAGGCTCGGCTCGTCATCGCGGAAGCCCAATATGTTGATCATCGAATGCATGCCGGTCGGCGGCCCGTCCTCGAACCGCTGGATATGCAACCGCACATTGCGGCGGATGCTCAGCGCCACGAGGTGCTCGATCTGCTCCCGGCGGTCCTCCCTCAGGCCCCACCGGTAAAGCAAGGACGCCTCGGTGATCACGGCACTGAACATCGGCGCGGAGCCATCGGTGCGATCCAGGATCTCCTGCCGGCGCTGCCGGGATTCCAGCGCCCGCCGCCGCCACGCGGGCGGCCGGGGCCCGGCTCGCATCAGCGCCTCGGTATAGGCGGGAATCTGCAGCAGACCCGGGAGCACCAGCGGCATGAAGACGCGAATGGTCGTGGCGTCGTTCTCGTAACCGGGGAACTCCCCGTCGAAGATCTCGGGGTACTCACGCCACCAGGGCCGGGCCCTGGCGTGGATGGCCAGGTCCTCGAGTTCGTCCTTCTCCGCGCCGTCAATGCCGTAGATGCGGACAAGGTCCCGGATGTCGCTCATCTCGGGCCGTTTCCACTGATTGGCCTCGAACCGGCCGACCTTGCCGCGCCCCCAGTTCAGGATGTCGCAGGCATGGTTGGCGGTGTAGCCCGTCCTGACGCGCGCCGCGGTGAGCTGGCGGGCAAGGCGGCGCTTGGCGATGGTGGCACCGTAGGTGTCATCAGCCATGGCCGGCCCCCTTCTTGACAGGAACCCTGTCGTGCTTTACAAGGTATACAGATTGTGATTCACAAATCAAGGTACAGGAATATCTAAGTCAACGAGCGGAGTAAACGAACGGAGTCAGCGGGCCGCGGCGGCCGGGCCGCGGCGGCATCGAACTCGCCGTTACGCGCGCCATCGAGAAAGCACTCCCACTCATGCCGGTCGAACACGAGCACCCGCTGACCGGGGTCGCCCGCGACCCGCATCAGGATCCACTCCACGTCACCTGCGGGCCCGCCGCGCGCGAATGCCACCTCGATCGCGCCGTCACCTGGTCCAGAGCGATGCCAGGCCTGCGCCGCGAGGTCAATGCCTAGCTCGGAGACGGCGGGCTTAGAGACGGCTGGTTTAGCGGTCACGGCTTCCTGGCAACTCCGCAGTAGAGCCACCGCGCGCCGTCGCTGTCCGCGAGCACGGGGTCCTCAGCGCCCCAGAGGCCCGTGTAGCAGATGGCAGGCTGAGCGCCCGGGTAGGGCGGCACCAGCTCCATGCCGTCAAAAAACTGGGCGATCTGAGCCTGCGACCGGAAGTAGAGGTGCTCGGTGGCGTGGTCGAAGACGGCACGGAAGCGCTCGGCCGTCACCGGCGGCTTGTAGTCGTCGGTCAGGTGCGAAAGGGCGAGGTAGCTTCCGGGCGCCAGGGCACTGACGTACTGGCCGACCAGGCGCCAGGGATCTGAGCGGTCGGACACGAACATCATGACCGCGGTCAGCAGCAGGCCGGTCGGCTGGCTGAAGTCAATAAGCTCATTAAGCTCGGGATGTGCCATAAGCGCTGCTGGTTCACGCAGGTCAGCGCAGATCAACCGGGTCGATTTGTCGTGGGCGAGCAACTGGCTGCCTTGCGCGGCGACCATCGGGTCATGATCGACATAGACCACCCGGGCATCCGGATTCACCTTCTGGACGACCTCGTGGGTGTTGCCGACCGTTGGCAAGCCGGACCCGATGTCGAGGAACTGCCGCACCCCGCGCTCCGCGATCCACTTGGCGGCGCGCTGATGAAAGCCACGGTTAGACCAAGCGCAGTCCCTGAGCTCCGGCACCACGCTCAGCAGACGCTGGGCGGCCTGGATGTCGGACTCGAAGTGGTGGTCGCCCTGCAGCATGTAGTCGTAGATGCGAGCCGGAGCGGGCTTGCTGGTATCTACTCCGGCCGGCGCCTGTGGGACATGGATCATGGCCCCTCCCGCCCGCTTAGCTGCCCCACCTATCCGCTCCGGACAGACAGCAGCCTCTAGTGTCGCACATGATTCGCAAATCATGAACGTCAAAACTGTTTTGAGGCTAATTTTCCGCCTTGCCGGGTATCAGCCATTGAGCGTGACTTATCCTGCGGGTTCTCCCCGGTCCAGGGTCTTGGCGTCGGGTGTTTCGGCGCCGAAGACGCAAGAGGCGGCCAGCCGAAACCAAGAGAATCGTGAGCACTCACCGATACCGCCATGGTGAGAGACAGCAAACTGGCGGCCCCTTCACAGGTGGCTTTCAGGACGAGCGAGGCGATGTCCAAGGCCCGGGATGCACTCTTCGTGCTATGAACAACTCATATGACCCGCAAGCCGGGAGCTATGGCAGCACCCCGGCGGGTACGCCCGATCCTTCTCCTTCCGCACAGGCCCGTTCAACACAGTCCCGTTCGGCACAGACCCGCCGCAAGCGGTTGTTCCGCTGGGGCGCTGGCATCACCTTGGCCGGCTTCCTCGCAGGCGGCGGGATCGCCTGGGCGTCGACGGCAGGCACGTCGTCCGCCGACGCAGCCGCCGCTACCACACCTGCTAACTCACAGGGCGCCGTACTGAACTCGGCGCTCAGCACCGCCGCCAGCACGTCGTCCACGGTCCCGGCGCGCCGGGTCCGGTCGGCGCTGGCGCGGCTGCGCCGCGTCGGCGGCATCGACGGCGAAGTCACCTTCCACGGCAAGGACGGCTACCGCACGCTCGCGTTCGAGCGCGGCACCATCGCCTCGGTCAGCGGCAGCGACGTCGTCATCAAGGCCCCCAATGGCACCATCTGGACCTGGGCGATCGTGACCGACACCGTGGTCAGGCAGGGCGGCAAGAAGACCGCGACCAGCGCGCTATCGCCCGGTGAACTGGTGTTTGCCGGCGGACCCGTGGTCAACGGGGACAAGGATGCCCGCCTTATCGTTATCCGGAAGGTTTCGGGGTCCGCGTCGTCCTCGGGGTCCGCTGGATCTGATTCGGCCAAGACATCGGTGAGCTAACCACATGACACATATTGCGGCGTGCCTGCTTTTGCGGTGCGCCGCAGCATGCTGCGTGCGCTACCATGCCGCGTCTATGCTGCACAATGAAACGTGAGATCTTATGGCAGACGGTGACCGTATCCCGAAGGTGCTCGTCGTGGACGACGAGCCGAATATCCGCGAGCTCGTCGAGGTCGCGCTCAAATTCCACGGCTGCGCGGTCGCCGTCAGTGCCACCGGCAAGGACGCGCTGCACCAGGCGGAAAGCTACGAGCCGGACCTGATGGTCCTGGACGTCATGCTGCCCGACATGGACGGCTTCGAGGTCTGCCGGACGCTGCGCGCCGAGGGCAACGACGTGCCGGTTATCTTCCTCACCGCGCGGGACACCACCTCCGACACCATCCGCGGGCTCACGATCGGCGGCGACGACTACGTCACCAAGCCGTTCTCGGTCGAGGCGCTGGTGGCCCGGGTCCGGGCGGTGCTGCGCCGCACCAGTCGCGCCCCCGGGGCGGACGGCCAGCTGGGCAGCGACGCCGACCTGCTGACGGTCGGTGACCTGGAACTGGACGAGGAGCACTGGGTCGTGCGGCGCGGTGGTACCCAGGTGGAGCTCTCGCCCACGGAGTTCCGGCTGCTGGCCTACCTGATGCGGAACACCGGACGGATGCTGACCAGGCAGCAGCTGCTCGAGAACGTGTGGGGCTGGGAGTTCGCCGGCCAGTCGCAGGTGGTGGAGACCTACGTCAGCTACCTGCGCCGCAAGCTCGATCCGCTCGGCCCGCCGCTGATTCACACCCAGCGCGGCGTGGGCTACAGCCTGCGGCCGCCGCCGGAAACTGAACGCGCGAACCGGTGAGGCTCACGCGGCGGCTGGCCGGCGGCCGCGGGAGGCTCTCGCTGCGGTCCCGGCTGCTCGCCGGGCTCATCACCATCACCGCCCTGTTCCTCATTGTCATGGGCGTAGTCACCACCGTCGTTCTGGGTAATTCCGAGCAGGCCCAGTTCAACTCCGGCCTGGTCCTGGCCATCCGGGCCAAGCTGAGCGAGCTCCCGGGCCTGCAAGGCGGTTACACGGTCGCGTACTACGACGCGGCGTCGAGGTCGGTCGTTCCGCTGTCCGCGGCCTCCTCCGCCGCGTCGGAGGTGACCGGACTGCTCAACAGCAAGACCGCCACCGCAGGGTGGCGGGCGTTCCGGGGGCAGCATCCCGCGGGGCAGCGGTTCAGCATCTCCCAGCCAGGATCCCCGGCGCTGACCGCGATCTACCGGCTGGTCAGCGCCGCGGAGGCGGCGCACAGCGACGGGGTCGTGCCATCGGGCCCGGGTGTCCTGGTGATCGCGCGCCCGGACAGCGCGGTCGGCAGTGAGGTCCGCGGGCTGGTCCTGGCCGAGCTGATCACGGGCGCGGTGCTGCTCGCGCTGCTCGGGCTGGGCGGTCGCTGGCTGATCAGCCGCGGGCTGGCGCCGCTTGACCGGATGGCGAGTACCGCCGACGTGATCACCAGCCGGGGCGACCTGACCGCGCGGATGCCGGATCCAGGCGACCACGCCGAGGCGGGGCGCCTGGCCGGGGCGATCAACACGATGCTGGACCGGATCCAGCAGGCGTTCGGGGCCAGGTGGGAGTCTGAGCAGAAGGTACGGCAGTTCGCCGCGGACGCCTCGCACGAGCTGCGCACGCCGCTCACCACCATCCGCGGTTACGCCGAGCTGTACCGGCAGGGCGCGCTGGGGCCCGACCGGCTGCCGAACGCCATGCGCCGGATCGAGCAGGAAGCCGAGCGCATGTCCAGCCTGGTCGCCGAGCTGCTCGAGCTGGCCCGGCTGGACCGCAACTCCTCGCTGGACCTAACCGAGACCGACCTGTCAGCGCTGGTCCAAGACGCGGTGGCTGACGCCCAGGCGGTGGAGCCGGGCCGGCCGGTCAACGCCAGGACACCGGACAGCCTGGTGGTGGTGGCCGACGAGCCGCGGATCAGGCAGGTGCTGGCGAACCTGCTGGGCAACGTCCGCGAGCACACCACTCCGAGGACCCCGGTGGCGATCCGTCTCTCCCAGGCCGGCCAGGGCGCGCTGCTCGAGGTGACCGACGCGGGCGACGGCATGGACACCGAAGTGGCGGCGCGCGCGTTCGACCGTTTCTACCGGGGCGGCCACAACGGCAACGGCGGCCACGGCAGCGGCCTCGGCCTGGCCATCGTGCAGGCCATCGCGACCGCGCACGGGGGCCACGCCATGCTCAAGTCGGCGGCCGGCGTCGGCACCAGCGTGCAAGTGTGGATCCCGTTCCAGCCGCCGGCCCGGGATGCCGACCTGACGCAGCCTCCGGACGCGACCAACAACTGACCGGTGACGCCGGGCGCGGCCTGCCACCAGCCTATTTAGCACAAACCCGGTCATATGCTGGCGATTGCCCTACGGTGAGGGACATGGAGGACCGCGAAATTGTCGCGGCCATCGCGGCAGGCGAGCTAGCCGCCCTCGCCCGGGCCTATGACCAGTACGCCGAGTCCCTCTACGGCTACTGCCGCTGGCTGCTGGCCGAGCCAGCCGACGCGGCCGATGCCGCTGCGGACACGTTCGTCATCGCCGCGGGCAAGCTCGGCGGTCTGGGTGACCCCCGCAAGCTCCGTCCCTGGCTATACGCCGTGGCCCGGAACGAATGCCACCGCCGGCTACCCGCGGCCGAGCTGGGTCTCGATGAGGAAGCCGGCCTAGCAGACTCGCCGGCCGCGGTCAACGACGACGCCGAACGGGCCGAACTGCGCCGGCTGGTCCGTTCCGTCTTGGCCGGGCTGAACTCGGGTGAACGCGAGGCCGTTGAGCTCAGCCTCAGACATGACCTTCATGGCGCCGACCTCGCGGCCGTGCTCGGCATCTCCCGGAATCAGGCGCATGCCCTGGTCGCACGCGCCCGCGGTCAGCTCGAGGAGACCCTGGGCGCAATGTTCGTCGCCCGCACCGGGCGACGAGCCTGTCGCGGGCTCGACACGCTGCTCGCCGGCGTGGACGGGCGGCTGCCCCCGTCCACCCGGAAACGGATCAACGAACACGCCGATCAGTGCGAGATCTGCGGCAACCGCAGGCGCGGCGCGGTGCGCACGGCGACATTGCTCGCCATGGCGCCGCTGGCCGCGCTGCCGTACTCGTTGCGGGATGACGTGCTCGAGCTGTGCTCCGACAGCAGCGATCCGACGCTGGCGTACCGGCAGGAGGTGATGCTGCGGGCGGGACCGTTCGGCCCTGACGGCTTCCCGCCGGCGATCAGGCAGCCCAGGCCGCGGACCGTCGTCCTCGCGCGGATCGCGGCGGCGGCCGGCGTCGCGACCGCCGTCGTGGCGACCGGGACCATCACCGTTCTCGCGCTCAGCGGCCCGCACGTCCCGCACTCGGTGGACGCTGTCCGGGTCACCAGCGGCGCCGTGACCGCGAGCGCGGCGCAGACCGCTGGCGCCACCGCGAGCGCCGCCGCACCGGCCAGCGCGTCGCCGACGAGCAGCCAGCCCACGACCGCTGCCCAAGCCCCCATGGAAGTACCGGCCACGTCGGCCAGCAAGGCGGAGCCATCACCGTCGCACCCGGCCACGACCCCCGCGACGGCTAAACCGTCGACACCGTCGCCGTCGCCGACGCCGACCGGTACGACAACGGCCACGCCGACCGGTACGCCCACGGCCACGGCGACAGCGACGCCCACGGCGACAGCTACGTCCACGGCGACATCGACACCATAGCGATGACGCCCGTGCGTCACGGTGCTGCTGGGCATCAAGCTCGGAGCGGAGAGCGGGTTAGCGCGGGAAACCGAGGGCGGCCAGGAACTGGTCCAGCTCGGCACGGGAGGGGGAAACGGCCGCTCCGGATCGGGTGACGGCCAGGGCGGCGGCGGCGTTGGCGCGGCGAGCGGCATCGCTCACGGTCAGGCCGGCGGCCAGGGCGGCCAGGAACACCCCGGAATGGGCGTCTCCCGCGCCCGTCGTATCGACCGCCGTGACCGCGGGGGCCGGGATGTGGCTGAGGTTCACCGCCGGGTCCGGGCCTGCGCTCCCCCGCAGGACCAGCACGCAGCCGTCCGGGCCGGCCCGGACGATGACGTCGGCGTGGCCGGTTCGCCTGATCAGGCGTCGAGCCGCCTCGGCCGGATCGCTGCTGCCGGTGAGCAGGGCGGCTTCGCGCTGGTTGCAGCTCCACCAGTCGCAGCGCGCCAGCACCGGGTCCAGGACCGGCGCGGGGATGTCCGCGACGAGCGGGCCGGGGTCCACGAACAGCAGGACTTCGGGCGGAAGCGCGGCGGCCCAGGCACCGAGGATCGTCCCCGAGGCGGGCGCCACCAGGCCGTAACCCGATACGTAGACTGCGTCGCCTGGCCTGACCCGGACCAGGTCCCAGCTGTCCGGCTCGCGCAGCGACTCGGCCCCCAGGTGGGTGATGAACGTCCGCTCGCCGTCCGCTTCCACCAAGGCCACGTCGAAACCCGTGTCCACGTCCGGGTCCGGCGGGCGGAGCAACCCGATGTCCTCGGCGGCCAGGGCCGCGCGGACTTTCTCGCCCCACGGGCCGGTGCCGTGACCGCCGCAGTACAGGACGGGCAGGCCCTGCCGGACAGCGGCGGCCATGATGTTGAATCCGCCGCCGACCTGGACCGCGGCGGACTCCGCGAGCATGTCGCCACCGCGCTCGGGCAGCGCGGGGACCCACATCAGCAGGTCGACGATCGCCTCGCCGGCGAAGAGCAGGCGGTTCAGCCGAGGCTCGCTCCGTGGCTGGCCCAGTTTGTGACCCACTGGCTGACCCAGTGGCTGACCCGGTGGGTGACCCGGTGGCTGGCTCATCGTGGCCCGATGCGGGTCCCGGGCGACCGGGCTGTCCGGGACCGCAGTGCGGACAAGTCGTCGGCCAGCGCGGCGAGGTCGAGACCTTGGGCATCGATGACGGCGATCGCCTCGGGCGGGAAGGCGGTGACGCCGTGGCAGGCACCGGCAATCGCGCCGGTCATCGCCGCGATCGTGTCGCAGTCGCCGCCCAGCGAAGCCGCCAGCAGGCAGGCCTGCCACGGATCGTCCGGCACCGCGGCGAGCACGGCGAAGGCGGCCGGCACGGATTCCTGGGTGGCCAGGCTGGTGCCGACCAGGGTGTAGATCAGCTCGGCGGCTTGCGCCTGGGTCCGGCCCGCGACCAGGCCGGTGGCCCACCCGATCCGGGCGGCGACGTCCGCGCCCGCGACCCAGTGGCCGCGACCCGCCGCGATCCGTGCCGCGTCGATCGCCAGCGCCGTGGCCCCGGTGACCCCGGCGGCTCCAGCGCCCCCGGCGGACCCGGCGGTCCCGGCGGTCCCGGCGGTCCCGGCGCCGGAGACGCCCGCGCTCACCGCGGCGGCCACGGCGGCGGCGCCGGCCAGCGCGATGCCGGTGTTGTGAGTGACGAGGCTGGCCGCGACCACATGGTCGACCAAAGTCGACAGGTCGGTAGAGTCCGCGGTGGGAGTGAGGGCCGTGCCGGGGGCGAAGGCCGGGGCGGGGGCGAACGCGATGCCGACCGGGGCGATGCGCATCGCGGCGCCGTTGGTGTCGCCGGAGGCGCCTGCCTCTTCCGGGGGGGTGCCGGCCAGGACGGCGGCGACGGCGCGCTTGGTGGACGGGCCGAGGAGGTCGAGCGAGCCGCGTCCGGCCATCTCGCGTTCCCAGCTGACCAGGGCGTCGGCCAGCTCGCGGGGGTCCACCGTGCCGTCGCCTTTGATCAGCAGCCGAGCGAGCAGGACGGCCTGCTCGGTGTCGTCGGTGACCGTGCCGGCGGGCAGGCCCGCGGCGATCGGGTGCCCGGGCGGAGCGGGTTCGAAGCCGCGCAGGAGCCCGCCCCAGCGCCGCGTGATCTCGGCCCGGGACAGCATCTGAGTCGGCATCCCCAGCGCGTCCCCGATCGCCAGGCCGTAGAGGGCGCCTCGGGCGCGCAAAGGGATTTCCATGATCGCGAAGAGTTATGCCCCGCGAAACGGGGTCGAAGTCGCGATCATGGAAACGCTAGAGGACGTGCTGGCCATACATCTCGCCGAGCGGGTCGGCGAGGAGCTCGAGGCGGGCGCCGTCGGGGTCGCGGAAGTACAGGGACGCGCCGCTCTCTTCGACGTAGTCGATGCCGGCCGCGTCCAGGTTGCCGCGCAGCGCGGCCCACTTCTGCGGCGTCACCGAGATCGCCAGGTGGTGCAGGCCGCCGAGGACTTCGGCGTAGGGACCGAGGGACAGGCCCGGGAAGTCGAAGAAGGCCAGCAGGTTGCCGGCGCCGACGTCGAAGAAGAAGTGATTGGACCCCTGATAGTCACGGTTCTCGATGATCTCGGTCAGCGGGAATTCGAGTATTCCCTGGTAGAAGCGGATCGTCCGCTCCACGTCCGAGCTGAGCAGAGCGGTGTGATGGATCCCGCGCGCGCTGCTTTCCGCCCGCCCGGCCTTGACGTACTCCTCGCGCAGACGCGCGCGCTCCGCCTCGATAGCGGCGAGATCAATAGACACGACGCCCCTTAGATCCGGAAGAACCAGTGACCGAAACGAGCGTAACTCAACCCGTCAGGCGTGCTGCTCACCAGGCCGCATGGGTCAACGCCCGCAGCGAGCCGGTTACGGCACGCGCAGCTCGACGCTGATGTTGCCGCGGGTGGCTCGCGAATAGGGGCACACTTGGTGCGCCGCCTCCGCGATTTCCCGGGTCTGCTCCCGGTCCAGGCCGGGAATGCTGATCACCAGCGTGGCGACGAGCCCGTACGCTTCACCCTCCGGGCCGATGCCTATTTCGGCGGTCACGGTCGACTGACCGGGATCGACGCCGGTCCGGCGGGCCACGACCCGCAGCGCGCTATGGAAGCAGGCCGCGTACCCGGCCGCGAACAGCTGCTCGGGGTTGGTGCCGTTGCCGCTGCCGCCCATTTCGGCGGGCGGCGCGAGGACAAGGTCGAGGCGATGATCCGACGAAACGACGTGGCCATTGCGGCCGTCTCCCGTCGACGTGGCCTCTGCGGTGTAAAGGACCGGATCGGGCATGAAGAAACCTTATCGACCACCGGACAGCGATGCGACCACCGACGGCAGGGCGGGACCCCGCGCCCCCGCCAGCAGCAGCATCCCGGTCACGGATGCAGGCTGATGGCTGGGGTTCGGGGCGTCTCGGCGGTCTTGGGGGTCTCAGTCGCGGGTGACCTGGTAGATGCCGTAGATCACGCCGGGAATGTGCCCGAGGAGCTGGAGAAGGAACGCCCACAGCACCTTGATGCTCAGCCCGTCGTGGATCAGCACAGCGATGAACGGGAAGAACAAGCACAAAATAATCAGTAGCAGCCTGCCCATGGTTCCTCCTCAGATTGATCCCCTGGTTATTACTACCGCACCGGTACCGGGCTATTCATCAGCCGTTCCGGAGGAAGCCCGCAGGTTTGGCTAAATCCAGGGGGGTACGGGTCATACCACAGGCTTAAGAAGGAGGCCCGACTATGATTTTGCTGCTGGCTCTGCTGATCATCCTGATCGTCGCCGGTGCGGGATTCGCTCTCCACCTGCTGTGGTGGGTCGCCATCGCCGCCCTGATCGTATGGGTGCTGAGCTTCTTGCTCCGCCGCTGACCAAGGACCCCCACGGGGAAAGCGCGATGAGCACGCCCAGGGCGGTCGCGGACACCGTGACCGCCCGGGAAAGGACAATCGCGCGGCGGATGTCGCCGGGCTCCGGGGCACGAACCCCCTCCCCCCTCCCCAGTTCGTGCCTCGTCTCGGCGACACCGCCATAAACGTTCGTCCCGCCGAGGCGGACCCCGAGCGCACCCGCGAAGGCGGCTTCGCACCGGCCCGCGTTCGGGCTGGGGTGGCGGCCGCCGTCGCGCCAGGTCACGCGCGCCGCCGACGCGGGTTTCGCGTCCCTTATCAGCGGGGCGCAGGCTACCGTCAGGGCGGCGGTGACGCGGGCGGGCACCCAGTTGGCCGCATCGTCCAGGCGGGCGCAGGCCCAGCCGAACCGCAGGTACCTGGCCGAGCGGTAGCCCACCATCGCGTCGAGCGTATTCACCGCCCGGTAGGCCACCAGGCCGGGTATCCCGGCGACCGCACCCCACAGCAGCGGCGCCACCACCGCGTCCGAGGTGTTCTCGGCGACCGACTCGATCACTGCCCGGGTTATCTCGCTGGCGTCCAAGCCGGACGGATCGCGGCCGCACAGGCTGGGCAGGATTTCCCGGGCGGAGCGAAGATCGTGGCTGGATAGTGCGACCAGGGCCCGTTCGGCCTCATGATGTAGCGAACGGGCACCGGTGACCGCCCACACCGCGGACGCGACCGCGGCCACCTCGGCCAGCGGCCAGGCACGCACCCGGCGATGCAGCAGCGCGGCCGGGACGGCGACGGCCAGGACGCAGGCGGCGGCGTGCGCCGCGCCGCGCGGGCGGCTGTCAGCGTAGTCACGGGCCTCGATCGCGGCGGCCGCGCGGCCGAACCCGGCCACCGGATGACCGCGGCGCGGGTCGCCCAGCAGTGCGTCCAGCACCACGCCCGCCACCAGGCCGGCCGCTACCGGCCATCGGGCTGGCCTTCTGGATTTCGGCACCAGGCCATTGTGCCCGGTAGCGGGCGGGCGCGGGCCTAGGACCGTGGGCGGAACCGGACGCCGATGCCCGATCCGGTGGCCGACTCGCGGAACGAGGGATATAGACCTAAGGTGTACAGGCCTCAGGTTTACGATTCTGCTGCGTAGGCGCGGTCCAGGTGGGCTGCCGGAGAGCAGTTCCGGCACCTGGGGGGACGGCGGCTTGTCACGGAGCGCGAGCTTGCGTCCCTGGAGGACGACACACTGCGACCTTTGTGTATCCGTCATGTGACATTCGCCGTGCACAATTGTTTCCGGGCGCCCGTAGCTCAGCCGGACAGAGCAGCTGCCTTCTAAGCAGCCGGTCGCGGGTTCGAATCCTGCCGGGCGCGCCAGGTCAGAGCGTTGCGTGACCCTCGGCAAGTGTGGCGGAGAGCCAATAGGGGAGCCAATCGAGTTACAGTGGCCTGCATGACGGTGGTTTCTGGCAAACGTCGCGGGCGCGGCGAGGACTCGATCTACTGGGACGACGCTAAAGCTTGCTACGTCGGTGCTGTGAGCCTCGGTTACAGCGCGTCAGGGACGCGCGTCCGTAAGAAGGTCATGGGCGGACCAAGACCGAGGTCCGGGAGAAGCTTCGCGTGCTGCATTCGCAGGTGGAGAGCGGCGTGCGGCCACGGCGGCACTACACGGTGAACGACGCGCTGGACGACTGGCTGGAGAACGGGCTGGACGGGCTGGCGCCTGCGACCGTGTACCGCAACACGATCGCCGAGGCGCTCCGCGAGGAGCTAGGCACGGTCGAACTGACGGAGCTGACCGCGGGAGCGGCGCAGAAGGCACTGGCCAACATCGCATCGGGGCGGTCGACGCGGACGGTGCAGATGGCGCACAACGTGCTGGTGCGGGCGATCCGGCACGCCGAGCGGGACGACCTGGTGGGGCGGAACGTCGCGGCGCTGGTCAAGCCGCCGAAGGGGCAGCGGGGCGGGCGGCCGTCGAAGTCGCTGACCGTGGAGCAGGCGATGGCGCTGATGGCGGCGGCCCGGGGGACGCGGCTCGAGGCGTACATCGTCCTATCGTTGCTATCGGGGCTGCGGCCGAAGAGGGTCTACCGGCACCAGATCGTGCCTGCCCTCACTCGGGGCGCCGAGGTCATGGACCAGATCTTCGAGTAGCGGGATGGCCAGGACACGGGCATTTCGAGACGAGCCGCCGCCGGGACCGGTTGAGTTGGTGTTCCGGGGTGTTCTCGGTGATACCGGGCTTGATCCGGCCGACTTGCGGCAGGCCGCTGTGCTCAATCACGAGCTCTACGGCTTTTACGGGGTTTCGGTCTGGGTCGCCGACCTCGCTTTTCCGCGTGAGCTGCTGGAATCGACCAAGCTGGTCAAGTTCGAGCGGTACGCCGAGTTCACCGTGGCTGGCCTGGCCGAGGGACGGCTTCAGCTGTGGGCTACCGGACAGCGGCCGCATTACGATGTGGTGTACGAAGGCAATGACCTGGAAAGCCTGGTCGCGCGGCTAGCCGCCGCGCCTCACCGGATCGTGGATAACCCCAGCGTCGACCGGGAGGAGCACTGAGATGATCTACATCGATCTTCCGGCTGACCTGAACCTGGAAGACGACGAGGGCCGCAATATCGCCCGGCTCGGCGATGCAGTCGCGCAGGACACCGTCACACCGGGCGCGGTGCTGGTGGCTGGCGCTCCGCGCGCGTGGTCATGGGCCGTCGTGGAGGACGTGGATAGCGCTTTCGTCTACTTCCGGCAGATCAGTGCCCAGGACGCCGCGCGGCGAGGTCCTCTGGTCAAGCCGCTCCCGCAGTCAGCGTGATCAGCCGACGGGCGGCCAGCATCGGGGCTTGTCAGGGCCGGTGCCGCGCTCCGGAACGAAGACGGAAGCCAGGCTGATCAGATCGGGAGGGTGAGTCGTGAGCCAGTATGCGATCGTGATCGAGGGCGACGGCTCCGCCAATCACAGCGCCTACGCCCCTGACCTCGCTGGCGTGGCCGCGACCGGCGACACACTTGAGGAGTGCGAAGCCGCGATGCGGGAGGCCATCGAGTTCCATATCGAGGGCCTGCGGCTTGCTGGCGAATTGGTACCACTGGCCACAAGCCATGTCGCAGTCGTCACCGTTGCTGCTTAACCGTTAATCCCATCGTCATCGCTAGGGCGCCACGCCTAGGAACTGCTGCAGGTGCTGCCGGGTGATGAGCCGCCGCCTGCCTACTTTCACGAAGGGCAGATTCCCGCATCGCATCTGGTCATACAGAAGATCGCGGGACAGCCCGGTCAGGCGAGCCGCCTCATCGACCGAGTAAGCCAGCCGTTCGGCCGCCAGATCTGAGTCTGCCCGGCTCGCCTCCGCTTCGGGCGGTTCGGAATTCGTGGTCATATCGATTACGGTAAACCCCTCGGAGAGAGCATTTAATAGTGCCATAGCATCGCACCGTGCTATATAGCGAGGCGTGATAATAGGGTGCTATGAGCGCCAAGAGCTGGCCGCCCGACCTAGAGGGCGCTCTCCTCGGGAAATAAATACATGCCATACCATGCCCTCATAAAGGGAGCCGTTGAAAGCAGCAGAAAAATAGGCTCTTCACGATCGAGGGTGTAGTTGCGGCCTGAACCCGCCGGTCTCGAGTAGGGATCGGGCGATGTGAGGTTGCGGAACCCGAGGGCGGAGCCGCGGAGGTGTTCGAGGCGCCCGTTGATCGTCTCGGTCGGGTCGCCGGGCCTTTGAAGACCGGATAGCTCGACGACGTCACACGCCCGCTACACCGTCAACTGCGAAGATCCAGAAAATACCGGCAGGATAGATGAGCGTCTGGATCCGCGAGGCGCAGGCCCAGTGGGAAGTCTTCCGCGCAACGCTCCAAGACCGGCAAGTATCGAAATCATTCAACGAGGATCCCGGCTGGGGCGGCCTCGACGCCTTCTCTCCCGCCTGGAGGATGCTCGGTCAGGACGCCATCCTGCAGCCGCCCATGCCGTCCATCGTGCCCTCGACCAGGATCCTCGAGCGTGCCGCCGAGCGCGATATCGAACCCGAGGCCGAGGGCTGACCGTACAACCATGATCATCAGGTGGCGACACGTCAGCGCGGCGGTGGCTTGGGGAGGCTGAAAGCTCCCGAACGAGGCTGGCGCGGCGAGCAGAGTACAGGCGACGTCGAAGACCCGGGAACGCGGCGGGCGCGTTCCCGGGTTCTCGACCGGGGTCCAGAAGGATGCAGGAGTATCCCCGCGGCCTTTCGGCGTGATCAGTGTTTCTTCCTTAGGCGTCGCGGCGGCGCAGCTGCCAGGCGGCCAGGGCGGTCAGCACGATCGCGTAGCCGCACAGGCACGCGAAGCCGGTCCACGGGCTCAGCGCATTCGCGTTGCCCAGCGGGCTGCCCCACAAGGCCCCGCCGGCGTTGGACGGCAGGTAGGGCGCGAAGCCCCTGATGTTCTGCGGGAGGGCCCCCCCGAAGACCGGGATGACGAAGAACACCGCGGCGAACACCGACAGGCCCGCCGCGGTCTTGCGGAACAGGGCACCCAGGGCCAGGGCGATGATGACGACGACGGTCAGGTACAACGACGAGCCGTACACCTCACGCAGCACGCCCGGATCGGTCAGGGAGATCACCGAACCCCCGCGGGAGGACTCGATAGCGAACGCCGCAAAGAAGTCGGCGAACGCGCACAGCATGGTCACCGGCAGCACCAGGCCCACCAGCACGATCACCTTGGCCCACAGCACCGGCAGCCGCGCGGGCACGACCGCCAGCGTGGC
>Ga0182030_10010994_pt1 | contig 18297 bp, 10 predicted proteins | sample 812S3MmetaG_FD_121299 | JGI IMG/M metagenome (GOLD analysis project Ga0182030, IMG submission 121299) | Permafrost microbial communities from Stordalen Mire, Sweden - 812S3M metaG (Illumina Assembly) | ecosystem: Environmental > Terrestrial > Soil > Wetlands > Permafrost | place: Sweden...
ACGCTGCCGGAGTTCACCGACGAAGTTTGGCACGGCTACTTGCCAGATCTGCGGCCCGGCGCGCTCTACGGCTTTCGCGTGTACGGTCCCTACGATCCGCAGAACGGCCATCGCTTCAACCACCATAAGCTGCTGATCGATCCGTATGCCAAAGCGCTGAGCGGGCCGCTACGCTGGAGCGACGCGCACTACGGCTACCGTATCGGCGCGCACCGCGCCGACCTCACCTTCGACCGTCGCGACAACGCCTCGGGCATGCCGAAGTCGGTCGTCGTCGATCCGTCGTTCATGTGGGGATCGGACCGGCCGCCCGACGTTCCGTGGATGCGCCGCGTGTTCTACGAGACGCACGTGCGCGGCTACACGATGTTGCACCCCGACGTACCGCCGCAGGCGCGCGGCACGTTCTTGGGGCTCTCGTCGCCGCGGGTGATCGAGCACCTCGTCGATCTGGGCGTGACGACGGTCGAACTCTTGCCAATTCACGCATTCGTCGACGACCGCCGCCTGGTCGAGCATCGGCTGCGCAACTACTGGGGCTACAACTCGATCGGCTTCTTCGCGCCGGAGCCGCGCTATCTCTCGACCCATCACGACGAGTTCAAGACGATGGTCAAGAACCTGCACGAAGCCGGACTCGAAGTCGTGCTCGACGTCGTCTACAACCACACGGCCGAAGGCAATCAGCTCGGGCCGACGCTCTCGTTCCGCGGCATCGACAACGCATCGTACTACCGGCTGGCCGACGACCGCCGGTACTACGAAGACACGACCGGTTGCGGGAACACCCTCAACCTGCGTCATCCGCGCGTACTGCAGATGATCGCCGACTCGCTGCGCTATTGGGTCGAGGAGATGCACGTCGACGGCTTCCGCTTCGACTTGGCCACCTCGCTCGCGCGCGAGGATGAGGGCTACACCTACAACGCCGCATTCTTCAAAGTGCTCAAGCAAGATCCGGTCCTGGCCCGCGCCAAGCTGATCGCCGAGCCGTGGGATGTGGGGATGGGCGGCTACCAAGTCGGTGGTTTCCCGCCCGGCTGGTCGGAATGGAACGGCAAGTATCGCGACACCATCCGGCGCTTCTGGCAAGGCAACGGCGGCCTGTTGCCCGAGTTCGCCTCACGGCTCGCCGGCTCGAGCGATCTCTTCAACCGCCACGGCCGGCGGCCGCGCGCGAGCATCAACTTCGTCACCGTCCACGACGGCTTCACGCTGACCGATCTCGTCTCGTACAATCACAAGGCCAACGAGGCCAACCTCGAAGACAACCGCGACGGCACCGACGACAACGCGAGTTGGAATTGCGGCACCGAAGGACCGACCGGCGATCCGGCGATCCTCGTGCTGCGCGAACGGCAAAAGCGCAACCTCATCTCTACCCTCTTCCTCTCACTGGGTGTACCGATGCTGCTGGCGGGCGATGAGTTCGGACATACGCAGCGCGGGAACAACAACGCCTACTGTCAGGACAACGAGATCTCGTGGATCGATTGGAACCGCAGCGAACGCGACCTGGCCTTCCAGCATTTCGTAAAAACGGTGATGCGTCTGCGTCGCGAACACCCGGCGTTTCAACGCGACGCGTTCTTCACCGGCCGGCCGCAGCCGGGCAGCGATCGCAAGGACATCGCGTGGTACACGCCCGCGGGCACGGAGAAGAACGACGGCGATTGGGGCAGCGACGGGCGCTGCATCGGCGTGTTCTTCGGCGATCGTCCGATGTTTGCCGTGCTCTTCAACGCGGCCGATAACGACGTGGAGTTCACCCTGCCCGACGCAAGCAGCGTGCAATGGTATCTCTTACTCGACACGGCGTTCGACCAGCCCGGCCACGAAGGGGCGCCCGACGGTGCGGTGGCCGAGTTTACCGTGCACGCGCGCTCGATCGCCGTGTTCAACGGGATCCCGGCATGACGCCGCGCGAACTGGTTGCCGACCGCTACACCGACGCGCTCGGTTTGGAGCGTATCGTGCCGGCCGCGACGCGCGAAGCCTTCATCGCGGCGCTGACGGTGCCGCCCGGCACGAGCATCGCGCCGCCGACCCGCGTGCTGCGTGAAGGCGATCTGTTGACGATCGACGTCACGCTCGCCGCCGATTACTGGGGAGAAACCCTGCTCTACACGATCAGCGACGATCACGGGACCGTGAAGGCCGGTACGATTCCCTTGCGCGATGCGCCCGCCGGACGTTTCGTTCAGCGCGGCGGAACGACCGTCGAAACGCGGCGCGTCGCGCTGCCGTTCACGGTGGCGGCGAGCGCGTATCGCGTGACGCTCGACGCCGGCACGCACGGCCACGCCGGCATCGACGTGCTCATCGCGCCGCCGCACGCGTTTCTGCCGGCGGGAGACGCGCGCGTGTGGGGCCTTTCGGTTCAGCTCTACACGCTGCGCTCGCAAACCCACTGGGGCATCGGCGACTTCAGCGACTTGAAACGGATCTGCCGCATCGCCGGCGAGGCCGGCGCGTCGCTGGTCGGCATCAATCCGCTGCACGCCTCGCACCGCAGCGACCCCGAAGCCGCAAGCCCCTACGCGCCGACGTCACGCCGTTACCTGAATTGGCTGGCGATCGACGTCGAAGCCGTGCCCGAGGCCGCCGATCCCGACGTCCAGCACTACATCGCGTCGGTCAGCGACGACCTCGTCGCGCTGCGCCGAAAAGCGTTCGTCGACTACACCGGCGTCGCGATGGTGAAGGCGCCGGCCCTCAAACTGTGTTTCGCGGCCCTGAGCGGTGCGCGCACCGAGGCCTTCGGCTCCTACGTGGACGCGGGCGGCGAGGCGCTGCGGCGGTTTGCCATTCACGAGGCGCTGGTCGTCCGCTACGGCCGCAACAACGCCAACTGGCCCGCGGCATTGCGCGCCGCAGAGCCCGACGCGATCGACGCCTTCGCCCGCGAAGAGCCGCGCGCGATCGAGTTTTCGATGTATCTGCAATGGTGCGCGCACGAGCAGCTCGACGCCGTCGCCGCCGGCGCCCGCGAACACGGCGTCGCGCTCTATCGTGACCTGGCGGTCGGGGTCGAATCCGGCGGCGCCGAGGCCTGGGGCGGCGACGATTACCTCACGACGGCGAGCGTCGGCTGTCCGCCCGACTTGCTCAACACACAGGGTCAAGACTGGGGGCTGCCGCCGCTCTCGCCGGTAACCTTGGAGCGCGACGCCTACGCGACGTTTGCCGGACTGCTCGCCGACAACATGTACGACGCCGGCGCACTGCGCATCGATCATGCGATGTCGCTGATGCGCCTGTTCTGGATTCCGCGCGGCGAACGCCCCGCCGAGGGCGCGTACGTCAGCTATCCGTTCGACGACCTGCTCGCGATCGTGGCCCGGGAGAGCGTCCGCGCCCACTGCATGGTCATCGGCGAAGACCTCGGCACCGTGCCGGCGGGTTTCCGCGATAAAATGGCGGCGAACAAGATCCTCTCATACCGCATCCTGCTCTTCGAACGGGACGAGAGCGGTGCATTTCTGCCGCCGGAGGCGTACCCCGAGCTTGCACTTGCAACCCCTGGTACCCACGATCTGCCACCGCTTGCCGGCTGGCTCGAAGGCGACGACATCGGGCTTCAGGAGCGTCTCGGTTTGATCAACGCGGAAGAGGCGCGCGCGACGCGCGTCGCGCGCGAAGGCGGTGTGGCGCAACTGCGCGCGGCGCTGTGCGCGCGGGGCGATGTCCGCGAGCTCGAGCCGGATACCGAGGCGATCGTGATCGGCGCATACCGTTACCTCGCCCGCTCCCCGGCACGTATCGTCATGCTGCAGATCGAGGACGCGCTCGGCGAGCATTCACCGGTCAACATTCCGGGTACAAACCTGCAGTATCCGAACTGGCGCCGCAAACTTCGTGACGACCTCGACACCATTGCGAGCGACGGCCGGTTCGAACGATTTGCACGCGCGTTGCGGGAGATACGCCCGCGCGCATGAACCTGGTGGGGCAGTTTCGAAGGTGGAGGCATCATGAAAGGCGTTCTGATGGCCGGTGGAGAGGGGTCGCGTTTACGCCCCCTCACCTCGCGCCGGCCGAAGCCGCTCGCCCCGGTTGCCGGGAAGCCGGTGATGGAGCACATCATCGCCCTGCTGCAACGGCACGGAATCACCGAAATCGTCGCCACGTTGCATTACCTCGCCGACGAAGTCGAGTCGTACTTCAATAGCGGCGCCGATTTCGGCGTGACGATGGAATACGTCGTCGAGGACACACCGCTCGGCACGGCCGGCGCGGTGAAGATGGCCGACAAGCTGCTGACCGGCGAAACGTTCATCGTAATCTCCGGCGACGCGCTCACCGACATCGACTTGACCGCGTTGATCAAACACCACAAGCGCGAAGCGAACGACGTGACGATCGCCCTGCAACGCGTGACCAATCCGCTCGAGTTCGGCGTGGTCGTGACCGACGAAACCGGCCGCATCACGCGCTTCCTGGAGAAGCCGTCGTGGGGTGAGGTGTTCTCCGACACGATCAACACCGGCATCTACGTGCTCGAACCGGGCATTCTCGAGCGCATGATCCGCGGACGCAGCTACGACTTCTCCAAGGATCTCTTCCCCGAGATGCTGCGCGACGGCGCCAAGCTCGGCGGCTTCATCATCGACGCGTACTGGACCGACATCGGTAACCTCGAACAGTACCAGCAGGCCAACTACGACGCGCTCGAGGGCAAGGTGCGCCTCAACCCGCTCGGCACCGAAATCGCGCCCGGCGTCCTCGCGGGCAAAGGCTGCCGCATCGATCCTTCGGCCCGGCTGCACGGCCCGATCGTGCTCGGCGATGGCGTGCGCATCGCAGCCGATGTCGAGATCGTCGGTCCGACGACGATCGGCAACGGATCGATCATCGAACGCGGCGCGCGCATCGAACACGGCGTGCTGTGGGAAGACTGCTACGTCGGCGAAGATGCGGCGATCCGCGACTGCACGGTCGCCGACCGCAACACGATCGAACGCAACGCAACGATCAGCGAATCGACGGTGATCGGCCGAGGCTGCACGATCGGCGCCAACGCGATCATCAACGCCAACCTGAAGCTATGGCCGGACAAGTGGGTCACCTCGGGTTCGGTCGTGTCGATGTCGCTCATCTACGGGCAGAAGTGGCCGGGCTCGCTGTTCGGCTCGGTCGGCATCAGCGGTTTGGCAAACCTCGAGTTCACGCCCGAGTTCGCGCTGAAGCTCGGCCAGGCGTTCGGCTCGTATCTCAAGCCCGGCCAGTCGGTGATGACGAGCCGCGACACCCACCCGGCCACGCGCGTGATGAACCGGTGTGTGATCTCGGGCTTGCTCAGCGTCGGCATCCACGTGCTCGACCTGCGGTCCTACCCGTTACCGCTCGCCCGCTACGCCGTACGCGTCGGCGGCGACGGCGGCGTTCACATCCGCGTCGCGCCCAACGATCCCAACGCGCTGATCATGGAGTTCTTCGACTCGCAAGGGATCACGACCGATAAGGGCACCGAACGCAAGATCGAAAATCTCTTCTTCCGCGAGGATTTCCGGCGCACCGGAATGGACGACGTCGGCCTGCTCGACTTCCCCTCGCGCATGCTCGAACGCTACACGGGCGCGTTTCTCGAAGCGCTCTCCGCGCACGCGGTCAAGCAAGCCGGGTTCAAAGTCGTGATCGACTACGCGTGGGGCAACGCGTCGATCGTGCTGCCGCAGCTGCTCGGCGGCCTCGGGGTCGATCAGATCTCGCTCAACGCGTACTTCGATGCCCAGCGCGCGCGCAATTTCCGCGACGACCGCGAACGCCACCTTGAACAGCTCGCCACCGTCGTCACCTCACTCGAAGCCGACCTCGGCCTGCTCATCGACGCCGACGGTGAGACGTTCACGCTGGTCGACGACCGCGGCCGCATCGTCGGGCGCAACCGTCTCTTCGCGCTCTTGACGCTGCTGATCGCGCGCGCGACGCCGGGCGCGCGCATCGCGATGCCCGTCACCGTGCCCGATGCGGTCGAGCGCATCGCCGAGCAAAACGGCGCCACCATCGTGCGCACGCGCAGCGATCGCCGCTCGCTAATGGCGCTCGCCGAGAAAGACGGCAAATCGCTAGCGTTTGCCGGCGGTTCCGATTACGAGTTGATCTTCCCCGAATTCCAGCCGGCGTTCGACGGCCTCTACGGCGCGGCGAAAGTGATGGAACTACTCGCGGCCGAGCACCAGCCGGCGAGCGAACTCGTCGATCAGTTGCCCATCTGGCACATGGCCAGCCGCACGGTGCCGTGCCCGTGGGATCGCAAAGGCCTCGTGATGCGCGCGCTCCACGATGAGTCACGCAACGGCAACAACGTGCAGATGATCGACGGCATTCGCATCTCGGAGAACGGCGGCTGGGTGCTCGTGCTCCCCGACGCCTCCGAAGCTGCGGTGAACGTGATCGCGGAGAGCACCAGCGACGAGAGCGCTGAGGGCACGGCCGCCAACATGGCCAACCACATCATGCACCTGATCGCCACCGGCTGACCACCTTGCGCCGTTCGCGCAGATGGTCAGCCGGCTGCCGTCGATTCGGCCGCTAGCGGAACGTCGCGCGGACGTAGGCCGCGACCTGTTGTACCTGCGCGTCGGTCAGCGTCGCGGGGTAGAGCCGCGGCATCACGACGCCGATCGGGTTTTCGATGAGCGCGACGGTTTCTTTGAGCGAGGTCGTGTTGTAGATCGAATGCAGGTTCGGTCCGATGCCGCCCTTACCGTCGGCGCCGTGGCAAGCCGCGCAGTTTTGTGCGTATTGATCGGTGCCGGCTTGCAGATCGGCGGGTGTGAACGTTGCCGGCGGCGTCGGCTCGCGTCCCACGAACGGTCGGAAGAGCGGCACGGCCCACTTCAGGCCAACCCGCCACGCGGGCTGACCGTAGGTCGCGTTTGTTGCGGCCGCAACCGCCGATTCGATCGTGAGATATAGGTAGGGCGAGAACTTCGGATCGCGCGCGACGATGTCGAACACGCCGTAGTGCGGTTTTCCCGTCTGCAGCGTATCGTAGCCGGCTTTCGAGGCTTGCAGACCGCTGAGATACTCGACCGGACGGACGCCTAGCATGACGTTGCCGCCGAAGAACGATTCGTCGAACTCGACGCTCCAGGCGCGGCTGATCGCGCTTTGCACGAGTTGGTTCGACGCCTTGCCGGGACCGACGTTCGAATCGCTCGTCTGCTGGTAGAAGGCCAACACACCCGGAAACATCTTGACCTGATCGCGCTGGGCATACACGCCGGTCGCGTTGTAGTTGTCGATGGGCTGCAGGTAGCCGCTGGGGAGAACGTAGCTGCCGACGGCGCCGTAGACGCCCGCCTCGACCGGTTTGTCCGGCCGAGCGTAGGCGACTTTGTACTCGTACGCCTTATCGCTGCCGGTCGACCCTCCCGGGCCGTACGGATTCGACATCGAATAGATCGTGTCGTTGTACAACACCGGGCTGTTGCCGACGTAAGCGAACTCGGCTTTATACGGCTGTTTCTGATAATTCCTCGGGACGTAATCGAGTCCCACGCCCCAACGGTCGCCGGACAGGGCGTACCCGTGTTGGCCGACGCTGATCGACGGGCTCGAAAACCCGCTCATATCTTGCCAGTAGCTGAACGCCGGCGGCGCGGGCGCGTCGAACTTGCCGATCTTTAGATGACCGTCCGCGTGGAAGAGCTGGTTGTACGAAACCCAGAAATGTCCGGTCGTTCCGTTGCTGATATTGTTGCTGTAGAACGACTGCTCGAGGCGGTACGAGAACGCGTTGCTGAGCACCCCGACGAGGTTGAGCGAGACGTTCGCTTCGGTAAATTTATACGCCGGCTGCTGCGCGTCGAGTTTTCCCGTGCTGCGATAACTGATCGATTCGCGCATAACGAGCGGGATGGCCCGTTCCATAACCCGGGCATCCAGAACGCCGAAGGCCGACGACTGCACGTACCTCCCGTACGCGTTCAGCGCCGGCACCATCGAGTGGCACATGCTGCAATCGACCTGATAGGCTTGAGCGAACGTCGGCAAGGCCGCGGCTTTTTGTGGTTGCTGCACGGCCGAGCTCACGCCCAGGAAAAGGGCGAACGCGATGGCCGACCAGATAGCGAACCTAGGGCCGTGATTGCGCGGCCGCTTTCTATGGACTTTCACTATTATACCGTAATCCTTTACGAGAAATCCCTCGGATGGTGAGGGCGTGCTGTGAAGATCGTGTGAAGGAGCGTTGAAGATCGCGCGACGGTGCGCGCGCCCGACAGTCTACTTGATCGCTGAAACCATACTTTCGGTGACCACATCCGCCTTGTTGCCCCAAGCGGAACGGATGTAGGTGACAACAGCCGCGATGTCGGCCGCCGAGAGCTGACCTTTCCACGAAGGCATCACGCCCTTGCCGTGCTCGATCGTCGTGAGGATCGGAGTGGGGTCCGCTGCGTTCACGTGCGGGTTGTTGGCCAGCGCGGGGAATATGCCGCCGCCGCCGCCCTTGCCGGTTGCTTGATGGCAGGCCGTACACTTCGCCGCATAGATGGATTGCCCGACGGAACTCGCCACGCCGGGTCCCGCTGCGGCGACCTGCTGTTCGGTCACGCCGGAGGCCTTGTTATCCCAAGCGCCGCGAACGAAGGTCGCGATCGCCGCGATGTCGGCGTTGGAGAGCTGTCCTTTCCAGGTCGGCATCTTGCCGTTGAACGTCGCACCGCCGACGGTCAGGGAGCCGGTGCGGCCGTTGACGATCGTCGCGATCATCGACTTCGTATCCGCGGCCGTCACGTCGGCGTTGCCGTCCAGCGGCGGCACCCCGGAGGTTCCTTGCCCGCCGGCTCCGTGGCACGTCGCGCACTTGGCCGCGAAGAGGCCCGCTCCGCTGGCGGCGACGGGCGCCGCTGCGGCAGCGACCTGGTCTTCCGTAATTGACGCGGCTTTGTTCGTCCACGCAGAGCGGACGTACGTCAGCACGGCCGCGATATCGGCATTGGAGAGTTGATCGCGCCAGGCCGGCATCGACCCGCTGTACGCGTGTCCCAAGATCGTGATCGGTCCGCTGCGACCGTGCAGCAGCGTCGTGATGAGCGCCGCGGTGTCGGACGCCGTGACGTCGGGATTCCCGGCCAGCGGCGGATACGGCCCGTTCCCCAACCCCGTTGCCTGGTGGCAAGCCGAGCATTTTGCAACGAAGATCGCCTTGCCGTCCGGCGGCGTGGCCGCACCGGCTTGCGGGCTGAAGTGCATCGACGCAGCGACGGCCACAACGGCTGCGACGACGCAAGCGATGATGAAGCGAATGGTCCGATCCTCCAAGTTAGCGCGAGGATCACTATTTCCGGAAGCCGGTGCGCGGGCCCCTCTGTTCGCCCAAATTAGCCGGGCCTCACGTTCGTCCGTGATTTGTTGCGGTCGCGCAGGGGCTTAGCGGTCGGTCTTCGTTCGCTCCAGGTAGGCGGCGGCGGTTTGCACCTCGCCCTCGAGCGCGGTGACGGTCTGCTGCATGCTCGTCAGGGCAGCGGCTTTATACGTACTGACGGAATCCATCGCGTCGTAGACGTTCTTGAACGCGGCCTTGAGCTTGTCGACGTCGATTGTGGCCGATGCCGCCTGCTCGTAGACGCCGGCACTCTGCTGCTTGAGCATCGCCGACGTCGATTCGATCATGTTGCCGGTCGTCGTGTTCAGCGCGCCGATCTGGTTGAGGACGAGTTTCTCGTTGGCCAGCGCTTGCGCCACGACGACCGCCGTTCGCAGGGCGGAAACCGTCGTCGTCGTAGCCCGCTCGACGCCTTTGATCAACTCGATGTTGTTCTTCTTGATCAGGTCGAGCGCCAAGTACCCCTGAACGTTCACCGCCATCTGGGTGAGGAGATCTTGCACTTTTTGGCGCGCGTAGAACTGCACGTCCTCGCGCAGGATCTTGGCTCGCGCGGGATCGCTCCCCTCGAGCACCGCCAGCCGCGAATCGATCTCGGCGTCGAGCTTTTTGGCCAGGTAGGCGAAGCCTTCGAGTTTCTGCATCAGCGCCCACATCGCGGCTTTCTCTTGTTCGATCGACGCGTTGTCGCGCTGCAGTTCGTCCTTCGAGCGATAGAGCGCCTCGATGATGGCGTTGAGGTGATTTTGCGCCGAACGGTAACCGTCGAAATAGGCCTTGAGCTTGTTGCCGAACGGCACGAGCCCGAGCAGCTTGCGCGGCGAGAGCAAGTCGCCCGCCTTCGAGGGGTCGAGCGACTCGACCGTGTTGCGCAAATCGCCGAGCGCTTTGGAAACGGGCGACGAGCCGTCGTAGACGCCCTTTTTCATCGCGTTCATCGGGCGCTCGAGCATGCGATTGGCGACGCTCGCCGAGGCGCGAATATCGCCCTCGCCGAGGCCGAGGATCGCATCGACGCGCGTCTTGAACGCGGGGCTCTGCGGATCGAGCGTCGTCAGGTCACCGATGAATTCCCCGACTTGCCCGTCGAGCCGCGTCGTTTCTTCGGCCGGCAACGGCACGCGATCGGCCGCCTCTTGCGGCGCAATCGCGGTGACCGGTGCGGGGGGAATCAACGCCGGCGGTTCGAGCGCGTTCGGCTCCATCCGTTACGACTCGACCTCGCGTTTCCACAGGTTCCACGGACGGAAGACCACTTCGTCCGAATAGGCAGCGTGCAGTGCGGCTTCTTCCGGCGCGAGATAGGTTACCTCGCCCAGCCGCATCGCTTCGAGCTGAATCTGCGCGTTGGACATCGAGTACATCGCGCGGTAAACGGCGCCTTTGATCGTCGCGGCGACCATCGTTGCGCCGTGACCGCGCATCAATACCACTTCTTTGTCGCCCAACGATGCGGCGAGGTCTTGGCCGAGTTGCGCCGTGCGCACCAGCATGTTCGTCATGCCGGCTTTGTCGCGGATGTCGAATTTCGGAACGCCGCGGCCCAGGAACGCGCTGACGTGATAGACCGGCTGCAGCTCGGCTTTGGTGATGCCGAACGGGATCAGCGGCGCCGCATGACAGTGCACGATCGACATGACGTCGGGGCGCACTTTGTAGATCTCGCCGTGAATGAAGCGTTCGCTATAGAGGCGATGCTTCGTCGCGGGCACCGGCTCGCTGTCGAGGTTATACGTCAGCAGATCCTTTTCGGTGACCAGCGCCGGCGCGAGATGGCGCGACATCACGTACTTTTCGGGATCCTTGTCATGACGCACGCTGAGATGGCCGAACGCGTCGACGACCCCGTACTTGAAGAGGATCTTGTTGCCGATCAGCAGGTCTTCGACCAGCTCGTCGGACAGGGCTTTGAGTTTAGCCAAGCGATTCTCCGGGATCAGTTCGTGACGGCGTCGATGTAGGCGATCTTTCGCTCGAGGGCGGCAAGTGCGTGGCCCCACGTGTAGCGTCCCACCGTTTCGGCGCCCGCGCGGCGCATCTCATCGGCGATGCCCGGATTGGCGAACAGCGCGCGCAGGTAGGTCGCCAGTTCGCGGCCGTCCGAGGTGTCGCAGACGATCGCGTTGACGAAGGGCTCCGCGTACTCTTCGCCGGTGGCGCCGCACACGGCGATACCGCCGGCCGCCATCACTTCGAGTCCGACGAGGCCGAACGGCTCTTTGCCGCTGTTGGCGAGCACGGCGTCGGCGGCGGCATACAGCGCGTAGAGCGTCGCATCGTCGAGAAACGCACGCAGATGAATGATCGGGCCGTCGGCGAGCGCGATGCCGTCGATCACCTTGTGACCGTCGGAGCCCTCGTAACCGATGCGTTCGACGTTGAGCCCGCGCTCGTGCGCGCGCGCGAACACGACGTCGGCGTACGGATCGCGGCCGCCGCGCACGATCATGCGCGCGTTGATCCCCGAGGCGTGCAATTCGGCCAGCGCGTCGACGGCTTGCAGCCAGTTCTTGTCGGGATCGAAGCGCCCGACTTTCACCAGCGTCGGACGCCCGCCCAAGGCCTGCTTCATTTCCGCCAGCAGCTTCGGATCCGCGCCGCTGAGCAGCCGCGTCTCGATGCCGTTGGGAATCACGAGCGAGGGCACACCGCAGCGCGCCAACTCGAACTTCATGTACTTGGAGACGGCCGTGATCGCCGCGGCGGCTCGCAACGCCGGGAAGTTGATGTGTTCCCACCCGTAGGTGTTGTTGGCGTTCCACAGCATCGTGAACGTATTGCGCACGCCGCGTAGCCGCGCCAACTGATCGATCGCGACGGCCACGCCCGCCGTTTGCCACTCCTCGCAGATCACCAGCGTGCGTTCGTTCGATACGGCCGTCGGTACGACGATCTGATCGACGACGAAGGCCGGCAGGCTCGACTCCCAGTCGGCGATCTTTTCGCGCTCGCCGTCGTAGGCGTTGCGCGGGAAATGGGCGGAGATCCACTGCGACCAGCGGCGCAACGTCACGTTGCCCTTGGTCTCGACCGCCTGCGCGGCCGGATCCCCAACGAAGATCAGGTCGACGATACAGCCGAGGTGGCCGAGCGCGTTAGCCATCTGCGACACGCGCGTTCCCAGCCCCCCGATCGACGCGTAGCGGTCGGGGCCCTCAAAGGCGAGGATGGCGACGCGATGCGGTAGCTCCACGGGTGACACCCTACCTTCCGCAGCTGCGGCCTTGGCCGCCGCTTTCTTTTTCTTCACGTTGCAAGTTGGCGCAGCACGTACTGGAGGATCCCGCCGTGGCGGTAATAGTCGGCTTCATCCGGCGTGTCGATGCGCACGACGGCGGTGAACGAGGTCACCTTCCCGTCGGGTGCGGTCGCGGTCACGGCGACCGTCATGCGCGGACGTAATTCGGCCGCGATCCCCTTGATCGCAAACGTTTCCTCACCCGTCAAACCGTGCGTCGCAATTTTCTCGCCGGGCGCGAACTCGAGCGGCAGAATGCCCATGCCGATCAGGTTCGAGCGGTGGATGCGTTCGAACGATTCGGCGATCACCGCGCGCACGCCGAGCAGCATCGGTCCCTTTGCCGCCCAATCGCGCGACGAACCCGACCCGTACTCTCGACCCGCCAGGATGATCAGCGGCGTGCCGGCTTTGCGATAGAGTTCCGATGCGTCGAAAATCGACATCTGTTCGCCGGTCGGCAAGAACCGTGTCATGCCGCCTTGGACGCCCGGCACGAGCATGTTGCGCAGACGCGTGTTGGCAAACGTACCGCGGACCATCACTTCATGATTTCCGCGCCGTGCGCCGTAGGAGTTGAAGTCGTCGATCTCCACGCCGTGCGCGAGCAGATACTTCGCCGCGGGCGAGGTGCGCGAGATGTTTCCGGCCGGCGAGATGTGGTCGGTCGTCACCGAATCGCCGAGCACCGCCAGCACGCGCGCCCCGGTGATGTCTTGCAGCGGCGACGGCTCCTTCGGCATACCGTCGAAGTACGGCGGCCGTTTGATGTACTCGCTCTTCGGATCCCAAGCGAACCGCTCGCCCGACGGCGCCGGCATGTCGCGCCAGCGATCGTCGCCGGCGAACACGTCGGCGTAGCGCTCGCGGAAGAGTGCGCCGGTGACCGACGACGCGGTCACCGCTTCGATCTCGGCGTCGGTCGGCCACACGTCTTTGAGGAAGACGTCTTTGCCCGACTTGTCCTTGCCCAGCGGTTCGGTCGTCAGATCGATGTCCATGCAGCCCACGAGCGCATACGCGACGACGAGCGGCGGCGATGCGATGTAGTTTGCCTGAACTTGCGGATGGATCCGGCCGTCGAAGTTGCGATTGCCCGAGAGCACCGCGGCCACGATCAATTCTTCGGATTGGACTTTTTCGGCAACGTCATCCGGCAGCGGTCCGCTGTTCCCGATGCACGTCGTGCAGCCGTAACCGACGAGGTTGAAGCCGAGCGCGTCGAGGTAGGGCGTCAAGCCCGCCTTGAGCAGATAATCGGTGACGACTTTCGAGCCCGGCGCGAGCGAGGTCTTCACCCACGGCTTGCGTTGGAGGCCTTTTTCGACGGCTTTCTTCGCCAACAATCCGGCGCCGATCAACACGGCCGGGTTCGAGGTATTCGTGCACGACGTGATCGCCGCGATGACGACCGAACCATCGCGAAGTTCGTCGGCGTGACGGGTCGAGGGCGAATGCTCTTCAACCGCGACTTCCGCCGCAACGGCCGTTCCGCCGCCGCCTTCATTTTCGAGCCGCGCAACTGCTGCGGTCGCGACGCTGCTCGCCGTACGCCATTCCTTGAGCGCGGCTTCGAACGACTTGCCGCCGTCGCGCAACGGCACGCGTTGCTGCGGCAGACGCGGGCCGGAGAGATTGGGTTCGACGATCGACAAGTCGAGTTCGAGCGTGTCGGTGAAGCGCGGCTCGGGCGATGTTTCGGTGCGGAACATGCCCTGCGCTTTGGCGTACGCTTCGACCAGCGCGATCTGTTCGTCGCTGCGGCCGGTGAGGCGCAGATACGTCAGCGTTTGCGCGTCGATCGGGAAGATCGAAATCGTCGAACCGTACTCCGGGGACATGTTGCCGATCGTCGTGCGCACGGCAACCGGCAAGTTCGAGAGCCCTTGGCCGTAGAACTCGACGAATTTTCCAACCACGCCCTTCTTGCGCAGTATCTGCGTGATCTGCAGCACGAGGTCGGTAGCGGTGATGCCTTCGCGCAATTTTCCGGTGAGCCGGAACCCGATCACTTCGGGGATCAGCATCGTCACCGGCTGCCCGAGCATTGCGGCCTCGGCTTCAATGCCGCCGACGCCCCAGGCGAGAACGCCGACGCCGTTGGCCATCGGCGTGTGCGAATCGGTGCCGACCACCGAGTCCGGATACGCCAGCGGCGAAGCTTCCGTCGGATGCCCTTCGCCGGCGCCGCCCGCACCGAAGATGATGCGCGCCAGATATTCGATGTTCACCTGATGCACGATCCCGGTATCGGGCGGCACCGCGCGAAAATCGGCGAGCGCGTTCTGGCCCCATTTGAGGAAGCCGTACCGTTCGCCGTTGCGCTCGAACTCGAGCTTGGCGTTGATTTCGAGCGCGTCGGCGGTACCGAACGCGTCGACTTGCACGGAGTGGTCGATCACGATCTCAACCGGCTGCAGCGGGTTGATCTTGGACGGTTTGCCGCCCATGTCGGCGATCGCGTCGCGCATGGCCGCCAAATCGACGACGCACGGGACCCCGGTGAAGTCTTGCAGCAGCACGCGCGCCGGCCGATAGGCGATCTCTTTGTCCTCGGTCGAGCCGGGCTTCCAGCCGGCAAGCGCCTCCACGTCGGCTGCGGTGACCGAGCGGCCGTCTTCGAAGCGCAGTAAGTTCTCGAGCAGGACCTTGAACGAAAACGGCAAGGTCGCGAGATCGTAGCCCTTGGCGGCCAGCGCATCGAGGCGGAAATACGTGTAGCTACGATTGCCGACGCGCAGGGTGTCCCGGGCGCCGAATGTGTTGGGGTGGGCAGGCGTGTTCACATTGACCGCCCTTCGCCGCATGGAGTGGGGGCTACTCCGACGCCAGGCTCTCCTCGAGCCGAGTCTCCCACGTGGTCTTGGGCAGCCCGTCGCCGTAGCCGCTGATCCGGAGCACCCGTTCCCCGCCGAGGAACTCCCAGAGCGGCCCAACGACCAGGTCGCGCCGCCAGGGGGTGAGGTCGAGGAGGGCCGAGAGCTCTCCCGGCGTCTGTGGCAGGTCGCGGGCGATCCGCTCGATCTCGACGCGCGAGACCAGCAGCGCCGCCGGCAGATCGTTGGCCGCTGCAACGGCGTTGATCAAGAGGGCGACGGCGGCCACGAGGGCGTCGCGCTGGGCCCCGAGCGGCCGGGGCGCCCGAGGCGGCAGCTCGTCTTCAGGGATCGCCAAACCGGCGGCGACGGCGCTGAGGATGCGCGTCCCGATGTGCTTGCGCATCCCGGCATCCAGCCGCCGCAACTGGCTCAACTCCTCGACCGTGGTCGGCCGCAAACCCACGAGGCCCACCAGGACGTCATCCGGCAGCACGTACTTCAGCGGGATGTTGCGCTCGCGCGCGATCATCTCGCGCAGGAGCGCCAGCTCGTTGAGCACGCCGAGTTCGCGACGGTTCATGCGGGCGTTCCCCGCGACGCGCAAGTACAGGCGCCGCTTGTCGGACCGGTAGGTGCGCGGATCGACCAGCGTGCGCATCTCTTCGAGCGCCCACGATAGACGGCCCCGCGTGACCAGCTTCTCGTTCAGCCGATCCGCCACGGCAAAGAGATATCGCACGTCGTCGACGAGGTACTCGACCTGCCGCGGCGTGAACGGACGCGTGCTCCAGTCGCTGACCGTTTGCGATTTCAGCAGCGTCACGCCGGCGACGTCGCGTACCAGATCCAGCAGCGAAATCGACATCCCGTAGCCGCAGAACGCGGCCGCGATTTGCGTGTCGTAGGCGTCGAGGGGCAGCGTTTGGAAGGCGTCTTCGAGGATGCGCAAATCGCTCGAAAGCGCGTGCCCGACGACCGTTGCGCCGGTCAGGGCATCGGCCAGCGGGCGCAGATCGGGCAGCGCGAGCGGATCGACGATCGCGACCGCATCATCGAACGCGACCTGGACGACCATCAGTTTGGGCGTGAAGTGCTTTTCGGTGTGAAATTCCGTGTCGAGCGCGATACGCGGGGCCGCGGCGATGCGCTCGCACAGGGCGGTCAGGGCCGAAGGCTCGGAGATGAGATCGACGTTCAAGGCGACACGGTCGGAGACGGGCTCGGGACGGCATGGTGCCGATGCGGAAAATGCACGTGATGGCGTTCTGCGTAGGCGCTCGCCTGTTCCCACCGGGCGTCGATATAGTTCGAGAGGGCGTCGCCGCCGAGGGCCAGGGCCGTACAGATCGGGATCGCGATCGCCGACATCGTATAGATCTGGCGCCAGATCGGCACCCGCAGCGCCGCCGCCGTCTGGGTGGCAATGGTACCGCCGAGCCCCGGAATGATCCGCACGACGATCAGAAACATCGGCGAGCCGATCTTGAAGTGCCGCACCCAGCCGGGCAGCCGTTGCACGGTGCCTTCGATGTCGAGCAGCCTCGACGTGCGCAGCGCGACGACGTACCCGATGACGGCCGCGACGACGATCCCGACCGCATTGACGAGCGAGCCCAGCCACGGACCGAAGATCACGCCGTTCATGACGGCCAGCGCGTCGGTCACGGAAAACGGCGCCGACGCGACCACCGCGAAGATCACCACGGCCAACGGAAAGCGGCTGAACCCCAGCACGCCAAGCAGATGCTCGACTTCGGGCTTCTTGGCGACAACGAATGCTGCGATCGCGAAGGATACGGCGAAAATGAGTGCCGCCTCAAGCCGCTGGAGCAGCACCGCAAAACCGGGCTTCACCAACGGCTTCTTTGCGGGTGCCACCCCGAGGCCTCCGCGATCAAGCTTCCGCCCGGTGGAGAATGGGGTGGAAAAATAGGTGCGATTTTGCCCTATTGCGGGGACTGAGCCGGGGGTGTACGATGCGTGCACCTCGAGGTACATACACCGCACATTTGACCCAAGGAGGGCGGCCTACGTCGCAAGATCCACCTGGGTACTGAGCACCGAAACGGCTGATTTGCTCGTCGTTTTGGTGAGGTCCGACGCCTCTACACCCATCGACAGCGGAAGGAGGGCGGTACCAGTTTGGAACCGCAAGATCCACCGAAGGTCGTGAACTCGTAGCCTGAAGCTGCGAGTGGCACCGACCACCAAGAGATTCGAGAATGGGCTCCGCTCCACGGGGTCCATTCCTTTTTTGCAGAATGACGACGGGTGACTTCTCCGCGAGATGCCTCTACCGTCGTCGTGTGCCGCGACACGGACGCGGGCATCGAGGTCTACCTCTTACGGCGCAGCTCGACCGCCCCCGGATTTCCGGACGCGTACGTCTTTCCGGGCGGAACCGTCGACAAGACCGACTACTCGCCGCAGGCGAGAATGCGGCTCGTGGGGCAGTGGCGTCCGGCGGAACCCGCGTTCACCTACGCGGCGATTCGCGAGACGTTCGAGGAATGCGGGTTGCTGTTCTCCGCCGAGCCCGTCGAACACACCGCGTTGCGCCAAGCGCGCACGAAGATGCTGAAAGGCGATCGCTCGTTCAGCGACACGCTGATCGACCTCGGCGTGCGGCTGGATGCGCGCGCGGTGCGCTACTTCTCGCGCTGGATCACGCCGACGGTGAACCCGCATCGCTTCGATGCGCGCTTCTTCATCGCGCGTGCGCCGAAGAATCAGATCGCCGAGGCCGACGAGCTGGAGACCTACGACGGGCGCTGGGTGCGCCCGGCCGACATCCTGGCCGAAGTCGAACGCAACGAAGTGCAGATGATCTTTCCGACGATCAAGCATCTCGAGCGCGTCGGCACGTTTGCGAACGTCTACGATCTGCTGACCTACACCGAAAC
>Ga0182030_10010995_pt1 | contig 18296 bp, 12 predicted proteins | sample 812S3MmetaG_FD_121299 | JGI IMG/M metagenome (GOLD analysis project Ga0182030, IMG submission 121299) | Permafrost microbial communities from Stordalen Mire, Sweden - 812S3M metaG (Illumina Assembly) | ecosystem: Environmental > Terrestrial > Soil > Wetlands > Permafrost | place: Sweden...
ATGTTGCCGGGGTCAACCAGCCGCAACCCCACGCGGCCGGAAATGGGAGCCGTGATGTGCGAGTAGGTCACCTGCAGGCGCGCGTTCGCGACCTGGCCTTCGTCAAGCTTTACTGTCCCCTCGTACTGCTGGACGGTATAGCGCTGGGCGGTGAGCTGCTGCTCCGGGATGGCGTTGCTCTTGTACGCGTTGAGGTAGCGGTCGAGGTCGATCCGCGCGTTCTGGAGCAGGGCCAGGTCCCGGCCGAGCTGCCCTTCGGCCTGGGTCAGCATGGCGGCATAGGGCCGCGGATCGAGATCCACCAGGGGATCGTTGGTGCGGACCATCTGGCCCTCCTGGTAATGGACCGTCATGAGTTCGCCATCCACCCGGGCCCTCACCATGACGGTGTACACCGGGGTTACCGTACCCAAGGCGCTGACATAGACCCCGATGTCCCCCTTGGTGGGGGAGACCACTCCAACCGTCGGGGTCGGCGGGCCGAAGCCGCCGCCGCGGCCGGCTGCCTTCGGGTCCCCCGCCACCGCGCCAGGGACACCCAGCCGCAGGACGAGCACCAGGGCCGTCACATTGAAAGCGCTTCGTAGGTTCTTCATTGGCTCGAAAGCATGACACGAATCCAAGGGTTCAGACCAGTTCTTCTTCGTCGGAATTCTTATAATGTGACGAATGCCCCGCAAAGCAAGGTGAATCCACCCGGTACCGGGATGAGCCCCGTTGCTGCCGCGTGACTTTCGGACGGGGCGGGCATAAGATCCTGTGGATGAGCGAACCCGCCACCACCACCAGCGAGCGGCCGGCCGTGCCTGCGGGGGAGCCGCAGCCGGCCCCGGGCAGCCGTTTTTCCAGCTTTTGGTGGCTGGTCACCGCGTTTTGGTTGCTGACCGCGCTCGCGTTGGCCCTCGAGATGGCCCTGCTCCAGTCCGCGAACCTCAGGCAGGCCCTGGGGGTGGCCCTGGCCCGGCTCGCCCCCTGGATCCTGCTCACTCCGTTCGTCGTCTGGACTTCCTCCTCCTTCCCCTTGGAGCGGCGGACTTGGAAACGCTCCCTCTGGCTGCACGGTGCAGCCTGCTTGCTCGGCTGCGGGGTGGTCGGAGTGTTCGCCTACTTCAGCCCGCCGAACCCCCCGACCGCGCCGGCCGACCCCTCCGCGCTCTCCCGGGAGGAACGGCAGCCACGGGACGCCGCCTACCTCGTCCTGCGCCGGATCACCTTCCAACTACCGATTTTCTGGGGGCTGGTCGGCGTGGCGCATGCGCTACAGTTCCACGAGCGGGCCCGCAGCCGGGAGCAGCGCGAGGCGGACTTGGAGGCCCGGCTGGCCGAGGCGCGTCTCCAAGCCCTGCGCATGCAGTTGAACCCCCATTTCCTCTTCAACACCCTGAACTCCATCGCCGCGCTGGTGCCGGATCACCCCCAGGCGGAACAGATGATCGAGGCGCTCAGCGACCTGCTCCGGCTCACCCTCACCACGCCGGAGCGCCAGGAGGTCACCCTGCGCGAGGAACTCCACTTCCTGGAGCGGTATCTGCTGATCGAACGCATCCGCTTCGGGGACCGCCTTAGCGTGGAGAACCAGGTGGACGTGGCCGCCCTCGACGCGTTGGTGCCGATCCTCATTCTCCAGCCGCTGGTCGAGAACGCCGTCCGGCACGGCCTCGAAACCCAGATCGCCCCCGCCGTGATCCGGGTGGTCGCCGAACATGCGGGCGGGAGCCTCCGCTTGCGCGTGGCGGACAACGGACGCGGCCTGGCCCCGGGCCGCGGGCCCGCCATCCAGGAACGTGTCGGTCTCACCAACACCAGGGCGCGGCTGCGCATGCTCTACAATGGGGAAGCCTCCCTCGATCTCCGGCCGGGAACGCCCGCCGGGTTCGAGGTGGAGGTTCGCCTGCCCTGGCGCGCCAGCGAGGCTGGCACCCGCCCTGCCGCCCAGCCGGCATGAACAAAAGCCTCTTGATCGTCGACGACGAGCCACTGGCCCGCGCCCGCCTCCGAAAGATGGTCGCGGAGGTGCCGGGGTGGGAGATCGCGGGGGAGTCCGCCAACGGCCGGGAAGCCGTGACTTTCCTGCGCGAACGCCGCCCCGACCTCGTGTTGCTCGACGTGCAGATGCCGGAGGTGGACGGCTTCGAGGTGCTCCGATCCCTGCCCGACGCACTCTGGCCCGCGGTCATTTTCGTGACCGCGTTCGACCAGCACGCGGTGCGCGCCTTCGAGGTGCACGCGCTCGACTACCTGCTGAAGCCCGTGCCCCAGGCCCGCCTGACCGAGGCTCTGCGCCGCGCCTCGGCCCACCTCGAGAACGTGGACGACCACCGGCTGCGCGCCCGCTTGCTCGCGTGGTTGGATTCCACCCGGCCACCCCCTGCCTATCTCAGCCGGGTGGCGGTCCGTTCCGGGTCCGCGACCCTGTTCGTGCCCACGGTGGAAATCGATTACATTGAGTCAGCCGGGAACTATGCTGTCGTCCACCACCGGACGGAGAACCACATCTTGCGGGAGACCCTCACCAACCTGGAGTCCAAACTCTCCCCCAGGTTGTTCCAGCGCATCAGCCGCTCCGTCCTGGTGAACCTCGATCGCGTCCGGGGCTTGCAGACAACCCCCCGGGGAGAAAGCGTTGCGGTGCTGCAAGACGGCCGCCAGTTGATCATGAGCCGGGGGTTCAACGAGATCCAGGAGCGCCTGCAATACCCCGACCGGCGGGATTGACCGGCACGCGGCGCCCTGCCCCGGTCGAAGATGCCCGCCGCGGATCCGGCCCTCCGCGAGCGCTTGACTCACCACCGCCGGGCAGGTTGAATCCCCCCGGAACCGAAGGCGGGAAACCGCGAACAGGAGAGCAAGGTGAATGAAATGACGAACTTCCGACACCTCCAAGCAGCGGCCGCGTTTGCCGCCTCCTTCACCATTCTCTTGCCGGGGCCTGCCACCGGCGGTGACGCCCAATTCTATGAGGTGCTGAAGGGATCGCTTTACACCCAGACGAGCGGCAGCGTCCCGCTGGCGCCGAGCGCGTCGTCCTGGAGCTTGATGGCGTTCGCCCAGAAGTATTCACCGGTGGGGCTCACCAACGCCACGCTCCAATCGCCGGAAGGTGTCACCTCCCCGCTGCCCACTAACTACATGGGGTTTCTGCTCGCCACCAACTTCACTTCCAGCGCGACGCTGGACGAGGCGTTCCCCTACGGGACCTACACCCTCACCATGGGTTGTGCGGGCGACGGCACCCAGGCGGCCACCCTGGCGGTGGTTTCGAATCTGGTGCCCGTCCCCTTCCTCACCAACTGGGCTGCGGCTCAGGCCGTCAACGCGGACGGGGACTTCACGCTCCAATGGGCTCCGTTCACCAACGGCACCCAGGCAGATTGGATCCAGGTCACAGTGCGGGACGGCCAGGGCACCGTTTGGTTCCAGACGCCTGAACCACTCACACCGGGCCAGACCGGGCTGTTGACCGGGACGAATACGTCGGTTGTGATTCCAGGGGAGACGCTCACCGCTGGCGTGATTTACACGGGGCAGTTGCTTTTCGCCAAGATCGCCGCCAACACCACGAACTACGCCGGCGTGGCAGGGATTGGAGGCGTGTCCAAGACTACCGCCTTCGCGCTGCAAACGGTGGACGTCCTCACCTACGGGGTGCTGAAGGGACGCGAATACACGCAGGGATCGGCGGCCACCCCCTCGCCCGCAGGGTATTATATCGACGCCTGGGCTGATTCCCTGATCGGCGCGGCCGGCATCACCCGCGCCTCGTTCAAGATCCCGGGCGACAGCGCGTACACCCAGATGCCCGCGGTGGACGGTTTCGAGTACACCGACGGGCCCTATACCGAAGCCAACTTGAATGCCTACTACCCGAACGGCACGTATGAGATGGCCGTCGGCACGGTGGACAACGGCACCAACGATGCCTCCTTCGTGGTAACCGGGAACGGCTACCCCGCCGCGCCCGAAATCACCCCCGGCGTGTTCTCCTCCCTCGTCACGTTCAATGCGGGAACCGACTTCAACCTCGTCTGGCTGCCCCTCGCGGGAGCCACCATCGCCGATTACGCCCAGGCTGAGATCGACGACGCCGTCACCGGCCAAACCTACTGGCAGACACCCGAGGAAGGAGAGGCTGGGGCGCTGAACGGGCTCGACACCTCGGTGGTGGTGCCCGCCTATTATGTCAACACCGGGGCCTCCAGCGTGCTTTACCTGACGGTGGAGCATTTCCCCGGCGGCCTGGATTTCACCGCCTACCCCGGAGCAACCGGCGTTGGGGGGTATTACGCCCAGACTGTCTCACGCGCGGTTTCGTTGGATATTTACGGCTATTACGTGATGAAAGGGCAAATCTTCTGGCAAGGCAGTCCCGAGCCGCCGACCCTCCTAAGCTACGATTTCGACGCGCTCGTGGATGTGGATCCTACCGCCACCAACCTCGCCGCGGCCACTTTCCTTCCCCCCACCGGGCCGGCGTATCCGCTCAGCGGTTCAGCGGGCTGGGAGTGGTACGCGATGGTGACGAACAAAACCACCTTCGACGCGCAGTTCCCCGCGGGCACTTACTACCTTACCAACACGGGCGTCCATGACGGCACGCGGGTGGTTGGCCTGCCGCTTCCGCCGGACAACTACCCGGCGGCCGTCCCCCAAATCGCCAACTTCGCCGCCGCCCAGCAGATCAACGGAGGGGCCGATTTCACTCTGGCCTGGCGCCCGATCAACGCCGGATCGAACCTCTTCATGTATGTGGAGGTCGACGAGTGGGCCAGCGGCCAGGATGTCTTCAACACACCCTGGGTGGGGGTGGCGGGAGCCCTGTATTCAACGAACAACTCGGTGGTCATCCCGGGAGGCACCTTGCGGGCTGGATATTCCTATCTCGTCACGGTGATGGACGCCGCTCTCGCGACCGATACCGCCAGTTATCCGGGCGCGTTGGGCCTCTATGGATACAACAACCAGACGCAGTTCAAGATCACCGTGCCCGGGACGCCCTTCCCGAAGCGGCTGGAGGTCACCCGGTTGGGCGGTGGCCAGGTGCAACTGAACGTCCTCGGCGAACCGGGACGCACGAATGTCCTCGAGTCCTCCCCCAGCCTGGCCAGCCCGGTGTGGCTGCCGCTCGCCACGAACATCGGCAGCTTCACCCACAGCGATTCGATCAGCCTCGGCCCCAAGTTTTACCGGTTCCAGGACGCCAGCGCGTATGGGCCGTAGCCCCTCAATCTCCACCCTGGCTATTCGGCGACCGGACGGATCACCAAGTTGCGGTATTCGATGCCGGTGTGATCGCCCTGCAAGTAGATCGGCCCCGGCTTGCTCACATCCGACCAAAGTGCCCCGCCGGTGCAGCCGAGGATCGGCTGGTTGTCGATGATCTTGGTCCCATTCAGGATCACCGTGACATGCCGCTGGACAAAGGTGATGTCCATCGTTTGCCATTCCCCGGGGGGTTTCTCCGCCGCCACGCTCGGTGTGATCCGGCTGTAAACCGCCCCCATGTTATGGGGGTCGAGCGGACGTCCGTAAGTGTCCGCGACCTGGACCTCGTAGATTCCACGGATGTAAACGCCGCTGTTCCCCCCCTTCGCGAGCCGGGTTTCCAGGGTCAGGTTGAAATCGGTGAAGTCACGGTCCGTGCGGAGGTTCCCATAGCTCTTGTGCGGTTTGCCCTGTTCTTGGTTCACCTCGTTGACCAGCAGTCCGGCCTGCGCCTTCCAGCCACTGGTGGCGTTGGGGTCGGTCAAGCGCCAACCGGCCAGGTCCTTGCCATTGAAGAGGGGGACCGGGGGGCTGAACTTCACCTTCGCGAGGTCAGGCGCCGGCCCCGGTGGCGGCGTGCGCGAGCCGGAAAACCGCTTGGTTTCTTCCCCAGACCCGTCCGCCTTGGGCTGCGAGCTGACCAAGGTGATCCGGTCGCCCTGCACCGTCGCCGTGATCGTCTCCACCACGTTCTTCCGGATCCGTTTGCCACCCGCGTCCTTCGCATCCACAGTGTGGTTCCGGGTGACCACCAGATGGTCGCCGTCCACGCGGGCGGACGCGGTCGGTTCGACGCTCCCCCCGCCCCAGAGCATGGAAGCCTTCAGCGCGCCGCCCGCTTCCTCCACCCCAAGCCACCCCGCCGCGCCCTCGGGGATGGTGAGCGCCCAACTGCCCAGGTACGGGTTGGCGGCGGCGAAACCCGCGGCGGCGGCGAGCAAGACTGAGAGTGAAACCACGATGCGTGCGAGAGGGCGGAGGCGATTTGACATAAGGGTTTTATGCCCGCGGAGGGTGCAAAGGGCAAGCGGATAATCCGACCTCATTCCCCTGCCCTGCGCGGGGCGATCACCAGCGTCTTCTCCGCCATCGTCGCCGCAGGCATCGTCTCCAAGCCGGCGAGCCGGTCGCTCCACCACGCCGCCGCATCGTGGGCAGACCAGCCGCCGGCGTCCCGGCATCGGCTCAACGCCTCCTCGAATTCGGTGGCGGAGGTGGGCCGCCCGGCCCGGGTCTTGGTGAGCCCCCGCATCAAGACCTCCTCGAGGTCCGGTGCCACCGCCCGGCCCAAGCGGACCGAGGGGGGCGGCGGTTCCACTCGGACTTGGTGGTCAAACAACTCCTGGACGTTGTCCGGATCGAACAGCGTCTTCCCGGTGACCAGCCAGTAGCCAACCGCTGCGACGGAGTAGAGGTCGCTGCGGACATCCACGTTCTCCGGCGACTCCACGCCCTCGGGGGAGATAAAATGCGGGGTCCCGACGACAGCGTCGGCCGCCACCCCACGGGGACCAAGCCACACCGCCTTGACCAGCCCAAAATCGAGGACCTTGACCCAGTCGCAAACTCCCCCCCGACGGGTCAGCAAGATGTTCGCGGGCTTGATGTCCCGATGGATCAGGCCGATGCGATGCGCCTCGGCGAGGGAACCGAGCACCTGCCGGAGGATATGAATCACCCGTGCCTCGGGCTGGGGGCCGTACTCGCGAACCAGGCGGTCGAGGCTGATGCCGTTGAGGTACTCCATGGCGTAGTAGAAAAGCCCCTCGGGGGAGCGACCGTAATCGTAGATGGCCACGGTGTTTGGGTGGGTGAGCTGGCTGGTCATCTGAACCTCGTGCTCGAACCGGGTGGCCGCGGCGTCGGTGGCCATCTCGGGACTGAGCAGCTTGATCGCCACGGGGCGGCGCAGCAGGGTGTGGCGGGCGCGATAGACGATGCCGTTGGCGCCGCGCCCCACTTCCTGCAGCAACACGTACTGGCCGAGACGCCCCGCTGCCAGCACATCGCGGCGCATGGTCGCCTGCAGACGGTTGACCAACAGCGAGAAACCGAACACCCCCAAACCAGCAGTCGCAAGCAGGAAAAAGAGCGCCAGGAAAGCGCGGCGAAGGATGTAGAGAGCCTCGAAGGCCTCGTCCACCCCCAGCTCGGTGGCAACTCCGAGAGAGTATTCGGGCACCCAGGTCCAGGCACCGATGACTTTGGCGCCGCGGTAGTCCCGGTACCCCTCCAGATCGGCGCCTTCGGAACCCCTGGTGCCCGAGAGGGCCAGTCGGGTCAGCGGCCACTGGCTGCGCGGCTTCGCCGGCCGCTCTCCACGCTGCAAATCCACCCCCGGATCCAGCAGCCGGAGGCGCATGATCGCGCTCACACCGGGGCGGTTTGGAATCAAGCGGATCAGCCTCAACTCGCCATCGAAACGGGAGGAGGTAAGCAGGTCTCCCGCACGGTCGAACGCATAGGCCTCCCCAGTCTCCCCCAGCGGAGCAACCGAGAAGATGGCGCTGAAGTCCCCCTCCGGCCTCATGCTCAGACCCAACACCGCCGCCACCCGGCCCCGGCCGTCGATCACCGGCGCGGCGACGAACATCACCGGCACCGGGTTCGTCCCCCCGGGAACCGGATCGTGGAGGAAAGGCCGGGAGACCATGGCCTGCCCTTCCATCGGGCGCCGCAGAAACGCCTCGAATTCGGGGGGCGCCGGCCGGCCGATTTCCCCGTCGGTGCTGGACGCCAACACGGTGCCGTCGGGTGCCACGACGGCGTAACCCGAGTAATGGCCGGAATCGACCATCGGCCGGAGGAACACCCGCAGGTTCCGTCCCGCGCCGGCGGAGGCAAGCGCGGCCGCCCCGGACTCCCGGTCCGCCTCGAGCGTGGCCAGGTCCAAAATGGAGCCGCCAATCCGCAAGTCGCCCGCGTAGGACCGGGCATCGTGCTGCTTCTCGGAACACCAGAGCCGCAGGGCGGCCACGTCGGCCGCGAGCACGGTTTGGAGGCGCGTGGCCAGTTCGGCTTTGAGCGTGCCTTCAACCAAGCTGCGGGTCCAGAAGCCCACCACGCCGATGATCATCGCGCCCACCAGGGGCCAAACCCAGACGTAACGCGAAAGCACCCGGGGCACCCGGGCCAGCCAGCGGGCCGCCGGGCCCACGCGCGCCCCTGAACTCGCGGCTCCCTTGGTCACCCCTCCAGACTGGGCGGGCTTCCTCCGCTTGTCAACCGCCCGGGGGCGATCACGACTCCGGCACCTCCAGCCCCAAGGCCCAGAACACGGAATTGACCAACACCCGCCGGAACGCCGGCTGATCAAAATCCTCCCAGTGGCCGAGCGTGGTATAGACGATCCGTCCGCCCTGCTTGCCGGTGTTCGTTATCAGCACCGGCTCCGGCGGCTTCCCGGGGATCTCCCCCAACAAGACCGCCTGCGCACCCGGGGCCAGCGGTTGGACCTCATAAAGCCAGCTCGGGCTGCGAAAGCTGGCCGGGACGCCCCGAAGCAGCGGGTGGCCCCGGCTCGAGGGAGGCGTCGTGACCACCGTCTCGACGCCGGGCTCATAGTGTCCGTGGTAACTGCACCCAAGCACGTCACGGTCGAAGGTCTTCCACTCGTCCAGCCCGGCGGGCAGGGTCAGGTTCGCCGCGGTCGGCCCCCCGCCCTTCCTGGCCACCGCCATATTCGCATCGAACGCGTGGCTGGCGGTCCGGATTCCGATCAGCGGCAGGCCCGAATCCAGATAGGCACGGAGGATTGCCATTTGCGCGGCGGGCAGGGCACGACGGCGGGCGAAAACCACCACCAGGTCGGCGCCGCCCACCTTTTCCATCCGGGGAATAAAGAAGCGATTCGTATCCTTGTCATCTGTGCTGCTGACGAGATACTCGCAACGAACCCCTTCCTGTCGTTCCAGTCTCTCGCCAAAGGCCGGCAGGGTCTGCCAGGCGCGGTATTCGTTTTCGGCGATGAGAAACACCACTTTTCGCCCCGCGAGCGGACCCGCGGCGGCCTGAGCAGGGGCACCTTGCAGGGCGATCAGGGCGGCGGCCGCCCAGAGCATCAGTCGTTGGTTCCAGTTCATAAGCGGCGTTGGTGGCGCGGGGCTTGGGTCAGACCCGTTCGGGGATCGCGTAACCCGGCCGGTAGGCTTTGGTCAGCAGGCGATTGGCATCATCGTCGTTGACGAAACGCTCGGCAGCCGGGTCGAACCGGAGTTGCCGGTTCCCGACGCGGTAAGAGATGTTCCCCAGGTGGATCAGGCAGGCACTTAGGTGTCCCTGCACGGGGTCCCCATTGGGCTTGGTGCGGGTGCGGATCGACTCGATGAAATTCTTCTGGTGCGCGTCGTCGGGAAAGTAGCCCTTGTGCTGGGCCACCAGGTGGTTGTCAGCGTTGAAGACCTGCCAGCCGCATCCATGCCGCCCGAGGTACATCATCCCCTCGGTGCCGTAAACCTCCGTCCGGCAGGAGTACTGGGGCCAGAAGGGCCACTCCTTCCCATACCGGACATTCGCACCGGCCTTCTTAAGGTAAGGGGTGGTGTTGCCGCTGTCGAAGGTCATGACGAAGTCCCCGTAGTCGTAGCTGATCGATTGGTGCTCGGGCGTCTCCCGCTCCCCGTGGTAGGCGTAGGTGCCGCCGGTGCAGGTGACCGATTTCGGATGCGCGGGATCCCCCAAAGCCAGCCGGGCCAGATCGATGACATGGCTTCCGTCGTCCGACAGGATGCCGCCGCTGTAGGCCCAGAAGTTGCCCCACCCGCCGCGGGACTCCATGTCGTGCACCCCTGGATTGTACGGCACGTACGGAGCAGGACCGAGCCAGGCGTCCCAGTCCAGCCCCTTCGGCGGGGCGGCCGCGTCCGGCAGGCGTGTGACCTTCCCGCCCGCCAGCAGGTTGCAGCACTTCACCATCACGACGTTCCCCAGCTTCCCGCTCTTGAGATAGTCCCGCGCCGACCAACCGTAGTCCGCGCTCCGGTTCTGCGTGCCGATCTGGACCACCCGGTGGTATTTCTCCGCTGCCTCCACCAATTTGCGCCCCTCCCAGATTGTGGTGGAGGGGCACTTCTCCACGTACACGTCCTTCCCCGCCTGGCAGGCCCAGACCGCCGCCACGCAATGCCAGTGCTCCGGCGTCGAGATCTGCACCGCGTCAACCTCCTTGTCATCGAGCGCCTGTTTGAGGTCGCCAATCCGGCGGGGAGCGTAGCCTTGGAGCTTCGTGAGGCCCGCGATCGCCTCACCGCCCCGCTGATCGTTGACGTCGCAGACGTATTTCACCTCCACGCCATGGTTGTTCTTGAGCATGCCGAGGATCACCCCGGTCCCGCGCGACCCGGCCCCGATCAAGGCCAGGACGACTTTGTCCCCCGCCCGCTTGATCCGGTTCTGGGCGCGCGCGTCCAGCACGCCGCCCGCGAGTGCCGCTCCCACGAAACTCCCGCCCGATCGTTTCAGGAATGTCCTCCGGTTCATCGTGTCCCCTCCTTCATCCAGGCGCGCCCGCACTTTCATTTTTTCAGCACGAACCCGGCGTTGGCCCAGTCCGCAAAATCCTCACGCGACCCGTCGCCCGCGTCGGTGACCGCCAGGTGGACCCTCCGGCTGCCCTCCGGGATCGGGACATCAAACCGCCACGCCGCGGTTTGGATGCGCATCACCGGGCTGGCCGCGGCTTCCTTCCCATCAATGAAGACCTTGAAGACCACGCTCGGGTATTTCGCCAGATTCGCGCCGTTCGAGATCTTCGCGAGGTTCTCATCGGCCCCCGCCAGCGCAACGAAGCGAGCGTAGTCGGGGCGCACGGCATAGCCCAGCTCGCAGGGGGCATGGACGCCCATCCCATGCTCATAGACCTGGTGGTTCACGCACAAATCCCCGCCCGGATTGGCATGGTCTTTCTGCGGCGCGCGGGTGTTGCCGGCGTAACTCGGATTGCCGCCATAGGAATGACCGAAGCCCACACTCCGATCGGGCTGCAGATCGCCCAGGTAAACATCAGGCAACGGCGGCGGAGGCCCCAGGTGTGCGAAAAACCCTTCCGACGGCAGGCAGATGGCAGCGCCGCCCGAAAAAGCCGTCGTCCGCAGGTGGGTGGTCTCGGAAATCACCAGCGGACGCTCGTATCGCGACGAGGCGGGCGTGGGCGGCGAACCATCCAGGGTGTAACGAACCTCCGCCCCCGGCTCCAGCGGGGTGGCCAGCGTCACCGTGATCGGCTCCTCGAAGAGATGGGGCCGCGCCGGGGTTCCCCAAGGCGCGAGCCGGACCGGATCGACCACCCAGCGGGGGTCCCATTTCCCGAGTTTGGCGAGCTCCGCCTGGAAGCTGATCGTGGGGGCCAGGTATTTCTCAAAGTGCTCGACGACCTGCGCGGTGTTCAAATCCGGGGTGAACTGGCGGGCCGGGTCGTAGCCGGGGTGGGCGTCCGTCATGTCGCGTGCGAGCAGGCAGCGCAGGCCGGCGGATTTCATGGCGCGCAAGCCCATCGGCTTTCCCAACAGGCAAACCTGCGTGTGGAACCCGGCGTAAATCAAGTGGGTCAGCCCCTTTTTGCGGCACAGAGCGTAAACCTCCGCCTGCGAGTCCGGCATCCAGTCTTGATCTCCGATGGTCAGCCCGGGGTGCATTCCATCCCAGCCGTAGTTGACCACGCACCGTTCGCGGCCGCACGCGCACCCGCCGGCGTCCGGCGCGCTCGGGCAGCTCACCTCGAGCACCTTGGGCACCGGGAGGAGTGGCAGCGCCAGGGCGGCCTCCCGTTGGGGGGTCCCCACGTAGTTGTCCACCACGTCGCTCGGGCAGAGCATCACCGTCATCCCCAGCTCCCGCGCCGCCGCCAACGCCTTGTTCAAGCGCGGAACAATCGCGTCAACCCGCATCGTCGCGGTCTTGCACCAATGCCAGTTCCAGACGTCAACCGCGATCACCCCCACGCGGGCCGGATCGACCGTTTCATTGGTCACCACGATTTGGCCGGTGGCGGGATCCCTCGTCTGGAGGGTGAGGGTAATGTCCGCGCCTTGGAGGCATAGTCCCGCCAGCAAGCCGATGCCCAAGAGCGCCCGCCAGACCGGCCGGGGGAGGCGACAGCCACGACCGGCCAGGACGGGCACCCGCGGCCAATACCGGGAGGAACGGGACGGCCCGTCGGCCCGCGCCGGGCTCTGGGGACAAGCGGGTTGGGGTGGCTTCACCTGCACAAGCTAGCCCTCCGAACCAAGCGGGTCAATCCGTTGATGCCGGTTCTGCTCCGCGGACCCGGTGCGCAACACGGCCCCTCATTACAAATCGGGGCTGAATTTGGAGGAAATGGCGTGCTCCAAATCGGCATGCCCGGAATGGGCACTCAATCAAACCAACCCACGTCCCGCTTCCAACGTGGATCCGCTCCCCTTCCACTCCCTCGCCGAGACCGCCCACCGCTTGCCGGCCTCCCTGCCACCGGAAGTCTGTGACCCCGATTCGCCCTGGCTCGCGCTGGCTCGCTTGGGAGGCGGGGTCCGGCTCCTGCTCCTGGCCACCGTCGTGGTGGCGGGAGTCGCCCTGTGGATGGTCGCGGCCCGGCGTCCCCCGGAAAAATAAGGACCTGTTCAACGAGGAATCAGATGGTGCCAGCCGCGAACGCCCCCAGCGTTGACTTTTACCAGCGCCGGGATTCAACTGTGCGCGTTCTCTACTCCATGTCTCGTTTTATGGTTGTGAAGTCTTGCGCTTGGCTGGGCGTGTTGTTCGCGGCGGCTTGGGCCTCGACCGCGGCGGAATTGCCGTCGGCGGGCCGGCTCTTCCTCCGGGAGCATTGCGTGGAGTGCCACGACGCGGACACGATGAAGGGCGGCCTGGACCTCACCGCGCTCCGGTTCGAGCCGGCGAACCCGACCAACTTCTCCCGCTGGGTGCAGGTCTATGACCGGGTCCGGAGCGGGGAAATGCCGCCGAAGAAGCGAGCCCGGCCGGGGGCGGCCGAGCTGGAGGCCTTCGCCGCGCCGCTGGCCAAGCGGTTGATCTCCGCGGAACAGGACCGCACGGCGCGGGAGGGGCGCGCCACCCGCCGGCGGCTCAACCGCTACGAATACGAGAACGCCCTGCGCGACCTCCTCCACGCCCCCTGGCTGCAGGTCCGTGATTCGTTGCCCGAGGACGGGGTGTCGGACCGCTTCAACAAGAACGGTGACAACCTGGATGTGTCGCACGTCCAGATGGCCCGGTATCTGAACGCCTCGGACTACGCCTTGCACCAGGTCATGGCCACCCAGGCGGAAGCCCCCTCCCCGGCCGTCCACCGATATTACACCCGCGAGCAGGGCAGCTATACCGGGCCCATGAGGTTCAGCGTCTTCAACACCGCTCCGGAACGCGCGACCTTCCCCGTGCTGGGGTTCGCCGCCCAGCCCGCGGTCCGGAGAGACGAGGCCCCGTTGACGGTCGGGCCGACCAACCCCCCGTTGCGCGAACTGGAAGGCGTGGGGGTCGTCGCCAGCGCGTACGAGCCCATCGAACCGACCTTCAACCAGTTCCATGCCCCGGTGGCTGGCCGCTACAAATTGCGGCTGAACGGGTATTCCGTCTGGGTGGGGCCGGGCGAGGGCAAGCAGTGGTTCGTCCCAAATCTGGACGAGGTGTCGCGCGGGCACCGGGACGAGCCGGTCACCATCACCGCCGAAACGCCCCCCCGGCTCCTGCGCAAGCTGGGAGACTTTGACGTGACGCCGGAACCAGGCGTGCATGAGCTGGACGTCTGGCTGCTCGCCGGGGAGGTCATCCGCCCCGACGCCGGCGGCTTCTTCCGCTCGCGCCCGGGAGCGGGGCGTTTCCAGAACCCTCTCGCGCAGAAAGACGGGCAGCCGGGCGTGGTCTTCCGCTGGCTCGAAGTAGAAGGCCCGCTCTACGATCAATGGCCGCCCGCGGGACACAAACTCCTCTTCGGCGATCTGCCGTACATGGACCGACCGGTGGCCAAGCCCGCGGCGCCCGCGGCCGCGGGCAAAGGCTCCCGTCGGCGGCGCCCCCCGGCCCTGCCGAGCATCGAGGTGGTTTCCCACGATCCCATGGGCGATGCGCAGCGACTGCTCCGCGAGTTTGTCCGCCAGGCGTACCGGCATCCCACCGGCGCTGACGAAGTGAGGCGGTTCCTGCCGGTGGTGGAGAGCAGCCTGACCAACGGCGGCAGTTTCAGTGACGCGATGATCGCCGCCTACACTGCGGTGCTCTGTTCCCCGGAGTTCGTTTACCTGCAAGGGAAACCAGGCCGGCTGGATGATTACGCGCTGGCCGAGCGGCTGGCGTTTTTCCTCTGGAATTCCCCGCCCGATGAGGAACTGCGCCGTTGTGCGGAGAAGCGGGAACTGCGCAACCCGAAGGTCCTCGATGCGCAGACCGACCGGCTGCTGGAGGATCCCAAGGCGCGCCGGTTCGTGGAGGCCTTCCTCGACTACTGGCTTGACCTGCGGAAGATCACCGCCACTGCACCGGATGCCGATTTGTATTCCGATTATTACCTGGACGATCTGCTGACGGAATCCTCGCTGGAGGAACCCCGGCTGTTTTTCGCGGAACTCCTGCGCGGGAATCTGCCCGCCCGGAACGTCGTTTCCTCCGATTTTGCGATGCTCAATGAACGCCTGGCCGCGCATTACGGACTCCCTCCGGTGGCCGGGGTGGCGCTCCGCCGGACGCCCTTGCCGGCGGACAGTGTGCGGGGCGGCTTGATGACCCAGGCCGCGGTGCTCAAAGTCACCGCCAACGGAACCACCACCTCCCCCGTGCTCCGCGGCGCTTGGATCATGGAGCGCATCCTGGGCCGGAAGCCGCCGCCCCCACCCCCCAGTGTGCCGGCCATTGAACCGGACATCCGGGGCGCGACCACCATCCGCCAGCAGCTCGAAAAGCACCGGACGCAGGAGTCCTGCGGCGCGTGCCACGCAAAAATCGACCCGGCGGGGTTCGCCCTGGAGAATTTTGATGTCATGGGCGGGTGGCGCGACCGGTACCGATCCGAGTCGGGGGGCGAACTGGCGCAGGGCGTCGCCAAGAGCGGTCAGAAGTTCACGTTCCATCTCGCGCTGCCGGTGGACGCCGGCGGGGAACTGCCGGATGGCAGGAAATTCCAGGACGTCCGCGAGCTGAAACAGCTCCTGCTGGCCGACGAAACGCAGCTTGCGCGGAACCTCGCCCGACAACTGACGGTGTACGCCACGGGAGCACCGATCCGGTTCGCCGACCGGCCGAAGATTGAAGCGATGTTGGACCATGCCAAGGCGACCCACTTCGGGGTGCGCAGTTTGGTGCATGAGGTGGTGCGCAGTGAGTTGTTCCTGAACAAATGAACCGGCCGCCGCCCCCGCCCTTTCGCACAGCGCAGGTTGCGGTGGACTTTGGGGGCCGATTGTTGTAGTAAGATTTGGTTAACACCATGAACTCGCAACCGCAGAAGATGGGGCAGAGCCCCTTTGTCGCCACCGGGACGCCCTTGTCGCGCCGCAAGTTCCTCCGGGGCGCGGGGATCCTGCTCTCCCTGCCCTTCCTGGACGCGATGTCGCCAGCGTTCGCCGCGATCCACCGGCCGGCCGACGCCGGGGCCACGCCGGGCGGCAAGCCGAGACGCATGCTCGGCATCTGCAACAACCTGGGCCTGCTGCCGGACCAGTTCTTCCCGGTTGACGCGGGCCGCGATTACACGCTTTCGCCCTACCTCGAGAAGCTCAAGGCGCATCGAGCCGATTTCACCGTGTTCAGCGGGGTATGGCACCCGGACGTGGACGGCGGACATCCGGCAGACAACTGTTTCCTCACCGCGGCGCCCCACCCCGGCAGCGCCGGCTTCCGAAACACCATCTCCCTCGACCAGTACATCGCCGAACGCGTTGGGCACCTCACCCGCTTCCCCTCGCTGACCCTCGGGGTGAACGTCGAGCAAGGATCACGGAGTCTTTCCTGGACGGGATCCGGCGTCCTGCTCCCCTGCGAGGAGAAGGCAGCCGGGGTTTTCGCGCGAATGTTCCTCCAGGGGACCAGCGCCGAAACCGAAGCCCAAGTCCGGAAGCTGCAAACGGGGCAGAGCATCCTCGACGCGGTGGCCGGGCAGGCGAAGGACCTTCGTCGGACCATCAGCCCGCGTGACCAAGACCGGCTGGACCAGTATTTCACGAGCGTCCGCGACCTGGAGAAGCGGATGCAGATGTCGCGCGAATGGGAGCGCAGGCCAAAGCCGGCGGCCCCGATCCCCGCGCCCTTGGATCCATCCGACCCGAAGGCGTACATGGACAAGGTGAAACTCATGTACGACATGGCCCGGCTCGCCTTCGAGACCGATTCGACCCGCTCCGTCTCACTGCTCTTGGACAGCGTGAACTCCCCCGCCATCGAATTTGGCGAAACCAAGACCAGCGAGGGCTACCACAACCTCTCGCACCACGGAAAATCGGCCCAGAAGCTCGCGCAACTCAAGGCGATCGATGAGTGGCACATGAAGCTCCTGGGCGATTTGTTCGCCCAGCTCGGCGCCGTCGAGGAGGAGGGCGAGCGCCTGCTCGACCGCACCATGATCCTCTACGGGTCGAACCTGGGCAACGCGAACACGCACGTGACGACCAATCTGCCAACCCTGTTCGCCGGCGGCGGGTTCCGCCACGGGCAGCATCTTGCCTTCGACCGGCAGCACAATTACCCCTTGCCGAACCTCTTCGTTTCCATGCTCCAGAGGATGGGGTTGGAGACCGACCACTTCGCGACTTCCACCGGGATGATGCGGGGCTTGGAGTTCGCCTGACCGGCGCGGACAACCACCCCGGCCGGCACCGCTGTCACTCGTGTGGGCGATGAGATTGACGATCACCTGGTAACTTGTCAGCGGACGGCCCCGCCAATTCTTGGTAATGAAACCGAACAGACGGTGCTCGATCTTATTCCATGTGCTGGTGCCGGGCGGAAAGTGACACACCTCCAAACGCAGCCCCAGCTCATCGGCCAGGCCTTGGAGCGCCACCTTCCACAACCGGTTGCGACTCCCGTTGCTGCCACCCCCGTCCGCAGTGATCATCAGTTTTATCGCCCGCGGAAATCGCCCCTGCCCCATTTCCTGCCACCACCGGCGCACACTGGCCGCGGCAAACCGGGCGGTGTCGTGATCGATGCCCACGCTGACCCATCACTCGTTGCTGGCAGATCATAAACCCCGTAGGGAATCGCCTTGCCCAGTCCTTTCTCCGGAAAGTCATGCACCTTCACCGCCACCGGTTGCCCTGCCGGTTCCCACTCCTGGCCCGCGTTCTTGTATTCCCCCACCATTTCCTTCTTTTTCGTGTCGATGGACACCACCGGCTCCCCTTGCCTTTGGAAGGCCAGCACCCGCCGGCTGATGTGCTCAAACTGGGCGTTGCGATCTTCGTGAGAGGAGCCCTCCCGTGTGTAGCGATTGGCCTGCAAACTGTATCCAGCCGCCTTGAGCAAGGCCGCGACGGTCCGGTCGCCCACCGGGTGCTCCGGCGGTTGCAGTTCGGCAGCCAACATGCCGGTGCTCTTGCACGTCCAGCGCGAGGGTGATGCGGGATGTCGGCGGGTCGCCGGATCCACCAAGGCTTCCAACGCCGCCAGCAGTTCCGGATCCGTTTCGGTCACCGGCTTGCGTCCGCCGCCCAAGGCCCGGATGCGGACGGTCAGGCTCGCGCGGGGGTGAGCGCGCCGGTGCGCCAAGCCACGTGCGCCCGCCCACACAGTGTTGCGAGCCAAGCCCGTGGCGAGTGCCACGGCAGTCACCCCCCCCAACCCAACTCAGACGCCTCCGTCGCCGCCCACTGTCGACGCAACCGTTCATCCATCAGTCCGGAAAGCGACTTATACTTGAGTCGGATGCGTTGGATCGTGTCAGCGTCTTGCGTGGATACATGCTCCAACAAACGCGGGCCAAACACCGTTGGCGCTCACGGGAATGGACCCGTCCATACTCATTTAAATGGATCCTCTCGGTGGGAGACGCATATCGGAGTGTTTCCCTTCCAAGCAGGGTACTTTTTCGGGTTCCGAGCAGGAGGTTC
>Ga0182030_10010996_pt1 | contig 18296 bp, 14 predicted proteins | sample 812S3MmetaG_FD_121299 | JGI IMG/M metagenome (GOLD analysis project Ga0182030, IMG submission 121299) | Permafrost microbial communities from Stordalen Mire, Sweden - 812S3M metaG (Illumina Assembly) | ecosystem: Environmental > Terrestrial > Soil > Wetlands > Permafrost | place: Sweden...
ATACCAACAGGGTAAGCGTGCCGACTGGTATAAAGACCTTGAAGAGGCGAATCATCGCAGGGCCGGGTGCGCGAACGGCGGCAAGGTTAATTATACTCGGGATTGCGGGGCATCCCAACTACCAGGACTACCGTGACGAAGACCATTTATCTGGACTACCACGCCACCACGCCGGTGGATCCGCGCGTCCTGGACGCGATGCTTCCTTTCTTCGGGGCGAAATTCGGCAACGCGGCAAGCAGCACGCACAGCTTCGGATGGGAAGCGGAGGGCGCAGTGGAAGTGGCGCGCCGCCGGATCGCGGACCTGGCGGGGGCGGATGCGGGCGAGATCGTGTTCACCAGCGGCGCCACGGAATCGAATAATCTGGCTTTGAAGGGGGTGGTGGCGGCGAGCGGTGTGGAGCGGGCGCACCTGGTGACGGTTGCCACGGAGCACAAAGCGGTGCTGGATTCGGCCAGGGCGCTGGAGGGCGCCGGCTGCCGGGTGACGATTCTGGCTCCGCGGGCGGACGGACTGGTGGACCTGGACGAGTTGCGCGAGGCGATCGGGCCGGAGACGGTGCTGGTGAGCGTGATGTACGCCAACAATGAAATCGGCGTGCTCCAACCGGTGCGGCGGATCGGCGCCATCTGCCGCGAGAAGAACGTTCTGTTCCATTGCGACGCCGTTCAGGCATTCGGCAAGCTGGCGGTGAATGTGGAGGCCGACCACATCGACCTGATGAGTGTGAGCGCGCACAAGATGTATGGACCGAAGGGGGTGGGCGCGCTGTACGTGCGCAGGCGGAATCCGCGGGTGCGGTTGACGGCACAGATCGACGGCGGGGGGCACGAAGGGGGAATGCGGTCGGGTACGCTGAACGTGCCGGGGATCGTGGGCTTCGGCGAGGCGTGCCGGCTCGCGGCGCGGGAGATGGCGGAGGAATACGGGCGCGTGGGGGCGTTGCGCGACCGGCTGAAGCAGCGGCTGGAAGAGGGGCTGGACGGGGTGCGCGTGAACGGATCCATGGAACACCGGCTGGCGGGCAATCTGAACGTGAGCTTCGAGCGGGTGGACGGCGATGCGCTCTTGGTGGCGCTGCCCGATCTGGCGGTCTCCACGGGCAGCGCGTGTAACTCCCACGGCGGCGGTGGGAGCCACGTGTTGCAGGCGATCGGCGTGCCGGCGGAATGGGCGCAATCGGCCACGCGCTTCGGGCTGGGGCGATTCACCACGGAGGAAGAAGTGGAATACGCCGCGGGGCGCGTGGTGGAAGTGGTGCGGCGGCTCCGCGAGCAGCGGCCGGTGTGAGGGGACGAAACGGTTCTTTGCTTATCCGTGTTCATCCGGGGCCAAATGCTCTTTCTGGCGGCACCGGTGTGCCTGGCCTCGCATTACACTGAGAGGGAATGAAGCGACGTTTTGCCGCTCTCGTGGCATGTGCCCTGATGGCTTTCGGGCAGCGCAGTTCGCCGCCGGCGGCGGCGCCAGTCCCCCTGGTCGTCGACGCCGTGGCGGTGGATGCCTCGGGTCGTGCGGTGGCGGACCTCACGGCCGGGGATTTCGAAGTGACGCAGGGCGGCAGTGCGCGGAAGATTACCAGCTTCACCTGGTTCGACACGCGGCTGCACACGGCGATTTCCCCGGCGGGGCAGCTTCCGGCGCTGGATCTGCTGCCCGATGAGATCCGGCGCAACCTGGTGGTGGTGGTGGACGACCTGGGCCTGACGCCCGCGGGCGTCGACGTCGTGCGAAGAGCGCTGCAGGCATTCGTGGGCAGCGGAATGTCGTCGGGCGACCGCCTGGCCATCCTCCTCACCAGCGGAGGTTCCGGCGTGCTCGAGCAACTGACCGGCGACACGGTGACGCTGGCCAACGCGATCCAAAGCATCAGCTACCTCGGCGGCGGCACCGGCGTGGCGAGCGCGTCCAAGGCCAACTGGCTGACGTTGCGCTACGCCCTGGACGGGCTGCGCGACTTTCGTGGCCGCAAGGTGGTGGTGCTTTTTGCGGAGAATCCGGAGGTGACCGGTCTGTCGAATCGCGGCGTGGAAGATGCTGCTTACGCGGCGCATGCAGCCGGGGCGGCGGTGTACGCGCTCCATCCGCTCCATCCACTGCCGGAGACGCCGGGCGGGTCGGCCGTCGCGCCCCCGGCGATGGAATCGTTCACCCGCGCTACGGGCGGCGGGTTCGGCGGGGAATTCGCGCGGGTATTGCAGAACGAGCAAGGATACTACGCGATCGGCTTCCAACCGGAGGAGAACTCCATAGATTCCACGGGGCGCTCGTCGCCGCCGACGCCGGCAGTGGTGAAGGTGCGCCGGCCGGGCGTGGTGGTGCGCGCGCGGGCGGGTTACATCAGGCTGCCGCCACGGGTCGAGTCTCTGGCGCCGGCGGAATACGCGGTGCTGTTCAACACGGCTCTGCGGTCGCCGTTTGGCGGCAGCGATGTTCCCACCCGCTTGACGGCGCTTTTCGCGGATTATCCGCCACAAGGTCCGGAGGTGGAAGCGGTCGTCCACTTCGAACCGCGCGACTTGACCTTCGTTCACGATCTCGAGGACCTGTATCGCGGCGCGGTGCGATTGCGATTGGCGGCCTATCGGGATGACGGCCTCACGACCCTCCCGTTGGAGCGCGAATTCAAGTTCGCCATGCGGTCGGCGGAGTATCGGAACGGCATCGAGCATGGACTGCATTTTTCTTTTCAGGTGCGGCTGCCGGGTCCGGGCGTCTGGCAGATTCGCGCGGTGGTGGCCGATGGCGCGAGTGACCGCATCGGCTCCGCCACCCGGTTCGTCGAGGTCCCCAGTGTCAGTCAGGGTGGGCTGGCACTCACCGGCCTGGCGCTGGGTGGTGGTTTAGCGACAGCGGAGAGTGCCGCGGAAAATTCGCAGGATGATCCGGGGGTGCGCATCTTCAAGCGCGGCCAAAATTGCACTTTCCGGTACGGCGTCTTCAACGCGCTCACGGGGACGGATAAACAATCCACGCTGGAGGTGGTGACGCGTATTTTCGCCGGCGGACATGTGGTGTATGAGTCGAACGTGGGTCGAGTCGCCTACAGCGGGATGCCTGCGGGGCTGCGCCGTATGATTCGCGGGGAGCTCAGGCTGGATGCGCGCATGGTGCCCGGGGACTTCGTCTTGCAGGTGACGGTGCGGGACACGCTGGCGCCTCCCGGGCAGGTGCGCGCGGCCACCGTGTTCACCGATTTCCAGATCCGGGAGTAGCGAAAAAGAACGGTTGGGGACGCTATTTGGCCTTGCCGGCGTTGTCGAGCACGCTCTGCGCCAGGTAGTTCTCGATCTTGGCGCCGTTGCGCGCGGTTTCGTAGTAGGCGGCGCGCAGGAGCTGGTCTTTGCTGTTGAGCAGCATGTCGCGGATATTCTGCTGCACGCGGGGGTCGTTCAATTCGCGCTGGCCGGCCGGTTCGCGGGAGATCACCTTGAGGATGCGGAAGCCTTCGGGAGTGGGGATGACCGGGGAGACGCCGCCCTGGGGCAGCGCAATCACCATCTTGCGCAACTCCGGGTTGGCGCGGTCGAGATCGCTCTCGCGCACGAATCCCATGTCGCCGCCGTTAGGCGCCGAATTGGGATCTTCCGAATAATTCTGGGCGATCATGCCGAAATCCACGCCCTGGCGCAATTGCACGGCGAGTCCTTCGATCTTGGCGCGCGCCTCCTTCTCGTTCTGCGCCTTGCTGTTCTTGAGATTGCGCACATTGGGGTCGGGGAACGGCGTAACCAGAATCTGGGCCATGTGAATGGTGGGCTCGGGCGGGTTAAAACTGGCCTTATTGGCGTTGTAGAAGTTGGTGATATCGGCGTCGGTGATGGTGATTTTGGAGGTGATTTCCTTGTTCACCAGCTTGTCCACGGTCAATTTGCTACGCACCTTGGCCCGCAAATCGTTGAGCGTCATATGCTGCGCGGTGAGCTGCTTTTCGAACTCTTCCTTGGTATAGGGCGCGCGCATTTTGGAGATTTCGGCCTCCACGTCGGCGTCTATCGCCGCGAGGCCCAGCTTCTCGGCGCGCTGCAGCATGATTTCCTGCGTGACCATGCTGGAGAGCAGGTCGATCTTCTGCGCCATGATCTGGTCTTCGCTGGCGCCTTCGGCCTGCTGGGCGTTGGATTGGTAGGTTTTTTCCAGTTCGGCCAGGGTGATGGCGTGCCCGTTCACCACAGCCGCCACATTCGCCGGCGGCGAGTGCTTGCAGGAGGCCAGCAACAGCACGGCGGCGCCCGCGGCAAGGACAACAAGAATACGCTTCATTTTCGTGAACCCTTATTGTAGCCCGGCGGGAACCCGCCCGGGCCTGGTCATTCCGCCTTGGAGTAATAGTAGGTGTACTTGCTATAGAGTTCGGAAGCGCGGGCGCCGTTGGCTACGATGCCGAGCACGTTGTTTTCGCAGAGAGACTGCATGGCGCGGGTCACGTTGTCGAAGGTGGTGGAACCGATCTTGACCACCAGGATGGTGCCATCGGCCATGGTGGAAAGCAGGTTGGCGTCGGCGGAGAACAACAGCGGCGGCGTATCGAAGACCGCCCAGTTGAAGGTGCGGGGGAGTTCCTCGAAAAGAAGCTTCGCCTGGCGCATGTTGAGCAGCTCGAGCGGGTTCTTGATGGGCGAACCCGCGGGCAGCAGGTAGAGATTCATGGCTTCGACGCGGCGGATGGCCTCGGCGAAAGTGCATTGGCCGGTGAGAAAATCGCTCAGTCCGGGAGCGCGGTCAATCTGGAAAAGGTTGTGGATGATGGGGCGGCGCAAATCGAAATCGCCCAGCAGGACAGAGCTTTCCGCCAGGTGGGATTGCGCCAGGGCCAGGTTGACGGCGGTAAACGTCTTGCCTTCGGCGGGCGAGGGACTGGTGACCACGATGGTGTGCAACGGCTGCAGCGATTGCAGGTGGTTGAGCCGGGTGCGCAAGGTGCGAAACTCCTCGGCCGGCGTCTCGTGGGAGTTGTTGAGATCGAGGAGGTGCGATTCCGGGGCCGGCGAGAAGGGCACCACCTGGACGCCGGTGAGCATGCCGGGGTGGATGTTGAGCCGCAGCGGAGCGGCGGGGACGGCGGGCGCGCCGCCATTCTGGGGTCCGTCGGGCGGGCGGAGGTCCGGATTGACCGGGGCTGACTCGGCGGAGTCTACGGACGGCTCTTCGGGAGGCATCATGTCCCCCATCTCCGCCCGCCTCAATGCATCGTGAACTCTACTCATGGATTCTCCCCTGCGCGGCGCGTTTGGCGATTCCGGTCATGTCTCTTAGCGGCTGTAGTAATAGTAGGCCGCGGCGCTCATGGCGATCGAGCCGATAATTATCGCGCTGGACCATGCCAGCCATAAAAGACGCCGTTTGCGGCGCACCAGCAGCGCGTTTTCCAGCAGCGGGATGCTGCTGAGCACGGGCAGGTTGGTATAGGCGCGCACGTCTTTCAAATTCTTGAGCGAGGTATTTTTCATTTCCCTGGCGCCGGCCAGCACGATGCCGAGCATCAGGCCGAGGCCCGTGCCCATGGCGGCAATCTGCAGGCGGTTGGGTTCCGAGGGCGACTGCGGGTCGCTCGGGGGATCGAGCACTTCCAGGTTCTCGCCGGCCTTGGCCTGTTCCAGATCCTCGGAGGTCTTGGAGACTTCCGTCTTATGGCGATAGTCTTCGTAGGCCTGCTTGGCGAAGCTGAGGTCGCGGGTCAGTTCGACGTACTTTCCTTCCAGTTGGGGGCTGCCGTCGATGGCCGACTGGTACCTGGCGATATTCTTGCGCAGATCCCCGATCTCCCTGTTCTTATCGTCCATCTGCATATTCAGGTTCTGCATTTCGGTCTTGAGCACGTTGTTTTGCGCGGTGATATCCTGAATGGCCTTCAATGCCTGCGGATTGACGACCCGTTTGACGGCCGGGCCGGCCGCCGGAGCGGCAGCCTGTCTTTCCAGGTCTTCCTTCTCGAGTTCCTCGCGCTTCTTCTCGAGGGTCGCCAGGCTGGCCTGGGCGCGCTTGATGGTGGGATGGTTGGGGGTCAACTGCTCTTGCAGCGCGGCGATCTCCGACTGCAGATTCATGATTCTCTGGTTGTACTGGTTGAGCATCTCGTTGCGGACCTGGGCGGGCCCGCCCGCGTTGACCTGATCCTCGAGAATGGAATTGTAGTAGTTGAGGTTGGTGCTGTTGTTCTGGAGCTGGGTTTCGATCTGGAGTTTCTGTTGCTGCAGGCGGCTGAGGCTTTCGTTGGCCTGCGTCACCATCATCTGATAGGTATTGACCTGTGACACGTTGGCCTGAAACTGCTCCGGCAGGCGGCCCGAATTCTCGGCCTTGAACCTGGCGATAGCCTCTTCGGCGTGGTTCATTTTGTCCTCGGCCTGCTTCATTTCGTCGCCCAGGAAGGTGGAAGTGATGGTCGCCTGGTCGTGCTGCACTCTGACGTTCTGCTCGGTGAACTTGGTGACCAGTTCCCGGACCACGGCCTGGGCCTTGAACCGGTCCGGGTAGGTGAAGGAGATGGTGAACGCCGATGCCATACGGCCGCCGGTGCCGGCGAGGTCCACGCTTTGAATCTTGATGGACTTGTTGCGCATATCCTGAATGATGTCTTCCAGGGGGTAACGCTGGCGTTCCTTGGGGTAAAGATTGAGCGCGGCGCGCTGGATCAATTCGGCGAGACTGCCGCGGCTGAGGATTTCCTGCTGCATCTGCTGCAGGCGCTGCTGCATCTGCATGTTGACGACGGTGGGCACGAGGCGGTCGGAAATGGCCTGCGGGGTGATGCGCATGACCGCCGTCGATACGTAGGTGTCGGGCCATAGGAACGCCACCACGACCGCGATGACGAGGCCGACAAACATCGGCCCGATCAGCCACGAGCGGTAGCGGCGAAGCATGTCGATGTAGTCTTCGATGTCGGGAGGACGCCGGGTAACGCTTACGAAATTCTGTGGTGCTGCCATAACGTTGATCTCTGTCGGTTGCCTGCGAATTGCCGGGACTCGCCTTACTTGACGATGATGATGTCTCCCGGCTTGAGGTAGATGTTCTGGTCCATTTTCTTGCCCTTGATCACTTCTTTATAGTTGAAGTTGAGACGCTCGCCGGTCAGCCGCATGACCACGATCTTCTTCTGATTGGCGAAGTCCTTGAAACCTCCGGCATTGACCAGGGCCTCCAGGACCTTGGTGGGCACCAGCAAGGGGAATGCCCCGGTGCGGCCGACCTCGCCCTGGATGTAAAAGCGCTTGCTGTTGATGGCGTTCACCTGCACGCTCACATCGGGATCCACGATGTACTTCTTAAGCTTCTCCTTAACCGCCGTGCCGAGCTCCGAAGGCGCCTGGCCGGCGGCTACGATATCGCCGATGAACGGCATGGTGATCTTGCCATCGGGACGGATCATGTGCGAGCCGCTGAACTCGGGGCTGCCGTAGACCAGGATAGCGATCTGATCCTCGGCGCCGAGAATGTAGGGATGATCGTCCTGGGGGAGCCCCTGCGCGGCCTTGGCGATGGCTTTATCGCGCGGCTGAGCCAGTTGCGCGGGGTCGATCTCCGGCTGCGCCATAACCGGCGGCTTGCTTGCCGGGGCGGCTTCGGCCGGAGGTTTGGAACTGGGCCCGGCGGCGGGAGCGGGGGCGGCCGCGCCGGGAGGTTGCAGGGCGCAGGGCGTACTGCCCGTGGTGGCCGTGGCGCCGGCCGAGTCGGCCGCCTGAACCGTGTAGGAGAAAGTGCCGTCGACGGTAGGTGTGCCGCTAATCGCGCCGGTGGTCGGATTGAGCGCCAGGCCGCCCGGCAGAGCGCCGCCGGTAATGGCGAACCGATATACGCCGGTGCCACCCGAAGCCATCACCGTGGAGTTGTACGCCACACCCAACTGGATGGCGGTTGCGGGCGCGCACAAGACGGATAGCGGCGGGCTAGGCGGTGCGGCGGAAGCGGGTTTTGCAGGATCCTGTGGAGATGTGGCGGCCGCGATGACCGCAAGAAATACCGATAGGATCGCCGTTTTCATGAATGTACCCCTAAGAATATGCTCGACAGGCCAATGCGGTCTGCATTCTTCGTTCACAGCGACAAAGGCTACTCACTCACATCATAGTGTACAGCATTCGACGGCCCGGCTAGGCCGGTCCTAGGACTGCCATTCGCACCGATTCGAGCGCTCGGCCTTTTCGCTCTATATCCTGGCAGTACAAGGGGGGTACAGGTGTGCGGAACGGTCCGCGGATAGGGGTCGCCACCGGCCGCGGGGGGCAGCCGGATACACTTCCGCATAGTGGGTTTCTCCCAAAAAGCGGATAGATCTCCCGGAGTGGCTGGTAACTTATAGAAAGTTAGAATAATCTGGTTGTAGAATCCTGGATTTACCGCGGCATCAAACGTGCAGCGGAGATCGCGGGTTTTTGTCTCTTCGACGGCGCCGGCGCCCACTATGCTTCAGGAACTCAAGTTCCAACTGTCAACCGCGATCCTCACCATACTGACGCTCGCGGCCGGCGTGTCGGCGTTCATCAACTTCGAGCAGCAGAACCATTTCCGGCTGCCGGAGGACGGGGTGATCTGGGTCGACCGGCTGGGCAGTGTGGAAGCGCTGTACGTGAAACCGGCAAGTCCGGGCCTGAATGCCGGGATCCACCGCACCGACCGGCTGGTGGACATCAACGGGGTCAGGATCGAGCAGGCCACGGACGTGGCGAAGGTACTGGTACGGATCGGGGCGTGGAGCCGGGCGAAGTACCGGTTGCAGAGCCGCGGCGTGGAACTGACGGCCACGCTGGTGGTGGCGGAGCAACCGCTGGACCGGGCGGTGATCTACCAGTATGCGGTGGGGACGGCGTACCTGATCATCGGGCTGTTCGTCTACTTCCGGCGGGGCAGCGCCCAGAAGGCGCGGCACTTCTATATTCTGTGCCTGGCGAGCTTCGTGTCGCTGTGCTTTCATTACACCGGCCAGTTCAATAATTTCGACAAGGTGATCTATTTCGGGAACCTGATCGCGGGCCTGGTGGCGCCGACCGTGTTCCTGCATTTCTGCCTGGTGTTTCCGGAGCCGCGGCCGTGGTTCCGCGGGATTGGGCGCACCATCCTGCTTTACGTGCCGGCCGCCTTGATGTTCCTCGCCTTCGTGGCCTTCAGCTCGGGGACGATGAAGATCTCCGTGCCGCTGCTCGACCTGCGCTGGATGCTGGACCGGGCGTGGATGGTGGCATGGACGCTGCCTTACCTGCTGGGAGCGATGGTTCTGTCCTCGGAGTACAAGCGGACCGAGGACATGGTGGTGCGGCAACAGTTGAAGTGGCTGCGCAACGGAGCGTTCTGGGGGATACTGCCCTTCGCCGTGTTCTACGTGGCGCCTTACGTGTTGGGCGCGGTGCCGAATTCCTACATGAAGATGAGCGTGCTCAGCGTGGTGCTGATTCCGCTCACCCTGGCGTACGCCATTGTGCGCTATCGGCTGATGGACGTGGACATCATCTTCCGGCGCGGGTACGCGTACACTTTGGCCACGCTGTGCGTGATGGCGGCGTTTTGGGCCATCGTTTTATCGCTGGGCAGCCTGGTGAAGCAGTTCTTCCAGGATCTGGGCAACACCGGGCTGATGACGGTGATGCTGATCACGGCGTTCCTGTTCCAACCCATCCGCGACTGGATTCAGGAGCGGTTGGACCGGCATTTCTACCGTGACCGCTACGACTACCGGCGGACCCTGGTGGAGTTCGCCCGGGAACTGAGTTCGGAGACCGACCTGGACACCACGCTGGACATCGTGGGCGAGCGGTTGCTGGAAACTCTGGGCATCAAGCACCTGGCGTTCTTCCTTTCCGGGGAGGGCGAGGAGGGAACCGTGTTCCGCCTGAAGAAGGCGATGGGGACGAACCCGCGGCTGGCCGCCGTGGAACCGGGCGAGCTGGATCTCAGCTTCCTGAACTGGAAGCTGCCCGAACCGTACCTGTTTTTCGAACGCACGCGCCATCAACTGGACGCGGTGTCGCGCTCGTGGCCGCTGTCCGTGCGCAAGACCATCGCGGATCTGGACCTGACCTACTACCTGCCCTGCACGGTGCGCGGGCACACCATCGCTTACATCGGGTTGAGCCGGACCTCGGACGGCGAGTACCTTTCCAGCGTGGACGTGGAACTGATGGTGACGCTGGCGGGTTACCTGGCCATCGCCATCGAGAATGCTACGCTATACCGCTCGCTGCAACTCAAGGTCGAGGAGTACGAGCGGCTGAAGGAATTCAGCGAGAACATCGTGGAATCGATCAACGTGGGAATTCTGGCCGCCGATCTGGACGACCGGGTGGAGAGCTGGAACACGCAGATCGAGCAGCTCACCGGCATCACGCGCGAGCAGGCGCTGGGCAGGAAGCTTTCGGAACTGTTCCCGGCCGCGCTGGCCGAGCAGTTCGACCGGGTGCGGGGTCAAACCGGAATCCACCACATCTACAAATTCGTGCTGAAACCGTCGGCGGGTGCCCACGGCAACGGCCATGGTAACGGCAATGGCATCGGCAAAAGCCCCGCGCCGGCGCGGCTCAGCGAAGCCACGCTGAACATCGCCATCACGCCGCTGGTATCGAAGGACCAGGAACAGATCGGGCGATTGATCATCATCGACGACGTGACCGACCGCGCCGAACTGGAGCAGCGCCTGGTGCAGGCGGATAAGCTGAGCAGCATCGGCCTGCTGGCGGCGGGCGTGGCGCACGAGGTGAACACCCCGCTGGCGGTGATTTCCACCTACGCGCAGATGCTGGCCAAGCAGGTGGCGGAGGATTCGCAGAAATCGCTGATCCTGGAAAAAATCGCCAAACAGACGTTTCGCGCCAGCGAGATCGTGAATTCGCTGTTGAATTTCTCGCGGACCTCCAGCACATCCTTCGGCGGGGTCAGCGTCAACAAGATCGTGCAGGAAACGCTTTCGCTATTGGAGCACCAGTTCACCAAGGCGGGGATCCAGATCCAGACCGACCTGGACATGCAGGCGCCCCTGGTGCACGGCAACGCGGGCAAGCTGCAACAGGTATTCCTGAACCTGTTCCTCAACGCCCGCGACGCCATGGGCGCGGGCGGGGTCTTGGAGGTGCGCTCGTGGGCGGAAGGGCTGGGAGTGCGGGTGGAGGTTTCCGATACGGGCCACGGGATCGCGCCGGAAAACCTGCACCGCATCTACGATCCGTTCTTCACCACCAAGGGCGCCAAGAAGGGCACCGGCCTCGGGCTTTCGGTGACTTACGGTATCATTCAAGAGCATGGCGGCTCGATCGAAGTCTCTAACCGGCGCGGCGGCGGCGCCACATTCCGGGTGGAGCTTCCTCTGGCCGTGCCCGGCTCAGCAAGGAAACCGGTAACCGCCGCATAAATGAGTGCTTCCCAAATTCCCCCGTCCGGCCTGAAGGGCAAGATCCTGGTCATCGACGATGAACTGGATATTCGCGAAGGTCTTTACGACCTGCTGACTCTCGAGGGGGGCTACACGGTCGAGCTGGCGCACAATGGCACCGAGGGACTGCGCAAACTGGAAGGCACCGCGTACGACCTGGTGCTGCTCGATCTGATGATGCCGGACATCTCCGGCATGGACGTGCTGCGGCAGGTGCGCCTCTCCGACTCGGAGACGCCGATTTTCATGATCACGGCGTACGGCAGCGTGGAGGCGGCGGTGGACGCGCTGAAGCTGGGCGCCAACGACTACTTCAGCAAGCCGTCGGACAACGAGAAGCTGATCATCGAGATCGACCGGATGATCGCGCGCCGCCTGCTGGAGTACGAGAACACCCACCTCAAGCGCGCCCTCAAACAGCGCTACAGCTTCCCCAACATCATCGGCAAGAGCGAGCGGATGGTACGGCTGCTGGACCTGGTGGGACAGGTGGCGCCCAGCCGGTCCACGATCCTGATCACGGGGGAGACCGGGACCGGCAAGGAACTGGTGGCCAAGGCGATCCATGCCAACTCGCCGCGGGCGGACCAGATGTTCGTGGCGGTGAACTCCGGATCGCTGCCGCCGGAGCTGTTGGAATCGACCCTGTTCGGGCACGTGAAGGGCGCCTTCACCAGCGCCATACAGACCAAGAAGGGATACTTCGAGGTGGCCGACCGGGGAACGATATTTTTCGACGAGATCGGAACCCTGGGGCCGGAGACGCAGATCAAGCTGCTGCGCGTGATCCAGGAGAAGGAGTTCACGGCGCTGGGAGCCACCGAGCCGCAGCGCGTGGACGTGCGCATCCTGGCGGCGACCAACGCGGACTTATCGCAACTGGTGAAGGATGGCAGGTTCCGTGAGGATCTGTATTACCGGCTGAACGTGATCAATATCGCCTTGCCGCCGCTGCGCGACCGCAAGGAAGACATCCCGCCGCTGTTGAGCCACTTCTTCACCTACTACTGCAAGGAGAACGGCAAGTTTCTCAATGCGGCGGGCAAATCGGTGCTCGAATTCCAGCCGGAGGCCATGCAGGTGCTGATGGAGCACAGTTGGCCGGGCAACGTGCGCGAGTTGGAAAACGTGGTGGAGCGCGCGGTGGTGCTGGCCTCCGACGCCAGCGTGCCGGTGGACGTGCTGCCGGACGCGCTGTTGCAGGCCAACGGAGTGCGCTTGAACCGGGCGGAAGGGAGTCCGCTGCCGGCCGATGCGTCGCTGTTCGAGATCGTGAACGAATACGAGCGGCGCACCATTGTGGACCGGCTCGAAAAGTGCGGCTGGAGCCAGACGGAAGCGGCGGAAAGCCTGCACGTGCCGCTATCGACGCTGAATCAGAAAATCAAGCGGCTGGATATCAAGATTCGGAAAAAGTCGGAGGTGTAAGGTTGCGTTGGCGATTTCGCCGGTCCAGCTACGGAACAATCGCGACAAGGCCGCTGGCCTCGGTGGCCCGTTTCAGTTTTTCGTCATTGGTCGCAATCGGCAGGCTGGAAATCAGCGCGAGCTGCAGGTAGCACGTATCGTAGACGGACAGATTGTGCTTCACCGCAAGGCTCAGGAGTTCCGGGACGTTTCCGACGGCCACCTGGCGGATGGGCAGCAGCAATAGCTCATCCCAAATCTCCAGTGCACGCGACAGAGGAAGCTTCGCCTTTGAAACCGCTTTTCCGAGGGCATTCGCCATTTCCAACTGCCAGACCCACGGAACCATTGCCGTGTCGGTCTGTGCTTCCATGCGCTGTAATGTGGTATCCGTATTCGGTGTAGCGCGATCCGGAAAGCACCAGGTCAAAGCGTAGGAAGCGTCGAGAACGAACAAGCTCACTCACGTCCCTCTTCGATCAGTTCCTTGATCTGGAGATCGCCAAGACTCAGCCCTTCCCGCAGTTCCCATAGCCGCGATTTTCGACGCGCCGCGGGCGAAGCGTCAGGCGCCGGCGAATTCGGCAGGATGGCAATGGCCGTATCCATGAATTCGTCCACCGAGCGGAACGCACCCGCCCGGATAGCCGCGTTTATCGCCTGCTCCTGGCCCGGCTTCAACTGAATGGTCATAGGTTGCCCCTTCCGTTATTGTCGCAGGTTCCGCGCTGGCTCCAGCAGTTTGCGCCACCCTTACGCTTTGACGAACGTGGTCAGCCCTCTGCGGCTGCGCTCGCGAAGCTGGCAGGTGCGCAGCGTGTCCGCCAGGGCTTCCAGGTCGGGGACGCCGTAGATGTAGAAGTTCTTCAGTTCGGCGTCGGAAGAGAACAGGTGCAGACCGCACTGTCCCACCAACCGCATGCCGAGCGGTTTGAGCAACTCGAAGTGATCGATGCGGAAAAGTTCCAGGCTCTCCTGTTTCTTGGAGAGCAAGCCCCGTTCCAGTTTGACCCGCTGGCTGGTGATCTGGTAATGGATCCTCGCGCTTTTTAGGTAATAGCGCAGGCAAATGATCGCCACCAGCAGGACGAAGCCCAGCAATATATACGCCGCCGGCGCGTTCGCTATGACGGCAACCGCGGCCGCGGCGATGACGGCGAGGATGGGCAGCACCTGGCCGATGCTGTAAATCGCCGCCGGGTGGCCGACGTACAGGTCCTTCTCCACCTCCGCATCCTTGGTGGCCGCGAAAGCACTCAGATCTGTATTGCAGAAGCGGCACTTGATTGCCACCGTCTTAATGGCCTCCCCGCATACCGGGCAGGGCTTGGTATCGGCTTCCATGCTTGCTCCTCTCCAGCTTAGGTATACACCGTTCGCCGGGTGGAGGCAAACGTGGTTCTATGCCGCATAATTCCTGCCCTAAATTTCGCAGTCGGCCGAATCGTGAGATCGTCCACGGTACTCTCCTTTTGAAAGATCGATTGTACCGCGCCCGGCGGTGTCCTAGGATATAGGCTATAGGAGGTTCCTATCCGTGTTGAAGAGAGTCGTAACGATGGCGGCATTTATGACACTGGCGGGGTCGAGCCTGTTAGCGGATTTCACCTACCAGGAAACCAGCACGATCACCGGCGGGATGATGATGAGCATCATGAAGGTTGCCGGAGCGTTTTCCAAGCAGGCGCGCGAGCCGATTCAAGCGACCGTCGCGGTCAAGGGCGATAGGATGGTGCACCGCACATCGACTACCGCCAGCGTGATCGACCTGGCAAGCGGCACGATCACGCACATCGATTTTCAAAAGAAGCAGTACTCCGTCATGACCTTCGAGGAAATGAAACAGATGATGGAGCAGATGCGGCAGAAGGCGCAGAAGTCGCAGAAGAGCGACCAGGCCGAAATGAAATTCAAGGTGTCGGTGGATGCCACCGGCAAGAGCAAGCAGGTAGCCGGCCTCGATGCCAAAGAAATGATCCTGAAGATGGAAATGGAGTCCACCGATCAGCAGAGCGGGCAAAAAGGCGGTATGACGGTGACCACGGATATGTGGATTGCGCCGGGCATCCCGGGCTACCAGGAAGTGCGCGATTTTGAGAGGCGCATGGCGGAAAAGCTGAACTGGACTCCGGGCGGCAACATGTTTATGTCGAACCCGCAGGTGTCCCAGGGCATGGCCGAAGCGTATAAGGAAGTCGCCAAGGTGGACGGGATGCCGGTGCAGCAATTCATCTCCATGGGGATGGCCGGGCAACCCGGCGCGGGGGGCGCGCCCGCCGATGGCAGCGCGCCGGCGGCGCAGCAGCAACAACAGCAGCAGCAACAACAGCAGCAGCCGCCACCGACATCGATCGGCGGCGCTCTGGGCCGGCTCGGCGGACTCGGCGGGCTTGGCCGGAAGAAGCAGGCGGATCAGCAGGCGCCCGCGGCGGGAGGACAGGCGGATGGACAGGCATCGGGCGCTCCGGGATCGCTGCTGGAGATGACCACGGAACTGAGCAACTACTCCGCCGGTGCGGCGGACGCCTCGCTATTTGAGGTGCCGGCGGGGTTCAAGAAAGTGGAATCGGATTTGAAGAAGATGAAGTAGGGCGGCGGGGGCGATCCCGCGCTTCGCCCCCGATTTGGTGGGACTGGCGGGATCTCGCGGGCAGTAGAGAGGGTATAATCTCGCTGGAGAGGGATGCTACCAATGCTCGCCTACCTGGATACACTGATCGGCTTTGCCGTGGTCATGCTCGGCGCGAGCCTCCTCATCACCATCCTGACGCAAATGGCATCGGCGCTGTTCAGCCACCGCGGCGCCAACCTCCGCTGGGGCCTGGAAACCATGTTTGAACATGTGCCCGAATGCCCGGAACTGAATAAGCTGGCCAATGCCCAGAGGGTCGCCACGGACATCCTCACCCATCCCCTGATTTCCGATTCGATTTTTTCGGGTAAGTTGTTTCAATGGCTGCCGGACCGCAGGAAATTGGCCACCGCGGTCAGCCCCGATGAACTGGCGGCCATTTTGAAAGACCTGGCGGCAATTTACGGCGCGCAAGCCGGGAAGGACGCTGAGTCGAAGACGGATTTTGCCGCCCTCGAGGCCGAGATCGTCAAGCTGGTGGCCGCCCAGAATCCCTCCGCCAACCGCCGGATCAAGCTGTTGACTGGCGCCGAGACGCTGGCCGAGGTCACCAATACGCTGGTGGCGCCGCTGCTGAAAGACGCGGTGAACTCCATGCGGGATGAGGCCGGAAAACTGGAGGCTTGGTTCAGCGCCACCATGGACCGCGTCTCCTCAAGATTCACCACTTATGCCCGGATTTGGACCATTGCGTTCGCTTGCATCTTCGCGGGAGTCACCGGGATGAACTCCGTGACCGTGATCAGCGATCTCTATTCGCACGGCGACTTCCGGCAGCAGGTGGTAGGAGCCGCGCCGCAGATGAGCGACCTGGCCAACAAGGTGATGCCGGAAGGCGCGAATTCGGTACAGGATGCCGTTCAAAGCGCCATGACGGAGATGTATACCGGGGCAGTCAACCGGGCGCTGAAAAATGCCGCGCCCGCGGCTAAGGACATCAAGACGGAAGTTGAGGGCAGGGCCTGGATCACCGCCCACGTCACCGACGCCACCCAACAATCGGCGGCGCTGGCTGCGTTCTCCACGGAAATCGCGGCCGGCTCCAAGACACTCCTCGAGCAACGCGCGAACGATGCCGTGCAGATGCGGTCGATTCTGACCAAAGCCTCGTTCGATGTGGTGAAAGTGCGCTGGGGCACGGACGACTCGCCGAAATGGCCGGATGCCCCGGGCATGCTGGCCACCGCCGCCCTGTTGAGCCTGGGGGCGCCATTCTGGTTCAACCTGTTGAAGTCGCTGACAAATCTGCGTCCGTTTCTGGCCAGCAAACAGGATTCCGACGCGAATTAGCCCCCGGCTGCAAGCGTGGCTGCCCCACACCTGGGGTATATCACCCGCTGGATCTGCATTTCAGCTTCGTTGCCGCGCATTAAGCCCCAGTTTTCTGCCAGCCGATTCCCTGAAACCGCTTACCCGTTAAACTAGATCTTTTTGGTTTCCCTCAAGTTGTGGACAATCGCATCTTTTTTGTTGAATTGCCGCCAACATCTGTGTAATACTTCCCCCAATTCCCAACTCCCCAAAGCCGCACACCGTCGAGGGCAGCCTCAGGGTTGGGAACTCGTATCCCTGTTGAAACGGAGGGGGCTAGACGTGACGACTCGGTTGCCGGCAAGGCTTTCGTGGCCGCGATGGCTGGTCACGGTCTGCCCCTTGCAGCCGTCTCGATTCGATCCTCAACCCCAACGAATCATAAAAAGGAGTGGTTCAGTGTCCAACCCGCGCTTTTCGCGTACCCTACTATTCGGCATCGGGTGCGTCCTGATGCTTACTGCCGTTTCGGCGCCGGGCTCCGCACAGATCGTCGTCAAGAACGACGATGTGACCTTCAAATTCGGGTTCCAGGGCCAACTCTGGGGCGACTGGACCCAGGATTCTTCCGGCGCCCAAAACTATCAACAGAACTTTTACATGCGGCGCGCGCGCATCATCCTGGGCGGGGACATCGGCAAGGACATCAGCTTTTTCGTCGAGACCGACGATCCCAAGCTGGGCATCACCCCCAAGAACCTGGCTACTGGATTCGTCCTCCAGGACGCCATGATGCAGTGGCATCCCACGAAGGAGTTCCAGATCACCGGCGGTCTGTTATTCGTGCCGTTTAGCCGCAACGCGCTGCAATCCACCACAAACTACCTCACCCTGGACGTCAGCCCGATGTCGACCGTCAACAACTCCGCCACGCAATCTTCCGCCTTGCGCGACGTCGGCTTTCAATTCAACGGATTCCTTGCCAACGAGCGTCTCGGGTACCGGATCGGCGCCTTCGACGGCGAGAGAGACGCCAACGGCCACAATTCCCTGCGCACGGCGGGCTACGTGCAATACGATTTCTTCGACCGCGAAGAGGGATACCTCTTCACCGGCACGGCACTCGGCAAACAGAAAATCCTCGCGGTGGACGCCGGCTTCGATACGCAAAGTTCCTATCATGGATACTCGGCCAATATCGCCGCCGACATACCCGTCAACAAGGGCGACGAGGTGGCGACCCAATTCCAGTACTATCACTATAACGGCCAGACCAAATTCACCGCCATCCCCAACCAGAACGATTACCTGCTGGAGGCGGCCTATTATGTCCACCAGGGCAAGATCCAACCGTTCGTCAAGTATGAATCGCAGGACTTCGTCGACGCCGTGAATGCCTCCAAGGACATTAACCGCGTCGGCATGGGCGCCACTTACTATATCCGCGGACAGAACCTCAAGTGGACCTGCCAGTATCTGCGCGCCATGCCGCAGAACGGCTCGACCGTCAAACCTACCAACGAGTTCACCCTACAGCTTCAGCTCCTGTACTATTAACGGGAGCACGTAACCGAGACCGCAAGCCGAACAGCAGGAGATACAACCATGGCAACAGCGCAGACGATGGAACAACCCGGCATC
>Ga0182030_10011000_pt1 | contig 18290 bp, 20 predicted proteins | sample 812S3MmetaG_FD_121299 | JGI IMG/M metagenome (GOLD analysis project Ga0182030, IMG submission 121299) | Permafrost microbial communities from Stordalen Mire, Sweden - 812S3M metaG (Illumina Assembly) | ecosystem: Environmental > Terrestrial > Soil > Wetlands > Permafrost | place: Sweden...
AACACCGGCAACGCCAGCGCGGCGCCGAACCAGAAGCGCTTCGTCATGTCGCGCAGTTCGGCGCTCTCATCGTCATCCGTACCCGCTGTCACGGTCTTCGGCTCCAGCGTCATGCCGCATCTGGGACACTCGCCGGGATGGTTCTGCTGGACCTCCGGGTGCATTGGACAGGTGTAGACGGGGTTGGCCGTGGAGGATTCAATCTCCGCCGTCGAGCGGTTGCCGTGCTCCACTCTACTCTCGGATTCGTCGGTGGATAATTTGACAGGCATAGATTTTTGAACCATTGCTATCTCGGGCGGATCGCAATCGCACGATCATTTCAGACCTCCTGTCTCGTGGAAATTTAGATAAGCCCGGCAGTGGCGATATGTGCGCTTCGTGTGGCAGGCAATCTTGCCTGCAGGCGGCCTTTCAGGCCGCCTGGCGGGCTGAAAGCCCGCCTGCAGCCAGGATTGGCTGCCACACAACCGCGTTGCGGCTCAACTCAATTTCCCCGACCGCCAAACTCGCCGGGGACGAGATCGGGAGATCTGCATTTATAGGACACCTTGTTGATCGCCAGGACCAGCAGGAGCACGGCCACTACGACAATCACGGTCCAGGTCCACATTCCTCCGCCCGCCCATCCGCCCATCCATCCGTTTCCGTGGCTCATCATAGGGGACGCTCGCTCCGGGGTTGGAATCGGAGGCCGCATCCGCCCATCCATCCGTTTCCGTGGTTCATCATAGAGTCCCTGTCGTCTCGCTCTTGGCGGCGGCCATGCCAAGTCCGAGAGTGCCGCGCACCGATCGGGCAATCATCAGATCTTCGTCCGTTCTAATGACGCGAACCGTGGCCCGGCTGGCGTCCGTAGAGATCACTCCCGCCGTTTCCGCATTGCGCGACTCACTCAGCGCGATGCCGAGGAAGCCCAGTCCATCGCAGATCCGCGCGCGAACGAGCGGCGCGTTTTCGCCGATGCCGCCAGCGAAGACGAGCGTGTCTAAGCCGCCCAGCGCAGCAGCGAAAGCGCCGATCCACTTCTTTGCCTGATAACAGAACAGTGCTACGGCTTCCGCGGCGCGGATATCGTGGGCTTCCGCCGCCAGCAAGTCCCGCATGTCGGAACTGATCTCCGAAACCCCGAGCAGGCCGGACTTGTGGTTGGCCATTTCGTAGAACTGCTCGCTGGTCATCTGTTCGGTGCGCGCCAAATATGGCGCCACACCCGGGTCCAGATCGCCGGTGCGGGTGCTCATCGCCAATCCCGCGGTGGGAGTGAAGCCCATGCTGGTGTCGATGCTCTTGCCGTCGAGTACCGCCGCCATGCTGGCGCCGTTTCCCAGATGTGCCAGAATAACGCGGCCCTTCGTTGCCGCCGGATCGCCCAAGCGCGCCAGTTCCTCCATCAGATAGGCATAGGACAAGCCGTGAAAGCCGTAGCGTTGCACTCCCTTCGCGTCGTAGCGACGCGGAATGGGAAGCAGCTTGGCAACCCGCGGCATGGTGTGGTGAAACGCCGTGTCAAAACAGGCCACCTGGGGCAGCTTCGGATGACGCTGGCGGAACACTTCGATCAGTTCGATCTCGCTTGGCAGATGGTCCGGGTCGTACGGGCTGATGCGACGCAGCTCGTCCAATAGCTCAGGCGTGACCAGCTCAGGCGCGGTGTGCCGCATGCCATGGACTACGCGGTGTCCCACGGCCTGGACAGATACGAAGCTATCCTGCTCTTCGAGCCAATTGCTCAAAAAGGCCGCTGCCGATTTGTGGTCGGAAGCGTCCAGGAGGCAGGTGTCCTGGCGATTTGCGGCCGGGAGATGGAACGTAAGATTCGTTCCGCTCATGCCGATGCGATCGACTGTTCCATGAAGGCTTCGATTCAGCGCGCCGTCCAGCTGGTACTCCGCGAATTTGATGCTCGATGAGCCGCCATTGATCGTCAGGATGGATGAGTCAGCGGGTTTCATGGATGGCTCCTTCGTACGCCAATCCGTACGAAGACAATTTCGCGCAGGTGGACTTGTAATCCGTATGAAGGATGCTTCGAATCCCCAAACCTTCCGCGACCTGGACGAACATCGGGGTGTTTTCGATGTAAATTATGTTCCGGGCCGGCGTCTGCGCGATGTCCAGCGCAAGCCGAAAAATGTCCGCGTCGGGTTTGCGGATGTGGACGAAGCAGGAGGAGATAAAGAAATCCACGAACTCGTCCAGCTTGAACTTGTGAATCCGATAGTCATTCACTACGCGTGCTTCGTTGCTGACGACGGCGATCTTCAGCCCGTGCCGGACCTTGAGTTGGCTGATTAACTCAATCATCTCGGGGTAAGGCTTCGATTGGGCGCACATGAAACGTCGAAACTGAGCCTGGGTGAACGGTCGTTTTTGGTAGAAGATCACCCGGCCAAGATATTCTTCGAAAGTTAGCTTCCCCTCCTCATGGGTTTCGAAGGTTAGGCGATGCCGCTCCTCCATCTCGGCCCACTCCAGATTGAAATGCTTCGCCACCTTTCTGCGGGCAATATGATCCCACCCGTCGTTCAGCAGGACACCGCCGATATCGAGAAACAACGCGGTGATCGGGAGCGCTCTTTTCATTTGGCCTCCGTTCTTCGGCCCAGGAGTATGGCGCTGTAGAATTGCTCCCTGCTCAGCACCGGATGCGCGTTGCGAAACGCGATCGTGCCACGGGCAAACCGGTGGATCTCCTCGTGCCGTGCCAGACAGGTCCAGGAGGCTTTAGGCGCAAAGCATCCTGCCGGATCGTATCCCCAGTAGTTCCTCAAGGGCTGATGTGTTTGCGAATTGCCGCGCGTGACGTTCACCGAACCGCTCCCGCGAATCGCCAGAGGCTCATGGAATTCCGCTGCGGGATGTGATGCATCGCATGTTGGCCTTCGACAGCGAGCGCGGGGAACTGGGCGAGTCGCCAGTCCAGGTGAATGAGCATTGGCCAATTCCACCGGCGATACGCCGTTGCTGCATTTGGAAGCGACCCGTCGAGCTGGCTGAGTTGGAAGCACAACGGAGAATTCTCCGCGCCTTTCATTGCAGTTCATGCGCCACTCGGAGACAGTGGAGCGAGACGTCCAACCGCTATACCCGCAAAAGGTCAGAGAGCAGTGCACGGCAACGAGGTTGGCATCGACGGGGAGGCTCCGCGGGTGTAGACAGCGTTTGCCGGAAAGCGGTTCCTTCCGGATGCGCTCCTTGGTACAACACTCTGCGCGTTGACTTCCATGCCGAGCCGGCCCGGCGGCCTGCGCGGCCGGCGATGCTAGGGGTAAACCGCTTCCCGTTTCTTCGCGAGCTACTCTAGCGAACGGACAGACGCTAGAACCGGCACGCGCACGTGACGTCGGCAAATCCCGCACCTTCAGATGCAGATATTGCCTTTCGAGTGGTGGCTTTCCACTGCTCCGGGCCATTGGCCTCCGCCTTCGAAAAGCCGGTCCTGTTTTGGAGCACCTCGTCCTCAAAACCATGGATGGTCCGCTGATTTCCCTCTGCCTTCTCCGTGTCAACATCGGGACTATGACGCACGTGCTCTTTGGTCAAGTGGACGTGAAAGATCTTTTACAATCGGGCTGTTCCACCGCCGCGTTAGCCAATTTCCACGTCGATTACCAGATAGCCAATCGTCCATCGCTGGTCGTCGAAGAGAAAGTTGCGAATACTTCCCATCTTGCCGTTCGTTGCAATAACGGAAGATCCGGACCCGGGCTTGTATTGCCCGCGATCGCACGGTATATTCAGCATTCTGAAACTGAAAAGCGCGCCGCATGGATCGAAATCGCAAGAGATTGCACCGGGTGGTTGACTTCCTGGAGACCGAAACCACGCTGGCGCTGGCCACCGTGGCCAAAGATGGCTCGCCTTGCGTAGCGCCGCTTTTCTATCTGCCGCGCGAAGGCCCTCGCCTTTTCTGGTTCTCTTCGTCCACCAGCCGGCATAGCCGGAATCTCCGGGAGAATCCGTCCGCTGCGGGCACGGTATACTGCCGCACCGGCGATTGGAAGAAAATCCGTGGCGTGCAGATGCGCGGCTCCGCGTTGCCGGTGTCCGATCCCGCGCTGCGCCGGACCATCGCCAAAGAATATGCCGAACGGTTTCACCTTGGCACGCTCTTCGAAGCGGCCATCTCGAAAAGCACGTTGTATTGCTTCCAGCCGGAATGGGTGCGCTACATCGACAATTCCCGCCGCTTTGGCTACAAGTTTGAGATATCTTTGGCCGGCCCGTGAACTGCGCCGATAGCGGATCGCGATCGGCCGATAGGAAACTCTCAGCCGAACTCGCGGCGCTGGCGTCAAACAGGTCCGGGTCTCAGGACGGAACCAATGGGTATCGTCCTTCGTCGATCTAGACTCAATGCTGTTCACTTAGCAGAGATCTCGATGCGTTGCGGTGGGGCAGGCTTCAGCCGTCCCCAGAGGGGCCCCCGGACTTCAGTCCGCCTGCTGCAGGTTTCACGTGATCTGCGGGAGGTCGGGCTGAAGCCCGCCGCAGACTGAAGTCCGCCCCACAGGTCGGCAATCAGGGCTGGTCAGGTCTGCTAGTACAAAGTGAATAGTATTGGATCTAGACTGAAGCTTGGCAGCGAGAGCAATGAAAACCAACCGTCGGGCATTCTTGCGGTACGGGGCGGCGGCCTGGGCCGGCGTCAAGGCCCCGCCCACATTCGCAGCTTCCGAACCGGACCCCGCGGCGCCCGTGTTCCGGACTTCGAACACCCGTTGGCAAGCCGCCTACGATCGCGCTTTGGCTGTCCTCGCCGGCAACGTGCGGACACTGCCGCGGTACCCCAAGCCCGTCCTGATCGAAGGCGCGAATTACGCCGGCATCTGGATGGAGTGCGGACCGCACGAGGCCCTGGTCTACCGCAAATTCCGTCCCGATGTGGCGCGCAACTGCCACTCCGTTTTTTTCGAACTCCAGCGGCCCGATGGCCAATTCCCCGCCAACAACAAGGTCTCGGAGACAGGCTTCGGACAGATCCAAATGGTGATCTCGCTCGCCGCGACCGCCTGGGAACTGGCGCAAGCGGCCGGCGACGGCGAGTTGCTCCGCACGGCATACAGCGCTTGTTCCGCCTGGGACGATTGGCTGGTGAAGAACCGCAATACCCGCGGCACCGGGCTCATCGAAGGCTTCTGCACCTACGATACGGGCCACGACAACAGCCCGCGATGGGCAGGAATACCTCCGCAGTGTCCTGATAAGGACGCCCGGCGCTACCCTCCCATTCCGACCCTCCCGCGGCTTTGTCCCGACCTTTCGGCGACCGTTTATGGGGGCCGCATCGCCCTTGCCGCGATGGCAGCGGCGATGGGAAAGACGGCGGAGTCAGACCGGTGGACCGAAAGTGCGCACCAGATTCGCAGCTCGATCCTCTCGCGCCTGTACGTCCCGGAGGACGCCGCTTTCTATGACCTGGACGCGCAGGATCGTTTCGTGCGAATCCGCTGCGACATCCTGACCCGCATGTGCGGCGAGCATGTGCCCGATCGAGCGCTCTTCGACGATCTGTGGACGCGGCAGATTCACAACCCCAACGCGTTCTGGGCGCCGTATCCGCTGCCCTCCGTCGCGCTCGACGATCCGCTGTTCGTTCGCCCGATTCCCCGCAATTCCTGGGGCGGCGCTTCGCAGGCTCTCACCGCGCTGCGGGCAGGGCGTTGGTTCGACCACTACGGCCGCTCCGCCGAATTCACCGTCATGATGGACCGGTGGTGCGAAGCGATTCTGAATGACACCACCTTCCGGCAACAAATGGACCCGTTGAACGGCGCCTTCACGCAGGCGGACATGCCCGGCTATTCGCCCAATGCGCTGGTGATGCTGGATTACACCTGGCGGCTGGCGGGCGTGCGGGAAGAGGTCGACACCTTGCACTGGAATGTGCGGCCGGGGCATCCCGCCGCCGAGTCGGCAAGATTTCAGATGCGGACCGATGGCGGCCGTAGCGCGGAACTGTTCTACGGCACAGACAAACAGGGTGCGGAATTGCGGCTCGCCGGTAAGTCGCTCGGACGAATCGAAGGGGGAGCAGTGAGGCTCGTTACCGATAAGGCCGGGGCGCCGCGGGAACTACTCGGAATCGGCGAACAGCCGCAAACTGTAACGCTACGCTTGACTGGCAGATCGTCGCTGAAATTGGCCGTGGACGCAAATCAACGTGTCGCACTATAGGAGAAGCCTGAGGCGATGTGGGACAACCGTGCTAGAGCTAGACGCAATGCTGTTCACTTAGCAGACGTCTCGATGCGTTCCGGTGGGGCAGGCTTCAGCCTGCGGCGGACTTCAGTCCGCCTGCCGCAGGTTTCACATGATCTGCGGGAGGTCGGGCTGAAGCCCGCCGCAGACTGAAGTCTGCCCCACCGGTCGGCAATCAGGGCTGGTCAGGTCTGTTAGTACAAAGTAAACAGTACTGGTGCTAGACGCGGCCTACAAAAATGGTGTGCCAACCGCCGGAATTGGCGCGCGGCCGGCACCGCTCCACGTCAACCGCGAATCCGGCGTGGGCCAGGAGTCGCTCAAAAGCCGGATCGGGCGCCGCGGACCAAATGGCCATGCAACCGCGGGGACGTAAGGCGGTGCGGATCGCGCGCAACCCTTTGGCGGTATATAGCCGGCGGTTACCTTCCGTGCTCAGTGCGGCGGGACCGTTATCGACGTCAAGGACGATCGCGTCGAAGGCGCCGCGAGACTCGCGAATTATCTCGGCGACATCTTTTTGCAAAACCATCACTCGCCGATCGGCCAGAGCGTCCGCCGCCAGCGGAAAGGACGGGTTCCGATTCCAGGCCACCACAGCAGCCAGAATCTCAGCCATGACCACCGTAGCATCGCTGGGCAGCACGGAAAGAGCGGCTTTCAGAGTAAATCCGAATCCCAGGCCGCCGATCAACACGCGGGGACGAGAAACTGCTTTCGCATGTGCACAAGCCAGTTGGGCGATCCTCTCCTCGGAAGCATGCCTTCGGGTGGACATAAGTTCGGCGCCACCGACACGAACAGAATAGGAACCATCGTGCTCGTAGAGGGAGATGGTTTTGCCGTCGGGCATAAGGGCGGTGTCAACCGCGGTCCATTTCTTCATGGGGGCCGGTATCAGTGTAGCGTTCTAGCTGAAATTTATGGAGACACAGGGTGGTGGCACGACACCACCACCTTTCAGCAGGCCAGATCTCGCTAGTTCAATGACCGCAGAGAGAAGTTCCTGTGGGGCAGACTTTAGTCTGCGGCGGACTTCAGTCCGCCCACCGAACTGGCGGGACTAAAGTTCCGAGCACGCTGAAGCCCGCCCTACCCAAGTTTGGTATCAATTCTCGCGGTCATGGTGCTAGTTGAAATTTCACGGGGACACAAAGTGGTGGCACGACACCGACCAACAACTCTCAGCGAGCCAGCTCGCGCTAGTTGAAATTCATGCCGCACATGCCGGGATTACTGCACTGCCCGCCCGGGCAAGACGGCATATCGGCGGATTTCGGCGAGCCGTTGGCATGCGCCGCGAAGGTGGAATACTCCTGCTGCAGATGCTTCTTGCCGCACGACGGGCATTCCGTCTCGGCCGCCTCGGCAGTCCGGCGCACCAGCTTCTCGAACTTAGTCCCGCAATCCTGGCATTTATATTCGTAGATCGGCATAAGCTTCTACTCCATTATAAGGGTACAAATGCGGTCCATTACAGCCCGAATATCGCTGGCAGCTCCGTTGTAATTATTCACCAGGATGGAAAACGCCACCCACCGGCCATTGGGCCGCTGCGCATAGCCGGAGAGCGCGCTCACATGCGAGAGCGAGCCCGTCTTGGCGTGGATCCGGCGCGCTGCCGGACCTTCCGTGAAACGCGTCGCGAGCGTGCCGTCCTGGCCGCCGACCGGCAGCATCGAAATCCAGTTCTCACGCGCCTTCGAGGTGTACATGAACTGCAATAGCTTGACGACGGCCGACGGAGTCACCAGGTCGAGCCGCGAGAGCCCCGAACCATCCACCAGATTGTAGCCTCCGCCTTCCACTCCCACCTCGCCCAGGAACGTCCGCATCTCTTCCCTGCCCGCTTCGAAGCTGCCGACATTCCGGCGCGCTCGTCCCACTGCCCGCAGGGCCATCTCGGCGTGCAGGTTCTGGCTGACCTTATCGGTAATCCGCAGGTCTTCCACTAACGGCGCCGACGTGTGCCGCGCCAATTCCGTGGCGGTATCCGGCGGCTGCGTCTCTCTTTGCAGGCGTCCAGGTACCGCTCCACCCACGGCGCCGGTGTCCGGCGCGGGCTCCGGCGACTGCGTGCCAACCATCCTGGTCGCGGCCAACACACTTCTTGGAGCGCCGGTATCCGGAGCAGGCTCCAGCGACTGCGTCAGGCTCGCCAGTTCGTGGGGGTAGAGATGCCGCGCCACGGCGGTCCCCGTCACCGTGATGCCGCGCTGCTCGAGCAACAGCTTCAACGCCTTGGCGGCATAGAGCGCGGGGTCTTCGATACCCAGCAGCAGGTCCTGCCCTTTATCGTGCAGCGGGATCGTGCCCCAGACGTGCAAATCCAGGCTGCCCGGCACGCGCTCGATGTGGATATGGCGCTCGCCGCTGGCGGCTAGCGTGCGGACGCGGTTGTCGATGGTGTAATACTCCACCGGCGGATTCAGCGCCAGCGCCGCCAGATCTCCCGGGCTCCCTCCCGGCTGGACGTTCAGGGTGAAGACATTGTCGTTGACGGTGAGCGCCGAGATGGGCGCTCCGTCGTCGGAGCGCGGATCGTCGACCGACCATCCTATGGCGTACGGCTGCCACGCATACCAAGTGTCGTCACCGACGATGTCGCCGTCGACGCGTTTCACTCCTCGGGCGACTATCTGGTCAGCCAATTCCTCAAGTGCAACCAATTGGTTGCCTATCGTCGGGCCGGGCTTGTAGGGGATCGTCCGCGCGGACAGGTTCGGGTCGCCGCCGCCCACCAGGCGTAACGAACCCAAGATGCGCCCGTCGGAGTCCACCGGCTGGCCGGCCATCACACGGGTCTGGAAGGTGAAATCCGGCCCGAGGCGGGTGAGCGCCATGGCGGTGGTAAAGAGCTTGGCATTGGATGCCGGGACGAAGAAATGGTCAGCGTTGTGCTCGCAAAGCGTCTTGCCGTTGGCGAGGTCGACAATCTCGATGCCCCAGAATGCCGTGTGGGCGGTGGGGGACAAGGCGATGAGTTGCTCGATGCGCTGCGTCAGGGTAGCCGCAGGCAGGCTGGCGGCGAGCGCCAGTGCAAGAGCCAGCGCTTTCATCGTCCGGTGATCCTCGATTCCAACCAGATGCACAGAATCAGCAACATCACCATGCAGGTTCCGGTCAATGGAATCCCGACCACTACGCCCACGCCCCACAGCGAGGCGGCATACCCTAGAGTGGCCGGGGCCAGCAGGCCGCCGACCAGGGCGAAGGAGAAGATTCCATTGAAGAATCCCGGGTTGTAGTAGGGAAAGCGCCGCCCGATCGCCTCGGAGACCAGCGGGAAAATGCTGGCATACCCGGCGCCCAGAAGTACCGCGCCGCTAGCGGCACCGAACCCGTTGTCGGTGAAGTAGAGGATGACGCAGGCGAAAATCGCCGCCGCACCGCTGGCGAATAGGACCCGGCTGTGGCGAACATGGGGCAGGATTGCCGCCGACGCCACTCGGCCCGCCATGAGGGCGAGCCAATAGAGGGCCAGGTCGCCGAGCGCCGCGGCGGGGCTCAGGCCGATGCGCCGGATCAAGAGCAGGGGCAGCCACCCGGCGATGGAGAGTTCATTGCCGAACTGAAAGAACAGGAGCAGGGCAAATAGTACGGCTCCCAGGCTGCGGAAATCCTGAAATGCCTGGCGGAGCGTGGGATGGGCGCCTGCGGGGACTTCCCGGTAAGTCTCCCGGGAATACATCACGGCAAATATCGCCGGAACAACGGCCATGAAGAGCAGGATCTTCGGCACGGAATAGGCATAGAAGGTACCGGCCACCAACAGGGTGGCGGTCACACATCCCAGTCCGTACCAGGCGCCGCCCAGGTTGACTGTGTCGGCCGCGTCTGCGTGATATTTCCGCGAAATTCCGGAAAACAAAGCCATATTGAGTAGGCCCGCCCCGGCGCCGAGGCCCACCAGGCCAGCCGCTCGCCACCAGGCGGAAAGCGGAGGCGATACCGTAGCCAGGTAAGCCAGTGAAACGCAGGAGAGGGAGCAGCCGAAAACCATCAGGAAAGACACCCCCCGGCGCACCATGATCCGGCGGGCCAGAAACGAACCCGTCATAATCCCTAACGCGAAGCTCAGGAAGTAGTTGCCGACCGCTATGAAATCCGGAGGATCGCGATGGTAGCCCCAGGCTGGCAGAATGGCTCCCAGCAGCGCCAGCAGAAATCCCGAAAGCAGAAAGCCCGCCAAGGCTTTACCGTCGCCGGTGGACTGGGCTCTGTCCTGAGTCGGGCTTTGAATTGGGCCTGGATTCGGGACTTGAGTCGGGGCTGGCATCGAGCCTGGAGTCGCGCCTTGGATCGGGCCTGGAGTCGAGTCTTGAATCCGGGCTGGCATCGAGTCTTGAATCGGGGCTGACATCGGGCCTTGAGTAGGGGCTGACATCGAGTCTTGAATCGGGGCGGGCATCGGGCCTGGAGTAGGGGCTGACATCGGGCCTTGAGTCGGGCCTTGGATCGGGGCTGGCACCGAGCCTTGAGTCGGGGCTGACATCGGGCCAGTCGCGCCTTGGATCGGGCCTGAAGTCGGGCCTTGAATCGGGGCTGGCATCGGCTTGGAACCCACAAGTACGATTGTACCGTTTTCCACGGGTAACTCCGGGATGCCCCCGATTCGCCGGCCCGGAACTCCGCGAAAACGTAGCGTAAACTTCCGAATTCGGAAGGAATCGCAATAGTGCTCAATCGCTTTCAAGGGCTTACGGATGGCCCCCCGATTGCATTTTGGCTCACCGCAGGGATCTAGAGGATTGTTTGATTTTGGTGAGTTGCCTCCTGACGAGGCGATAGCCGACCCCGCTCCGGAATACCATCCGCCGGCGCGGGGTTTTTTTGTTTTGCTACACTGAATTTTCTCCAATCATGCCGGGATTGTACGCTCAATGGATGGATCGTTGGGAGCGGAAACTGGCGACCCGCGATACCAATCGGGTTGTCCGTCCGTTCGAATGGGGCACCGACTGGCTGCAGGGCATCGGCTTCCCCTCCTGCCCCGCCGCAGTCAATGGCAACGCAGCCGATTGCGTGGGCCGATTCGCGGACGAGGCACTGGCTCATTCGGACCGCTTCTTCTCCTACTCGCCGGTCACCGATTACCGGCTGCAGGACGGCCGGCTGACATTTACCAGCCCGGTTCGCAGCCAATACCCCAAGAACGACACCGTCCATGCGTTGTGGTTTCCTACTCCCAAGGCCGAAAAGCGCGCGCTCGTGGTGCTGCCCCAATGGAACTCCGACGCGGGCGGCCACGTGGGCCTGGCGAAATTGCTCAACCGCTTCGGAATCAGCGCCTTGCGGATGACCATGGCGTATCACGCGGAGCGCATGCCGGAGGAACTGCAGCGCGCCGATTACCATATGTCGAGCAACATCGGCCGGACCATCCACGCCTCGCGGCAGTCGATCCTCGATGTGCGGGCTTGCGTGGACTGGCTGCTGGCGCAAGGGTATGAGCGCATTGGTGTGCTGGGCACCAGCCTGGGGTCTTGCGTGGCGTTCATTGCAGTGGCCCACGATCCGCGCATTCAGGTGGGCATCTTCAACCACATTTCCATGTATACTTCCGATGTGGTGTGGACCGGCTTGTCTACCCAACACGTGCGCAAGGGGTTCGGCGACGTAGTGAGCCAGGACGATTTGCGGCGCTACTGGGCCATGATCAGCCCGGCGAGCTATCTGCGCCGTATGCAGGGCCGCGATATGCGCAATCTGCTGATCTGGGCCCGCCACGATACCAGTTTCCTGCCGGTGTATTCCAAACAGGTGCTGACTTCGTTCGCCGAACTGGGCCTGCCCCACGAGGTTTACACTTTGCCCTGCGGACACTACACCACCGGCCGGATGCCCTTCAAGTTGATGGACGGGCTGGCGATGTGCCGCTTCGCCGCAAAGAACATGTAACCCAAACAATACATGTGCATTAGCGGCACACTCAGAAAAAATCGTATTGACAGAATTTCACCTCCGTGAGAGGATTTAGACATCACTGGAAAAGGAGGTGGTCCAGCATAATGGAAAGTAATAAACGACCGCGAGAGGTGGCCGACTGTTGAAGTTGAGCCTCTAATCTAGCCGACTCCGTCCAGTATCGGAGTCACGTTCCTGTGGACCGGCTGCCTCACGCGTCAGCTAAAGCCTCAGGTTTTGATTCTATAGGCTACCGTCCCCCGCGAGCTCCTAGGAGTTCGCGGGGGTTCGTATTTTTGGTATACTGAAATTCTCGAAAGGAATCCCTGTAACACAATGAAGTCCGGAATTCATCCCGCCTACAACCCGATCAAAGTGATCTGCGCCTGCGGCCACAGCTTTGAGACGCGCTCCACAAATAAGGGCGATATCCGTGTGGAAATCTGCTCCTCCTGCCACCCGTTCTTCACCGGGAAACAGAAGTTAATGGATACCGCCGGTCGCATCGACAAGTTCGAACGGAAGTACAAGGACAGTCGCGCCGGCAAGAGAGCTCCGGTAGCGTAAGCCCAACCAATTTCAGACAAAAAGCAGAAGGGGCCGGACGGCTGTCCGGCCCCTTCGCCGTTTCTGACCGATTGGCTCCGGCAGTAATGCTATGCCACCTTAAAGCCCGACCTGGTATGAGCCGACCGGTGACTTGACTGCGGGTGCCGAAACGCTTCTTGGCATCGGCGAGCTACGCTCACCTCGCCGTCTGCCAGCGGTTCTGGAGCGGGGGCAACTGGAGCGGAACTGTGGCTCTGGCACAGGCACCCCGGCGAGCTACGCTCACCTGGACAAGCTAAAGCATGTCCTACCTCAGTCTTTCTTGATGTCGCCTTTGCGACGCTGTTCCTGAGATTTCTTGCGGGCTTCCTCGTGGCGCTGGCGAAGAGCGTCATATAGCGGGACTTGGTCGGCCCGGAGTATGGCCTTGATCTTCTCGACCTGCTGCTCGTGGATGGCCTGCCCCTCGGCGTGAAGCTTGGTGTTCTCCTGGGCGCGCGCCTCGTCGAAAGCGGCCCGCGTTTCCTCGTAAATCCGCTTGAGAGTAGTAATCTGCCGGTCATCGAGGTGGACTTCCCGCGTCATCTCAGCGACCACTTGTTTTTGAAACTCTTCAGGCGACCGTTTCTCCTGGGGCCTCGGTGGTGGGGCGACTTTGGAAGTGTAAACGTGCAACCCCACGCCCCCGACGACGATGCCGCTGCAAAATACCAGGAGAAGCGACAGGAATGCCGACAATTTGTTGTTGGCCATGCGTCCGCTACCGGGTGTTCAAATCGACGCGCGCTGCTGGAGAAACGATATCCGGGTTATCCAGAGGATTAGCATCCGCCAGCGCCTCGACATAAGTCTCGGTGCCGGAGCCTGGGGTCGAACGGGGAATAGTCAGGTAAACGCCGAGCGCGATTGACAGCGCTAAGGCAGCCGTTACGAAAGCGTTCGCCATCCGCCGGAATGAGAACAGGAACGTTTGACGCGAATCGATCCGCGCCCACAGCGTGGGCATGAAATTGGCGCTGGCCTCCGGATCGGGGCAGGCGTCGCGGTATGCCCGGAAAAGGGCATCCAGCTTTTCGTCGTCGTTGCCGCGCATGGACATATAATAACCTCTTACCGCACCGGGGATTAACCTGACCCCTCTTTTTTCCCGCCCGCGCCAAAGGCCTTCAAAACCCGTTGGCGAGCGCGGAAAAGCCGCACCTTAAGAGCATTTTCGTTGACATTATAAATCTTTTCAAGTTCCTTCAACGAAAGCCCTTCCACTTCCTTCATCAGCAGCAGGATGCGATCCGCCTCGGAGACTGCGCCGAGCAGCGAATCCACCGATTCCCGCACCTTCTTCTTAGTCTGTTCCTCGTGCTCCACCTTGCTGCCGGCGGTAGCATCGGCCATCAGCACCTGTTGTTCCGACAGGTCGGACATCCGGAACTCCAAACGGCGCCGCTGCTTCCGTAAATAGTCGAAAGCCGCGTTCACCGTGAGGCGATACAGCCAGGGCTCAAAGACCTCAGGCGTTCGCAGCTGGTCGAGGGAAAAATAAAGCCGCAAGAAAACTTCCTGTGCGACGTCCTCGACATCCTCCGAACGCGCGATCAACCGAGTGATCGTACCTAAAATCCGCTTTCGGTAAGCCAGCACGATTTCGTTGAACGCGACGCTATCGCGGTTCTGCGCGCGCTTAATTACTTCGAAATCAACCAGCATGCCGTACCATGGGTGCCGGCATCCGAATGGTCAACTGTTTCCGATTGGATAGGCGTACCGGCAAGTAGACAGGTTACAAAGCTTTGGAGGGAAACGCAAAAGCGGTCATTCGGCGGCGGCTCGGCGGCGGGGTTGGCCCTTTCGAGCCATAACGGGCTCGAACGGATTGGGGAGGCGGAAACCGCTTCCTTACGGCCGCGGTTTGGTGAGAATCTCATACTTTATCGCTGACGGAGACATGGGGCGCAGTGTGAACCGATGAGAACCATTCTAGCCCCTGGCATCGCCGGGTATGCGAATCAGGTATTTGGCGGGTCCGGTGCTTTCCCGAAGCGGTAGGTATTCGGCCGCGTGGGCATATATACGAGTCGGGCGTTATACGGCCAGGTGAAAAAGCAGATGTCCCAAAAGGGGTACAATTCGAGATCAAATGCCGGACGAGCAAGGGCAACGAACCATTCGCGGCCGGATGCGCGGCTTTCAGCGCCGCCGCTCAACACATCTGGGAGCCGCCGCGCTCTCAGTTAAGGTGCGTATTGTCTCCGGCTGCTTTCACCGTTACATCCGCCACACGCTTACACCCCTGATCGATAGACTCCCAGTGCCGACTGATGTTGAGATTGTTGAGCACGAAAGCGGCCCGGAGTTGTTAGTATTCCTCGCGGCCACTACAGCCGGCGTGTTCTCCATCAATTGGTTCGAACCGCTCGCGGGCCGACGGCCCGGTTTCGCTCCCCTTCATGGGGGCATCCATCAAACGCATCCCTGCCGTCGTGCCGCGATCAGCCGGATGTATTGGGTGACGCTTCCTCACCGGCTATGCCTCTCGAAGCAGTTCGGTGCGGTACTTGGGCGCGATCGTCTTCACTTTCTCAATGAATGCGGTCAGCTCTTTTTCGTCCAGCTCCGGCGGGGGCGTCGTGCGCGTGGCGACCGGTATTCCGACCTCCATGAAAAATTGCTCCAGTCCCGCAGGAGAGCAGATGCAAAGCATCCGTACCGGACCCGCGGAACTGTTGTGAAACTGATGCGGAGCGTTGGCGGGAATATTCAGTGTCTCGCCTGCGCGCACGATCAATTTCCTGCCACGGAAGGTCGCTTCCATCTCACCTTCGAGCAGGGTAAAGGTCTCCTCGTAGTCATGCCGATGGGGCGGGGGCCCGCCACCTGGCGGAATGTGCATATCAATGACGCAAAAGCGTCCATCGGTCTCCTCCCCCGTCACGGTGATGGTGTAGGTATCGCCGACCAGACCGATGTGAGGAAGGTTGTCGGGTTGCGCCAGCGTGAAATTGCGTTTGGGGTTGTCCGGTGGGACTGCGGTCGCCATTTCGGTTCTCCTCTTTGTATGCTCTGTTTCGTTACCGTATCATTACAAATCAAATATGCGCGCGGTTCCGTCCGCTTTGCCGTCGCGCGGCGCTGCTGAGTGCCGTTCAGCCTATCACAGTATTGTGCTGGCGCAATACCGTATCGCACCGGACGGTGTATTCCATCATGAGTTCCTCCCTAAGCTACACCCAGCGAGGCATAAGTCAGGCGGCCTTCCTTCTCAGAAGAAACGCGGCAACGATCGTCATGTAAAGCGCTGTTCCCCAGTGAATATAGATGGGCGGCGCAAAGCCAAGATGGCTCAGAATGACCAGCCCATCCCCGATCGGGATGAAAATTGCAAGGGCGAAGAGGATTGCGGTGGTGCGCCGGTCTCCCCTCCAGAGGAACGTCAGGACTACGAGACCCGAAAAGATGTCGCGAATTCCCTTGATCCACATAAAAGGAAAGGCGGCGGGGTCGTGCATCGGAATACCGTAGGCAGTTGAGGCCCCAACCGGGTTGAGTATGAAGTTGATGCCGATTCCGATGATAGCTGCCGGTATCACGAAAGTGCACCAGAAGAGCAGCGAAGTCTTTCTCAAAGTCGAACTGTCTAAGCTTCTTGTCGTGTTCATTTGTTTCTTCCTTCTTCCCGCCACTTGAGCGGAGAACTTGTTGAAGGTATGAGAATCGTTGATTCAACGCCAACGATGTCGGAAACATCAAAGTTTCTGACGTCGTCAGCGAATTCTGTGCTTTGCATGTACCGCCTAGCGACCTCGCCGGGATCTTTGCCCGCCGCATAGGAGGCCAGCACGAAGAGGCGTGGCTCGACATCCTCCTTGGCGGTCCAGAAGCCGTGGGCCTCAATCCCGAACAGCGGAAAGCTGCTGAGATGACGGGGATAAATCTCCTCCATGTAGAAGTCAAGCGCCTCTTTGGTGCGTAGCGTGTACACGCGAAGTTCAAAGGTTCGCATTGTCGCCTCCTCCTGTGTAAATCGTCGCGATAGCGTTACGCATACAATGTAGCATTATTAGACATTCTAGCAATGCTACCTAAGATGCGAGGCGTTTGGAAAAGTTTCATCATCCGCCAAACGTTGATCCGAGCGGCGCTATAATTCCTATCGATGGCAACGAAGTTGGCACCTAACCGGCTTGCGGAACGAAAACTGCGTGACAAACAGGCCCGCCGGGCGCGGATTATCAGTGCCGCACGACGAATCGCGGAGCTTGAAGGGTGGTCCCACGTAACCGTTCGGCGGCTATCCGACGAAATTGCATACAGCCAACCCGTCTTGTACGCTCATTTTGAAAGCCGCGAAAGGATTCTCGACGCGGTTGCTATCGAGGGTTTCCAGGAGATCGGCCTGGCTTTGGAGAAGGCACGGAAACGGGTCAAGCGTGGAAATACGGTTGAATCGGTCGCGGCCGCATATCTGGAGTTCGCCGCGTCTTCGCCAGCACTGTTTGAAGTGATGTTTTTGCACAGCCTGAGCGTACCATTCGATGAAGCGGCTACTCCTCCGGAGTTGCGATTCGCGTTTGCCCAACTCCGGGAGTTGTTTCAGGGGCAGGGCTCGAAGTCGGAGGTTCTCTCGGAGTTGTTTTGGGCGAGCCTTCACGGTATCGCCGAGCTCACAAGAACCAAGCGATTTCCGCCCAACCGTCAGAAAGAGCGCGTGAGGGCGCTCGTCGAGCTCTTCACTTTCCCAAGATGAAACGGTACAGGTGGTGAAAGCGCGATGGCTGTAATAGGCGCGCTCTCGTCTTTTCGCGAACTAAACTAGGCGAGATGAGTGCTCACAACGCGCTCAAGTCCACCGATTCACTTTGACGGGTTGTCGCCTACGATGAGAAGCGCCAATTTTGCGATGACGCCCGGCAAGTCAGTGCGGGGACTCTGACGCGATTGTTCCGCAGGTATCGCACGGACGTTGGCTCTTCGCGAAATTGCGGATGCCAGCCGCCGAACTGCAGTATGGCAGCCTTTGCTTCCGTGCCGCGGAAGGCCGTGGCTCGTCCGACAGCAAAAAACACCCCATGCGCTACACCCACAGCAGGGGCTGGCGCACGGGCCAATTGCGCAGGACTTCTTCCACTATGGGGTCGTGATCGAGCTTGCGCCAGAGCGCGAGGTATTCCGGTTTATTCAGCGCCAGGCCGACGAAGAGTAGCGACGGTTGGGCGACGGGCCACTCCTTGTCGTACATCACGTCGGGCGGGAGCGGCCACTTCTTCTTGTCGAGAATGAAGGGGTACATGTACTCCGTGGCTCGCGCCATGCCGCGGCCGTCGGGGAGGTTCCACTGCCACAGGTCGAGGGTCTGGGCGACGATCGCCAGGGCATCCAGATTGAATAGCGAGTAGCCATAGGGCTTGGTGCGGCGCAACTCTTCGGGGAAGCTGCCGTCGGAACTCTCCTGGTTTGGGATCAGCACCGTCTGGAAGCGGCCGCGGCAATATGCGGTGAGTTTCGCGTCGCAAGTAAGTTCGGAGAACGCCGCCACCTGCGCCACCCAACACGTTCCGTGATTGTTCTTGGCGTCGCGTTCGGCGATTCCGAAGGGATGGGTGTTCATCCACTCGGTGTAAGCGGCAAACCACGAC